>Ga0182016_10001210_pt1 | contig 31544 bp, 24 predicted proteins | sample 712S2MmetaG_FD_120491 | JGI IMG/M metagenome (GOLD analysis project Ga0182016, IMG submission 120491) | Permafrost microbial communities from Stordalen Mire, Sweden - 712S2M metaG | ecosystem: Environmental > Terrestrial > Soil > Wetlands > Permafrost | place: Sweden: Stordalen | collected...
AATACCATCGCCTGCACATTGACCGCCGTCCCCAGCATGTCGTCAATGTTGTTGATGCGGCGATAATGCTTGGCGCGATCGTTCTGCCACGAGCGAAACACCGCATCCCGCGCCATCACCAGCTGTTCATTCGCGTCCTGCGGAAAGTCGCGCTTGGCGTGCTTCTTCACCGCCTTCTTGTATTCCGCGATCACTTCCTGCAACGCCTTCGCATCCAGCCCCGTATCGAACTTCGTCTTCTTCTGTTTTTTCTTGGCGTCGAAAATCTCGTCGAACACCGCCTTCTCAACGTCGAGCACCACGTTCCCAAACATTTGAATGAGCCGCCGGTACGAGTCATACGCAAATCGCGGATTGTTCGTCCGCTGCGCCAGCGCCACCACACTCTGGTCGTTCAGTCCCAGGTTGAGGATCGTATCCATCATCCCCGGCATCGAAAACTTCGCGCCCGAGCGCACGCTCACCAGCAGCGGATTCTCGCCCTTCCCCAACTTTTGCCCTTGCAGCGTCTCCAACTTGCCGAGCGCCTCTTCCATCTGCCGGTCCACTTCCTTCGACACGGCGTTGTTCCGCATGTATTCGCGGCAAGCCTCCGTCTGAATCGTGAAGCCCGGAGGTACCGGCAGCCCGGCGTTCGTCATCTCCGCCAGCCCCGCGCCCTTGCCGCCAAGAACGTCTTTCATCTTGCCGTTGCCGTCCGCACTGCCGCCGCCGAACGAGTAAACATACTTCGTCCCTGTAGCTTTTGAGGATGCCGGTTTCGTTTCCGTCGTTTTCTTTTCCATGATTTCAGTATCGGGGAGAGTCGTCGTTGCCATATAGATTAGGTCCTCTTCTTATTCAGTTATTCAAAAGTTATTTCGAAGCTTCTTTGCCTTCCGTCACAATCTCCGAAAAGTCCGCAATCGTAGAGAACTCTTTCACGACCGTCTGCAGCAGCGCCAGCCGGTTCGCCCGCAAAGTCTCGTCCTCCACCATCACCATTACCTTGTCGAAAAACTTGTCAATTGCCGGACGCAGCTTCGCAATCTCCAGCAGCGCTCCTTCGTAATCCAGCGCCGCGCGCCGCGTCTCCACGGCCGCCACCGTCTGCGGAATCAGAGCCGCCAGTTCCTTCTCCGACTCTTCCTGCAGGCCGGCCGTGTCCAGCCGTATTGCAATTACTCTAGTCTTCTCAGCCGCCTGCCGCAAAATGTTCTTCATCCGCTTAAATGCGCTCGAAATGGATTCGAAATCCGCCGACCCGCGCACCTTGCTTACCGCCTCCGCCCGCGCCGCCGCATCCACTACATCGTCCGAATCCACCGCCAGCACCGCGCTCACCACGTCGTACGCGTAGCCTCGCGCATCCTTCAAGTAAAACTCGAGCCTTTCCCGAAAGAACCCGCGCACCGCCTCCGCATACCCCGCGTTCGAAAATTTCTTCTCCGCCTCCGAGCCCTTGTACCGCACCCGCGCATCCGCCATGATCGCCGAAAGCCGAAGCGGCAGCTTCTTCTCCGCGATCGTCTTCACAATCCCATTCGCCTGGCGCCGCAACGCAAACGGATCCTTCGACCCGCTCGGCACCAGCCCCAGCGCAAACATTCCAGCAATCGAATCCGCCTTGTCGGCAATCGACAGCACCGCGCCTTCCAGCGTCTCCGGCACCGGATCTTCCATCGACTCCGGCCTGTAGTGCTCGTAAATCGCGCGCGACACCGCCAGCTGGACATCCGGTTTCAAATCTTCGTCCAGATCCTGCACCCGCGCATACAGCCCGCCAACAATTCCCTGCAATTCCGTAAATTCCTTCACCAGTTCGGTCGTCAGATCGGTCTTCGCCAGCAGCGCCGCCTTATGCACCACTCCCGGACGCACCGGCATCCCACTCTGCTTCACCGTCTCCGCCATCCAACTCGCGATGCGCTGTACCCGCAATGTCTTGTCGTAGTAGCTCCCCAGATCTTTCTGGAAAGTCACGCTCCGCAGCAAGTTCACCCGCTCGCGCAAACTCTGTTTCTGATCCGTCTTCCAGAAGAATCGCGCATCGTTAAATCGCGCTCGCAACACCCGCTCGTTCCCGTGTCGAACGATGCCCAGCCCCTCCGCATCGCCCGCCGTATTCAGCACCGCCAGAAAATGCGGCAGCAACTTTCCCCCCGCATCCTCGATCGCAAAATATTTCTGATGGTCACGCATCACCGTAACCAGCACCTCTTCCGGCAAATCCAGAAACTCCGGATCAAAACTTCCCAGTATCGCGGACGGAAACTCAGTCAAATTTACGACCGTCTCGAGCAAAGACTTATCTTCCCGCCAACGCGCTCCCGCAATCGTCCGCGTCGCCGCATCCAGCGCCTTCCGGATGGCCTGCTCCCGCTCCCGGCTTCCCAAAACTTTCGCCGCGCGCAGCGCCTCCACATACGCGCTCGGCTTCGCAATCGTGACCGCCCCGCTGCCCGCATCCCCAAAAATGATGCGATGTCCCCGCGACGTCTTTCCTGCCGTCAGTCCAAACAATTCCAGCGGAACCACCTGCTCGTCCAGCATCGCCACCAGCCAGCGCACCGGACGCACAAACACCTCGCCCCGCTTCCGCCAGTACATGTTTTTTGGCCAGTACAGCGTCGAGATCTCCTTCGGCAGCGCCTCCGCCAGAATCTCCGCCGCCGTCCGCCCCTTGCGCGTCACCGTCGCCGCCAGATATTCGCCCTTCGGAGTCGCGACCTTCTCCAACTTCGAAACATCGACGCCGACCTTCTTCGCAAACGCATGCGCCGCCGGAGTCGGCTGCCCATCCTTATACGCAATCTGCGCCGATGGCCCGTTCACTTGTTCCGTAATGTCCGGCTGCGATGCGGGAATGCCCGCCGCCATCACCGCCAGCCGCCGCGGCGAATCCAAAAACGAAATCTCTCCCGCCGGATCCAATCGCTCACGCTGCAACAACGCCTGTATTCGTTCGCGCAGCTCTGCCGAAGCGGCATCAATCATCCGCGCCGGTATTTCCTCGCAACCAATTTCCAGTAAAAAATCAGGCATCGTTGAACTCAGTCCATGGTCTCAAAATGACAGGAAAGTAAATGTGAGCCGCGTCACAAAAAGTCGTGAACGCTTTCCCTCACGAAACCCTGTGTAATGCGGTAAAAGATTTTGCCCTTACTTCGTGCTCTCGGTGGTAAATCCCTTACACAGGCGCGAGCTTCTGATCCTTGTCCTTCTTCCCAGCCTTCGGAACCGCCTCGCCCTTTGTCTCCGAGGGAAACTGCTGATCCATCCAAGCCTTCGCGATTCCCACCGCCAGCGCGCGCACCCGTGCAATCACTCCCACCCGCTCCGTCACCGAGATCGCGCCCCGCGCATCCAGAATGTTGAAATAATGCGAGCACTTCAGGCACAGATCGTAAGCCCCCAGCAGCGGAAACCGCGCCTTCTCTCGCGCCACGCCGTTCCCTTCACTCTTATCCCGGCTCAACACCCCATACTGCTCAATCAGCTTCTTGCACTCCGCCTCGCACAATTCAAAATGCTTCCACGCGCTCGCCACATCGGCCGCTTCAAAGTTGTAAACCGAGAATTGCTGCTCATCCGCCAGTCGCACCTCGCCATACTTCACTTCCCTGCCCGTCTCCGGATCGCGCGCCCACACAATGTCGTAAATCGAATCCACATCCTGCAAGAACGCACATAGCCGCTCCAGCCCGTACGTCAGCTCCGCCGAAATTGGATCCAGATCCACGCCGCCGCACTGCTGGAAGTACGTAAACTGCGTAACCTCCAACCCATCCAGCATCACCTGCCAACCGATCCCCCATGCGCCCAGCGTCGGAGACTCCCAGTTATCTTCTTCAAATTTGATATCGTGCTGCCGCAGATCAATCCCGATCGCACCCAGCGATTCCAAATAAAGCTCCTGCACATTTTCTGGCGGAGGCTTCAAAATCACCTGCAACTGCAAATGCTTAAACAACCGATTGGGATTCTCCCCATACCGCCCGTCCGCCGGACGCCGCGATGGCTGCACATACGCCACCTTGTAAGGATTCGGTCCCAGCACCCGAAGAAACGTCTCCGGAGCCATCGTCCCCGCCCCCACCTCAACGTCATAAGGCTGCTGCAACACCGCTCCCCGAGCCGCATAGAACCCTTGCAGCCGAAGAATAAGCTCCTGAAAAGTCAGCGAATTAGATTTCGAATTAGAGTTAGATAAATTCATCGCATCAATCAGTCTTCCCGTGTTTTACCAACCATGAGGCTCAAAATAAACTTGTCATCCTGAGCGAAGCAAGAACTTCACAAAGTGAAGCTCTTGCTCAGTCGAAGGACCCCTACCACGCTGATCATTGTTCATGCTCAGGTCGACCAGTCGCTCAACAGAATCTTGTGACAAAGTAGTTGCGAAAAGCGAACCGCGAACGACGAATCGCGAATCGCTAAAAGCCGCCCTTCTCCAACATCCGCGCCGTCACCAGCTTCCGCTCCACATGCCGCTCCAAAATCTGAATTAAGAACTTCCGCAAATCCGCGCACACTGCCTTCGGCCAGTCAATCGCCGCAAACTCCGAAACCCGCGATCGCAGCATCTGCGCCGCAATCTTCCTCGACTCAGCGGACAGTTCCGACGATGCGATCCTCTTATCCTCAATGCACACCAGCCCATCGGCCAGCGCATGATAAAAAGCCCGCTCACCATCAAGCGCCCGTCCACAAACCAGGCACTCCGAAAACTCCGGCAGAAATCCCATCAGCCGCGTCATCCACAACTCAAAATACGTCAGCGGCATCCACAAAGCTTGACCCCGCATCTCCTGCAAAACCGCCAGACTCAACCGGAACACCGCATCGCTCGCCTCGCGGTCCGGCATCAACTCATCCAGCAACTCGGCCAGATGCGCCAGGCCCGCGGCCCGTGCAAAACTTACCTCCGTGGCCATCGGAGACTCGATCACTTCGCACGAATCCAGCCTCGCCAAATCTTTCCGTTCGCGGTCGTCGTAAAACGCCCGCACATACGTCATCGGCTCCAGCGCCCCGCCGAACCGCCGCCGCGACTTCAACGCCGCCCGCGCCACGCCTTTGACTTTCCCTTCCAGTCGCGTGAACAGCGTGACCAGCAGATCCGATTCCCGCAAGGGATACGTGCGCAGAACGATCGCTTCCGACTCCTTCAGCGCCATGCAAGGTCTACAAGTTGAATAAATGATTGTAATGGAAGAAATTGTCGCTCGTCAGGGTTCGGGTATCCTTGAAAAGTTGTCAAGCCCCTCTTTCCGGGTTTTTCCCGATAACTCACTGAATCGCCAAGCGAAATAAATCCCGCCATTCTGTCGGTCCACCCCACCCCAGATTGATATAATAAGAATAGGAGCTAAATTCTTAGAAAAGGGTGGGGATTCACTTCCTCACCCTTTTTGCGTTGAACTCCATGCACCTTTTATTTTTGTTTATTTGTCCGGTTCCCCGTCCGCCTTGAAAGAGAACCGTACAAATGACGGCGGAAATGTGCTTCCAAGTCTTTATTCCAGAATATTTTGCAGATAAATCCTTTAAGACCAAAGATCCAGGAGGTATTCCTTCGTTAAACCACTGATTCTAAAAGATCGATGGGGGAGGGGGTGGGGGTACTAGATGGTGGAGCATCGAAAAATCACCCCGGCCTGCGAGACACCCGGGGTTCCTGATGGCTAACGGCCGATAGCTGACGGCTGGTGAGCTGACCGCTGCCCTACCGTCCGAAATACTTCGCGTTGCGATCGGTGTATTCCTTCCACTTTTCCGGAAGATCATCCAGCGCAAAGATGGCCGACACCGGACACACCGGAACACACGCTCCACAATCGATGCATTCCACCGGATCGATATAGAGCATCTCTTCCGTCGCGTACTTGTCCGAGTCTTTCTTCGGATGAATGCAGTCCACCGGACATGCGTCGACACACGCGGTGTCTTTAGTACCAATACAGGGCTCGGCAATTACGTAGGCCATAGAATCTCTTGCTCCTCATGCGCACGGGATGCGACAGAACTAAAGATTCTAGCAAGAACACGGCCTACGGTACAGACGGCCTCAATCAGCAGCATCTTTCACGGGTCGAAACGCGACTACGAGACCCCGACGGTGCGAGTTGCTGAGTGTGCCCCTAAGCCAGTCATGAGCCAGTCGAAGGGTTCGCGCCCGTTCCCCTGGACGCGAACCTGGTAGTCTCGACGCGTCAGTCCCCTGCGACCGGCACGTTGCTCGCGCTCGCTTCCACTTGCGGTACGGTCACTCCCGGAATCACGCGCGCTGGCGCGCCCTTCCACGCTCCCGCCTTGAATCCCTCGCGCACCAGTTTGAAGATGGTCTTCCGATTCTGCGCAATCACCTTGAACCACGCCATCTTCCCCATCATCGGAAAATAAATTCCGCGGAAACAAATCCGCGCCAGAAAAATGTTAACCCGATATCCCAGCGGCTGATCGCTCAACGACTCGACCGCCGCAGCGACTGCCTTGGCGCTGTACGCTTCTTCCCAGCCATGCAGCACCTCAGCATGCGCCTCATCGATGGTCATCTTCAACGGAGTGTGCGCCATGGCAAACGGAATGAACTCCTGCCAGTGCTTGGGACGCGTCAGCCGTCCCGCCTTCTCCAGCCTCTTATATAAAGGAGTGGCCGGCAACGGCGTCAGCAACCCAAAGATCGGCAAACCTGGCGGCCAAGTCCGAACCTGCTCCAACGTCCGCTCCGCCGCTCCGACCGTATCGTTGTCCATGCCAAAAATGAACGACGTAATCGCGTAAACATTACGCGCCGCCAACCGCTCGAGCACTGCCGCATATTCGCCTGGCTTGTTGAATCCCTTATTCACGTCCTTCAAATTCGCCGGATCAATCGACTCCATCCCGATGAAGACCCACTTACCACCCGACGCCGCAATCAGATCCACCAACTCTTCATCACGCAACAGATTCGCCGAAATTTGCGCCACCCAATGGCATTGCGCTCCTGCCGCAATGATGTCGCGCAACAACGACTTCGTCCGCTTGATATTGATCGCGAAGTTGTCGTCAATAAAGAAGACCGCGATCTGTCCCTTCTCTTCTCGCGCCCGCGCCTTCAGCATCAGCAACTCGTTTACTACGCTCTCATTCGTCCGAAAGCGAATCGAGTCGCCAAAAAATCCCGTCACCGTACAAAACTCGCAGCCATACGGACAGCCGCGTCCCGACTCCACCGGAACAATGCGAAACGATCCCCAGCCTTCGCCAATCTTCCCCAGCGTTCCAGCGATCGCCTTCGGAATTAGATTGAATTGCTTCAGATCAATCGTCTCCCAGGGAATCACTGGATAGTCCTTCAGTGACGGTTTGCTCTCCTGCCCAAAAGCGTCGACCGGAGCATAGACTTCCTTGAGTTCGCCGCGCGCTGCATCTTCGACGATTCGCGGCCAGGTCGCATCCGCTTCTCCCAGTGCAACTGCGTCCGCATGTCGCGGTCCGCCATCGCGTCCCAGCGCCTCGTCCGCCATCTCGGTTACGTGCGGACCTCCCATCACCACGGGAACGCCCGTCGCTCGAACCGCATCTGCCATGCGATACGCCTTCGCGACCATGCGCGTCATCGCGCCGATTCCGACCAATCCAATCTTGTTCTCGAGGACATATTGCGCAATCCCCGCTTCATCCATCGGTTGCGCATTCCCATCAACCAGCAAGACTTCGTGCCCCGCAGGCGTGAGCGCCTGTAGCAGAAACATCCATAGATGGGGCATGAAGTTACGTGTGACACCGTTGTCGGGGTTATAGAGCAGAATTTTCATAGGGGATTTAGCGATTCTGCAAAGCTAGGCTTTGCGTGTGCTCGAACGTAAAGGAGAAATCCACCACGCGAGCGCGGAAGTAGTCCGTGGTGGGCGTGAGAAGAAGAGATTCGTTTGAATGTACCCTAGCGTACAGTCTACACCCAGTGCGTCAGAACATCACCGCAACGTTCCCGCAAGGCGCGGAGGCGTATTCGCCGACACACTTTGACACTCGGGCAACCCAGTATCTCACAACGGACTGTGGCGTAAGGGATTCCTGTTCGCGACGCCTCTCAGACGCAGAACAATTGAACAGCCTGAGGGCAAAAAGGCGGGCGACTGGCGCCCGCCTTTTGACATCGAGATTCACCGGGTTTAGCCGCGCTCAGGCAAGATCATAGCGATCGAGGTTCATGACCTTGTTCCACGCAGCCGCGAAGGCTTTCACAAACGCCTCCTTCGAGTCGTTACTCGCGTAGACTTCTGCGAGCGCTCGAAGTTGGGAGTGCGAACCGAAGATCAGATCCACGCGCGTTGCGGTCCACCTGGTGTTGTTCGTCTTCCGATCGCGCCCTTCATACACACCTTCGGAAATGCCTTCTACCGTGTTCGAGGGCTGCCACTTCGTATTCATGTCGAGCAGGTTGACGAAGAAATCGTTCGTCAGCGTCTCGGGCCGGTTGGTCAACACGCCGTGTTTGGTGTGCCCGAAGTTCGCATTCAGGGAACGCAGGCCTCCGACCAGAACCGTCATCTCAGGCGCGGTCAGGGTTAGCAACTGCGCCCGATCCACCAACAACTCTTCCGCCGACAGAATCTGTCCGCTGCGGAGATAGTTGCGGAACCCGTCGGCGACCGGCTCCATTACGGCAAAGGAGTGCACGTCCGTCTGGTCCTGCGAAGCGTCTGTGCGTCCCGGCGAAAACGGAATTTTAACGTCGTGCCCGGCCTTCATCGCAGCTTCCTCGACGGCTGCGTTGCCGCCGAGAACGATCAGATCTGCCAGCGAAACTTTCTTCCCTTTATTTCCGTTGGACTGCGAACTGTTGAATTCCTTCTGGATCGCCTCCAGCGTCGCCAAAACCTTCGCCAGTTCGGCCGGCTGGTTCACTTCCCAATCCTTTTGCGGGGCGAGGCGAATGCGCGCCCCGTTCGCCCCGCCGCGCTTGTCGGAGCCGCGGAAGGATGCCGCCGATGCCCACGCAGTCGTGACCAGTTGAGAGATCGACAGTCCTGACTTGAGGATCTTCGCCTTCAGAGCGGCAATGTCCTGCTCCCCGATCAACGCATGATCGACGGCGGGAATCGGATCTTGCCAGATGAGCGTCTCTTTCGGAACGAGTGGGCCGAGATAGCGCGGGATCGGCCCCATGTCGCGGTGCGTCAGTTTGAACCACGCCCGCGCGAACGCGTCCGCGAACTGATCCGGATGCTCGTAGAAGCGCCGCGAAATCTTCTCGTAAACAGGATCGAAGCGCAAGGCGAGGTCCGTCGTCAACATTGATGGCGCGTGATGCTTTGCAGGATCATGGGCATCTGGCACCGTACCATTGCCCGCTCCATTTTTCGGCGTCCATTGATGCGCACCCGCCGGACTCTTCGTCAATTCCCAATCGTAGGTGAAGAGGTTGGTGAAGAAGTTGTTGCTCCACTTTGTCGGCGTCGTGGTCCATGTGACTTCCAGACCGCTGCCGATGGTGTCAGCACCAAAACCCTTGCCAAATTTATTCTTCCATCCGAAACCTTGATCCTCGATGTCGGCACCTTCTGGTTCGTTGCCTACATATTGGGCCGGAACGGCAGCACCGTGAGTTTTGCCGAAGGTGTGACCGCCGGCGATGAGCGCGACAGTTTCTTCGTCATTCATCGCCATGCGAGCGAAAGTCTCGCGTATATCCCGCGCCGCAGCGATGGGATCCGGCCTGCCGTTCGGTCCTTCCGGATTCACGTAAATCAGGCCCATTTGCACGGCGCCGAGCGGATTCTGAAGATCACGATCGCCGCTATAACGTTCGTCCGCCAGCCACGTGCCCTCAGGCCCCCAATAAATTTCCTCTTCCGGTTCCCAGACGTCCGCGCGTCCGCCGGCAAAACCGAATGTCTTGAAGCCCATCGATTCGAGGCCGACGTTGCCGGCGAGAATCATGAGGTCAGCCCAGGAGATTTTCTTCCCATACTTCTGTTTGATCGGCCACAGCAAGCGGCGTGCTTTGTCTAGGTTCACATTGTCGGGCCAGCTATTCAGCGGCGCGAAACGCTGTTGACCGGCGCCGGCGCCACCGCGGCCGTCGCCGATGCGGTAGGTACCCGCGCTGTGCCAGGCCATACGAATAAAGAGCGGACCATAGTGGCCAAAGTCAGCGGGCCACCACTCCTGCGAGTCCGTCATTAAGGCATGCAAGTCTTTGACTACAGCATTCAAGTCGAGCTTCTTGAATTCTTCTGCGTAATTGAACTCTTTCCCCATGGGATCGGACTTGGGGGAATGCTGGTGCAGAACCTTCAGGTTCACCTGATTCGGCCACCAATCCACATTCGCGTGGGATTTGCGAACGCCGTGCGCTACGGGACATTTCGATTCGGCAGTCGTGCTTTTGTCCTTAGTTTCGGGAGAAACACTTCCCGAGGAAGTCGCGAGTGTATTTTCCATGATGTTTTCCGTCCTTCCAATCTTTGATTGGGTGCTGCGTAAGAAATTACGTTTTTGTGCTGCAGCGGCGACAGAGGCCAAAGACCTCAATCAGAGGCTGCGAAAGATCAAATCCGTCCGGTAGTTGCCGAGATAGCCGGTTGAAATCGATGAACTCCCCTTCGATGTCTTGCACCGACTTGCAGCGGGAGCACACCAGGTGATGATGCGGTTCGAGATTGCCATCCACGCGCAACGTGGAGGTATGAGGAGAGACCTCTCGCAGCAACCCACACTCGATAAAAAGCCGGAGATTGTTGTAGACCGTGGCGAGAGAAATGGATGGAATGCGGCGCCGGACCGCAGCGTAAATATCTTCCGGGGAGTAGTGACCGCGGGAGGCAATGACAGCCTCATAGACTACCTGACGCTGGTGCGTAACTGCCAAACCGTGCTTGTCAGCCAGTTCCCGGAACTTCACGTGGGTGAGGCGCATAATTATTGGATGAGAATGATTATAAAACGATAAAGAGCGGTGTCAACGAAATCTTTCTTGCACGCGCTTCGTGATGGCCAGTATGCTGTGCGGAAAACTACGTACGTGCCACCTGTTACAGTGTCTCGTGGCAGGCAAACTCGCCTTTTCACAGGGCGCGGAAAGTTCAGGCCTTGACGAGTGGGAATGTGTTCCACTCGCTGGGTTACGAAACAGGAGTTCCGATGGAAAAGCCACCCCGAACCTTCTGGCAAATCTGGAACATGAGCTTCGGCTTCCTCGGCATCCAGTTCGGCTGGGGACTGCAGATGGCCAACATGAGCGCCATTTACGAATACCTCGGCGCCCACGCCGATCAAATTCCCATTCTCTGGCTCGCCGCGCCGCTCACTGGACTGCTCGTCCAGCCCATCATCGGTCACGCCAGCGACCGCACATGGGGACCGCTCGGCCGCCGCCGGCCGTACTTTCTTGGCGGGGCAATTCTCAGTTCGATCGCGCTCATCCTGATGCCGCGCAGTTCAGCCCTCTGGATGGCCGCGGGACTGCTTTGGATTCTCGATGCCAGCATCAACATCAGCATGGAACCGTTCCGCGCCTTCGTTGCCGATCTGCTCCCGGAATCGCAGCGCACCCGCGGCTTCGCCATGCAGAGCCTCTTTATCGGCCTCGGCGCCGTTATCGCCTCGGCGTTGCCCTACTTGTTGACGAATGTTTTCCACATGGCGCAATCGACTGTCCCCGGCACCATCCCTTTCACCGTGCGCCTTTCGTTTTACATCGGCGCCGGCGCGTTCATGGGGGCCGTGCTTTGGACCATCTTCACCACCAAGGAATATCCACCCGACAACCTGGCCGAGTTTCAGAAGCGGAAGAGGGAAGCCTCTGGCATGGCGGCCGGGGCAAAAGAAATTCTCGCCTCCGTCCGCGAAATGCCACGCACGATGCGCCAACTGGCGTGGGTCCAGATCTGCACCTGGCTTGGGCTGTTCTGTATGTGGCTTTATTTCCCGGTTGCCGTGGCCCGGAACGTCTTCGGCGCCGGCGACACCAGTTCGCCGCTTTATTCTGCGGGAGTCGAGTGGGCTGGCATCTGCTTCGGGATGTACTCGCTCGTTTGTTTCGGATTCTCTTTCATCCTCCCAGCGCTCGCCAAACAATTCGGCCGCAAACTCACCCATAGTCTCTGCCTCGTCTGCGGCGGACTCGGACTGCTTTCGGTCGCCGTCATTCACGACAAGTATCTGCTCTTGTTTTCCATGGTCGGAGTTGGCATCGCGTGGGCCAGCACGCTCTCGATGCCCTACTGCATCCTGGCGGGATCCTTGCCTCAGGAAAAGACTGGCGTCTATATGGGCATCTTCAACTTCTTCATCGTGATTCCCGAGATTACCGCTTCACTCGGATTCGGATGGGTAATGGGGCACCTTTTAAACAACAATCGCATCGCTGCCGTCGTCGCTGGCGGCATCTTCTTTATCTTAGCCGCGGTTCTAACGCAACGCGTCGACGACGTCTACGAGGTGCGGCAGAGTGTGCCCGCTCTCCCAAGCACCGCGCTTCCCGCAAAATCCTGATGCCTGCGATAACCACCTTGGCGATCGGGGGCTATTTGCGTGTCGCATTGACCGCCTAGACTTCTGCCGTCTTCCGCGCTCTCTAGCGAGTGGGCGTCATCTGTTGATAATTGCCGTTGAGGTATTGATTCGGGTCCAGATTTGGGTCGTCGGTATGCACGTATCTACCGAAGCCGTCGGTCCAGTGATAGTTATAGTCGTTGTATTGGTCGGAGACCTGACCATACTGGTCCTGCATGTGTTCGGTGCCGCGGATGTTCTGATCGAAGTCGTCGGCTCGCTTGTAAAAGTCGTCATTCGAACTCCCACTGAACGATGACGACCGGGCATTTTGCTGGGCTCGGCTCTGCGCCAGATTCTGGTCGATTCGAGCCATGAATTGGTTGCTTTGCTCGGTCAGATTGCGGCTGCGTTCTCCGGCGGCGCGGATTTCACCGTAATTTTTCGCCATGATTTGCTTGTAGTAGTCCCCTTGCATCTTCTTGATCTGTGCAAAGCGGGCCTGCCAAGCGGGATTGGGTTCGATCGAGGTGGCGATGAAGCCAAGCAATTTCCGGGAAGATTCCAGCTGGCCCGATTTTGCGCCCATGCTATGGACCATCATGAGCACGCGGTGATATTCCATTATTCTGCCGGAAGGAATCGTCTCGCGAGTCATGAATCCATAAAATTCTTCGTCCACGGGCGCGCCGTCTAGATCGTAATGCACGCGCATGCATAGGCCTTCGCCTTGAGGTGCGCCCTGGGCAAAGACTTTGGGAAACACACGGGGCAGGTCGTTCACGGGACGGTAGCCGAGAATTTTAAGATTTCTGGCATGGCTGCGATTCTTGGCGATGACGTATTGCGCGAGCGCTTGCGGCAGCGTGATGTTGGGATGATGGATGCCGCCAATCCCTCCTGAGCCAAGCGGGGAGCGGTCGTGGGCGGGATCGAGCCAGAGGAAAAATTCTGCTGGAAAGAATTCGATCCAAGAGCTGCCGTCGGGCGCTTCCACACGGGCGTAGGTGTGGACCGGCAGATAGAAGTCGTTGTAATTCCAAACCGCGCCACCCGTGGCTTTCCAATTCTGCGGGACCGCGATGCGGCTGATCACCATACCGTCCTGGCGCGTGTCGATGACTTCGTAGGGATGGAACTTAAGCTTGCTTGCAGTTTCGCGTTGCGAGTCGGTGGCTGCAGACGAACCTCGCTTGCCTTTGGCGAGCGAGGCATTATCGGCCGGCGCCGATTTTGCATCTACGGTGGCGACGCTTGCCGTTCGTGGTGCCGCTGCGTTGGAGTCTGGCTTAGCGAAGCTCGCGTTGCAGGCGCAGGTGCCCATGCAGAAAATCGTCATGCATACGGTCAAGATGCGTTTTGGGTTGATGGTCATCGTCATTTTCCTTTTAGTTGTCGGAACACGAAAAACATTTTCGTCGACTCAATCGCCCAGGGTGTAGCTGCTGCGAACTACGCTGATGGCAGCCGGACATCGACTGAGTACCAGGAGGCACCGACCAGAACTTCTCAAAGCCCAGTACCGATGTATTCGTAGAAAGAGCCGGAGCGCGGAATCTCCCCGCGCCCCGGTACCGCGAGCCACGACTCGCTCGCGATGGAGTTTGAAACGAAGGAATCGAGTCGTCTATTTTTTTGGTGTGAACTTTATATTGCTCTGCAAGGTTTCGTTACCCTCGGTGACGGTCACGTAGCCTTTGGTCGCATCGGCGGGAATTGTTGCCGTCATGTAAGTGTCGGAAACAATCTCGAAGGTCGCCGTTTTTCCGTTAAACGAGACCTCGGTTGCCGGCCCGGTTTGAAAGCCCTGCCCGAAGATGCCGAGAGAGGTCCCTTCCGTACCTGATTGGAATTGCAAGGCGATAAACGGCTTCGCATTGATTGCGAGGCTGAAGAACGTGCCGTAGTCTCCAGGATCGGATGACCGTGTTGTGCCGTAGAGAGTCCCGTTTGTGTGTTGGAGAAGAGGGTTTGGCTGTGTTCCGTCTGCGCCGTCGCCGGGCAAAGAGAACACGGACATAACGCTCTTCTTGGCGGTCAATTCATAGAGTGCGCCTGCGTTTTCCTGTAAACCGCAGCAGGCGACGCCATAAAAATTGCCGTCGGTTGCCTGCAGAATGGTATCGAGGTCACCGTCGACTGAGGCGTTGATGTTGTACACGACCTTAAGCTTACCGCCAGTCGTCAAACTGTAAATCACACCGTTTCCGTACGTTCCTCCGCTGCCGGTAATTCCGTAGAGCAGACCGGTCGAGCCCTGGATCAAGGTGGAATTTGGAGAGCGCGTAGGGGTGCCGGTAAAGACATACAAGTCTTTGTAGACGCCTTTCGTGCTCATCTCAAATACGCACCCAAAGCCGCCACCTTCCGTACAGCTCTCGATCGTGCCATAGAGGTTTCCGTTGCTGGCCTGCATCAGGTTGCCATCGTAGGGGTAGTCGTCGCCTCCCGAGAAAGTGTGGAGATTTGAATACGCGCCGGAGAGGGTAATTTTGTAGATGGTTCCCGCGCTGCCGAATGAGCCCGAACCCGTCAGGCCATACAGATTGCCATCCACTCCCTGAATTGGGGGAAAGTTTGGATACGCATCGCCGTGCGCATTTGTGAAGTCATAGAAATCGCTCCACACACCGTCGGGCGTGACCTTGAAAATGCTGCCTAAGCCAGTCGCGGGATTGCCCGTAAGGCAAGTGCCATAGAAGTTTCCGTCGGAGGCGAGGATCAAACCGCCGCCACAATGCGTAAAGCCTGCCGGGACACTGGCGAAAAGGCTCTCGCCCCCGCCGGGCGTAATCTTGAAGACGCCGCCCACGTTGTTGGCGCCGCCGCATCCATTCCCGCCACCGTAAGTGAGGTTCTCGCTCGTGCCGTAAATGTTGCCGTCTCGGCCTTGTGCGATTGGACCGATGGGGTAGCAAACATCCGAGCTGCCGCCCTGGAAATAGTAAAGTTCGCTCGGATTGGGAATTTGAGCTTGTGCCTTGGTCGAAAGTCCGGCAAATAAGAGTGCAAGCATTGCTGCCGCGAAGGCGGCTGGACTGAGGGTTCTAATCTGCTGGCGAATGCGGTTCATGAAGGGTCTCCTGGAAAACTGATTCTTGTAATTGACCGTCGCAGTCGACTTTCGTCTTGGGCGGTTCACTGAGATAGCGAGAATCCAGCAAAAAATGACTCAAACTTTTTATTGCCCTGCCGTTTCAATGCGTTACCGACGGCTGGGGATGGCCCACTCAGTCCATTCCGGGGGACAAAAGAAAGATGTAAAGTTGAGTTCGACCCGCCCCATCGCAAGGGATGCGAAAAATGGGGGCATCTACGGTCGAACAATGGGGGAATTCTGGAGCCGGGCAAGGGAGAGATCACCATACTTCTGGCCAAGTGGAAAGAAGGCGATACATCGGCTTTCGAAAAGCTGATGCCGCTGGTCTATCCTCACCTGCGCGAAGTGGCGGCGGCGTATGTGCGGCGGGAGCGAAATCCTGATGTCATTCAGGGCACAGCGCTGGTCCACGAACTCTATCTTCGACTCGTCAGTCAACGAACAGCGGTGGGCGAAGACCGCTCCCATTTTTACACGTTTGCAGCCAAGGTGATGCGCATGATCCTCATCGACCATGCGCGCGGGAACCAGACGCAAATGCGCGGTGGGGGAATGCAGCGCGTGCCCTTGAGTGAAGACCTGCCGTGGGTGGAGATTGGCAGCGCGCAACTGCTTGATCTGAACCGAGCATTGGATGAGTTGGGTGAACTGGATGCGCACAAGGTTCAGGTTGTCGAATTGCGATACTTTTTGGGCTGCACCGCAGAAGAAACAGCCGAACTCATGGGCGTTTCGAAAGCGACCGTCGATCGCGAACTGAAATTCATCAAGAGCTGGCTGTATCGCCGCGTGTATCCGGATGCGGGCGAGGCCAATTAGATACCTTGCGGAGTTACTGATTCACTCCGCCATGATTTCACGCAGTCTGTGAGTACGGATTCCAGCAAAATAGCAGGTAACCCTCTACGTGAACCATTCGACCCAAAGTTTGTTACACATCGAGTCGATTTTCAACGATGCTCTGGCCGTCGGCGAAGAGCAGAGATTGGGTTTGATCGAGGCGCGGTGCAATGGCGACGCAGCGCTCGTGGCAGAGGTTCGCTCGCTGCTCAAAGCCTTCGAGGCAGAGCAACTGGAGTCGGCGGCCAGACGACCGGAGGCAAACGATAGCCGCACCGAAATGCCGGAGCGAAAGCAGATTGGACCCTACGAGATCGACCGCCTTCTCGGACGCGGCGGAATGGGCGCAGTTTTTTTAGCGCATCGGGCCGACGGACAGTTTGAGCAGAAAGTGGCCGTTAAGGTCATCGATCTTCCTCTTGCCACGAATTTGTTTCGAGAGCGCTTCCGCCAGGAGCGTCAGATTCTGGCGGGGCTGCAACATCCACTGATCGCCCGCCTGTTGGATGGTGGCGTAACCGCCGAGGGTGATCTTTACCTGGCGATGGAGTTTGTAGACGGGGTTCCAATCCATCGCTATTGTGACTCGAAGGGTCTCTCGTTGCGGCAGCGGCTTCGCGTTTTCAAGAGTGTTTGCGAGGCTGTGCAATTTGCGCACCAAAATCTGGTCGTGCACCGCGATTTGAAACCGGACAACATACTGGTGGCGGAAGATGGCACTCCGCGTCTTCTCGACTTTGGAACTGCGAAGCTGCTGTCACCGAATCTTGCAGGATCTGACGATCAACCGGGGACCGAATTCACGCGGCAGGGATTTCAGTCCTATACCCCACAATATGCCAGCCCGGAACAGGTGCTGGGCAACCCCATCACGACAGCGTCGGATGCATATTCGCTCGGCGTGCTTCTCTATTTGTTGCTGACGGGAACGCTGCCCTATGAACTGAAAGAGTTCACGACGGCGGAAATGGTCCGAGTGATTTGCGAGACGCCTCCGCGAAGACCCGTGGTTGCAGGTTCGGATCGACGACTGGATACCGACCTCGAAGCGATTCTCTTAAAAGCGCTGCGGAAAGAACCGCACGAGCGATATCTGACGGCGGAGCAACTTGGGTCGGATGTGCAGGCTTATCTGCACGGAAAACCTGTTTCCGCTCGGCGTGGGACGCTTGTTTATCGGTCCGGCAAGTTCGCACGCCGCAACCGGCTCGCACTGGCGGGGGCCGGATTATTGACCATCACCTTGGTCGCCGGACTGGTTGGCGTGTTATGGCAAGCCAAGGTGGCCAATGCCGAGCGGCGGAAGGCCGAGGCGCGGTCGGCGGATTTGCGGGAACTGAGTAAAAGTTTATTGTCGGAACTCGACGAAGCGATCAAGCAACTTCCGGGCTCAACCGGCGCGCAGAAACTGCTGGTCACCCGGGTGCTTGAACATCTGGATCGCATGGCAAAAGACGCACAGGGTGACCGCCAGACGCAGCTCGACCTCATCGATGCGTACACTCGACTGGGCAACATCCAGGGAAATGTTTACGAACAGAACCTGGGCGACCGTACTGGCGGACTTGCGATCATGAACAAAGCGATCGTTTTGGCTCAAGGGCTGGCCGCATCTGAGCCAAAGGATCCGGAAGTTTTGCGGGCGCTGGCGATCGCGGAGGGATCGAAGGGACAAATTCTCAGCCACGCAGGTGACGTACAGGGCGCCGTAGTTAGCTTACGAACAGCAGCGGAGACCTATGACCGGTTAGTCTTGTTACCGGGCGTCACGCCCACATTGCTATTCGACGCCGGAACCACTCATAGTACATTGGGCGACGTTGTGGGCCAGGACACCGGACTCGCGGATGTCGCCGCCGCACTGTCTGAATACCGAAAAACCTTTGCCTTGGACGCAAGAGCAGTTGCGCTCGACCCAACCTTTGTTCGCGGGCTGCGCGGCCTTGCGAACGCGCAAATGCATATCGGCAATGCTGAACTCGACATCGATCCTGCCGAGGCTCTGAAAGACTTCCAATTGGCTTTGCAACGCTTCGATTCGCTGCCCGACCCTGAACGGAATAGTCTCGCGGCCATACGGCTGCGCGGAATCACCGTGCGGAAGGTAGCCAGCGCTCTGGCCGAACTCGGGGAATATTCGCAGGCCATCCCGAAGTTCGAAGAGGCTATTCGCATTCACCAGCATCTCGCCGACGCCGACCCCAAAGACATTCGTAATCCAAGCGACGTGAAGCGAGCTTTGCAAGGGGAAGTTTCGTGTTACGAATACGCCGCAAATCCTGCCTTGGCCGGCCCGTCCAGCAACCGTCTTGAAAATTTGCGGGACGCCCAACGAGCGCTCCTGGAGCTCAAGAGCAATATCGAGCAACAGCTCAAAGTGACGACCAAGGACCCGGATTTAGAAGTTGACCTTGCCAGCACGCAAGTTCGCTTGGGCGAGGTAGGGCATGAGATAAAGGAAGGCGCCCAGTGGACGGAGCTTGCCAAAACAGGGACAGCAACGCTCCGGAGCGCCGCTTCCCAGCAGCAGGCATCCACCATGGTGCTTGACTTCGCCGTCAGAAGTCTTCTTCAGGCGGAACCGGCGTCGCTTCGAGATCCTCGATTGGCATTGAGTTATGCCGAGCGCGGAGTGGCTCTGACGCATCGCAAAACACCCGAATGGCTGCTACTTTTGGCACAAGCTTATCGCTCCACCGGGCAGATCGACAAGGCGCAGAAGACGGCAAGCGAGGGGCTGACGCTGCTACCGGCGTGGCAACACGGAACACCAAAGTCGAGAATTCGAAAGTTGCTCGAACTCGAGGCACAAGGAGCGGTGACAACCAGGACTCAGAAAATATCGGCCAATCACTTGAATTAACAACCCCGGATACAGGGGTCAAGATTTGTCCTCAAACTTTTCGGGGAAGATAATCCCGCGCAGGCGCCATCGTCGCTTTTCTGCGACTTGGACTTGAATTGTCTATCCCATCATCCGCCGAGACCTTACCGGTTCGTGCGCAAGCCCAGGTTGGCATCCGTACGATGTCGACCGCGCAAAAAGCGCTCGAACGGATCTTGACATCAGAGCGCGGCCACTTTCCGCTGCACCAGTAAAAAATACAGAGCCATCAGAATTAGAACCAATCCGTTCGTCCCCAGCACGACCGGGGCCGTAAACAAGGGTACCAGCCATCCTGAGAGCAGGTTGCCCATCGGCATACCCCCGCGAAATGCGCAGTTGTAGACGCTCATCACGCGCCCTCGCATCTCGTTGGTGGTGATCAACTGCACCAGCGAAGTCACGGTAGTGAATACTGCCATCATGGATGCGCCCACCAGCACCAGCATGCCGTAACTCAGAGGCAACGATCTCGACAGGGAAAATCCGGCGATCCCCGCACCCAGGCTGATGAGCATCGTGAGCGCGACGCGCCCCTTATTGCGTATGTTGCCCATTGCCGCCACCGTCAGCGATCCACAAATCGAACCGATCCCCATCAGTGACAGCAGGTTGCCGTAAGTTTCCGGGCCACGGTGGAAAAAATCTTTGACGAACACCGGAATGTACGTCCGCATGGGCATGCTGAACGCGGTCATGCAGAAGGCCAGCACGATGAGCGCTTCCATCGATCCCTGCTCGCGAACGAACTGGATGCCCTGCTTCAAGCTGCCAAAAATCGACTCCGTCGTTTTCTTTGGCAGGTACCGAGCCGTAATCAAGGAGAGCGAAATGATCGGCGCGAGAAACGAAAGCGCATTCAACCCAAAGCACCATTGCTCGCCTAACTTCGCCAACGCCTGCCCGGCGAGCGCGGGGCCGATCGTTACCGCTGCATTGAACTGGATCGAATTAAGCGCGATGGCATTCGGCATGTCCTCTCGGCTCACCAGGCTCGGAATCAGCGCCTGATACGCCGGGCCGCCGAAGGCCTGCGCTAATCCAGAAATAAACGAGACGCAAAGCATATGCCACACGTGGACCCGTCCGGTTGCGACGAGCACCGTCAGCACCATTGCGCCCGCCATCTGCACGTATTGCGACCCGAGAAGGATTTTCCGTCGCTCGGCTCGGTCCGCTACCACTCCGCCAATCAACGAAAAAAGGAAGATCGGAATGCCACCGAGAAATTGGTCCAACGCCAGCAAAAATGCGGAATGGCTCAACCGATAGATGAGCCATCCCTGCGCCACGATCTGCATCCATGTGCCAATGCTAGACATGCAGGCACCGAACCACATCAGGCGAAAATCTCGATATTGAAATGCCTTAAATATTCTGCGAAACGATGCCGTTCCCATGTGCTCCACGAGTGGACGCGTCCGCCTTCCATCTTCGCATGCGTGCAGCTATTCCTGAGGGGCGCAACAAGGAGGAATGTGAGAACCGCGGGGCCAATCCCTTACACCCTAGAAATAAACGAGGCGGTCTTTTGCCCGAAGATGATTCCGTCGTCGCATCAGTTGTTCTTCGCCGTCGCGGGAGCAGCCAGCGCCACTGCGGCCTCAGCCGTGAGCAGGAGGAAAGTAAATGTCTCCTGCAGATATAAGCGGACAACAGTGTCGGTATGGCTGAGATATCCGATGGATACGTCTTGGCCAATATGCAGGGCAAAGTCGCCGCCCCGCGTGGTCACCACGAACGCGCCGGCGATGGCAGGCGCCCAGATGATCTGATCCTTCACCAGGCGCTTCACGTGCTCCAAGACCGGATATCCGTGATCGCTTGTCTCAGCCAGCGCCGTGTAGGCATCGGCGCCGAGCAGCACTGCGTATGGCCCGTTCACTCCGACGAGACGCAGCTGGCTCAAACTCTGGGCAACCGCATCCGGATACGCTCGCACGTCGGCAGGCAGCGTCATGATCGGATTGCTCGTCCCTTGGCGGATGCCCTCAATCCCCGCAGCAGCATAGCCATCGAAGATCGCGGCATCTTCGGCAAAAGCGATCTGCCGCGCTGCATCTTTCGCTGGTTGCCAATCCGAATCGTTCGCGCCACGATCGACGTCGTCGATCGCCTGCCGATCCAGTTCAAACGGAACCCGCAGTTCAACCAGCGCTTTCACCTCGCGTTGCCGGGCACCGATTCCTTGCGCCGGCGCCGCAATCGTTCGCAAGTGGCCAGTGCCAACGGCAGAAAGGCTGGAGCCAGCCGGTCCCTCCAAGTCGACCACTCGCCGCCCCGCAAGGTAGCGCTTCAGCGTACGCGTTGTCTCGTCTTCGATTTGAGCCCACGCCGAATCGGAAATCGGAGCAAGTTCGCGATGGAGATTATTCATGGGATATGTCTCCTTTAAGAGATCCGATGCTGAGCGATCCGTCGCGCACCACAGAAATGGCGGCAGAGATTTCGCCCGTCACTGCGGGCACCACCGGGGATTCAGAGACCGCAGTCGTTTCCTCAGTTTGATCCGCGTCAGTTTCGTCCTCGGGCACGTTCTCCAAGAACGTCGCCGACGGCACGAAGAACAGATTTCCTGTGACCGCACGGCTGAAATCGAGAATATGGTCATAGTTCCCGGGGGGACGACCTACGTACATATTCTCCAGCATCTGCTCGATCGTGCGCGGTGAACGGCTGTAGCCGATGAAATAGGTGCCAAATTCACCGTACCCCGGTCGGCCGAAAGGCATGTTATCGCGCAGGATTTTAATCTCTTTGCCATCCTCAACAATCGTAGTGAGCGCACTGTGCGCGGAAGTCGGCTTAACGGAATCATCTAATTCGATGTCGGATAGCTTCGTTCGCCCGATGATGCGTTCCTGCGCTTCCGTAGGTAGCGCATTCCACGCGTCAAGATTATGCAGATACTTCTGCACGATGACGTAGCTGCTCCCGGCAAATTCCGCGTCCTCGTCGCCAATCAGAACCGCCTCGGCCACCCCCGCACCCCGCGGATTCTCCGTTCCGTCGACGAAACCCATCAAATCGCGGTCGTCGAAGTAACGGAAGCCCTGTACTTCCTCAACCGTCGAAACCGCCTTCCCGATACGCGCCATGATCTGCGTGGCGAGTTCGAAACACAGATCCATTCGCTTGGCGCGGATGTGAAATAACAAGTCGCCCGGCGTAGCGACTGCATGGCGCCCTGCCGCATGAATCTCGCGGAACGGATGTAGTTCGGCTGGCCGCGGCACACCAAAAAGGCTATCCCACGCGTCAGACCCAATCGCCATAACGCACGAAAGACCCGCTTCCAGGTCGCGAAACTCCACCGCACGCACCAGAGCCCCGAGATCACCGCAGAACGATCGCAGGGCGGCGCGATTCTCCGGACCCGTATTGATCGTCGCAACCAGAAAGATCGCGGCTCGAGTTAACGGTGCAGCGACGGCCTGCGCGGCGGCGGGAAACTTACGCGCTACCTCCGACGCGCCCGCGCCAACAGCCATTGAGCTCTCTTTGGACGGAATGTCGTTCTTCGAAATGCTACCTTCACCTCGCCTGTGAAAGTTTAGATGGAAAGCTTAACATCGCCGGCCAACCTCGAACCAGGGGGCGCGAGCATATCGGGAATCGATTCATCGGAATCGACTGCGTCCGCTGCAATTTCCCCAACTCGCCCACCGGGCGGCCATTCCTAAGCGCGGCCAGTATGCAGTGCGCTTTCTTTGGAAGTCCCTACTACAGATCTGGGCTAAAGCCGCGACCCACTTCTTCCATCAGGTTGTTGTGCACAATCCGATCTCGATCAATGCGCCTTCAGTATGATTCGATCTGCAACGGCCAACTCACTGCGGCGCAGTGTCAATGACGATTTTTTCCGGCCAGTATGCCCCATCGCCGCCAACATCGCCGGGTGCCGGCGCTGGAGGCTGCACAACCTCAGCCAGCTTCACCTCGCCTCCCGCTTCACCATTGCGCAAAGGAGGCGCGATCGGCCTGGGATCGATGGGCAGCAATTGAGCATTCTGCGCAGCCCATTTTGCTGCCAGTCCATTCAGCGGGCTCTTCGTGTTGTACTCCTGATAGGCAATCATCCTGCCAATCCGTATAATCAAGTCGTCGAGTCCTTCGGACGCCGCCCAAAAATCGCCGATACAAACCATGGAATCGTCAAAATTGGGATGGAACACCGGCATTAACATCTTGCATTGCGGAGCTCGTCGGGGATATCCCAGCGTCAGATTCAACTCCAGCACGTGCGTATCACGTTCCAGAATCTCGCCCGACGCCGAGACATAGAGCCCGCGAACGTTATAAGTAATCCTGTATATCTCAGGCGGAATTCCCGCTTTTCCCGTAACCTGAATCAGAGGCCAATCCCGTAACAAATTCTGTAGCATCTGCTCGTCAAGTGCCAGGCGGCGGGTACGCGGAGAAGGCATCTTTCACTCGCAATCGTTTCTTACTTACTAACTACGACAACACTCCAGTTTTCTTCCATTTGGCTATCCGATTGATATGATACTGCAGATAGATAGTCCCAAAGAAGAATGTCATCACGCCGCTCAGCGATAACCCAATCATCTCGGTAGAATTGTAATACTCCTCCATAGCATGCTTAATGCTAAAGACCCCGACGATCAGCATGATGGCCCCAGCGATGATAAATAGCGAACCCAGCCAAGCCACCGGTTTCGCAATGGCAATCGTCAGTATGCCCGCGACAATGCCCGCAGGGTACATGGCCACCAAAACCAGCGGCTTGTTATCTCCGGCCAGCTTTGTGGCCCAACTGGCTTGCACCAACGCCCACACCAGATTGAAAAGTTGTCGCGTGACGATGACTAGAATCAGCACGATCGACCAGTGCAGATTTGGCGGAAGAGGAACAAGCTGAGGCGCGGCAATCGCTTCGGCGTTGGCAGCCCCATCCATCGCAGGTGACGGTATATTCCCGAGAACCTGCGATACCGGAACCCATTCCGTCATTCCTTCGCTCTGGGCGAGGTCGTCGGTAAGAACATTTCCCGACTGCACATACCGCTGGAGATCGGAAAGGCTGTAAGGTCCGAAGCTCTGCTCTCCCCGTTTCACAAAATATTGCATGCACGCCTTTCCTAAGACTCGAATTGGACACCCCAGTGATCCTTACTGATCGTGCAGATATCAATAATCGCCCAGATCCAACTCATGGGGCTGGCAAAACCCAAAGTAAGCGCTGTCAGCGCAAGTTGCACGCCGGCTTTCTTGTAATAGCCCGCGTAAAAATTATGAGCTCCAAATGCTCCCAGCAGCGCGCCCAACAAGATAAAGGTTGTTCGTTTTTTCGGCAGAGTCGATGGAGCCGGCTCTGGTTCTGGTTGCGGACCGGACATAATACCATCGCCTGCAAACGAACCGAACATCGAGGGCACAACTCGATTCGCAATTTGCTGCAGCTCAGCGGTCGTAACTGCAGGCGGATCACCCGCCGGAACTGGCGGCGGCGGCGGCGGTGGTGGTGGCATTGACCCCGAAGCCACCATCGGCGTAACCGCAGCTACCGTAGTCGTTACTCCGACCAAATCGGGGGCAGAAACGCTGACCTTTGCTTCCTCGGCGGGTGCGCAACTGCAACCAAAGATCGTGCAGCCACGGTTCTCCTCATAGCAATCCTGATGGTGTTTCGTGCCACAACCGCTGCAACCTGTTGTGGGCTCTTCTGCGCTGATCGGAGCGCGGCAATATGGGCATACCTCGTCCGTCATGATCGTTGTTTCTCCTTGTATCGGAACGAGTAACGCCCAACCTGTATTAAGTCGCCATCCTGCAACACCCGGTTCTTTATAAGCTGGCCGGCCCATTGCACCGGTCCAGTTGCGCGCAACTGAACGCGCGCGCCAGTAATCTGGATTTGCGCGTGTTGGGGAAGAACATTCGGGTCTTTAAACAGGTAAATGTCGGCTTCCTGGCGGCTCCCAATACTCGTTTCCGACTTATACAGAATGAACTGCTTGCCTGCCAGAGGCCCCGCGGTGACATATAACCAGCGATCCTTAAGGGCGCTTTCGACCAACCCCATCGCCACCCCAGTGGCTAGACCGACTAGTGCGAACCCAACACAGCGGCTTAGCGCCGCCCCTTTGGTCAACATCGCAATCGGATCGAAGATCACTCCCCCAATACCCGCTCCGATCAACCCGCCCAGCACACCGTAATATCCTTTCTTTGACGATTGCCCGACGATGCCATACACCACTCCGCCTGCTGCACCAAAGACCATCCAGGCGATGCCTCGCGCTATCCAAACCGCAGGATTCCGAAACGATTGCACCCCGGCCTCGTAGCAAAGCCCCAGAGCCACGTTGTAGATCATGTTGGCCATGAAGTAAAAAACGAAACCAAGCACAAGTCCCAGTGGCAACGCCAGAACTCCGCGCAATAAGGCTTTCTGTAACGACCGTTCCACCGTGCTTTCCGCCACTCCGAATCCCACGCACATCAGCATGAGGATGAATGGAACCATCACGATATTTCCCCAATGCTGCATCCTGCCGCCGCCGTCAACAAATCCTGGTTCGCAGATCGCCCACCCCGCGAGCGCCCCCAGCAATCCCGCCAGGCCGAGGTAGAACCAGCCCTGCAAAAGAATGCTTCCCCGCTCTTCAGAAACTGGCACGAACTGTTCCGCCGCTGCTGCAATGGTGCCGTAAGACTTTGCTCCCGTCGAAGATGAAACGGGAGAAACGACGCTTGTTTCCGGAATACTTATATTGGCAAGATCGTCGAGAGTAATCTTGATCGGCTCTTTTTCACTTGGATTGGTCATGGTCCCCCTGAGCGCCGCCATTGCTCTGATTGGGCTGAGAAGGACTTTGCTTGGCTCCGTCCCGCGCCTTCGCCTCCGCCTCAGCTTTAGCTTTGGCTTCCTCCTGCGCGGCACTGCCAGCGCTTGGCTCTTCGCCAAGACCGATGAGCGGTTGCCCGGTTCGCGGATCCACGGGCACTGGAACCACCTCTACCCGCGGAAACAAGTACCAGGCCACAAGTATCCCGATAAGAATCGCCGTGAGATACGAAAAAATAGTGCCCACTAGCCGTTGCAGCGAATAAGTGTCTGAACTTTCGACGGATCCATCCACTGCCTTCGGCTCGTACGAAATCTCCTCGTCTTCATTGTCAGCGGTCGTGAAGGTAGGCTCGGGACGGTGGCTCTCATCCGCGCGCTCGCCTCCGCGCCGGTCGACTGTGGCAATTTGGCTAAGCCGTTCAATTCGTCCGCCCACCCATCCGAAGCAGCCTTCCTCGTCCGAGTGCGGATCCACCACCCAGGCCACCTGCCCCGGAGAAGAAAAGAAGTTCTTATGGATAAACGTGTCGTGCTCCGAAAGAAATACTCCGAATCCAGGATGAGAGTGATACCAGCCGACAATCCGTTGGTCAGGGAACTGTTTGTCTTTGACTTTGTAGATATGTTCCCATGTGTCCTGCGTAAACGTAACGTGCGCTCCCGCTTCCTCCGCGTTCAATCCGGTTATCGATGCAGTAACCTTGATCACCCCGTCCCGATCCTGCCCGATCAAGACTCCACAAATCTCCGCCTTTGAGCTTGAGTGCGCGTGCTGCCGAATCTGCCGCGCGACCTCGCTATCGATCAACAGGCTCGGCTGGCGTCCGCCCGCATTTGATTTCTGCGTCATACCGGCGCCCGCTCCGCCGCCAGTTCTCCCAGCACTTTTCGCGCGTCGCCGTACGGAATATAGGCAATCTCTCGTTTTGCATCGCGCGCCGTGAACACGTCCAGCAACGGCACGCCGATCTCGCTGAGTCTCCGGCTGCCAAACTCTTCCTCTCCCGTAAAGCTGTGCAGAGCAACGACGGATCGGAGCTGTCCGTCCTTGGAACACTTGGCGTCGGCAAAAGGTATGCTTCCCACCGGCGCGAATCTCTCCTCTTCTTCGTGACATGCCGGGCAAACAAATTTCTCGATTACATCCCGGCTCAGCTCGATCGTCACACTCGTCGATCCCAGATCGGACTGAGCCCTGCGCTGCAAATCTCGCAGCGTCAATTCGTCTGAGCTTTCGGGCAAGTGGACGATTTCCGGCAGCACATAGTGGCTCATGCAATCTGCATTCTCCGTGTACTCGACCACATAAGAAGAATGGTTCATGCCTTCGAAGATGTAACCCTTCCCCGCCAACGAAGGTAAACCGTGAATCAGCTTCACCGCCTCCTGAACCTCAATGCCGGCAACAATCGAAGAGATGGTAGGCGTAGTCGGAATCTTCCCCTCCACCGTCGCTTCATGCACCAGAAGGTTGCACGACATCCTCTTCTCCAGCAAAGCCCAGTCGACTTCCCCGAGCGTGCACTCGTAACACGGTGGCACTCCGGGCAGAAATACGCGGGCGACACCGTTGATGCCTTCGATGGCGCCGTCAATCCACGGACGGTTCATCTTCCACGCCGACCGGTTGATCCACAACCGCGCCTCGCGGTTATCGAGACCCGCCAAAATCACATCGCTCCACTCAAACAGCCCGAGACCGCATCCCTGGACAACGTTCGCGACCAATGCCTGCACGTGCGCCCCGGGAAGCAGCGACCGGTAAGCTTTTGCGGCAACCTCTGCCTTGTATTCCCCGATGTCCTGATCGCGATACAAAATGGTGCGCGAGATATTCGACTCCTCGATGCGATCTAAATCCACCACAACGACGTTGCGAAATCCCAGTAGGGCCGCGTTCTTCAGAATTTCGTTGCCCAACGCGCCGGCGCCCACCACCAGGAGCCGGCAGCGCGCGATCTTCGCCTGATCCCACCACGGGATCAGCCGTAGCCGGCTGAATCGGTCTTCGCGGATATCTCCGTCCAGAATGCGCACCATGGAAAGCCCTATCCCGCAGTGATCTCCGGCTGCAACCGCAAAATGTCGCCCTCCTGCACCTGCGCGTCTCCCAGGGTTTGCGTATCTTGAATCTGACGCCCGGAATTCTTGTGGTGGAACTTATAACTCAACGGAGCGCCATCCGGACCGTTGGTAGGCAGACGAAGTTTTTGTACCAGCACCGCGATTATTTTGTTGCAGGGCGCATCGTTGGGTAGTTCGACGGGAACCCGCTTGTTCTCCGTGGAGTCGTAAACCGTCACATTGATATTGGCCATACTTCTTCGCTTCCGTCCCGCTCTGTATTTTTAGTGACTTGAAACCTGGCTCGCTTTTGCCCGAACCACATCGCTGTCCAGATAGTCGGTCAGGTACTTTCTGCCCGCCTTCGCAAAATCCCACTCGGATACTTGCCGCAGCGCTTCCGCTCGAACACTGAAATTGAGGTTCTCGGCATTCGGATCGCCGTTCTTGTCAACCATGGAAGTGACAATCCCCACCAGGCTCCCCTTGTCGTCGAACACCGGTCCGCCGCTGTTACCAGGGCTAACGGGCGCCGACATCTGAATCGTGGATCCCTCCATGCGCGAGATGATACCCGTACTCAACGTGAACCTGAGACCTTCCGGATGCCCGATCACGAATACATTCTCCCCCTCGGACGTGGCCGCCAGTTGCGCGATGGGCTGTGCGAACAAACCGTGACCCGACACCCGCGGTATCCAGAGCAAGAGGAGATCCAGATTCTTATGGCGGGCAACTACTTCTCCCGTTGCCCAAGTGCCCGACGCCATCGCCACCAGCGCGCTGGTCGCACTCCTCGCCACGCTGAAGGCCGGACCATCGACAACATGACGTGCTGTTAAGAACAAATAACCCTCCGCGTTCGCCCGCAGTAAAGTGCCAGCTCCAAAACTCGCCGACGGCATCTCCTGATGTGTTAGCCACGAACGACGTGCCGGCGAGATGATGGCTACGAGCGGCTTCAGACTCAGCGACACATCTTTGGCTGACATCGCATCGCTGGTCGGAAGATGAGGAAAATCGGAACGCTCGTCCAGTTCGCTCAAACCAGTGGCAACAACCGTCGGAAGAGGAGCAAACGACATTACCGCGACGGTCGCAACCGAAGTGAACAACCCGCTGATAACTAGAAGTGTGTTGAGAAATGCTGTCCAGCCATGTCGCGTGCGCGGTGGCAGATTTCGCATCGCCGTCCGCAACACGATCGCAACTAAACAAAGAATCGGCAGAACCAAGATCAACGGAGCCATCGACACCTTGGCCCAGCGAGGCACCACGGGAAGCAACTTCGGCTCAGGACGGGCGGGTTGCTCGGCCGGAACAGTTGTATCGGCAACCTCCACGGAACTTATAACAATCTTGTCCATTTTCGACATCATTCTACCGACAACATGCAAATCTCACATAGTTATTAATTTCCCCCAACCCCGAAGCACCCTCCGGAGTTACTGCGGTCCGTCGTGCTCAGCGAGATCCGCTGATTCCACGCGAGTTACCCTCGACTCTGCGAAATTCTCAGGTCCGCATGATCCCGCTTCTTGCGACTTCTGTGCGGCGAATGAGGCAAAATAGACGAACGCGAGAACGAGCGCTGCGAACCCCGAACATCAAACTCAATTGCGCTACTTCCGCTTATCCAGAATCGATTTACCCGCAGCGCACATCTTTAGAAAGACTACCCTGAGATGATGCCTCATTCGCGACATTAACGATCGACAAACCGAGATCTCCACAAATCTCAACCCGGAGGATATGTGAGCAAAGACGTAAACGTGATGTTGGTACATGGTGCATGGGCCGACGGCTCGTGCTGGAGCAAAGTCATTCTTCTGCTGCAAGCGAAAGGATACAAAGTCACTGCGGCGCAAATCCCGCTCACCTCGCTGAGCGACGATATCGGCGTTACGCGCCGCCTGTTATCGGCGCAAAAAGGACCTACGGTTCTGGTCGGCCATTCCTATGGCGGGGCAGTCATCACCGGTGCAGCCACTGCGACGCCACAGGTGAAAGCTCTGGTATACATCACGGCTTTCGGGTTGGATCAAGGGGAAAGTTTGGACTCTCTCAGCAAGCAGGGACCGCCTTCGCCTGGTTCGACCGCAATTGCGCCCGACGAAAACAATTTTCTCTGGATTAATCGGGAGAAATTCCACAAATCGTTCTGCGGCGATGTCACCAATGATGAAGCTGCAGTGATGGCAGCTGTCCAAAAACCCCTGAGCATTGCAGCCTTTGCCGAAGCTGAAAGCGTGCCGGCATGGAAGACCATCCCATCGTGGTATCTCGTCTGCACCGACGATCAGATGATCCCTCCGCCAGCACAACAGTTCCTCGCTAAACGAATGAACGCCACCGTGCGTTCCGTCGCTTCGAGCCATTGTCCGTTCATGTCACGACCGCAGGATGTCGCCGACATCATCGCGCTGGCCGCCGATTCAGTCGCCGCTTCAGAGAAAGATTCAAAACAATCGGCTGCGTAGAGCGATACAAACGAAACCTGACAGAAGCCAAATCGAAAGGGCCGAAATCACCCTCAACCATCTATCGTTGGCCAATAACAGGCCAGACGATATACGATTCACAATGCCTATACTCCGGGGCTGACGCCTACCGGGCGAAAGAATAACGAAAAATTAACCTCGTCAGGAGAACAAAATAATGCCAACCATTACCGTGAAAGACGGTGCACAGATTTTCTACAAAGACTGGGGAACCGGCCAGCCCATCGTATTCAGTCACGGATGGCCGCTCACGGCCGACGACTGGGACTCGCAAATGATGTTCTTCGGCCAGCGCGGCTATCGCGTCATCGCGCACGACCGACGCGGCCACGGGCGTTCCACCCAAACCTGGGATGGCAACGAGATGGACACCTATGCCGACGATCTCGCAACCCTCACCGAAAAGCTCGACCTCAAAAATGCCATCCACATCGGCCACTCCACCGGCGGAGGAGAAGTTGCCCGCTACATCGGCCGCCACGGCACGAAACGCGTCGCCAGTGCCGTCCTCATCAGTGCCGTCCCACCGCTCATGGTGAAAACGGACAAGAATCCCGCCGGCGCTCCACTGTCAGTCTTCGACGGTCTACGCGCGGCCTACGCGGAAAATCGGCCCCAGTTTTATCGCGACATCACCCTCCCCTTCTACGGCTACAACCGTCCCGGTGCAGTAATTTCCGAAGGCATCCGCGACAAGTGGTGGCTTCAGGGAATGATGGGAGGCGTGAACGCCGGTTACGACTGCATCAAAGCCTTCTCCGAGACTGACTTCACGGAAGACCTCAAGAAGTTCGACGTGCCCACGCTCGTCATGCATGGCGAAGACGATCAGATCGTACCGATCGCTGCGTCTGCCTTGATGTCTTCGAAGAT
>Ga0182016_10001214_pt1 | contig 31513 bp, 30 predicted proteins | sample 712S2MmetaG_FD_120491 | JGI IMG/M metagenome (GOLD analysis project Ga0182016, IMG submission 120491) | Permafrost microbial communities from Stordalen Mire, Sweden - 712S2M metaG | ecosystem: Environmental > Terrestrial > Soil > Wetlands > Permafrost | place: Sweden: Stordalen | collected...
GATGAACATTTGCGGCGCGTGCTGGAGATTCTCCGGCCGGAATGGCTCATCGGCATCGGCGCATTTGCGATGAAGCGCGGCGAGCTGGTGGCGGCTGGCACAAAAATCCGCGTCGGACAAATCCTGCATCCCAGCCCGGCCAGCCCGAAGGCGAACCGCCAGGATTGGGGAAAATCGGCGACGCAGGAACTCGTGGCGATGGGCGTCTGGAAATAATTTGATTTGCCAAAACCGGCAGCGCGGCTGCAAGCCCCCCCTGCAAAACGGCTGTTTCTGTGCTGGCTGCCCCGCGAAGTTGCCGTATAATGCTTCCCGAAAAAGAAGCTCTTAATCCCGGCCGTTTTAGGAAGGAATTCGAGTCACGGTCGGGATTAAGAGTGGAAGCGGCTGATCAAACCTCTTTCTTCCGGAAGAATTGTCCCGCGTCAGCGACGTTGAGGACGGACAGGTCGAGTCCTTCCCCGGGCGCGCGTTCCTGTGCAATCGCCAACTGGCACGCGATGCGTTTGACGGCGGCGGACGCGAAATATTTCACCACGCCCACGCCGGTCTGGGACTTGAAAATCACGACCAACATGCAGTTGTCGTCCACGTTGACGATGAAAATGCTGAACTTTTCCCCCTGCTGGTAGGTGCTGTTAAAATTCGGCTCATTGACGAGGCCGGCGATGGTCTGGTTGGCCATATAGGCGCCGGACGACAACGCTGCGATCGTGGTCAGGTCGAAGTCACTCGAATCGCCTTGATGCGTGATGAGAAAGCCGCCCTTGTCGATGACCAGCGCCGCCGTTGCATCCGCCGAAACGATGAACTCGCGGAGCGTTTCGCCAATCCGTTGAATGTCATCCTCGATGAGTTGGGGGAGGGTAGCCATGTCATGCGTATTGTGGAACGCTTTGATTGATGTATTTCTGGAGCAACATGCGGGTGATCATGTTCAGCGTTTCGAACACACCCTCGCATTTATGTGCCGTGCCGGCGAACGACGGAACCTGCACGTCCCGGTTGTTCAACAGAAAATCCATGTATTCCATCGGCGCGACGTTCGGCAGGTCGCGTTTGTTATACTGCAAAACGTAGGGGATTTCGTTGATGTCGAGCTTGAGCGTCTTCAGGTTGTCGCACAGGTTTTGAAATGCCTCGACGTTCTCCGGCATCTTTTCATATTGCGAATCGGCCACGAATACGATGCCGTCCACGCCGCGCAGCACGAGCTGGCGGGTGGTGTTGTAAATCACCTGGCCGGGCACGGTGTAGAGCTGGAACTTCGTCTTGAAGCCCTTGATCGTCATTGCCTCGATCGGCAGGAAGTCGAAGAACAGGGTGCGGTCGGAACTCGTCGCGAGCGACACGAGCTTGCCCTTGTTCCCGGCGTTGGTTTGGACGTGGTCATGAACCTGCACGAGGTTCGTCGTCTTGCCGCCCATTGCCGGGCCGTAATAGACGATTTTTACCTGCAGTTCCTTGGTTGCTTGATTGATGATGGCCATAATGATTTATATTTTTTTGCGATCGAGTTCGGCGGCCAGGGCGGCCAGTTGTACGCCCGGCAGCGATTCGCTGGCGCGGCCGAAAGCGGCAAAATAAACGGCGTTCACGCGGAAAATCTTCCACGGCACGTTGCCGACGGTGAAACTCAAGTTGTTCAGGTCGCCCATGCGCAGCTCGCGCGAGCACTGGTTGACGCGGGCGAAAAGCTGCGGCAGAAACGCCGCCAGCGTGTCGCCGTTCAGTTCCGCCGGAATCTGGCTGGCCACCTTCAAGCCGTCAGGCAGGGCGATGACCGTGCCGACCACGCCGGGTAACTGCATTGCGCGGGCGACGATTTCGGCCGGCGTTGCGGCGCGCGTGGAAAAATCCGTGCCGCCCTTGCGCTTGAATTCGGAGTCCGAGGTTTCCGGCTGGTTGGACCGGGTGAAATAATTCGTGTCCGTCGGTGGAGCCGGAACGGCTGCCGCGACCGCCGAAGGCATTTTGATGGGCGGCGTTTGGGGCGGCGGTTCGCTGGCCGGCTGCGGAAAGCCGAAGAACAGATTGGGAATCTCCTCCGACACTGAAACTTTTTTGTGGCCGACCCCGTTTTTTAGACGCGCGAAAAACAGCGGTGCCAGCACTTTGAGCGGCAGCTCCAGCTCCACAGCGTCGTGGGCGGAAACCGCGACCGCCACGTTTTGGATCCATGACCGCAAGTCGCGCCAGGCAAAAATCACCCGGCCGCGTTTGAGCGCCGGTTCGATCAAGTTCGTCGGCAGCGCCACCTTGGCGTTGGTTAAATCCAGCAGTTCGATTTCCTGCTTCAAGGCTTCCGGCCAGCTTTCAGAAAGCGCCGCAAGCGAAGCGAGCAGCGGCGTTTCAATCGGGGCCGGGGCTTTGACTTTGGGAGCGGCTGGTTCCAGCGGAACATCAAATCCGGCGGGTTTGGCCGACCCATTGTTGCCATGAGCCGAGCCGTTGCCGTTGCTGTCGCCGTGACTGCCGGCATTGCCACTGCCGTTGGCGGTCGGTGTGTTCCAGCGCGGAGTAAGAGTTGGAGGCGGCGAACCGACGGGGACCCGTGAAACCGGCGCGGCGGATGCCGGCGTATTGAACCGCGACAGGGGCGGCGGTGTCGGCGCGGGCGCGGGTGCTTTCGCTTTGTCGGTGGTAATTTTCAGACCCTGCCCACGAGCGTCAAACGGGCTGGAAATATCGTCGGAAATTTCAATCCGCTTCTGCGCGGAGCGGCGGGCCAGCAATACCGGGTTGATCTGGGCGAGAACCTGGTTGAGCGGCAGAGCCACCGGTTTGGCGTCATGTTCGCCACCGGAATTGGCAAATACGCCCGCGGCCAGATGGCGCAGTTCGCCGAAAGTGATTTTGACCATGCCGGTCGCCAGTTGCGGCAGAACCTTGTCCACCGGAATCGAAACTATCAGGCCCGCCGTATTGGCGGTCATGATTTTGCCCCGCAACTCCAACGGTAAAGCGGCCAGGATCGGTGGCAACGGCAGTTGGATTTCGTCGGGATTGGCCGGAACCGGCTGTGGCTCTGGAGCCGAAGCCGGTTCCGGCTTCAACTCGGATAAAAATTGCGAAGGCACCGTGGTGGCAGAAACCTCTGGCGCTGCGACGTTGACGGGGCGCGACGTTTCCAGTTCGCCCGGTTCACCGCCGTCAAAACGGCGCAACAGGCCCCGAAGTAATCCGACAAATTTGGTTTTCACGGCACTCATGATTATTTGCATCCTCGCCGGCTTGGCCGGGCGCACAGGTCATTCAGCAGAATCCGCGCCACGGTTTTAAATTTTTGCGTTGAACGGTGCGACGGGTGGTTTAACCGCCTCGCTGCGGGTTTTTTGTCTCATCGTTGGACTGGCGGGACGGCTGGCTGTCCTTAATTGGAGGATTAAATGTTTTTAGGGTGCGGGAACGGGTTCGGAACAGCGATTGCTGTTGAAAAAGAAATGTTTTCGCACTTGAATTTTACCGGGTTAGGCGATAGCCGTTGAGAACATCGGAATGGAAACACCACACAAAATCCTGATACTGGACGACGATGCAGACTGGCTGGAACTCTGCCGGGAGATTTTCTCACGGTTGCCGAGTCAGCCCGAGATCCGCACGATTACGTCCAGTTCACGCGCGCTGGGAATGCTGGATTCCGAACCGTTCCGGCTGCTGATCTGCGATTTAAAGATGCCGCGCATGGACGGCCTGCAGGTGCTGTCGGTCGTGCGCCGCCGGTTTCCCGGGCTCCGCACCATCGTCTTGAGCGGGCTGGAAGACGAGGAATTCCGCTCGCGCGCCTACGCGCTGGGCGTGGATCTGTTCTGGCTCAAATCCGACATGCAGCAGAATTCAAAAATGTTTCTGGACTGCATCGAGTCGTTGTTGGGGCGCGACTCCGACGGCGGGTTTCGCGGTATTCAGAGCAAGGGCCTCATGGACATCATCCAGATGGAATGTCTGTCCCGCAGTTCGACCGTGTTGCGCATTACGCGCGGGCCGCTGATCGCAAAACTGTGGTTTCAAGATGGCGAACTGTTTGACGCCGAAGTCGAGGGCGCGCGCGGCGAGGCGGCGTTCCGCCGGATTCTGGCCTGGAAATCCGGCTCGTTTGAAAACCTGCCCGCCGAACCGGGCCGCGAACGCACCATCACCAAACCCATCAATGCCCTGCTCCTGGAATCCGCTCAAGCCATGGACGAGAACGCCAATCCCGCCAACGAAACCCAGTTTTTCGCCGCCAGCCACCGCGAGACGACGTGGAAACTGGCGCTGCTCGCGCGCGAGGGCGCGGAATTCGTGATTTCCGTCCCGCCCGAAGGTCTGGGCGAACCCGAGGCCTTCGGCACCCAGGCCAGCGACCAGTTGGCCGTGTGGACCAGTAAATCGCTGGAGATTGCCCGTCGGCTCGGTGAAAAAATCGAGGCAGGCACACTCTCGCACCTGGCTGCCAACGGCATGGAAAAACAGCTCACGGTGCTCTCGCACAACAAAAAATCCTTTCTCGTCGGCTGGCCGCTGGCCGCCGCCGCCAGCCAACTTTTCGAACAAAGCAAAAAACTTGTCGCCTCATGGGATACTTAAAAAAATTCACCCGGTTGTTTCGTTCCCGCGCCGCCATCCAGCAATTGCCGGTGGGCAGCCTCACCGTGGACCGCGACGGCCGGATCATCACCTCGACCGTTTCCTCGACGTATCCGACAGAGTTGCTGGGCGAGATCGGGCGCGGCGTTCTGGCGCTGTTCCGCGAAGCCCGCGCGGCCCAACTGCCGCTGGCCGAGGTCAGCGTCCATTTTGGCAGCCTGCTCGTCACCGCCCGCGAACTGCGTGGCGGCACCATCATTTTTCTCCAGCCGCAATCCGCCCTTTCACAACCGCCAACCTGAACCGCTTATGACCGCCAAAGAACTCAACCAAGTGATCACCCAGATCGAATCCCACATCGAGTGCTGGAAACAGTTCAACCATTTCGTGGACGTGGCGCGCGCGAAAAAATTCGGCCCGCCGGACGAAACCCATTTCCTCGAGGTCAAGAGCATCATCGTGCAGGAAATCGAACTGATCTTCGCCTCCGTCGAGGTCGGCTCGCCCTCGCGCGAGGAAATCCATTCCCTGATCGGCAACGCGCCGTCATTGCGGGCCTTGAGCGAGATGGGCGAAGGCGGGCTGCGCGGCCTCGAAAGCCAGTGGCATAAAATCTACATCTCCTGGCACTCGATCCTGGGCCAGCTCAAGGTCAAGCAGCGCGCCGAGGAGAGCAAATCGGTCTGGGGTTCAAAAAAATAAACGGCGCGCGGAAGTTTTAGTGCTTGCCCGCCGCCCGCATTTCGCGCCAAATGTTTCGCGGCGGAAGCCCCTGAAATATGCTCAATTATTTTCAAATCCTCATTCTGGCGCTCATTCAGGGCGCGTGCGAACTCCTGCCCGTCTCCAGCTCTGCCCACGTCATCGCGGCGGAAAAACTCATGGGTCTGAATCCTTCCAGTCCTGAAATGACGATGCTGCTCGTCATGCTGCACACCGGCACGATGTTCGCCGTCATTGTTTATTTTTGGAAAGGATGGAAGCGTGACTACTTTGCCTCCACCGGCCAGACCCAATGGTTCGCCATCCAGGTCATCGGTGCGACTCTTTGCACCGGCGTCGTGGGCTACGGTCTGAAAATTCTCATCGAAAAAATCTTCATGCGCGGTGTCGAGCATGCGGAAATTGAGAATCTTTTTTCCAACCTGCTGCTGGTTGCCGGCGCTCTGGCGGCGGTGGGCGTATTGATTATTTACGCCGGGCTGAATGAAGAAAAAGCTCCGCGCCATTCGGACATCCAGCCGCAGCACTCGTTCTGGATCGGCGTGGTGCAGGGACTTTGTCTGCCGTTTCGCGGCTTCTCGCGCTCCGGAGCGACCATTTCCACGGGATTAATTCTTGGTTTGCCGAAGCAAAAACTGGAGGAATTCAGCTTCGCGCTCGCCGTCGTTTTGACGCCGCCGGTCATCGCGCAGGAAGCGCACCGGCTCCTCAAGGCGCACGCGTTGAGCGGGCAGGATTCCGTGCTGCATCTCTTTGTGCCGGGGTTGGTCGGGATGGTCTTGAGCTTCGTCAGCGGCCTGCTTGCGCTGAAACTGCTGTCCCGCTGGCTCGAAGGCGGGCGTTGGAAATTTTTCGGTTTCTACTGTCTCCTCGCTGCCGCCGGCGTGTTGCTGATTCACTTCAAGGTGAAATAAAGCTGCTGCAATAGTCAATCACTTCGCGTTTGGGTCGGGAATGAAAATCTTTTTCCCGACGATCAAACTGTTCGCATTTAACCCCGGATTCGCCGCCAGAATCTGTGTCGAAGTCACCTTCACGCCCTGCGCGTGATATGCCTTGGCGATGGCCGAAACCGTGTCGCCCGCCGCAATCGTGTAATCATAACCTTTTTGCGGGCCGGCCGCAGTTGGAGTGGCAGCGTCGGTTGAAGTCGTGGTTGCCGCATTGGATGACGATTTGTGTCCCGCCGCCGATCCGCCGCTCACTTTCCCGAGCTTCTCGATGGTTTTCAAAATCTGCTCGTTGTCCGCCTGCCGTTTCCGGTCAATTTCCTGCACCTGCGTGGCGAGCTTTTTCAAATCGTCCGCGCTCGCGCTGTCGTTTGCGGCGGCGGGCTGGTTCAACTTGTCGCGCAGATCGCCGATCTCTTTTTCGATGGCGTCGAGGCGTTTGGTCTGCGCGGCCTGTGTTTCGAGCATGTCCTGGATCTGGCCGGACAGCTTGTCAATCTGCTGCTGCGTGGCGGTGTCCTGTCCGCGCGCGGCGCAAACTGTGAAAGTGAGGATAAACAGCCAGAGTGAAATCTTTCTCATCCGCCGAAAATAAACCGCTGCGCGGCGACGTCAAGTTGAAGTGCAAAGGTCAGGGATATTGAAACCAGTTGGTCATGGTGGCATAGGCGAAGGTCATTTCGCCCGGAGCGTAACCTTTATACCATCAAAGCATCACCTTTGCGCAGTCTTCAGCAAATCATGTAATGTTTAAATTGCGATCTGCCGGATATTTTCCAATAACTTTGGAGAGCGAAGTTTATTCCCAGCCTGACATTGAATTGTAGCGGAAAGTCATGGCGTTTGTGTCGTAGCCCTTGAACCATTGCGCGTGACCATCGGCGAAAAGGATGTTCTGGCCTTTCCTATGCGCCTGCCACTCCACCTGCTCGTTTTCGGGCACATCCTGTTCGCCGCCGACACAGTCCTGCGTGTAATCATCCTTGTCGCAGTCGTCACGGTCAAAATACTGGGCGTTATCAATCGTGTCTCCCGACAGCACATAGGCTGTAGGAAACAGAATCTGCGTATTTTTCACCGGGGCAAATCCGCCAGCGGTCTCATACGCTGCGCGGCATCCATTGAAATAATTGAACGGCGACTGGTTGTCCGCCGGCAATTGGACGTTGCCGGGACAATGATAAACATTCGTGTTCACCGTGTAGGAAATAATTTGCTCCATCCAGCCGTGCAAACCAGAACCGTCCGGGTCAGTTTGGCCCCATAAAATCTTGTTGCCGGATTGCGGATAAAACTCATTGTTGTCATCCGCGAACATCCGCATGCCCAGGCCGATCTGGTGCAGGTTGGAAATGCAACTGGTCGCCCACGCCTTCTGCTTGGCCTTGCTCAAGGCCGGCAGCAGCAGCGCCGCCAGGATCGCAATGATGGCGATGACCACGAGCAGTTCAATGAGTGTGAAGGCGCGGCCGGTGGCAGCCGGGTTTGGGCATTTCATTTGGCGGTTCATTCGGTCAATGTCCATCCGGGCTGCCGGGATAGCACCACAATTCGTTGGGGCCGGACGCATTCATTTTTGCCGTCCATTCGGTGAGCCGCATCAACCGGGCCGAACCGTCGAACACGCCGATGATGGCCACCTTGCCATGCCGGCCGCTGGTGTTTTCATCCGGGCTGCTCGCGCCGTCGTTGAAGAGCCACTGGTTGTCCTCCGCAGTGGCATTGTTGCATTCCCAAAACGCCACGCCGGCAGGGGACAGTTGCGCCAGTTTCACCGGCGGATTTGTCTGGGCATAGTCGCAGACCGCCCCGTTCATCACATAGCTGGAAATCTGCTGGGGCCGCAATTTGAACAACGCGCTGTTGGTGTTGTCGCCTGGGCAAAAATACATTTTGGGATTGCCCAGCACCGGCCAGAAACTGCCGGTCTGGACCTTGAACTCGTCCGGAGCGCCGGTGTCATAGGTGTAAAGCCAGCCCTGCGGGCCGGGGCTGGCCTGTTCGCCGGAGAACCAGTTGGGCCACGGCATGGTGTCGCTGTTGTCCCCGACCACGAGGTTCACCGCCATGCCCTGCTGCTTGAGGTTGTTCAAATCCACCGCCGAATAGCCGCGCTGCTTGGCCTTGTTCAACGCCGGCAGCAGCAGCGCCGCGAGAATGCCGATGATGGCAATGACCACCAGCAGCTCGATCAAAGTGAACGCGCGCCGGGGATTCATAGAAGATAAGACACCGAAATGTGCAATTTGTTTCAAATTATTTTTCATGCTAAAATTTTATCTGCTAATAACATATGTCCGCAAAATGGCAAAAGCGGACATTTATTTGCAACGCTTCACGTTTGCCGGCCCAGGCTCTTCGACCGGCAAATGGCCGGCGGGGTGGAGGCAAGCAGCGGCGGCGTATGGCCGATCGGACGTTCTTTTAATTCGCGCGAACTTTTATAATTAAGTCGCCCAAACTGTCCAACGGGTGACAAACAATCGCGTTGCAATTCACGGTGTCCCATCAAAGAAGCGCTGGTGAAAAGGATTGATCCGGCCGATTTTGCCTTTTCCCGATGAGCATTGAACGAAACTATTGCGGCACGGGCATGGTGCCGGTTGTGTCCACAGAAGTCCGTTCCCGCAGCCAGAACCAGTCTGCCTTGTCGGCGGGATCGACGATGACAAAGCCCCAGCCTTGTTTTTTCCCGGACATCCTCCATTTGTGGGCTTCGGAATGCCCGTCGGCAAAAGCGAAGCCACAGCCCGAATTGTGATAGGTGCCGGGAACGTCAAACCACTGCGGCCGTTCCATCCCGGAGCAAAAAGCCGCGTCATTGATATGGGTCACGTCCTCGTCCAACAAAACCCACAACATGGAAGGACCGGGGGCATTGATACTGGAAAACTTGCCGTAGGTCGCCCACGGGGAATTTCGCCGATGATTATTATTGTTATTCAGCCAGGGGCCGTTGACCGACAGGTCGGGAATGCCGCTATGGGTGGCGTAGGCGCCATTTCCGGTAGTCAGATCAAATCCGTGGCAGATTGTGCCGACGGCGTTGTTCATCGAAAATGTCCGGGCCGCGGCAACCGTTTGTCCAATCAACGTCGGGTCTGAACCCTGATAGAGTCCGGTGCGCTTGTCTCCCGGGCAATGAAACAATGAGGTGTTGCCGGCAAGATATTCGATCAACAGGCTGCGGCTCTGGTCCTTGAGAATGTCCGGATTGAATTCATTTGCCCCGCCGATGGACGCATCGCCGCTGCACCAATTATGACCGGGGATCGTGTTGCCGCCGTCTTCGTTGGGCGGAAAGAAATCGTGATTGTCGCTCCCGTAAAGCGTCATCGCTGTCATCAACTGCCTGCCGCCGTTCAAGCATAATATGCCCTCCGCCCTTTGTTTGCCCTTCGACAATGCCGGCAGCAGCAGCGCCGCCAAAATCGCGATGATGGAAATGACCACCAGCAGCTCAATCAACGTGAACGCGCGCCGGGGATACATGTTTAATAGGACACCGTTATTGGCAATTCGTTTCAAAGTATTTTCGGACTTGCATATGATAATGTCCGCCGGACGGCCAAACCGGACAAAAAACTGCAAATACCAATTCGGGCCGGTCAACGCGCGAAATCCGCCGGCGAAAACTTCTGGTTCACCAAGATGTTTTCGTGAGCTTGCGTGGAAATGATTTTCCCTCCTTCAATCGAGCTTTGAACCTTTTTGTTCACCGCCTCCAGTTGTTTTCTCATCGCTGCCATGTTTTCCGACGTGGCCTCTTTTTTCTGTCCTTCCAGCATCCTTTTGATTGTGGCATCGCTCATCGCCGGCAGTGTAAAGGAGGCTCCTTCCACGATGGTTTGGGCTTGATGGATAAGATAATCCTGCTTACCAATCCACAGCGTGGTGGTTCGTTTCCCGATCTTGCCGGCGTTGTCCGGCAGCTTGCCTTGGTTGGGCAACTCGGCTGAATCCATGCTGCTTGACACCACATAACAATCAACGCCAGAAATGATCTCGTCTTTTTGCTGGACAAGCTGGCTTCGCCCGGAAGCCAGAACTTTCAAAAAATCCCCCCAGTTTTGCTGAAAGAATGTTCCCGGAACGGTTGAGGAAGCTCCTCCCGAAACACCCGAGGCGGCACTCAATACCGATTCCATATCCCGATATTTTGCCGGCGGGGCATTGTAGTTGCCATGTTTCATCACCATTAAGTCACCGCTGCCAGCCGACCAGACGGTTCCGCCGTTGGTGAAATACGCGGTCGTTTGCGTCCATTCGATGCGATAAAGGTTTGGACGTTGCAACCGAATGTTGAAAGTGGTCGGGATGATTTGACCGCCAGCTTCATCGGTGATTTTTCCGCTGTCGCTGTAACTCGAAAGCGCGGCGTAGGCAGCTTGCGACTGCTTGGCAATTTTCTGCGGCGTGAGTGTGTTACCGCCGCCGGTTTGCGAAACGGCCACCGTCGCCGCGCCGCCGGCGAGCAAAGCCACCACGCCCACGCCAATGGCGAATTTGAGTTTTAACCACGTCATCGTTTTCATAGTTCCTTTTACCAGTGTTGTTATTGTTGCCGAAATTGAAGCGCCGCTTGCCGCCGTCGCCGTGACCGTCGCCGCCAACCCTGCCGGCGCGGCCTGCACGGAATTCGCCGCCACCGTGCCGGCGATGACCGCCGCCGACAGCGTCACGCCGCGTTTGCTGAACATTTTCCGCAGCTTGTCCAGCGCGCGGTTCACGCGCTTGTGCGCGGCGGCTTCCGTCAATTTCAGCGCGGCGCCGACTTCGGCGGCGGTCTTGTTTTCAAAAAATCGCAGCACCACGGCGTTGCGGTCGGTTTCGCCCAGACGGCCCATCGCCTCGTCCAGCAGCGGCGCGAGCTGCGCCCACGCCGCCGCATCGGTTTCGTTCAAGGTGGATTGCATATATGCCTCCTGTTCGCGCTGTTGCCGGCGGATTTCGCCCTTCACAAAATTCGCCGCCGTGAGCCGCGCCGTCTGATACAACCAGCCGGACAGCACCACGCTTGGCGACAGCTTGCCCGCCTTGCGCGCCAGAATGATGAAGACCGCCTGCGTGATTTCTTCGCAATGATGCGGATTGCCGGAGAACCGCAGTGCGGCGGAATAGACGAGGTTCACATGGCGCGCGACAAGCTCGGCAAACGCCGGCTCGGAGCCGTTGCGGGCGAATTCGGCGAGCAACTCATGGTCGTTCAGTTCGGTCATCTACCAATGATGTCCGCCCACCGCCAAACTGGACAAACTATTTTAAATCTTCTCGGTGGACGTAGCGGCGTCTAGGCAGAGCGCCGCAAACCAAACCGGAGTTTTCCAGATGGCGGCTTTCTCCCGAAAGCCGCTACGTTGCGTCAAAATCATTTCACCTTTTCCACGACGAGCATTTCCACCGGCTCGCGGCTCGACACGAGTTCAAGGCCGAGTTGGTTGAGCAGCATTTGACGAAGCACATCTGCTTCGGACTGGCCGGGGCGCGGTTTCCAGTTCAAATCCAGATCAAAAGGTTCGGTCAAACCGGTCTGATCAATAATGGGCCTGCCAAATGTGCCTTCCAGCCAGCCAATCAAACCTGAAATTGACTGGCCATGAATTTTCGCCCCGTATTGACTGCCAATCCAGTCGTTGTGAGTGCCGTCAGATTTTTTCAGACCCGGCGAGCCGGGAACTTTTACTTGGAGCAGCCAGACATCAACGGTTCTTGTTTCAACATGTGCGGTCAGGCCAAATCGGGAATATAGCTCCGCCTTAAGTTTTGCGTGGTAATCCTCAGGCAAGGTGAACATGAAATCATAGTTTTCGCTTGGCAGGTCCGGCGGGAAAACACATCGCTGCTCTGTATGCCCGTCATAGGCCACCGTCACCAGCGACTTCAGATCACATTTCCTGGACAGGCGTTTGTATTGGTGAGTGATGGAAGAACCAAACATGATGCTTCCGCCCCACGGCAGCTTGGTGGGACGCAGGATGAAAACCGGCGGTAGTTTTTCAAGAACCTGGGAATTGACTTCCCAATACTTCGGGTTGTCCGCCCATGAAAGGTCGGTGGCGGAAAGTCTGGGGTGAACAGCCTTTTCCACCACGACCGTCGTGGCGGTTCCCGCAGCCAGAATCGTCGCGCCGACCACAATCGCCGTTTTTGCCTTTGTCCACGCCATAATTTTCAATGCTCCTTTGACCAAAGTTAAAGTTGAACCGCCCGCCGCCGCGCTTTTGGCAATCGCCACGGTGGAAATGGTCGCCGCCAAACCGACCGGCGCGGCTTGAACCGAGCCCGCGGAAACCGCCCCGGCAATCAGCGCCGCCGACAGAGTCACGCCGCGCCTGCTGAAAATCTTCCGCAGCTTTTCCAGCGCGCGGTTCACGCGCATTTTCGCTGCGTCTTCGCTCGCGCCCAGCGCCGCGCCAACTTCCGCCAGCGACTTGTTTTCCAGAAACCGCATCACGAGGGCGTTGCGGTCGCGCTCGCCGAGCTTGCCCAGCGCGCCGTCCAGCAGCGGCGCGATCTGCGGCCAGGCATTGGTGTCCGGTTCGTTCAAAGTGGATTGCATATACGCCTCCTGTTCGCGTTTTTGCCGGCGGATTTCGCCGCGCAGAAAATTTGCCGCCGTCAGCCGCGTGGTCTGGTGCAGCCAGCCGGCGAGGATGGTTTTTGCGCCGAGCGACTTTGCCTTGCGCGCCAGAATGATGAAGACCGCCTGGGAAATTTCCTCGGCGGCATGGGTGCTGCCGACGTTTCGCAGTGCGGTGGAATAGACCAGATTGATGTGCCGTTGCACGAGCGCGGCGAACGCGGCCTCGGATTCCGTCGCGGCAAATTCGCGCAGCAAGGCGATGTCGTCCCGTTCAGTCATTCACCAATAAATGTCCGCCGGAGGGAAAAGGGAACAGAATTCTTCAGAAAAACTGCGGAACGCCGGGCACCGTCCCGGCCCGTTGCGAAATCCACGAACACGCCGGGACGGTGCCCGTCACTCCATCACGGCGGAAAACCAATCGCCAGTTTTACAGCCGAGTATTCGGGATGAATTTTCCCGTCGCGTTTTCGGATGATCAAATCCGGCTCGGTCCACGTCTGGCCACGAAACCCTTCTGGCAAATCGTCCGCGCGCATCAGGCCGAACAAACCCACGAGCGCCGGATCACCTTCGCGGAAAACCACCGGGCGTTTGCGGACGATGACGAGTCCGGCCGCGCGCGCGCCGGCCTCCACGCGCGCGAGCTGCGCCGGCTCATGCGGAAACACGCACGCGAAAAACCCGCCGGGCGCGAGGTGCCTTGCGGCGGTGGCGCAATAATCGGCGATGGTGCCGCGCAGTTCAAACCGGCATGCGAGCTTTTGCGGATGTTCGCTTTCGACGCCCGCGCCCTGGGGAAAATACGGCGGGCTGCCCGTGATGAGGTCGAATTGTTCTTCGGCACGCAAAATTTCCGGCGCCCGAAAATCGCCTTCGCGGATTTCGTAGCGGTCATTAATTCCGTTGTAACGCGCGGATTTCCCGGCAAGCGCGACGCTGTCAGTTTGCGCCTCAATGGTGACAAATTTCGTCCCGGGCAGCCGCCACGCGCAAATCATGCCGACGGTGCCGAGGCCGCTGCCGAGATCCAGCGCGGTGCGCGCGGTGGGACACCAACTCGTGCCATACCACGCGGTCAAGATGTCGTCGGTGGAAAACCGGTGGCCGTCGCGGAGCTGAAACAAGCGAAAATGGCCGCTGATGGCGTCGAGCGTTTCCGTGGCGGCGACGCCCTCGTCGCCAAGCGCTGACCGGCCCGGCGGCACCGGCCCGGGTTTGGCCCAGCCTTTGAAATGGGTTTCGTAAATCACTTTGTTGGTGAAAGAATGCAACAAACCGGCCCGTTTTGGAAAAGGGAAATGCCACCTTCCAGCCGTGCCGGCATTTTTGCGACACAATTCAGTTGCCACGAACGCGCGGCGGATTAGAGTGTCCAAATTCAAATGAAAAAATTATCGCTCATTTTCGGTCTGGCGTGGCTGACGTTTTTCCGCGCGTCGGCGCAGGTCACGGTGGAAGTCACGACGGAACAGGATCAGTTTCTGCCGAGCGAATCGGTGCCGGTGTCGGTGAAAATCACCAACCGCTCCGGCCAGCCGCTGCATCTGGGTGCGGACGCGAGCTGGCTGACGTTCGACGTGGAATCGGATGACAACTTTATCGTGGTCAAAAGCGCGGAGGTGCCGGTGGCCGGTGAATTTGACTTGGGGTCGTCGCAGGTGGCGACGAAGCATGTGGACTTGAAGCCGTATTTCAACCTGACGCGACCGGGCCGGTATCATGTGGTCGCGACCCTGCGGATCAAGGATTGGAACACCACCGTGGCCAGCCCGGCCAGAATGTTTGACGTGATCGGCGGCGTGGATCTGTGGTCGCAGGATTTCGGGTTGGCGGCCGCCGCCGGGATGACCAATGGCGCGCCGGAAGTGCGTAAATACACGCTGGTGAAGGCGAACTACCTGCGCTCGCAGATGCAATTGTTTGTGCAGGTCAGCGACCAGTCCGAGTCGCACGTGTTCAGCGTGGTTTCCCTCGGAAAGATGGTTTCGTTCAATGAGCCGGAAGAGCAACTGGACCAGTTTTCCAATCTGCACATCTTGTGGCAGAGCGGCGCGCACCTGTTCACTTACGCGGAGGTGAAACCGGATGGCGGACTGGTGAAACAGGAGATTTACGATTACGTCACCGCGCGTCCGCGCCTGGGCTTGAATGACGCCGGCAATGTGGTGGTGGTCGGCGGCGTGCGCCGGCTCGATCCGGGGGAGTTGCCGATGGTGAAGTCGCCGAACGAACTGCCGGCGTCCGCAAAACCGTAGGCCCGCTTATTGTGTCAGCGCGTCGGAGGAAGTGACTTCGGCCTGCATCTGCTTGACTAAAATTGTCGCGCGCGTGACCGCATTCTCCTGGGTTTCGCCAAGGAACGATTTCAACCGCAGCCGCACCGCCGCAATCGGGTCGCCGTTCCGGTCGTGCAACGGCAGGATGAGAATATCCACGCTTTTTTCCTTTCCATAAGAAACCGCGCCGTCGGAAATGGCCTTTGTTTCCGCGTCGGTGCCCGGCTGGCCGGCTTCGGATTTGTCCTTGCTGGCGATGACGCGCGGCTGGCCCTGGCTGTTGAGCGTGTAGATTTGCAGTCCCAGAATGCGCGGCTGCTTTGCCATGATGCTGTCCACGAGCGCCTGCGCCGCCGGAATGCGCGGGGTGTAATCAACCGTGGCGTCGGAAAAATAACTCACCGCGTCCGACTTCGTCCAGAAACCCACCTTGCCTTCGGCGAACGTGTTGTCTTGCAGCGGCGGCATCACCAGCCGGTCGTCGAGCCAGAAGGTAAACTGGTTGCCTTGGGACTGCACGGCGAGCGTGTGCCAGGTGTTGGTGGTGATTTCCGCCGCCGGCCCGAGCGGATCGGAGCGGATGCCGTCCACCATTTTGTAAAACCGCACATTGCGGCCGAGCGCGCTGGCGCGGAAGACGTAAAAGTTCGAGGCGTTTTGAAAACGGAAGACCACGCCGGCCATCTGTTCCATCATGCCGCCGACAATTTTGAACCGGGTCGTCAACTTGAAATCCCGGAAGGTTTCGCCGTCGTAAATGAACATAGGAAAATGTTCGTCGGTCAGATCCTCGCTGGTTTGCGCGAGGACGGCGCGTTTGGTCTCAACCGGCGCCTTGTCCGTGAGCGGTGCGAGCAGCGGCGGCACGGCGTCCAGAACGGTTTTCCAGTCGCCGGGCCGGCCGCCGCCGGCGACGACGCCATGAAAATTGGTCGGTGAAGAACCCTCCGGCGAATCGCTGAAATCAATTTTCAGCTCCGCAGAAAAAGCGGACGCGGCGAGCGCGAGGGCGAGGCACAAAAGAAAATGACGCATTTCGAGGCAAGCCTAGCAAAAGGCCGCCGGGCGACAAGCCTTTGCAAGGCTTGGATGAAAATTCCATCTTAAATTCCGCAAGGGTTGGTTATTGACTTAAGTTCTCGGCAGATGAACACTAATGCCGTGTATTGGGAAAAGCCCTTTATGAACAAACGGCATTTGATGGCAATTTGCGCTTTGGTGGCAGTGCTGGTGCTCTCCAACATTTCAGCCTCTGCTGATGAAAGCAAAATTTCACAGGTTCAAACCAGCTTGAGCAATACGACCATCAGCGGTTATGTAAACTCGACTGTCACTTTTACCCCACAGCCCAATCCACAGACACCGCATGCGTTTAAGCAACGATTGCATACATTTTTCTTTGCATTGCGTTCTCAATGGCTTTTCATTTTGTTTCGTAATTGAATCACAGCATGGGGCGGTCTGCTTTTCCCCGAATAACCCGGCGTGATGTTTCTTTTTGGATTCGCGGGCGTATGGTTCAAAACATGGTTCCAAAACAGAAAGAATTTATTTTTTGACGTAGCCGTTTGCGCGGAACCATTCCGCCGCGTCGGCCAGCGCCTGCTTCGGCGGCGTCTGCGGCAGGTCCAGTTCGCGGATTGCCTTGGCCGGATTGAACCACATTTTATATTTAGCCATGCGCACGCCGGCCAGCGGCGCTTTTGGTGGTTTGCCGGTAAAATTGGAAATGGTTTCGTCCACATGCGCGGCGGCGAGCGCGACCCAATATGGCACTTTCATTTTCGGCGCGGGCAGGCCGGTGATTTCCTCCAAAATTTTCAGCATCTCCTGCATCGTCCAGTTGCCTTCCGCGTGGCCGAGAATGTAGCGCTCGCCAAATTTCCCTTTTTCCGCCGCGAGAATGTGGCCGACGGCCACGTCACGGACGTGAACCCAGTTCAAACCCGTGTCGAGATAAGCCGGCAGTTTGCGATTCAGAAAATCCAGAACGAGCTGTCCGGTCGGTGTCGGTTTTACGTCGCGCGGGCCGACGGGCGCGGAAGGATTCACGATGGTGATCGGCAAACCTTTTTGCGCGAGTTCCAAAGCGACCTGCTCGGCCTGCCATTTCGAGCGTTTGTAATGATTTGTCATCTGGGCTTCGGTGGCGCTGGCCAGTTCATCCGTCGGCGCAAATTTTCCGTCCACGTTTTTTGGCAGGCCGATGCAGCCAACAGTGCTGGTGTAAACGATCCGCGAGCAGCCAGCCTTGCTTGCCGCTTCGAGGACGTTGCGCGTGCCTTCGACGTTGGCCGCATACATCGGCGCATAGTCGCGCATCCAAAGCTGGTAGCTTGCCGCGACGTGAAAACACCAGTCGCAGCCGGCAATTTCGCGTTCGAGCAACTGGCGGTCGCTCACGTCGCCGGTCGCGCGCGCGAACGATGCGCCGGCCAGACCGCGTTCATCCGCGCCGGGACGCAGCAGCGCTTTCACGGAATGCCCGCGCGCGGCGAGTTCGTGGACCAGATTTGCGCCGATGAAGCCCGACGCGCCGGTGACAAAACATTTCATAATTGCCGAAAATCCGGTGCAACTCTGGCGCAACGCGCGCGGACATTCCATAAAATTATTGCGCCCGCCCGCTTGACTTGACCGGGCCGCTGGGAAAAAATGACCACGTTGTATGCCGGTCAAAAGCACAGCCCGAAAAAAAATGAGCCGCGCGCTCCAGCGCGATCTCGACACGCGGATTGAATTCATGGAGGGCATCGTCCGCCGCGATCCCAACTATGTGGACGCGCTCCAGTTGCTCGGCGACGACTACACGCAGCGCGGCCGATTTCCCGAAGGCCTGTCGGTGGACGAACGCCTCGCGAGTCTCGAACCGCAGAACTCGCTCGTCTTTTACAACCTCGCATGCAGCTACTCGCTCACCGGGCAGTTTGACCGCGCCGTGGCGGCCTTGGAAAAGGCGTTGAGCCTCGGCTACCGCGATTTCGCGTGGCTCGCCAAGGATCCTGATCTGAAAAAACTCCGCGCCGAACCCGCCTACCGCGCCCTCAAGGAAAAAATCTCGCGGCTGAAAAAAAAGGCCGGTTGAACGCGGAAAGCAACAATTGCTTCCAGTGGTGACAACTTGCAATTTAAAATCGCATGGCCTTCAAAACCTTTCCGAAGCAGACGCAAGGTGTCCAACTGCTGCAACGCTCGCTGGCGCGTGGACGGCTTGGTCACGCGTATCTGTTCACGGGCGATCAGCTTGACGATTTGGAATTGCTCGCCCGCACGCTGGCCAAAACCTTGAACTGCCAGCACCCGGTCAAAACGGACGGCGTGGCGACGGATTGTTGCGACGAATGTTTGAGCTGCCGGAAAATTGACGGCGAATCTCACGCCGACATCCATTGGGCGCGGCCGGAATCCAAATCGCGCGTCGTCACCGTTGAGCAGATGCGGGATTTGATGCAGCAAATCCAGCTCAAGCCGACCGAGGCGGAATTCAAGGTGGCGGTCATCGCCGGTGCCGACCGGTTGAATGCACAGGCCGCCAACGCCTTTCTCAAAACCCTGGAAGAACCGCCGTCGAATTCCATTTTGATCCTGTTGTCCACCGAGCCGTCACGGATTCTGGAAACGATTTTGTCGCGCTGCCTGCGCCTGAATTTTTCCGGCGATGGCGCGCGCCCGCTCGACGCGGCGATGGCGGAATGGCTCGAACATTTCGGCACGCTCGCCGGTGGCGAACAAAAAAGCCTGCTTGGCCGCTACCGGTTGCTTGATGCGCTGCTGCAAAAACTCGGTGAAATCCGTTTGCGCGTGGACGAATCGCTGACGGCACGCTCGCCGCTTGAAAAGCACGACGAAGTCGAAAAAGATTTGCGCGAAAAATGGGAGACCGAGCTCGCCGCCGCCATCGAAGCCGAGTATCGTCGTCACCGCGCGGATTTGCTGCTGCTGGTGCAATGGTGGCTGCGCGATGTCTGGTTGCACACGCTCGCCGCAGGCAAGGAACTGCTCAAGTTTCCGACCGTTTCCGGCGCGGAAGCCGTCGCACGCCGGATCACGCCGCGCCAGGCACTGGAAAATCTGCAGACGTTGGAAAATGCGCAGCGGCTGCTGCACACCAACGTGCAGGAATCCCTTGCGCTCGAAGTCAGCCTGCTGAAATTGCATTTTTAATTTCCGGTCGTAATGGCTAAAATCGGCGAATGAAGTCCGAGCGCAAATCTGGCGGGGAAAGATATTTCCCGCTCGCGTTCGGATTGTTTCTCGGCCTGACGATATTGAAGTTCGGCAACCCCGTCATCCTCGACAGCAAAATTTCTCCGCCGGTTTCGTTTTCTGATTTCTTGAACGGCACTTGGCCGACGCACTGGGCCAACTGGGTTTTGCTGCCGTTTGCTTTGGTCGGAGCAGTGATTGTTTTTTCCGGGAAACCGCGCTGGTCGGGGACAAAATGGCTTTGGCTACTGCCGCTGTTGTGGTTTGGCTGGCAGCTCTTTTCCACAACCGCGACGTGTGATACTGAACTCACCGCCACAACGCTCTGGCAATTCTTCGGCTGCGTAGCCGGTTATTTTCTCGGCACATTCCTGTTCGGGAGCGAGCGGGCGGTACGCTGGCTTTTGATCGGGGTGCTGGCCGCGTTCACCTTTTGCCTGATGCGCGCCGTTGACCAGCGGCTCTTTGAATTTCCGCAAAACCGCCAGATGCTGGTCGAAGGCGAACACGCCGGCTGGACAAACTTTCCGCCTGAACTGTTTCTGGAAATGAAACGGGAGCGGGTGATCATCAATACAAATGGCGTGGATGTGACGAATCCCGCTGTCCTCGCCAAGTTCGCCAAAGGCCGCGTCAACGGCACCCTGGTTTATCCGAATGCATTGGCTGGCGCGATCCTGCTGCTGTTTCCGGTTTCGCTCGTATTTGCCTTTAACAACACAAAACGGTTGCGGCCAACGATTCGCGCCGCAGTCATCGCACTGGCGCTTTTTCTGGGCGGCGCGGGGTTTTTTTGGACGGGATCAAAACTCGGCTGGCTCATTGCCATGGCGGTCGGCGGCGCTTGTATGTTCCGGTTGCAATGGCCGGCGCGATTCAAATGGGCGGCATTGATTTTGATCTTGTTCATTGGCCTAGGAATTTTTGCAGTCCGGTTCCACAATTATTTTTCCGCCGGTGCCACCAGCGCCGGCGCGCGTTTTGACTATTGGCGTGCGGCGGTGCAAACCACTTTCACTCATCCATTGCGTGGGACCGGGCCGGGAACGTTCCAGCGGCCGTATGCCCAACTCAAATCGCCGGAGGCGGAGATGGCGCGGCTTGCGCACAACGATTATCTTGAACAGTTTTCAGATTCCGGCATCGCGGGCGGGGTCTTTTATGCCGCTTGGGTGATAACGGCGCTGGCGGTTGCAGCCCGGCGCGTTTGGAGTTTTGGCAGCCCGATGGCCTTTGCCGTTTTCATCGGGCTGTTTGGCTGGTTCATTCAAGGCCTGGGCGAATTTGGTCTATACATCCCGGCGCTGGCTTGGACAGCTTTCACCCTGCTGGGCTGCCTGCCGGGGTTGTCTGGAAAACCCATGGACAAGTCGGCGGCGGCAAATTAACCTTTTGAACCTAAATGAAGATTTTGTTTCTCAACGGCCCTAATCTGAACCTGCTGGGGCAGCGTGAGCCGGAGATTTACGGTCACGCCACCTTGGCCGACATCGAGGCCAAAGTGCGTGAACGCGCTGCTGAATTAAAGGTGGAGATTGATTTCCGGCAATCCAACCTGGAAGGCGAACTGGTCGGTTGGATTCAGCAAGCCAAAGGAAAGTCCGACGTGATTGTGATCAACGCCGCCGCCTATACGCATACCAGCATCGCGCTTCGGGATGCCATTGCCGCTGGCGGCGTGCCGACGATCGAGATTCATCTTTCCAATATCCATGCTCGTGAAGAGTTCCGGCATAAATCTCTGATTGCACCGGTTTGCCGGGGGCAAATAGCAGGTTTTGGGCAAAAATCTTACATTTTAGGGCTTGAAGCGGCAGTTGACGTTAAAGAGTTTTGTAAAATCAATAAAAACGCTTGATTTTTGCTGGTAATAATTTTATGATTTTGATTATTGACGGTCGCGATGGAAAATTGTAGTCTACACAAGATTTCAGCGGACCCGGCTTTTGGTGGTTAAAAACTCTGAAACCCAATTTGCTTTAACGAAAACGCATCGTGGACTTAAAAGATATCAAAGCCATCATTGACTTGATGAAGAAGAACTCCATCACGGAGTTCGAGTTGGAACGTCAAGACTCAAAAATCAGGTTGAAACGCGGATTGAACGGTGGAATGCCGGCGATTCAATATGATGAGCCACCCAGTGCAAGCCCGCTTCCGGTATTGCCAGCCGGCGGAGCTGTTCCTATTCCATCTGCTGCACTGCTCCCGGCGGCGACCGGTGAAATTGACATTAAATCTCCGATGATCGGCACTTTCTACCGCGCGCCATCCCCTGAAGCCGGCAACTACGTTGAAATCGGAACGGAGGTCAACGCCGAAACGGTCGTCTGCATCATTGAGGCCATGAAAGTGATGAATGAGATCAAATCCGAGGTCAAAGGCGTCGTAACCCAGGTTCTGGTTGAGAACGGCAAGCCGGTGGAATTTGGCCAGCCTTTGTTCAAAGTTCGTCCGAATTAAAACGGCGGCCTGCGTCCGCTTGAACCCTGTTTGCTTTCAATGAAAGCCCATGTTTGAAAAAATCCTGGTCGCCAACCGCGGAGAAATCGCCGTCCGCATCATCCGCGCCTGCAAAGAGCTGAATATTCGCACGGTTGCGGTGTATTCGGAGGTGGATGCCAATTCGATGCATGTTCAGATGGCGGACGAGGCGATTTGCATCGGCAAGGCTCCGGCATCAGAAAGTTATCTGCGGATTGACCGCATCATCAGTGCGGCGGAAATCGCGGACGTGGACGCGATTCATCCCGGCTACGGTTTTCTTTCCGAGAACGCCCATTTCGCTGAAGTATGCGAAAGCTGCAACATCCGTTTCATTGGCCCGAGTCCGCGCGCCATGGGGGCGCTCGAAGACAAGGCCATGAGCCGTGTGCTGGCCAAAAAGGCCGGCGTGCCCACGCCGCCCGGTTCCGAGGGCATCGTGGAGAACGAAAAGGACGCGCTGGTCATTGCCAAACGCATCGGTTATCCGGTGATGATCAAGGCGGTCGCCGGCGGCGGCGGACGCGGAATGCGCGTGGCGCACAATGACATTTCGCTTGTCAAAGGCTATCACACGGCGCGCACCGAGGCGGAAAAGGCATTTGGCAATTCCGGCGTTTATATCGAAAAATTCATCGAGAATCCGCACCACATTGAAATCCAGATTCTTGGCGACAACAAAGGCCACATCATCCATCTGGGCGAACGCGATTGCTCAGTGCAGCGTCGCAACCAGAAGCTGATCGAAGAATCGCCGTCGCCGCTGCTGGAAAATAAATTCCGCAAGCTGCGCGACAAAATCGGCAAGGCCGCCGTGCGCATCGCCGAGGCCGCGCGTTACACAAATGCCGGCACCGTCGAGTTCATCGTGGACAACGACGGCAATTACTACTTTCTCGAAGTCAACAAGCGCATTCAGGTCGAGCACCCGGTTACGGAAGAAGTCACGGGCATTGACCTTGTGCGCTACCAGATTTTGATTGCGGCGGGCGAATCGCTCCAGCATTCGCAGAGTGACATCGTGATGAAAGGCCATGCCATCGAGTGCCGCATCAATGCCGAAGACCCGTTTGACGATTTTCGCCCCAGCCCCGGCCGGTTGGAAATGTATTACCAACCGGGCGGACGCGGCGTGCGGGTGGATACCCACGCCTACGCCGGTTACACGATCCCGCCAACTTACGATTCCATGATCGGCAAGCTCATCACGACCGGCAAGGACCGGCGCGAAGCCATTGACCGCATGAGTTGTGCGCTCGGCGAATACATGGTCACCGGCATCAAGACGACCATTTCCTTCCAGCAGGCCATCATGCAGGATCCGAATTTTCGTCGCGGCGTCTATTCCACCGCCTTTGTCGAGCAATTGCTTGGCGGCGCGCGGCGCGAATTGATCGAGGAAAAAACCTAGTCGCCGCGCGGGTTTTCTCCGCCGGATATTTTTTTGTTTCAGAATTAAATTTGACACCCGCCGGACGCCGTTTATCTTTGATTGCTAAAAGCTATGGCTGACATTCCTCCAATCAATCCGGGCGCCGCGCCGCTGAAAAAATCCACCGGCCGCGTGCAGCCCAAGAAAGAGACCGTCCGCATCAATTTGCCGCCCAAGCCCACCGCCGCGCCGACGATCAAGCTCCCGACGCTGCCGCCTGGCGGACCGACCGGTGCCGCCGGCGGTTCACCGCTGGTGCCCACGCCGCCCAGTGCCACCACTTTGCGCTCTTCGGCCACGCCGGCCGCCCAGCGTTCCGCCGCCGCGCCCGCCGCTGCACCCGCCACCACGCAACGTCCCGCTCCCAGGCCCGCTGCCGCCGCGTCGGCCATGAGCCCGCTCGACAAAATGCTCGCCATCGCCGCCGCCATTGTAGGACTGGCTGCCATTGGCACCACGGTTTGGATGATGATGTTGTTGAACGCCGCCGTGACTTCTTAATTTTGTTTGGGAAAACCTCATTCGTTTTTTGACTTATGGCCTCTCCATTGATTTCCGCGCTCACGCAGGACAATTTTGACAAGGAAGTGCTCCAATCCACGACACCCGTCCTCGTGGATTTCTGGGCGGAATGGTGCGGCCCGTGCAAGATGATCGCGCCGCTCCTCGACGAGCTTGCCGACGAATACGACGGCAAGATTAAGATCGGCAAGGTCAACATTGACGAGCAGCAGGCGCTCGCCACCAAATACGGCATCCGCGCGATTCCCACGCTCCTGCTGATCAACAAAGGCGAAGTTGCCGAGCAGATGGTCGGTGCCAAAAGCAAGCGCGACCTCAAGGCCAGCCTCGACCGCATCGCGGGTTGAGTCCGGCCGGGGCGTTATGTCGTTTATCGTCACGCCCAAACAGTTTGCCCAACGCGCGGAGTTTTATCACCAGCTCGCCCAGCTCACGTCCGCCGGCATCGGCGTTTTGTCTGCGCTGGAACAGCTCAAACACAATCCGCCCGCCCGTTCCTACCGCGAACCAATCCAACGTCTGCTCGCCGAACTCGTGCAAGGCCGCACGCTCACCGGTTCATTGCAGCAACTCGATGCCTGGCTGCCGGAATTTGACATCGCCCTGATTGATGCCGGCGAACGCAGCGGCCGGCTCGACGCCTGTTTCCGCCTGCTCGCCGATTATTACAACGACCAGGCCCGCATCACCAAGCAGATGATTTCCCAGCTCATTTATCCGGCCGCGATGATTCATCTCGCCGCGATTATTTTCATTATCGTGCTGCCGTTCGCCCGGTCACAGTTCAACCTGAGCCGACTCCCGCTGTTTTTTATCGAAGCCGCACTCGCGCTCGCGCCGATTTATCTGGTCACCGCCTTTATCATTTACGCCACGCAAAGCCGGCACGGTGAAAAATGGCGCGCGTTGATTGAATCCATTTTCCGCTGGATTCCGATTCTCGGAAAGGCACGGCATTTTCTCGCCATCGCCCGATTGGCTGTTGCGCTCGAAGCGCTCATCAGCGCCGGCGTGAACATCATTCAAGCATGGGATCTGGCGGCGAATGCCAGCGGATCACCGGCACTGCGCCGCGCCGTCGCGGTCATGAAGCCCAAGGTGGTCGCGGGACAGACGCCCGCCGAAGAAGTCCGCCAGTGCGCCGCCTTTCCGGTTCTGTTCGCCAATCTCTACGCGAGCGGCGAGGTCAGCGGCAAGCTGGATGAAACCTTGCGCCGCCTTTACGCGTATTATCAGGAAGAAGGCTCGCACAAGCTCCAATCCTTCGCGCAATGGATGCCGCGCCTCATCTACATGCTTGTCGCCGGGATGGTTGCCTACAACGTCATCAAGTTCTGGACCGGCTATTTCAACCAGATTTCCACCATCACCAATGGATTTTGATTACACCTTTAACTCCTGCAAAAAATTTTCGCCCGATGACACTGAATGAAATCCTGACCAACGAAGAACTCCGCCGCTACGAATTTCCCGTCGCGCGTGGCAAAATTTTTCTCGGCCACGCCGGCGTCTGCCCGCTGCCGCGCCGCGTCGCCGACGCCATTGCCGAATGCGCCCGGCAGGGAACACTGGGCGACCAGGAAGCGTTCATGATTCATCGTCTGGACGAGGCGCGAAAACTGTCGTCGCAATTGTTGAACTGCCAGACTGACGAAGTCGCGCTCCTCGGGCCGACCTCGCTCGGCTTGAGCCTCGTCGCGTCCGGCCTGAATTTTCGCAAGGGCGACAACATCCTGATTTATCACGACGATTATCCGTCGAATGTATATCCGTGGATGGCGCTGGCGGCCAAAGGCGTCCAAGTGCGCCTACTCAACACGCGCGGCCTCGGCGTCATCCGCACGATTGACGTGATGGGCCAGGTGGACGAAAACACGCGGCTCGTCGCGCTGGCGTCGTGCCATTTCATCAGCGGCTTTCGGATTGAAATCTCCGCCATCGGAAAATATCTGCGCGAACGCGGCGTTTTATTCTGCCTCGACGCGATTCAGACGCTCGGCGCGTTTCCGACGACGGTGGAGCAGGTGGATTTTCTGGCCGCCGACGCGCACAAATGGCTGCTCGGCCCGTGCGCTGCGGGAATTTTTTATGTCCGGCGCGAGCTTCAGGAAAAATTGAACCCGCCGCTTTACGGCTGGCACAATGTCAAAAACCCGAATTTTGTCGCACAGGAACAAATCGTTTTCCGCAGCGGCGCGGTGAAATACGAGGCGGGCACACAGAATCTGCTCGGTCTCGTCGGCCTGATTGCGGCGATGGAACTCGCGCTGGAACTCGGCGTGGACAACATCGCCGCCGAACTGCGCCGCAAACGCGCGCTGCTCGTGCCGGCGTTGCAGAAAAAGGGTTTCACCGTCTTGAATGCCGAGGCGAAGCCGGAAAACGCCGGCGGCATCGTTTCGTTTTTTCAGCCGGGCAAGGATCTGACGGCGTTGAATAAAAAATTGTCCGAAGCGGGCATTGTCGCGTCGCTGCGCACCGACCGCAAAGGACAGAATTACATCCGCCTCTCGCCACATTTTTACAACACGGACGCGGAATTGCAGCGCATGTTGGAATTGTTGTAGCAGTATTCCGTTAATCCCGGCGGCTGAATTCCAGAATCGCGCCGCGCCACCAAGCCGCGAGCGATTCGCCGGGCCGCTGCCAGGTTTGCTGGTGCAGCCAGACCATCACGCGCTGGTCGGCCATGACCTGCATCCGTTCGGCGACGGTCAGTTTGTCCGGTCCCTCCGCCAATAATTTTTCGCCTAAGGCCTGAACCTTTTCACCGCCGCAGCCGAATTTGGAAAATTGCTCGGCGTAAACCGGGTTGAGCTGTTTTTCGCGCAGCAGCGAAACGTGGATGGCGTTGACGTAAGGATCAAGAATCGCCTCGGCCAGTCCGGCATGCGGGTGCGGTGGCGAGGGGGCGTCGGTGAGTTCGTGAATCCGCAACTGTGCGCGGAGCGAAATGAGTTCCACCGGCGGTTTGGTTTCTTCCGGTGTCAGAAAAAGTCCCAGCCGCCGGGCGTGCGCGCCCAAACTGCGGCGGCTGGTCAGGACGCTCAACGGAATCGAAAATGCCATGCCGGCCAGCACGGGCGTGAACCACCAAAACAAGGTCGGATTCAACTGCCACATGAACACGCCCCACAAAACGCCGATGATCGTGTGGCCCCAGTGTCGTTGCGCGGCATAAAGCCAGTCCGTGCCGTCGGCGGAGCGTTTTTGCGTGGTCCAGCCGACACCGATGCCGAGCACGTTGGTGATCACAAACCGTGTGTGCCAGAGCATGAGCAGCGGTGCGTGCAGCGTGGAAAAAATGGTTTCGCCAACCACGCCGGCGGCGGTTCGCGCCAGTCCGCCGAACGCGCGACGGCGCGGCCAGTCGCGCGCGAGGTCAATCAATGCGAGCGCCTTGGGCAGCATGATGACGACCATGCAAATCAGGAAGATCAGCAAGGCCTCCGCCGTGCCGCTGCCGCTCCAGTTGCCCAGCAGCGACGGCGTGGTGATGGTGGAAAGGCCGGTGAATTTTTGATACCAGAACAGCCAGTTGAAGCAGAGCAGGAACATCAGCCAGAGCGGGCCGGAGAGGTAGCCGCAGATGCCCAAAATCAAATGCAGCCGGCTGACGCCGCGCAGTCCTTTCGCAAACAGCACGAGCGTGTGCTGCAAATTTCCCTGGCACCAGCGGCGTTCGCGCTGCGCATTTTCAATCAGCGCCTGCGGTGCCTCCTCGTAGCTGCCTTCGAGATCGTAGGCGAACCAGACCTCCCAGTTTTCGCGGGACAACAGCGCGGCCTCGACAAAGTCGTGGCTCAAAATCTGGCCGCCGAACGGCTTGCGGCCGGGCAGTTGCGGCAGGTCGCAGCATTGCATGAACGGCTCGGTGCGGATGATGGCGTTGTGGCCCCAATAATTGCCGAGTTCGAGCGCCCAAAAATTCAGCCCGGTGATGAAGATGGGCGCGTAAAGGCGGTTGGCGAACTGCTGGATGCGGCCGAACAGGGATTCCGCATTCACCAGCGCGGGTACGGTCTGGATCATGCCGGCGGTTGGATGCGCCTCCATCAATTTCACCAGATCCACGAGCGTTTCGCCGCGCATCACGCTGTCGGCGTCGCAGCAGATGAAGTAGCGGTAGCGGCGGCCCCAGGTGTTCAGGAAATCGCGCACGTTGCCGCTCTTGCGGGCCTCGTTGATGAGGCGGCGGCGGTAGTAGATTTTGCCGAGCGCATCGAGTTCACGGATCAAGTCATACCAGCGGCGCTCCTCCTCGATCCATTTGTCCGGGTTCGTCGAATCGCTCAGGATGAAAAAGTCGAAGCGGTCGAGCTGGCCGGCCTTGGCGAGCGATTCGTAGGTCGCGCGCAGGCCTTCATAAACACGCACGACATCTTCGTTGTAGATCGGGAACACGATGGCCGTGCTGATGCCGTCAATGCTCTGGCCGCGAAAATTGGCGAGGTTGGTGATGCGGCGGTCATCGCCAAACAGCCGAAGAAAAAATCCAAAAAGGCCGTGCACGCAGCCGATCGCGGCAAACAGAAACAGCACCACAAACAGCACCATCAGCACGGTGCGGGAAGAGGACCAGCCGGTGCGCCAGAGCAGATCGGCAAAGAGCAGCGAGACAAGGCCGGTCAGCAGCACGGCGCAGGAATAAAAAATAAACACACGCCAGCCGCGCCGGAAACGCGGGGCTGCCGTCACGGAAATGTTCGGTGTGTCCACCATTTTATTACTGGAACCAGTCAACGAGGTGGAACAGTTTGGCCCGGGCCTGTTCGAATCCGGCATGGGTGAGCCAGAATATGGCGATAAGCAGCAGCGCGAACACGGTCCAGGCCAGCACCATCCGGACATAAGGCATTTGCCCGAGGTTGGTCAGCGTGGTGATCGGGCCGAGGTCGAGCGGGCGCGGCGTCATTTTGGAAAGCTGGAAGTCCGGGCCGGCGCGAAAAAACGTTTCGCGCATGGCGCTGGTGAATTCCTCCGGCCACGGGCCGGGCCGCAGAAATTGATCCTGCCATTTGCCCGGCATGTCGGCGAGCAGCAGCGCGAGCCGGCCGCGCGTGGAAAGGGTCTGATCGGTGTTTGTCGGCGAGGCCTGGAGCACTTCGGAAAACCATTCGGTCACGATGCGGTCCATTTCCTCGGCGGCGAGCAGCGTGGCGGAGCGGTCTAGCTCGGCGGGCGCACGGCGCTGGGCGCGTTCGAGCACGCGCAGCACAAGCTGGCCGAGCAGGGGCTTGTTGCGGATGCGGAGCGCGTGAAAATAACTTTCCACCTTGGCATAGGCGGCGTTCCATTCCTCCAGCGTCCGTCCGGCCAGCTGGCCGGATTCGTCGGGCAAAATCGCGGGGTTCACGGCGGGCTCCATTGGTAAGTCCACGTCTCGCCCACGACATTGGTACCCTGTTGCAGGGAACAGCGCAAATCCACCGGATCCACATTGCCGGGATTGGGCTGCATTTTCAGGATGACACGCCAGGTGCCAAGCTCTTCGTTGCGGATGACCTGATTGTCAACAATCACCGCGTTGGTGCTGCAATTGGCAATGGCCACCAGCCTGGTGTTTTCCGGAATGGCATCCAGTTTCGGCCCGTCAAAATCAATCACGATCTGCCGGCATTCCTTGCAGTTCAAGTCCAGACCGATGCGCGTGGCGACCGCCTTGTTTTCTGAAATTTTCAAATCCGTTTCGCGGGTCCACTTGAGCGTGTAGCCGAAACGATACGGCTGCAACGGCGCGGGTTTTTCCTTCGGATCCCAGAACGCGACGATGTTGTCCAAGCCCTCGAACTGCGCGTTCAACTCCAGCAGGTGCAAATTGCCCTCGCCCCAGTTGCCGTGCGGTTCCACCCACACGCCCGGCACGAGATGATAGGGATTAAAACTGTCCTGATAAGCCGAGAAGGAACGTTCGCGCTGCAACAGGCCGAAGCCGCGGATGTTCGGCGCGGAAAAAATCTGGTGCCGCATCATGGCCGGATTGTCGAGCGGCCGCCACAACAACTCGCCGTTTTCCATTTTTGCCAGCAGCCCGTCGCTGTCGTGGACTTCCGACCGGTAGTCGTCTGGCTTGTGTTCGGTGGTTTTGCCGAACCAGAACATGCTCGTCAGCGGCGCGAGGCCCAGGGTCAAAATCGGCTGCCGCTGAGGGTCCACCGCATGAACCTTGTTGGTCTCGCGCAGATACAAGACGGCTTCCACGTCGCAAATGGTGGTTTCGCCGGGCCGGATGAGAAATTCATACGCGCCCACGCAGCTCACACTGTCGAGAATCGCGAAGAGCCGTAGTTCGGTGTCCTCTTTTTGCGGCTTGCCCAGCCACCAGTCGGTGAAGATGGGAAATTCCTCCGGACGGTCCGGTTCGCCGCTGTCCAGCGCCAGTCCGCGCGCGGACATGCCGTAACGCTGATCTTTGCCGAGCAGCCGGAAATAGCTCGCGCCAAGAAACGCGCCGAGTTCGTCCAGTTGATTCGTCTGGTTCAACGGATACAAAACGCGGAAGCCTGCGTAGCCGGTGTTGACCGGAATCTGGTTCTGAATCTTCAGGTCGCCGTAATCAAAAAAATCCTGCACGAAGCGGATCGGCTGGACGTGCGTCAGCGTGAATTCATGAACGTGAACCGGTTCCTGGTAAAGATAGCCGGGGTGGAAAAACTCAATGCGGAACGGCAGGTCGTCCGCCGTCCAGAGCGCGCGGTCGCGGCGGAAACGGATTTCGCGGTATTTGTCGTAGTCGAGAGTGTCCTGGCGCAGCACCTTCGGCAAATCCGCGCGCGGCGAGTGGAAGGGCTTCTCGGCGCGTTCGAGCGCACGCTTCGCCACATAATCGAGGTTCACCTCGGCGGACTCCGAGGCGGCGCAGACCGACACGACCAACAGACTTCCGATTAAAATCAAACGCCTAAAGGCTTGCCACATCTTGGGAACATGAGAACCGAAATCAGCCCAATTTGCAAGTTCAGCGCGAAAACCCCCTGTTTTCCTTGGAAAAATGGTCAATCCAGCGTCTGCCGGTAGCGTTTGATGCCGACGACCAGCATCACCAGAAGGAACAGCGCGATCGGCCATAGGTCGGGCGCAATTTCGGCCACGCCGTTGCCTTTCAACAAAATCCCGCGCACGACCCGCAGAAAATGCGTGAGCGGCAGGCATTCGCCGACGTCCTGCGCCCAGACCGGCATCCCGCGAAACGGAAACATGTAGCCCGACAGCAGCAGCGACGGCAGGAAAAAGAAAAACGCCATCTGCACCGCCTGAAGCTGGTTCTTGGCGACGGTTGAAAACGTGATGCCAACCGCGAGGTTCGCGACGATGAACAGAAACGTCATTACGATCAGCAACAGCAGGCTGCCCACCATCGGCACGTCGAACAGAAATTTTGCCGCCAGCAAAATCAGTGCGACCTGGATGTAGCCGACCGCGATATAAGGGATGATCTTGCCGATGAGCACTTCGCCCGGACGCACCGGCGTGGAGAGCAAATTTTCCATCGTGCCGCGCTCGCGCTCGCGCGTGATGGCCAGCGCGGTGATCATCACCATTGTCATCGTCAGCATCACGCCCATGAGTCCGGGCACGATGTTATACTGCGTGATGTTTTCCGGGTTGTAATGCTGCTGGACGACGAGGTTGAACGGCGCGGTGCTGGGCTGAAGTTTTGCGAGCGGCCCCGTCAAATCGCGGTTCAAAACCGTCGGCGTCAGCGAATTCATCGCCGCAATCGCGTAACCCACCGCCGTCGGGTCCGTGGCGTCGGCTTCGAGCA
>Ga0182016_10001217_pt1 | contig 31507 bp, 36 predicted proteins | sample 712S2MmetaG_FD_120491 | JGI IMG/M metagenome (GOLD analysis project Ga0182016, IMG submission 120491) | Permafrost microbial communities from Stordalen Mire, Sweden - 712S2M metaG | ecosystem: Environmental > Terrestrial > Soil > Wetlands > Permafrost | place: Sweden: Stordalen | collected...
GGCTACTGGCTCGTCGCCGCCGATGGGGGAGTCTTCGCGTTCAACGCACCGTTCCGGGGCTCGGAGGGGGGCGTCGTCCTCGACCGACCGGTGCGGGCCATGGCGTCGACGGTGGACGGTGGCGGGTACTGGCTCACCGCCGCCGACGGCGGGGTGTTCGCGTTCGGTGACGCCGCGTTCCACGGCTCCATGGGCGGACGGGCCCTGAGCGCACCCGTCGTCGGGATGGCCGCAGACCCGTCGAGCGGTGGGTACTGGCTGGTCGGCGCCGACGGCGGCATCTTCAGCTTCGACGCGCCGTTCTACGGAGCCGGCTGAACTCGATCCGACCGCCCGCGACGCGCGCCGGGTGACCCACCGGTCCATAGGATGTGGTCGACGCCTCGAGGGCTGTCGGCACCGGCAGGTCAGGGCAGCACCCGCCCTCCCGAGCCCCACCGTCTCCCGGGAGGCACCGGTGATCGCCGGCCGCGGGTGTGACCCGGGATCCCTCCCGTCGTCGTCGTGCCGGTCACATTTTGAGGGTGAACTCCGTCAATTGGGTATGAGCAGGAGGGAAGTGGGCCCGTGACCAGGACCGAAGTGACGGAATTCGAAGCGGAGCGGCCGCGGTTGACGGCGATCGCCGGCCGGATCCTCGGGTCGGAAGCCGATGCCGATGACGTCCTGCAGGAGGCCTGGCTCCGGCTGTCCCGCACCGACGCCATCGACGATCTCCCCGCCTGGCTCACCACCGTCGTGACGCGCCTCTGCCTCGACCAGCTCCGCAAGCGGGGTACCCGGTCCGCGGCCGAAGCCGCGGTGACCGACGGCCATGGTCCGGTCGATCCGGAGGCCGACGCACTGCTCGCCGAGCGGATGGGTGACGCCATGGAGATCGTCCTCGACGCCCTGGCCCCGGCGGAGCGGGCCGCATTCGTCCTGCACGACGTGTTCGGCTATCCCTTCGACGAGGTCAGTGCGGTCATGGGGCGTTCGGGTACCGCCGTGCGCCAGTTGGCGAGCCGGGCACGACGCAAGGTGCAGGGCGGGCCGGAGTCGGCCGCGTCGCGGGCGTCACGCGCCGAGAACCAGCGGGTGGTCGACGCGTTCCTCATCGCCGCCCGTGGCGGGGAACTCGCCACCTTGTTGTCGTTGCTCGCACCCGACGCCGTCATGCGGGCCGACCGGGTCGGGCAGTCGATGGGCACCGCACCGGAGTACGAGGGGGCGGAGGCCGTGGCCGCCCGCTTCAACGGCACCCGGGGGGCGGCGCCGGTCACCATCGACGGTGAACTGGGTGCCGCATGGATCCAGGCCGGATCGACCAAGGTGGCATTCGTGTTCCATCTCGACGGGGCGGCCCTGGTGCGTGAGATCGAGCTGATCGCCGACCCGGACGTCCTGGCGACCATGGACATCGTCCGAGTGCGGGCGAAGTCGGGTGGTTGACGGTCGGGGATCAACCGGACATGGCTATCGACAGCAGGACACAGCGAGAGGAAGTACAGATCATGAAGACCATGACATGTGAGCAGCTCGGCGGGCCGTGCGACGCTCCGCACCAGGGCACGACGGCGGACGAGGTCATCAAGGCGCAGGACCGGCATCTCAAGGAGATGGTCGCCGGTGGGGACACCACCCACGAAGGTGCCCTGAAGGAGATGAAGGGCCGGTGGAAGAACCCCATCAAGGGCATGGGGTGGTACCGGCAGGCCAAGCGCGACTTCGCCGATCTTCCCGAAGGCTGACGGCGTGGGTCCCCGCGAATGTCCGGTGGACGTCGCGCTCACGGGTGCACGACGGATCAGCCGCACGCGCGTGGGTTGTGGCCACGACCGGAAGTACGTCGCGACCGGTAGTCGTCAATTCCGTGCGGCCGTCCCGGGCTGCACCTCGGGGGCCCACCTCAGGCGCCGTAGGGCGGCCGGAGTCCCGAGATCATGGGGAAGTGGCGCACGCTCGTCGTGAGGAGCTCGGCACCTACGACGGTCGCCGTGGCCGCGATCAGTAGTCGACGGCGTCGATGCCACTGTGCGACCGTCGGCACGCCGCGGCGAGCGATCCGGCCATCCGGGCGATCGCCTCGTCGACCGGAACCCAGGTGAGCGCACCCATGAACAGCTCGGTCGGTTCGAGCTCGTCCGGCCGCAAGCCGGCGAGCAGCTCGAATCGGATGAGCTCACTGGCCAGGAGGAGCTCGCCCTCGACGGTCAGGCGCTCGAGGAGTTCCGTGGCCCGGTGGTCACCCCGGAGGTGGTCGATGGCGATGGTCGTATCGAGGAGCTTCACCTGGCGCGGAGCCGGTCCATCCGGTCATTGACGTCGCCCGGATCGCGTCGACGAACTCCGACCCCGTGTACTCCCGGTCGGTCCAGGCTCCTGCCGAGGTGCGCAGCGCTCCGAGTCGCGACGTCTGGGTCTGCTCGCCGTACTGGGCCCGGACGGCCCGCCGGATCAGCTCCGAACGGCTGGCCCCGACCGGACCGCGGCGGCATCGAGGGCGGACACCTCCTGGTCGTCGAGGTAGATCTGCGTCCGGTGCACGTCATCAGTATGCATCGGACGATGTATCACGGCGGAGCAGCGGCCCGGCGCGAGCGATCCATCGCGTCGGGTGACCCACCCGGTCCCTAGGGTGCGGTCGGTGCCTCGAGGGCCGTCGGCACCGTCACGTCACCGCAGTACCCGCCCTCCCGAGCCCCACCGTGCCCTGGGAGGCACCAGTGATCGCCAGTATCCCCTCCGCCGTCCTCCGTGGTGTCGACGCCCGATCCGTCTCGGTCGAGGTGCACGTCGCCAACGGCCTGCCCGGGTTCACCGTCGTCGGTCTGCCCGACGCCGCCGTGCGTGAGTCCCGCGACCGCGTCCGCGCCGCCGTCACGTCGAGCGGACTGCCCTGGCCCCGCCGACGCGTCACGGTCAACCTCGCACCGTCGGGCATGCGCAAAGGCGGAGCCGGCCTCGACCTGCCCATCGCCGTCGGGGTCCTCGTGGCCTCGGGTGTGCTGGACGCCGCGGCGGTGGCGGGCCTCGCCTTCGTGGGTGAGCTGGGCCTCGACGGCTCCCTGCGGGGCGTTCCGGGGGTGCTGGTGCTCGCCGACGCATTGGTGGGCAGCCGGGTGGTGGTGGCCGACGTCGACGGCGCCGAGGCCGCCGCCGCCGACGCCGACATCGTGACCGCCGCCAGCTTGTCCGAGGTCGTGGCCCGGTGCACGGGCCGGCGTCCGTGGCCCGACGTGGCCCGGCCCCCCGCCGGGCCACCGGGCGGCATCCCGGCGCCGTCGGATCGGGGCGACCTCGCCGACGTGCGCGGCCAGCTGCTGGCCCGGCGTGCGCTCGAGGTGGCCGCCGCCGGCGGCCACCATCTGCTGCTCGTCGGGCCGCCGGGTGCCGGCAAGACGCTCCTCGCCACCCGGCTACCCGACCTGCTGCCCGACCTCGACCCGGCCACGGCCCGCGAGGTCGCCCGCATCCGGTCCGTCGCCGCCGAGGTCGGCGTCACGGGCGGGCGATCCGCGCGGCCACCCTTCCGGGCCCCGCACCACGGACTGTCCTCGGTGGCCATGATCGGCGGCGGACGAGCCGCCCTGCACCCCGGCGAGATCGGGCTCGCCCATGGTGGTGTGCTGTTCCTCGACGAGTTCGGCGAGTTCCCGACCACGGTCCTCGACGCGCTGCGCCAACCGCTCGAGGATGGCGTCGTGCGGATCAGCCGATCGGGGAGATCCGCCTGTTGCCCGGCCCGGTTCCTCCTGGTGGCGGCCATGAATCCCTGTCCCTGTGGCGAGGGGGGCGTGCCGGGCGCGTGCCGGTGCACCCCGGCGGCGCGGGCCCGCTACGCCCGCCGGCTGTCGGGGCCGCTGCTCGACCGGTTCGACCTCGCGGTCCGGGTGGACCGGCCGGCGGCGGCCGACCTGCTGGCGCCTCCTTCGGGGGAGTCGACGGCGACGGTGGCCGCCCGGGTGTCGGTCGCCAGGGGGCGGGCCCGGCGGCGGGGGGTCCCGGTGAACGCCGAGCTCGCCGCCGTCGACCTCGACCGTGCGGCGCCGCTCGACGGGGCCGCCGCCGACACGTTGGCCCGCCATCTCCGGACGGGGCGCCTCAGCGCCCGGGGCCTGCATCGGGTCCGACGGATGGCCCGGACGATCGCCGACCTCGACGCCGGCGCCGAGGTCGTGACCGGGGGCCACGTCGCCGAGGCGCTGCTCCTGCGCGGCGGCCGCGGCCTGCTGCTGGGCGAGGAGGTCCGATGACCGGGGAGGACCTGGCCTGTGCCGCCGCCCTGCTCGACCTGCCCGGCATGACCCCGGTGCGGCTCGCCTGTGTGCTCGACGGCTTCGGACCCGTGCTGGCCTGGCACGCCGTGCGGGCCGGTACGCACCCCGGCGACCGGTCCCGGCGGTTCGCCGCCTCGGCCCGCCGGGTCGTCCCGGCCGACGTCCTCGCCCGGTACCGGGACGCCGGGGTCGCCCTGCTCCTGCCGGACGCCGTCGGGTATCCGGCCGCGCTGGCCGGCGACCCCGGTGCACCCGCCGTCCTGACCGCGGTGGGCGACCCGACCGTCGTCGACGGGCGGCCCGCGGTGGCCGTGGTCGGCACCCGGTCGGCCACGCCGTACGGCGTCTCGGTGGCCGCCGAACTCGGTCGTGGCCTGGCGGCGTCCGGCGTCGTCGTGGTCTCGGGCCTCGCCCTGGGCATCGACGCCGCCGCCCATGCCGGTGCCCTGGACGCCGGACCCGCTGCCGTGCCACCGGTCGCCGTGGTGGGGACCGGGCTCGACGTCGTCTACCCCTGGGGGAACCGGAGCCTGTGGCAGCGGGTGGCGGCCACCGGCGCGGTGCTGTCCGAGGCGCCACTCGGGACCCCGGCGCTGCCGCGGGTCTTCCCGGCCCGCAACCGGATCATCGCCGCCCTGGCCGACGTGGTGGTGGTCGTCGAGTGCCACGGGAAGGGCGGCTCGTTCCACACGGTCGAGGCGGCGGCCCGCCGGTCGGTGCCCGTCTGCGCCGTGCCGGGCTCCGTCCGGAGCCCGGCGTCCCGGGGCACCAACGGGCTGCTGGTCGACGGCTGTGCGCCCGTGCGCGACCTCGACGACGTGCTCACGGCCCTGGCCCTGGCGCGGGGTGGGCGTGGGGTCGGGCGGACGGACCGGGCCGACACCCGCCGGCCACCCGACCCCCGGCTCGGGGGGCTCGACCGGGCTGAGCGTGCGGTGTGGGAGTCGGTCGACGACACGCCGACGACGGTCGAGACCGTCCTGCTGCGCACCGACCTGGCCGTGGCCACGGTGGGTGTGGCCGTCGAGGCCCTGGTCGCCCGGGGACTCCTCGTCGAGGGTGCCGGGTGGTGGTCGCGGACCTGACGGCCCGTCGGTCGCGATGGCCCGACGGCCGGGCCCGCGCCGGGACGCGCCCTAGGAGGGGGTCACCCGGAGCCCGCGCCGCAGTGCGGTCAGCAGCTCCTCGTGGGCGCGTCGGGACACCTCGGCGGTGGGGATGAGCGTCGATCCGTGGAACGTGCCCGGGAAGGAGTGCAGCTCGACAGTGACGCCCGCCTCGAGGAGCCGCAGTGCGTAGGTGATGCCCTCGTCACGGAGGGGGTCGAACTCCATCGTCGTCACGTAGGCCGGGGGCAGGCCGGCGAGGTCGGCGGCCAGGGCCGGCGACGCGTACGGCGACACGGGCCCGACGTCGGGGCCCAGGTAGAACTCCCAGCTGAGTTCGGCGTTGGGCCGGTTCCACAGCGGCGTGTCGACGAAGGCCCGCATGCTGGCGGTGTCGAGCCGGTGGTCGAGTTCCGGGATCCCGAGGAACTGGAAGCAGAGCGACGGGCCACCCCGGTCCCGGGCCAGGAGGGCCACGGCCGCGGCCAGGCCCCCGCCGGCACTCTGGCCGCCCACCGCCACGCGGTCGGGATCGACGTGGAGCTCGGCGTTCCCGACCGTCCACCGCAACGCGGCGAAGCAGTCCTCGACGCCGGCCGGAAACGGGTGCTCGGGGGCCAGCCGGTACTCGGGCGTCACCACGACCACACCGAGCTCCCGGGCCACCTGCGTGGCGAACGCGTGCTCCATCTCGATCGATCCCACGACGAAGCCCCCGCCGTGGATGTCGAGGAGGGCCGGACGGGCCGTGGTGACGGACCCGGTGGGGGCGTAGACGCGGACGGCGACGGAGCCGTCGGCGGTCGGGACGTCGTGGTCGCTGATGGTCACCCCGGTCGTGTCGACGCCTCCGTTCAGCGGCGTCAGCAGGTCGGTGATCCCCGCGCGCGCCGCAGCCACGTCTCGGAAGTCTCCAGCGGGGAGCAGGTCGACGAAGGGCGCCAGCTCGGGGTCGAACGCGTAGGACATCCCGTGATGTTCGCGCAGCGCCGCCGGTCCTGCCTCCGGACCCCGATCCGGAGCCTGTGCCGTCCGGTGAGGGCCCGCGTGGACGTCAGGCCGTCGGGAAGGACCCCTCCTGCCATCCGATGGAGGTGCTCGACACGGCCCCCGGGTTCGGAGTGGGCTCGATGGGTTGGGCGGCACAGGTTCCGCCGCCGGTCTGCGCGCCGTACCAGGCGCCGGTCTGGGGGGACCGCCAGGCGAACCAGCACGTGCCGCCGGTGGCCCGGGCGGCCAGGGTGATGCTGCCCGAGCCGTCGGACGTCGAGGCCACACTGACCGTGTCGGGCCCGGTCGACGGACCGTCGACGAACGTGACGGACGGTTCGGCCGCCTGCAGCGTCGCCGCATCCAGCCCGACATAGGTGCCGGAGGCCGCGGTGGCGGTGGCGGTGGCGGACAGCGCCGTCGACAGCGACTGCTGCGCCTGGGCGTCGTCCGCCGCGGACACCGGCTGCTGCGTCGACGAGCCGGAGGATGATCCGGAGCCGAGGGTGGACTTCAGCCCCACCAGGACGAGCAGGGCGACGACGACGAGTCCGACCAGCGTGACCACCATGGACAGTCCGGCGTCGTCACGCCGGCGGTGCCGGAAGGGTCGGGTTCGAGCGGCCGGTGTCATGGTCCGTCTCCTGGGGTGGTGGCCGGTGGGTCGAGACTGCACGGAATCCCACGGGAGATCGTGAATACCTCACGTGGAGTAGTAATGATAACGCATAGCGTGGCCATTGACCACGGCCCATCCGGGTCTTTGCCCGGTGGCCACCACTACTGTGCGGTCCATGGTCAGGACGGACGGAACCCGGGCGCTGAACGGGGTCGGTCTGCTCCTGTCGGCTCCCACCCATCGGGACCCGGCGGTCGACGTCCTGGCCGGGGCCCTCACCGCGGTGGACGCCGGCATGGCCGCTGGCTGCAGTTCGGTGTGGGTCGGCGAGCCGTCGGCCGATCCGCCCGACCGGGTCGCCTACGAGGCCTACTCCCTCCTCGGTGCGCTCGCCGCACGGACCGGGAGCATCCACCTCGGGGTGTCCGCGGACGGCGAGCAGCGGCGCGTGCCGTCGATGCTGGCCAAGATCGTGACCGCCGTCGACGTGCTCTCCCACGGTCGGGCGGCCCTGAGCCTCGACGGGGACGCAGCACGGGACGGCGACGCCGACCGGTTGGACGAGGCGCTCGCGGTCGCCCGGGCGGTCCTGGAGGACGACCACCCGACCTTCGACGGGCGGATCTACCACGTGGACGACGCCGTGAACCGACCGGCACCGGTGCAGGCCGGTGGCGTGCCGCTCGTCGTGTTCGTGCAGGGTCGGGGCCCCGGCCTGGTCGGACTGCTCGAGGTGTGTGCCCGGGCCGCCGACGCGGTCGTGGTCCACGGCGGCCCCGACGGGGTGCGTGACGCCCTCGGTGTGCTCGGCGGGGCTGTCCCGGCGCGCCACCGGGAGGGAGCGAGGACGCGGGTGTTGGCCCGCGTGTCCGCCGGCCCGGGGGTCACCGGGACGCTGGCCGCCGTCCGGTCCGCGGGCGCCGACGGCTGTCTGGTGGAGGTGCCGGCGCCGTGGGACGCCGCCGGTCTGCGGTCCGCCGACCTCGCCTGGTGACTCCGGGAGGATCCGGCTGGCGACCGGCGCTCAGGCCTCGTCGCTCGACTGCATCACGATCTTGTCCGGGTGCACCACGTAGGTGACGCGTACCTCGCCCGGCTGGCGCATCGGATACGTGTCGACGCCCAGGTACTTCTTGGCGAGCCGGTCGATGTAGGCGTCGGCGCCCTCGTCGACCGCTTCGACGGTGCCCCGCACCACGACCACGTTGTAGGGGTCGTCCGGGTCGACGACGGAGACGGCGACCGCCGGGTTGGCCGCGAGGTTGGCGTCCTTCACCCGGCCCTTGGCCGTGTTGAAGGCGAGGTGCTCGCCCTCGAGGTCGATCCACACCGGGGTCAGCTGGGGGCGACCCTCGGCGTCGACGGTGGCGACATTGGCGAGAACGGGACGGGCGATGAGGGCCTTGGCCTTGTCGGAGAGTGCGGTGGTCACGGGTTCCTCCCGGGTCGGTGCTGACGGATCGGTGGCTGAGGGGGATGACGGACCCCACGCTAGGCGGGACGTCCGGGAGGCCGTTCGCCGCGCCCGGGCCGGTCGGCCCGGAGTGCCGGCGGGGGCCGCTGCTACGGTGCGGCCATGCTCATCGGCGCACACGTACGGGCGGGCAAGGGACTGGTCCCGGCCCTGCAGCACGGCGCGGACATCGGTGCCGATGCCGTGCAGATCTTCACGCAGAGCCCCCGTATGTGGAAGCCCTCGCAGTACAGCGACGAGGTGCTCGCCGCCTACCGGGCGGCCCAGCTCGAGCACCCGTCGGTGTCCTCGACGTTCTGCCACGCCACCTATCTGATCAACCTGGCGTCGCCCGACCCGGAGCTGGCCGCCAAGTCACGCGCCTGCCTCACGGCCAACCTGTCGACGGCCGACGGCATGGGGGCCGAGGGTCTGGTGCTCCACATCGGCAGTCACCGGGGGAGTGGCTTCGAGACCGCCCTCCCCGCGGTGGCCGACGCCCTCGTGGCCTCGCTCGACGAGGTGGACGCCGACCCGTCGGGCTGCCCGATCCTGCTCGAGAACGCCGCCGGGGCCGGCGACACCGTGGGCCGCTCCTTCGAGGAGCTCGCCCGGGTCATCGAAGCGGCCGACGGGGACGAGCGGCTCGGGGTGTGCCTCGACACCCAGCACCTGTGGGCGTCGGGCATCCCGTTCGGGACGGTCCCGGCCGCCGACGACCTGATCGACCTGATCGACACCACCGTCGGCCTGGCGCGGTTGCGGTGCCTGCACCTGAACGACTCCAAGGTCGACTTCGGCGCCAACCGGGACCGCCACGAGAACATCGGTGACGGCACGATCGGGGCCGACGGACTCGCCGCGCTGCTCGGCCACCCGGCGCTCCAGGGCGTGCCGGCCATCCTCGAGGTGCCGGGCGAGGGCGACGGTCCGAGGACCGAGGACGTGGCGACGGCGCGTCAGGTGCTCGAGGCGGGACTGGCGCGGCGCGCCTGAGGGCCACGGCCCCCACGGCCCCCAGGCCCGTCTCTCCGGTATTGTAATGAGAACCATTCCCATATAGGCTGGCGAGGTGCCCCCGGTCCCGACGTCCCCGTGCCGCCCGTGGGGCTGCCGGCCGGAGGCGACGACGGGGCTCCTGGTGCTCGTGGCGCTCGTGCTCTGCGGCTGTGCCACGAGCCTGCCGCCGACGGGGGAGGGCTCGGTCGCCTACTCGCACCGGGTGGTCCGGGTGGTGGCGGCCGAGGACTTCTGGGGCAGCATCGCCGCCCAGATCGGCGGTGCCCACGCCCACGTGGTCAGCATCATCGGCAAGCCCGAGACCGACCCCCACGCCTACGAGCCGACGGCCGCCGATGCCCGGACCCTGGCCGACGCCGAGGTGGCCGTGGTGAACGGCGCGGGCTACGACCCGTGGATGCAGCAGCTGCTGGCCGCCGACGGGGGCCGTCGCACCGTCCTCGACGTCGGGGACCTGGTGGGCGTGGCCCCGGGCGGCAATCCGCACCTCTGGTACGACCCGGCCTACGTCGACCGCTACATCAGGGCCGTGACCACCGACCTGCAGCGTGCCGACCCGGTGGACCGGGCCTACTTCGCCGACCGGCGGACGACGTACGAGCGGGTCGGCCTCGCCCCGTACCACGCCGCCATCGCCCGGATCCGGGCCTCGTTCGCCGGCACACGGGTCGGGGCCTCGGAGTCCGTGGTGGTGTACCTGTGCCGGGCCCTCGGGCTGGACCTCGTCACCCCGCCCTCGTTCCTGCGGGCGGTCAGCGAGGGCACCGACGTGTCGGCCGCCGACACCGCCACCATCGATCGACAGATCGCCACCCGGTCCCTCGCCGTGTACCTCGAGAACACCCAGAACCTGACCCCCGACGTCCAGGCCCAGGTGACCGCGGCCCGGTCGGCCCGGATCCCCCTCGTCGCCGTCAGTGAGACCCTCGAGCCGGCGGGCGCCACCTTCCAGGCCTGGCAGACCGCGCAGCTCGACGCCCTCGACCGCGCACTGGAGCGATCCCGTGGCTGAGCCCGTCCCGCCCCCCGCGGTGCGCTTCGAGGACGCCACGGCCCGCATCGGCGACCGTGCCGTCTGGTCCCACGTCGACCTGTCCATCACGGCGGGCGACTTCGTCGCCGTCCTCGGGCCCAACGGCAGCGGCAAGTCCACGTTGATCAAGGCGGTGCTCGGGGTGCTGCCGCTGGCCGCGGGACGCGTCGAGGTGCTGGGTCGCCCGCCCGGCGAGTCCGGTGCCGACATCGGCTACCTGCCGCAGCGCCGGAGCTTCGACCCGAGCATGCGGGTGCGCGGCGTCGATGTCGTCCGGCTCGGGTGGGACGGGGACCACTGGGGGGTGCCCCTGCCGTGGGGCGCGGCCCGGCGGGCCCGCAACGCCCGGGTCGACGAGGTCATCGACCTGGTCGGCGCCGGCGCCTTCGCCCACCGGCCGATCGGCGAGGTGTCGGGCGGGGAGCAGCAGCGCCTCCTCATCGCCCAGGCCCTGGTGCGCAACCCCCGCCTGCTCCTGCTCGACGAGCCCCTCGACAGCCTGGACCTGTCCAACCAGGGTGCGGTGGCCGGACTGATCGCCGACATCTCCCGTCGCTTCGGGATCACCGTGCTGATCGTCGCCCACGACGTCAACCCGATCGCCTCCGCGCTCGACGGCGTGGTCTACGTCGCCCGGGGCCGGGCGGTCAGCGGCAGCCCCGACGAGGTCATCACCACCGAGACCCTGTCGGCCCTCTACGGCACGCCCATCGAAGTGCTGACCACCAGTGACGGCCGGCGCGTGGTCGTGGGTCAGCCGGACGCCTCCTCCCACCACGCCGGCGCCCACGGCCACCGGCACGACCACCCGTGAGCGCGTCCGTCGGCCGGATCGTCGCCCTGGCCGGTCCGGGGGCCAACCCCGTGGACGACGTGCGCCGGATGCTGGCCCTGCACTTCATGGTGAACGCCTTCCGGGCCGGGGCGGTGGTGGCCGTGCTGGGGGCGGTCATCGGCTGGTACATGGTGCTGCGCCGGCAGAGCTTCGTGGGCCACACCCTGGCCGTCGTGTCCTTTCCGGGGGCGGCGGCCGCCCTCTGGCTCGGGGTCAGCGTGACGGCCGGCTACTTCGCCGGGAGCATCGTCGCGGCCCTCGTGATCGCCCTGGTGCCGCGGTCGCCCGCCGGGCGCGCCGGGAGCCAGGAGTCGGCGGTCATCGGCACCGTCCAGGCCTTCGCCCTGGCCACCGGCGCGCTGTTCGTCAGTCTCTACGGCGGGTTCCTCGACAGCGTCACCGGGCTCCTGTTCGGCTCGTTCCTCGGGGTGTCCGACGGCCAGGTCGTCGCCCTGGCGGTGGTGGCGGTGGTCGTGCTGGCGGCCATGGCGGTACTCGGCCGGCCCCTCTTCTTCGCCACCGTCGACCGCAACGTCGCCGTGGCCCGGGGCGTCCCCGAACGGGTGCTGTCGGTGGCGTTCCTGCTGGTGCTCGGGTGCACGGCCGCCGAGGTGAGCCAGATCACCGGCGCGCTCCTGGTGTTCGCCCTGCTGGTCATGCCGGCCGCCGCCGCCCAGCAGCTGACCGCCCGCCCGGTGCTGGGCCTGGCCCTGGCGGTGGCCCTCGGGCTCGCGGTGGTGTGGTCGGCCCTCGGCGTGGCCTTCTACTCGACGTGGCCGGTCGGCTTCTTCGTGTCCACGTTCGGGTTCGCCGCCTACCTCGCCGCCATGGCCGTGCGGCTGGTCCGCGCCCGGACCCGACGATCGGCCGAGCGGGAACCGGGGCCCGCCGCCGTCGGCGCGGCGGGGATGGTGGGCGCGTGACCACCGCCGCGTTCTTCGTGTTGGCGCACCCCTTCCTCACGTCGGCCTTCGGGGCGGGCACGGCCATCGCCGTCGCCTCCGGACTCGTCGGCTACGTGGTCGTCCTGCGCGGCCAGGTGTTCGCCGGTGACGCGCTGTCCCACGTGGCGTTCACCGGGGCGCTGGCCGCGTTGGCGTTCGGCGTCGACCTACGGCTCGGCCTCTACGGCGGGTGCGTCGCCTTCGCCCTGCTGCTGGCGGTCCTGGGTCGGCGCTCGGAGGCGGACGACACCGTGGTGGGGTCGGTGTTCGCCTGGGTGCTGGGCCTCGGAGCGCTGTTCCTCAGCCTCTTCACGACGTCGTCCAGCGGCACCGGCGGGTCCGGGGGGACCACCGGGGTCAGCGTCCTGTTCGGATCGATCCTGGGCCTGTCGGGCTCCCAGGCGAGGACGGACGTGGTGGTGTCGGCGGCGGTGGCCGTGGTCCTGGTGGCCGTGGCCCGCCCGCTCGTGTTCGCCACCCTCGACCCGGCCGTCGCCCGGTCCCGCGGGGTGCCGGTGCGGGCCCTGTCGACCGCATTCCTCGTCCTGTTGGGCGTGACCGCGGGCGTGGCCACCCAGGCCGTCGGCGCCCTGCTGCTGCTCGGCCTCCTGGCGGCCCCCGCCGGGGCGGCCCACCGGCTGACGGCCCGGCCCTTCCGGGCGCTGTGGCTCTCGGCCGGCATCGCCGTGGGATCGATGTGGGCGGGCCTGACCGTGGCCTACCTGGTGCCGTCCGTGCCCCCGAGCTTCGGCATCCTCGGCGTCGCCACCGCCGTCTACCTGTCGACCTTCGCCTGGACGTCCCGACGCCGGCGGCTCGGAGCGACGGGGGCGGGTGGGGGAGCGGCCCCGGACCGGGCCGGGCCGTCCGTCTCGCCCCTGGTCACGCCGTAGTGTGTCCGTCGTGAGCGCCACGGAGTCCGTCCACGAACAGGCCGCCCTGCGGCTCGGGGGCCAGGACCAGCGCTACACGCCCGTCCGACGGTCCCTGGTGACCACCCTGGCCGACGCCGGCCGGCCCCTGTCGATCCCCGAGATCCTGGCGGCCAACGAGTCGCTGCCGCAGTCCAGCGCCTACCGCAACGTCACGGCGCTCATCGAGGCCGGCGTGGTGCGTCGGGTGACCGGTGTGGACGACCACGGCCGGTTCGAGCTCGCCGAGGAGCTGGCCGGGCACCACCACCACCTGGCCTGTTCCGTGTGCGGCAAGGTGGAGGACGTGGCCCCGTCGCCGCGCCTGGAGCGGGCCATGGACGAGGCGGCCCGGGTGGTGGCCGAGGAGCAGGGCTACCAGGTGACCGGCCACCAGTTCGACCTGGTGGGGACCTGCCCGACGTGCCGCGAGGCGGCCCGCGCCCCTACGATGCCGACCGCCCGGGCGGGGCGCGCCTGACGGCCGACCCGCCGTGACTCCCGCACCCGGTCGCCGCCCCCCGACCGACCGCCGCCCGACCGACCGCCGCCCGCGCCCCACCGGCACCCGCAGCACCCCCACCCCCAGTACAAGGAGAGAGCAGCATGAGCCAGGACACCCGCACCGAGACGGACAGCATGGGGGCCATCGACGTCCCCGCCGACCGCTACTGGGGGGCCCAGACGGCGCGCTCGCTGCACCACTTCCCGATCGGGGACGACCGCATGCCCGAGCCGCTGATCCGGGCCATCGGCATCCTCAAGGAGGCCTCCGCCCAGGTCAACGCCGACCTCGGCAAGATGTCGCCGGAGAAGTCCGCCCTGATCATCGCCGCCGCCCGTGAGGTGTCGGACGGCCAGCTCGACGACCACTTCCCCCTGAGTGTCTGGCAGACCGGCAGCGGCACGCAGTCGAACATGAACGCCAACGAGGTCATCTCCAACCGGGCCATCGAGATGGCGGGCGGCGTCATGGGCTCGAAGGACCCGGTGCACCCCAACGACGACGTCAACATGTCGCAGTCGTCCAACGACACCTTCCCGACGGCCATGCACATCGCCGCCGTCGAGGAGATCACCCACCGGCTCCTGCCGGCGATCCGGCACCTGCGCGACGCGTTGGCGACCAAGGCCGAGGCCTACGCCTCGATCACCAAGATCGGCCGCACCCACCTCATGGACGCCGTGCCGCTGACCCTGGGCCAGGAGTTCTCGGGCTACGTGGCCCAGCTCGACGCCGACCTGCGCCGCATCGGGTCCACGCTCGACGACCTCTACGAGCTCGCCGCCGGTGGCACCGCGGTCGGGACCGGCCTCAACACCCACCCCGAGTTCGGCACCCGGGTGGCCGCAGCCATCGCCGAGCTGACGGGGCTGCCCTTCGTCACCGCGCCCAACAAGTTCGCCGCCCTGGCCGCCCATGACGCCCTGGTGGCCACCAGCGGGGTGCTGCGCACGCTGGCCGCGTCCCTGATCAAGATCGCCGACGACCTGCGGTGGCTCGGGTCGGGGCCGCGCAGCGGCCTGGGCGAGCTCAACCTCCCCGAGAACGAGCCCGGCTCCTCGATCATGCCCGGCAAGGTCAACCCGACGCAGAGCGAGGCGATGATCATGGTCTGCATCCAGGTCTACGGCAACGACGCCGCCGTGGCCATGGCCGGTGCCCGCGGCAACCTCGAGCTCAACGTCTGCAAGCCGGTGATCATCCACAACGTGATGCACTCGATCCAGCTCCTGACCGAGGCGTCGGCCGCCTTCACGCGGTTCTGCGTGGACGGACTCGAGCCCAACGAGGCCCGCATCCGCCAGCACCTCGAGAACTCGCTGATGCTGGTGACCGCGCTGAATCCCCTCATCGGGTACGACAAGGCGGCGGAGGTGGCCAAGAAGGCCCACAAGGAGGACACCACGCTGCGCGAGTCGGCCATCGCCCTCGGCTACCTGACCGGCGAACAGTTCGACGAGGCCGTCCGGCCCGAGTCCATGACCCACCCGTGATCCGGGGGCACGGAACGAGCACACGCGCCACGAGGCGGGGTGCGCGTGTCGCCTGCCTGCTGGTGTCCGGCACCGCCCTCGCCGCCTGCAGCTCGGCGTCGACCAGCACCCCGACGACGGGCGGCACCCCGGCCGCCGACCGGACGCTGACCATCATGGTCACCAACGACGACGGCGTCAGCGCGCCGGGCATCGACGCGGTGGTCCAGGGGCTGCGGACCCTGCCCCACACCGAGGTGACCGTGGTGGCGCCGGCCACCAACCAGAGCGGCACCGGTGGGAAGACCACCACCGGCACGCTGACGACGTCGGCGGCGACCACCGCCAGCGGGTACCCGGCCACCGCCGTCCAGGGGTATCCCGCCGACACGGTGATCTGGGCCGTCGCCGATCACGGCCTGTCGTTCCGACCCGATCTCGTCGTGTCGGGCATCAACTTCGGCCAGAACATCGGACCGCTGGCCGCCCTGTCGGGCACCGTCGGTGCCGCCCGCCGGGCGGTCACGCTCGGCATCCCGGCCCTGGCCGCCAGCCAGGGTGCCGACGACGGAGCCGGCCCCGACTTCGCCGAGGCCGTGCCCCTGGTCGAGCACTGGGTGACGGAGCACCGGGCCGCCCTGCTGTCCCCCGCCGCCGGGTCGGCGCCGCTGCAGGCCAACCTCAACGTGCCCACCTGCACGCCGCACCCGGTGCGGGGCCCGGCGACCACGGTGATGGCCGCCTCCGGCGACGCGGCGGCCACGACGACCGTCGACTGCACGTCGACCTCGACGACCTACTCGGACGACCTCCAGGCGTTCGAGATCGGCTTCGCCACGCTGACACCGCTGTACCCGCCCGCGGGGTAGGAGCCGGGACGATCGACGATCGACGGTCGGTCGCTCCGACCGGGTGCCGTGCCCCTCACCCGGGAGACGACGGGAGCTCGGGGATCCAGCGCTTCATGAACTCGTCGAACATCGGGACCGTGAACTCGATCTCCCCCCAGCGCGGCGAGTAGCACAGCGCCCGGCGCAGCAGCCCCTCGCGGACGAACCCGAGGTCGGTCGTCGACCGACCGAGGAGGGCGGCGACGTCGCCCGACCGGACGGGTCCCGGGCCCAGCTCGGCCATGGCCCGGAGGTAGGAGCGCTCGGGGTCGCTGGTCCGGCCGGACCGGACCCGGAAGAACCCCTCGTCCAGCTCGGCGGTGGCCACGGGGATGCTCCGTTCGACATCGTCGAGGGTGATCACCCCGGGACCGTCCGCCACGTCCCAGGCCTGCTTGCCGAACTCCTGGAGGAAGTAGGGGAACCCGCGGGTGACCTCGAGCACGCGCCCGAGGGCGCGCTCCTCCCAGGCGACACCCTCGTCGGCCGCCGGCACGACCAGGGCCTCCCGTGCCGCGTCACCCTCCAGCGAGCCGATGGTCGGGAAGGTGAACATCCGCTCGGCGTAGGACTTCGCCTCGCCGGTCAAGGTGGCGAGGGACGGCAGACCGGCGCCGGCGATGGTGATGGGGAGTCGGAGCTGGGAGGCCCGGTGGAGGCCCATCACCAGCGCCTCGAGCGTCGGCTGGGCGACGTAGTGGAGTTCGTCGATGGTGAGCAGGACACCCGTGCCGTGGTCGCGGGCCACCTCGCCCAGTTCGACGAAGAGACCGGCGAGGTCGGTCCCGAGGTCGCCGGAGTCGGCCGGCCCGGCGACGGCGTCGACGTCGATCGTGAGCTCGGGTCCGTCGGGGAGCTTGAGGTTGAACGCCTTGAGGACCCCGAGTGCCCGCACGATGCGCTCACCGATCCGTCGCTTCGCGTCCATCGACAGGAGCACCCGGCGGAACCCCGAGGCCAGGCGGGGGGCGAGCTTGCCGTCCTCACCGACCTCGATGTGCTCGTGGAAGTAGCCCCGGCCCCAGGCGCACTGCTCGAACTCGTTGAGCATCACCGTCTTGCCGACCCCGCGGAGCCCGGTCAGGAGCTGGCTGCGGCCGTCCCGACCGAGCAGGAGCCGCTGCAGGGCGACGTCCATGGCGTCGATCTCGCGGTCCCGGCCCACCAGTGCGGGGGGACGGGTGCCGGCGCCCGGGCTGTACGGGTTCCTGACGGGGTCCATGCCCCGAGTGTATCGGCCGATGGTGCATTTATAGTGAATTCACTCTAAATAGGGCATTTCCCTGTACACGGCCGCTCGACCCCGGCCGGGCCGGCGCCGGAAAGGCAGCTGACGGACCGTCAGACAGCGCACTATCCTCAGCCGGTGTCCGCCGGTGCGGACCACGGATCTCGGACCAGGGAGTAGGCACGTGACGATCACCCCTCCAGCCGACCTGCACATCGGGCTGACCGACGGCACCTTCTACGGCGGCGACCCCTTTCCGGCGTTCGCCTGGATGCGCGACGAGGCACCGGCGTACTTCGACGAAGCCGCCGGGGTGTGGGGCATCACCCGCTACGCCGACGTGAAGGAGATCTCGAAGGACCCCGAGACCTTCTCCAACGCCGGGGGGATCCGGCCCGAGACCCCGGCACTGCCGATGATGATCGACTTCGACGCCCCCGAGCACGTCCGGCGCCGCCGCCTGGTCAGCGAGGGCTTCACCCCCAAGCGCATCCGGGACGGCGCGGACGGTGTGCGCACCGTCTGTGACGCCATCCTCGACACGGTCTGCGAGCAGGGGCACGCCGACTTCGTCCGGGACATCGCCGCGCCGCTGCCGATGATCGTCATCGGCGACATGCTGGGCGTGGCGCCCGAGGACCGGGACTCGCTCCTGCGCTGGTCGGACGACATGGTCAAGGCGCTGGGCTCGCCGGACCCGACGGCCATGGACGCCGCGGCGGTGGCGGCCATGGAGTACGCCGAGTACATCACCGCGGTGGTCGAGCAGCGCCGGCGCGACAACCAGTCCGATGACCTGGTCGGCACCCTCGTCCACGCCGACATCGACGGCGACCGGCTCGACGAGTCCTCGCTCATCTACGAGACCCTGCTGATCCTGATCGGTGGCGACGAGACGACACGCCACGTCCTGAGTGGGGGCATGTACGAACTGCTCACCCATCCCGAGCAGTTCGCGCTCCTGGCCGCCGAACCCGACCGGCGCCAGCTCGGCATCGAGGAGATGCTGCGCTGGGTGTCGCCGATCAAGAACATGGCCCGCACGGCCACCCGCGACGTCGAGCTCCACGGCCGGACCATCCAGGAGGGCCAGAAGCTCCTGCTGCTCTACCCGTCGGCCAACCGGGACGAGCGCAATTTCGACGATCCGGAACGCTTCGACGTGACCCGCACGCCGAACGACCACATGGCGTTCGGCTTCGGCGCCCACTTCTGCCTGGGCAACCGCCTCGCCCGCCTGGAGCTGGCCACGATGGTCGACCGCCTCTTCGAGCGCCTGCCCGACCTGGCCCTGGCCACCGACGCCGAGCCGCCGAAGCGGAACGCCAACTTCGTGTCCGGCATCGAGTCGTTGCCGGTCACCTTCACCCCGACCGCCCCCGTGGGGGTCACGGCCTGATGGCCCGGCCGCCCGTCCTCGACGCGGCGGCGCTCGACGCCGCCCTCGCCGGACCCGGTGCGCCCGACTGGGAACTGGTCGACGGTCAGCTCGTGAAGGTCGTCGAGTGCGCCAGCTTTCCCGGCGCCCTCGACTTCGTGGTGGCCGTCGGCCGACTGGCCGAGGAGGCCGACCACCATCCGGACATCGACATCCGGTGGCGGACGGTGCGCCTCGCCCTGGTGACCCATGACGCCGGCGGGATCACCGAACTCGACCTGGCCCTGGCCCGGGCGGTCGACGCCCTGGGGGACGGGACCCCGTAGGGCCCCGCCCCCAGGGCGGGCGACCGGGCGGACGGTCGGCTCAGTAGCCGCCGCCGCACCCGTTCTGGTCGGGGGCCCAGTCGGGGTTGCCGTAGTAGTAGGTGGCGAAGGCCACGGCCACCCGGATCTGCTGGAGCGGCGTGGCGTAGGCGGCGTTCGACGGGAACCCGAAGGTGTTGAACTGGTTCCAGTTGGCCCGGCTCATGCCGAGACCACCGGCGAACACGGAGCCGTTGACGCTCCAGTCGCCACCCTCCTCGCACATGTTGACCTTGTACCAGGCGTTGATCTGGTACTGCGACAGGCCGTAGTCGACGACCGGGGCCGGTGCGGGCGGCGGCGGGGGCGGCGGGGGCGTGTAGACGGTGCTGCCCCCGAGTGACCCGTAGTAGCCGACCGAGCCGAAGTTGAACACGCCGCCGTCGGCGGCGACGTCCACGTACCCGCCCGTGGCCGAGCCGGTGGCCACGATCGGCCGGTTGAGCGGGAGTCCGGCCAGGGAGCCGGCGAAGGTGGCGCCGCCGAAGGCGAACGTGCCGCCGTCGCGCGAGACGATCCGGTACCCGCCGTGCTGGCCGGTGATGCCGACCACGGGGGCCGACGTCGGGGCGTTGCCCTGGAAGCGGGCGTCACCGAAGGAGTAGACGTCGCCGTCGGCCGCCACCTCCCAGTAGCCGTGTCCGTCGACGGTGGGCGCCACGCCCACGATCGGACTGGTCGGCGACATGCCGGTGGCGGCGCCGTAGAAGCCGGCGTCACCGAAGGCGAACACACCGCCGTCGGCGCCGACCAGCCAGTAGCCCCGGTCGTCGGCGGTCTTGGCCATGCCGACGATCGGGGCGCCGAGCGGCACACCGGCTGCGGCACCGTGGAAGCCGGCGTCGCCGAAGGAGAAGATGCCGCCGTCGGCGGCGACCTCCCAGTAGCCCTGTCCGTCACGGGTGGCGGTGATGCCGACGATCGGGCTGTTGAGGTGCAGGGCACCGGTCGAACCGTGGTAGCCGGCGTCGCCGAAGGAGAACACGCCACCGTCGGCGCCGACCAGCCAGTAGCCGTGGCCGTCCGGGGTGGCCGCACCGGACGCGATGGCGGCGTTGAGCACCATCCCGGCGCCCGAGGGCAGGGGAGCGGCGGTGGCCGGCGGGGCGGAGCCGACCAGCGAGGCCAGCATCGTGGCGGACAGCGCCACCGAGGCGATGCCGGCGGTGGCGGCCCGGCGGCGACGGGAGCGCTTCTCCCGGCGACGCACCGCGTTCGTGGTGTGTCGGACCGTGTCGGACGGGGTAGAGGTAGTTCGGATACGTGGGGATACAGAGGCAGGGGTGAATGCCGGAGGCATCGTGGGTGACCTTTCCGTGGTCGGTCGCGGCCACGCCGGAAGGGCGGGCCGGACTCTCTTCTGGTTGGGTGGACCCCACGTCTGTGCATTCAACGCCCCAGCCGGGCACCGGGAAGGGTGAGCCGGCCTGGCTTCAAGAGCCGGGTGTGCTAGCGGGTGTTCATGTCCGATCAGATGAACTGGTTACGTGAAGCGCTCCTCAGCGGTGTCGTCCCGTAGCGGGCCGTGGTTCGGCCGGCGGTCTGCGGGGCCTGGGCCCGACCTTGGCGGTCGAGGGCCCGATACGGCCTCCGTCTCCGGAAGTCCATGAGTGTACAGGTGTTGCGCACCGATCGACCCCCGGGATCCCCAGGACAGCCGTCCAGTTTGTGGAGATCCTGTGGATAACCTGGCGATCCGCCCTGGTTGTCGGCCCGACTGTCAAGAATCGGGGAATTTCCGGAATTCCCCCGGAATTCAGGCGATCGCGGGGGTGACGCGGTGTCCGGCGCCCCCGAGGACGTCGACGGCGCGGTCGAGGTCCTCGTCCTTCACCAGCACCAGATCGGTGTCGAAGGTCGACAGCACGAAGACGCCGACCTCGGCGCCCGCCAGGGGCACGGTTACCGACGCGATGACCCCCACCAGGTCGAAGGCCAGGGGCCCGACGATGCGGAGGGCCCGCCAGCCCGACTCCACCCGGGCGTCCGCGGGCTCGTCGCCCTCGGCACAGACCACCGACAGCTCGTCGACGGTCCTCGTGACCGAGTACAGGCGGGTGCCGGCCCGGGGCGTGGGCCAGGGCCGACCCGGGTCGAGCCGACAGACCGAGCAGCGACCCGGTTCGATCAGGAGTTCCACGTCGGGCGCTCCGGTGTCGGGATCAGCCCACCGGCAGGTCCCACAGGGGGAACCAGCGGTCGAGGTCGGTCTCGACGCTCAGGTCGTCGGCCAGCAGGCTGCGCAGTTTGAACTCCTCCTCGGTCGACCGCTGTTCGTGTCCCGTGGGCACGAACGGGTAGAAGGTGCCGCGCTTGAAGAGGTAGACGAGGAAGGCGGTGGAGGCGAGCACGGACCCGGCGCCGACGGTCGCCCCCTCCCGTGCGGCGCCGTCGGGGGCCGCGGTCGGGAGCTGGGCCAGTCCGAACACCGAGCAGAGCAGCTGGGGGCCCCAGCCGGCGTCGGCCAGTGACGAGTTGACGAGGTGGATCTGGGTCACGAGGGCCTCGATGTCCGGATCCTGGACCACCAGCCACTGGTAGCCGAACGAGTCGGTCGTCGAGGTGATGCCCTCGGCGCCCTCCATGCCCAGCAGCGACACGACCTCGGACTGCATGTCGGCGAACCCCTGGCCGGACGGGGGCTTGAAGCACACGCCGGCGTGGCCCGAGCAGGTCATGGCCGCCGCGCTCTGCAGGGTGATGGAGGCCGACGGCAGGGCGAAGAGCGCGTCCAGGTTGGACTGGACCGGCTTGGTGCGCCCGAGGATGGTGTCGAACAGTCCCATCACACAGACCCCGGGGGCCGGGGCCCGACGGCGGCCCTCACGACGGCCGGCCCATCTCGGCCTCGAGGGAGGCGAGCTGGGCCAGGCGCTGGTCGAGGGAGGGGTGCGTCGAGAAGATGGTCGAGATGCTCACGCCCGACTTGGCGATGGCCGGGGTGAAGTAGAAGGCGTTGAAGGTCTCGGTCGACCGGAGGTCCCGGGTGGGGATCCGGGCGATGTCCCCGGTGACCTTGACGAGCGCCGAGGCGAGCACGGACGGCTGACCGGTCAGCAGGGCCCCCGAGCGGTCGGCGGCCAGCTCCCGGTACCGCGACAGCGCCATGGTGAGCAGGAAGCTGATGGCGTAGACGACCACGGACACCAGGAGGACGAGCATCTCCACCATGGCCGTGTTGTCGCCACCCTGGTTGTTGTTGCTGTTCCCACCGCCCCCGCCGAAACCGCCCATCATCCCGGTCCACAGCATCATGCGGGTGACGAGGCCCGCCACCATGCCGAGGAAGCTGGCGATGGTCATGACGGCCACGTCGCGGTGGGCGACGTGGGACAGCTCGTGGGCCAGGACGGCCTCGAGCTCGGGCTCGTCGAGCCGGCGCATCAGCCCGGTCGTGGCGCACACCACGGCGCTGCTGGGGCTGCGGCCGGTGGCGAAGGCGTTGGGGACGTCGGTGTCGGCGACCGCCACCCGGGGCTTCTTCATGTCGGCCATGGCGCACAGGCGGTCGATGGCGCCGTGGAGCTGGGGGGCCTCTTCCGGGGTGACGATCCGGCCGCCCATGCCGTAGAGGGCGATCTTGTCGGAGAACCAGTACTGGCAGAAGAGGACGGCCCCGGCGATGACCAGGACCAGGGCGTAGGAGATGCCGACGGCGATCAGCAGGCCGATGACCGCCCCGTAGAGGATGACGATCATCAGTCCGGTGACGAACATCCGCAGGCTCAGGCCCCGGTCGTTCGGGATGTTGCGGGCGGTGCTCATGCGGCGGTCCTCGGAGTGGTGGCGGGCAAGGTCAGGAGCGCTCCCCGCCGGGCTCGTCGAGGAGGGCCTTGGTTTCGGCGAGGGTGGCGTCGGAGAACGGCACCACGAGGTCCGAGCTGGTGAACGAGTCGGGCGCCAACAGGGTCCCGACGGCGCGCACCTCGGCGATGACCGCGGCCAGCGCCGAGGTGAACGTGGCCTCGTCGTCGCCGTCCACGGCGGCGTTCAGGCCGGCCTCGAGCTCGCCCAGCCGGCCCTTGTCGGCGTTGGCGACGTCGAACTGTCCTTCACCCAGGATGCGGACGATCACTTGGGAGCCTCCGCATCGCCGGCCGCCGGGGCCTCCTCGGCCGGACCGAGCTGCGCCGGGGTGCCGGCCCCGATCTCGGCCTTGAGGGCGGCCAGGTCGGCGTCGACCGAGCTGGCCGACGACACCTGGTCCAGCTGGGCCTGGATGTCGTCGACGGGGTTGGCGAGGTCGGTCAGGGCACCGGAGGCGAGGAGCTCGTCCATGGCCCCGGCCCGGGCCTGCATCGAGTCGATCTTGTCCTGGGCCCGCTGGACCGACATGCCGGCGTCGCCCATCGACTCCGAGATCCCCGAGACGGCCTCACCGATCTTGGTCTGCGCCTCGGCCGCCGTGTAGGTGGCCTTCATGGTCTCCTTCTTGGTGCGGAAGGCGTCCACCTGGGCCTGGAGGTTCTGGGCGGTGGTGATCAGCTTGGCCTCCTGCTCGGCCACCTGCTGGTGCTGGGTCTGCAGGTCGGCGAGCTGCGGCGCGATGGCCGCCCGCCGGGCCAGGGCCTCGCGGGCCAGGTCCTCGCGGTTCTGGGAGAGGGCGTCCTTGGCCTGCTGCTGCAGCTTGTCGGCCTGGGCCTGGAGCTGGGTCGCCTGCAGCTCGATGCGCTTCTTGGCGGTGGTCACGTCGGCCACGCTGCGCCGGACCTTCTGCAGGTTCTCCAGCAGTTTCTGGTAGGAGAGGTCGAGGGACTCGCGTGGATCCTCCGCCTTGTCCAGCAGCTTGTTCGTCTTGGCCTGGAGAATCCCGGACATGCGCTTCATGACACCCATTGGCGACGATCCTTCCTCACGATCTCCCTGCAGTGTAGGCCCGGGCATCCCGGTAGCGTGATCGGCGTGTCCGTCGAACGCTGCCTCCTCACCGTCCACGCCCATCCCGACGACGAAGCCTCCAAGGGGGCCGGAACCGTCGCCCGCTACCACGCCGAGGGTGTCCACACGGTGCTGGTCTGCTGCACCGACGGCGCCGAGGGGGAGATCCTGAACCCCGCGCTCGACACGCCCGAGGTGCGGGCCGACCTGGCCGGCGTGCGCCGGCGTGAGCTCGACACGGCGGCCGAGCTCATCGGCTACGACGAGGTCGTCCTGCTCGGCTACCGCGATTCGGGTATGGCCGGCTCCGAGGCCAACGCCCACCCCGACTGCTTCGCCGCCGCCGACCTCGAGGAGGCCACCGAGCGTCTGGTGGCCGTGATCCGCCGCACCCGTCCACAGGTCATGGTCATCTACGGCGACGACCAGTCGGGCTATCCCCACCCGGACCACCTGCGCGTCCACGAGGTCGGGCTGGCCGCCTTCCGGGCGGCCGGTGACCCGGCCCGCTTCCCCGGGGCGGGTGCGCCCCATCAGCCGGCGAAGCTGTACTACACGATCCACTCCGCGGCCCGGTTCCGGGCCATCCACGACAAGTTCGAGGAGCTCGGCCTGGAGTCGCCCTTCGACGCCGACTGGCGGGCCCGCTGGGACACCATGCCCGAGGAGGCGGCGACTGCGGTGGTCGACATCTCGTCGCAGGCCCACGTCCGTCGCGAGGCCCTGCTGGCCCACGCCACCCAGGTGGACCCGAACTCGAAATTCTGGTTCGGGCTGCCCCCCGAGGTGATGGAGTCCATCGAGCCGCACGACGACTACCGGCTGGCCTTCGTGGGCGATCCCGACGGCACCGTGCGCGCCCCGGACCGCGACGGGGTGGTCGAGGACGACCTGTTCGCCGGTCCGGGTGAGGTGCCGGTACCGTGACGGCCCGGTGGCTCACCGACGACTGGTTCGCGCTGGCCGGCGACGAGGCCGGGGGACTGAGCGGTCCCCCGACGCTCGAGGGCACGGTGGTGGTCGAGGTGACCGGAGGAGTCGCGGGTGATGTGGCCGGGCACGCCACGTTCGCCGGGGGCAGGCTGGTGGGGAGCGGTGCCGGGCCCGTCGAGGGCCCCGACCTGACGCTGACCCTGACCGACGCCGACGCCCGGGCCCTGGTGACGGGTGCCCTCGACCCGTCGGTCGCCTTCATGCAGGGTCGGATGAAGGTGGCCGGCGCCATGGCGCCGCTCCTGGACCTCCTGGCCCTGGCCGGCACCGACGCCGCCCGGGACCGTCTCGGCCGCCTGTCGGCCCGGACCGAGTTCTAGGCCGACCCCACGAGGCCGGTCCCCACCGTCGGAGCCGCGGGGAGCCCGCCGGCCACCCGGTGGAGCTCAGGGGCCGACGAGGCACCGCCCCCGAGGAACGGCAGGTGGATGGCGCCCGCGCTCTGCAGCAGGATGAGCGTCACGGCCGTCACCACCACGACGACGAGCAGGACCACCAGGTAGGGCCGGACCCGGGCCCAGCCGGTCCGGTGGGCCCGGCGGAGCTGGCGCGGGGCCACGGTGGTGACCGTCGACAGCCCCGCCGGGCCCTGGCGCCGCACGGCGAAGGCCCCGATCCGTCGGCTGAGGTCGGCCGGGTCCCCGCCCGAGCGGAGGAACCGGTAGGTGCCGGTGCGCGTCTGGACGCTGATCAGCGCACCCGCCTCGGCGTGGGGGAGGCGCTTCCCGGTGACGGCCTCCTCGACCAGCGTCGGGGCCGGGCCACCGGGCACCGGGGCCGGCGTGTCGGGCCGCTGGCGGGCGGGGTCCGTCCACCACGCCGGGATGACCCCACCACCCCACGGTTCGACCGCATGGGCCACGACCGACTCCCAGGGCAGCAGCCGGGGCGGCTCCCCCCGGCGCCGGACGACGCCGATCCCGTGGTCGTCGACGACGACCGAGTCGATGAGGGTGGGGTCGTAGCCGTGCGGGTCGAGCAGCAGCAGCCCGGTGACGGTCAGGGGTCGGGGGCCGGACTCCCCTCCGGCACCCGACCCGTCGGGCCCGGGTGCGGTGGTCACGTGGGTACGGGGTGCCGCATGGCGTCGCGCAGGGGCCGGTAGCCGATGCGGGTCGCCCCGGCCCCGTCCACGGCCGCCGCCACCGCCGGATCGCCCACCAGGAGTGCGAGGTCGTCCACCCGGGACGACCAGTCACCGGTGGCCGCCCGCAGCTCGTGACTGTCGACCGCCGGGTGCAGGGTGATCTCGGTCACACCGGGACCGAGGGAGCCGAGGGCCTCGAGCAGCGCCTCGCGCCCGCCCACGGCGGGGACGGTGACGGCCCGGTCGGCGAACAGGACGCCCTCCTCGGCCGTCAGCTGGCGGATCGGGAACCCGACCGTGGGCTCGACGGTGTCGTCGGGCAGGCGCAGCGGCAGCCCGAAGTCGACGGCGAGCTCCAGGTAGACGTCGAAGAATTCGGGACGCAGCAGCAGCGCGTCCATGTGGGCGTCCAGGTGGCTGATGTCGAACCCCCACAGCACGGCGCGCTCGACCTGGGCCCGGCACTCGCGTCGCACCTCGTCGAGGTCGGCGTGGTCCCACACGTCGGTGACCGTGCGGGGGAACCCGCCGTCGCCGTCGAGGAGGGAGGGGGCCTGGGTGATCGGGCCCCAGCGGTACAGGTCGTGCTCGGCGTTCAGCGTCAGGCGCACGCCGACGTCGTCACCCCGGAAGCGTGACGCCGCCTCACGTGCCCAGGGCGCCGGCACCAGCAGCGACGCCGACGTGGCGAGCCCGTCCCGGAGCGCGTCGTACACGCCCGTCGTCGCCGAATGGCAGAAACCCAGGTCGGCACAGTTGAGGATCAGGAGGCGGTCATCGGGAGCTGCCCCGAGCCGCTCGGCCACGGACGCCATGCTCCGACCGTAGTCGGCGACCGGTCAGGCGGCGCGTCCCGAGCCGGCCCGGAGCCGGGCCCGGGCCTCGGCGATGCCCCGCCGGCCGACCTGCCGGGTGTGCTCGTCGAGCCGCCAGCCGGCGTCGCCGCGCTCGTCATCCGTGCGCTCGTCATCCGTGCGCTCGTCGTCCGTCCGGGCGTCGGCACGGGGGTCGAGGTCGGGGACGGCCACCGGGCCCGGTGCCGGGTCGGCGTCGAGCATCGGGAGCGGCAGCTGCAGCCCGAGGGTGCGGGTGTCGTCGTTCGTACTCATGGGAGCAGTGTGCCCGAAGGGTGTAATACGGGGGCCATGACCGAGCCCGACGCACCCACCGCACCCCCGACGCCAGGCGCCCGCTACGGGATCACCGTCCCCTTCGACGGGATCCCGCTGGTCGAGCACCGGCGCTGGTACGAGGACCTGCTGCGGCTCGGGTACACGGACGTCTGGTCGGCCGAGACCGACGGCGTCGACGGCTTCACGCCCCTGGCCCTGGCCGCGGCCTGGACGCCCGAACTCCAGCTCGGGGTGGCCATCATCCCCGCGTACACCCGGGGGCCCGCCCTGCTCGCCCAGAGCGTGGCGGCCATGGCCGAGGCCGCGCCGGGCCATTTCACCTTCGGTCTCGGCACCTCCTCGGACGTCATCGTGTCGCGCTGGAACGGCGTGCCGTTCACCGAGCCGTACAAGCGGGTCCGCGACACCATCGCCTTCCTGCGTGAGGCGCTGGCCGGCGAGAAGGTCGACACGGCGTACGACACCTTCGAGGTACGGGGCTTCCGGCTGGCCCGTCCGGTGGCCGAGCCGCCGCCGATCTTCCTGGCCGCCCTGCGTCCGGGCATGCTCCGCCTGGCCGGCCGGGCGGCCGACGGGGTGATCATCAACTGGCTGTCGGCCGACGACGTGTCGACCGTGACCCCGGAACTCGGCGCCGACATCCCGGTGGCCGCCCGGATCTTCGTCATCCCCAGCGAGGACGCCGACATGTGCCGGGCCATCGGCCGGCGGATGATCACGGCCTATCTGAACGTCGGCGTCTACGCCGAGTTCCACCGGTGGCTGGGCCGCGGCGACGCCCTCGGCGACATGTGGCGCCTCTGGAAGGAGGGCGATCGCAAGGCCGCCCTCGAAGCCGTGCCCGACGAGGTCGTGGACGACCTCGTGGTCCACGGCTCCTTCGCCGAGTGCCGCGCCAGGATCGCCCGGTACGTGGCCAACGGCGTCGACATCCCGGCGTTGGCCGTCCTGCCCTTCGGCGTCGACCTGGCGGCCGCCGTCGAGGGGCTGGCCCCGCGGTAGGCCGGAGCCGGGCGGCGCCGGGGCGTCAGGTCAAAGGCGTGCACGAGGGGAGCCGAACCAGAACCGATCTCACCCGTCCGGGCTGTCCGCTACCCGGCCCTTCCGGGGCATACGCAGTCCGCCCACGCCCGCTCGAACCTCGGCGTTCCGTTCAGCCGTCTCCCGGAGGGAGGACGGTATGGAGGGGTCCGATCGACGGAGTGACGCTCCCGGTGCTGCACGTCGTGGTGGCCTGCGACCACTCTCCCGAAGAACCCGCGACGACCACCGCGGGCGAGGCGACCCGGATGGCGCTCAGGGCGACCGGTGTGCACGACTCTCCGGCATCGAGGAGGTCCGTCGTATCAGGCTCCGAGAGGACCGCTTCTGCGGTCTGACCGTGGGCCAGGGTGACGGACCCGCCGGGCCATCCACCCTGCACCTGCTCGATCGGCAGCCCCACCTGCTGCCCGGTTCCATTGACCAACGACACCTGGGGGTACCCGGTGACCGTGCAGGGTGCCGCCGCCTGGTTGGTGAATTCGAGGGGGATGATCCATTCCTCGGACGTTCCCTGCACGAACCCGACGCCGACGCTGAGGCTCGATGATGCGCAGGCCGCCACCGTGGCGGCCGCCGGAGGAGGAAGCACCCCCGTGTGGTGGATCGAGGGCTTCGCCTTCGACGGCGTGTGACCTGTCGAACGAGTGATCAGCAGAGCCGCCCCGACGAGGACGAGCGCAGTGCACCCCCATCCGATCCACCGGCGACGCTGCCTCCGCCGAGCCTCGCGTATGACCAGCTCCTCGGTGAAGGTGTCGCCCGGCCGAGGTGGCGCTCCAGCATCACTCCTTGCCGGTGGTGGCTGAGTGGTCTGCATCAGAAGATACTATATCAACTAGTATCATCTGTCTATGGCGTTGGACAGCGACAGCTCAGTGCCCCTGTACCTGCAAGTCGCGGCGGAGATCCGTCGTGACATCGCGGAGGGCGAGGCGAAACCCGGAGCGCGGCTCCCCCCGGCGCGGGACATGGCTGCCGTTCTCGGCGTCAATCAGAACACCATGTTCCGGGCACTGCGCCAGCTACGGGACGAGGGCCTCCTGGAATTCAAACGGGGGCGAGGGATCTCGGTCACGGGAGACGCCCCGGGCCTGGCCGAGGTCGTGGCTCGTTGTCGAGATCTCCTCGGCTTCTCCAGTGAGCACGGATACCGGAAGGAGGAGGTCCTGAGGATCATCGAGGGATTGCCGTGACCGGCTGGCGAAGACTCCGCAGGCGGCCCGCCCCACCGCGCCGCGCCGCCGGGCACCGCTCCATCTCCAGCGGGCCGGATGGACACATGGCGCACGCACCGGGCTGGATCCGGCGGAGTCGACTCGTCTGCACCATCCGGAACCACCCCCGGACGACGAGACTGACGGCCTTCGTGGCCGGTGTGGATCGACCGGTCGCGGCTGTCGGTCGGTGCCCGTGCCGACGGGATTCGGAGCCGATGACCGATGAGGGGCCGGTTCCGAACCGCTGAATACCCGTCTGATCCGCAGCGCCTGGCCGCCTCTTCCGCCTCGGACCGAGCGGGGGCCAGGAGGTGCCCCTTCCCGGCCGAGGTCGGCGGTCCGCAGTCCTCGGCCTCGGTCCGGGGCGAATCCGGTCGGGCCCGGACGACGTCGGGAAGCGACTTCCGCTCGATCCCGCGGCGTTCGATCCCGCGGCGCTCGAATCCCGCTGGATGGTGACCCCGACGGCCCGGCCACGGCCGTCGGCCGGTGCCGTGGTACCTCCCCCGATGACGTGGGGGCGTCCGGCGGACCGACTCAGCCCTGGGTGTACTTGGCCACGACCTCGGCGTCCATGTCGCGCACCTGGTCGGCCAGGTTGGCGATGTAGCTGTCGAGCTCGGAGGCCAGCCGGGGATCGGCCAGGGCCATGATGCGGACGGCCAGGAGCGCGGCGTTGCGGGCGCCGTTGATGGCGACGGTCGCCACCGGGATCCCCTTCGGCATCTGCACCATGGCCAGCAGCGAGTCGAGGCCCTGCAGGTTGGGCAGGGCCACCGGCACCCCGATGACCGGCAGCGGCGTGGTGGCGGCGACGACGCCGGCCAGGTGGGCGGCACCGCCCGCTGCGGCGATGATCACCTTGACGCCGCGCCCGGCCGCGGCGCGGGCGAAGGCCACGGTGTCGTCCGGGGTGCGGTGGGCCGACAGGACCCGGATCTCGACGGGGACATTGAACGTGCGGAGGAGCTGGACCGCGTCGTCCATGACGGACGTGTCGGAGGAGCTCCCCATGAGGATGGCGACGGACATGGCTGCATTCTGCCCGATCTGTGGCCGCGCGTTCACATCGTTTCCTCCCGCCGGTCCGACCGGGGTGCCGTCGTCCCGGTACGGTGGGGCGGACGCCGGCCCGACCACCCCGCGGGCCGGTGCGCACGATCGGGTGCGCCACCGGGGCGACCAGAAACGAGGCAGGGATGCGGATCGGTGTGATGTTCGACACGGAGCGGCCGTTCGACGACGTGGTGGCCCAGGTGGCCGGCCTGGCCGAGTCCGGGATCGAGGTGGCGTGGTCCAGCCAGATCTTCGCCTACGACGCCCTGACCACCCTCGCCGCCGTGTCGCGCGAGGTCCCCTCGATCCACTTCGGCACGGCCGTGGTCCCGACCTACCCCCGCCACCCGGTGATGCTGGCGGCCCAGGCCCTGACGGTGCAGGCGGCCAGCGGCGGGCGGCTCACGCTGGGCGTCGGCCTGTCGCACCAGCTGGTCATCGAGAACGTGTTCGGCCTGTCGTTCGACAAGCCCGCCCGTCACATGCGTGAGTACCTCGAGATCCTGATGCCGCTGCTGGCCGGCGATCAGGTCACCTACGCCGGCGAGACGCTCAAGGCCTCGACGTTCGGTCCCCTGCAGATCGACGCGCCCGGACCCGACGTCCTGGTGGCGGCCCTCGGCACCGTCATGCTCCACATCGCCGGGCACATGGCCACGGGCACCATCACGTGGATGACGGGCCCGGCCACCATCGAGGACCACATCGGACCCACCATCCGGGCCGCCGCCGAGGAGGCCGGGCGCCCGTTGCCGCAGATCGGCGTGGGCCTGCCGGTCTGCGTGACGGACGACCCGGCGGCGGCCCGCGCCAAGGCGGCCGAGACCTTCGCCGTCTACGGCCATCTGCCCTCCTACCGGGCGATGCTCGACCGCGAGGGAGCCGACGGTCCGGCGGACGTGGCCATCGTGGGTTCGGCCGACGAGGTCACGGCCCAGGTGAGGCGCCTGTCCGACATCGGCGCCACCGACTTCTGCGGTGCCCCGTTCGGGACGGCCGACGAGATCCGTGCCTCGGTCGACACGCTGGCCGGCCTGGTCGGGAGCTGAGGCCCGGCTCGGGACCGTTTCCGTCGGTGGGGGAGCGGCCCA
>Ga0182016_10001221_pt1 | contig 31453 bp, 32 predicted proteins | sample 712S2MmetaG_FD_120491 | JGI IMG/M metagenome (GOLD analysis project Ga0182016, IMG submission 120491) | Permafrost microbial communities from Stordalen Mire, Sweden - 712S2M metaG | ecosystem: Environmental > Terrestrial > Soil > Wetlands > Permafrost | place: Sweden: Stordalen | collected...
AGCCGCCAACCACATTGGAGCAGATGATGAAGTGCCGCTGCGGGTCCAGCGGCAGGCCAGGCCCGATGACCTGAGTCCACCATCCGGGCTTGCCGCCCACCGGATGCCGCCCGGCCACATGCTGGTCGCCGGTCAAGGCGTGGCACACCAGCACCGCGTTGCTCTTGTCCGCGTTCAGCCGACCGTAGGTGCGATAGGCGATCTCAACTTGATCCAGACGGGCGCCGGAATCCAGGCGCAAGGGCCCGGCCAGGCGCGCCACGCCCCCGCCTTCGTCCAACGTCGCGTCCTTCTCGGCGTTCATGCCAATCTTGGGTTCATGCCAGTCTTGGATAGCCTCGCCTGCCCGGTGTCAACTGGCGGCCCTTCCCTGTCGCCCCTGCAGGACCTATGAACCTGCGAACGGCTTGGCGTCCTGTGGGAGCGAAATGACGAATGGAGCGGCTGATCTTGCTGCGTCACGGCAAGGCCGAGGCCGGCTCGCCCAGCGGTGAGGATTTCGACCGCGCCCTGACAGAGCGCGGGAGGCGCGACGCCGTCCTGATGGCCCAGGCCCTGGCGGCCGCGGGCCTGACGCCGGACGTGGCCATCGTCTCGACTGCGGCGCGCGCACGCCAGACCTGGGAAGCCGCCGCGCCGGCCTTCCCCCGCGCCGAGGTTGTGCTGACGAAGGCCCTCTACAACGCCGACCCCGACGCCATTCTGGCGCAGGCCGAGGCTGCCGGCGGCGCCTATGGCGTGGTGATGGTGGTGGCCCACAACCCCGGCCTGCACCAGTTGGCGCTTGACCTGCTTCGGCGTTGCAAGGGATCCCCTGACCAGGAGCGGTTGCACGCAGGCTTTCCCACCGGCGCGGCGGCGGCGTTCGACCTGGCGGGTAAGCGCTTTTCCATGTTCACACCCAAGTCCCTAGGCGGCGGAGCATGAGGATGGCCTACAAGATCGTGTCGGCCACGGAATGGCAGGCGGCCTGCGACAAGGGCCGCTTTGAAGGCTCGTCCGTGGACCTGCAGGACGGTTACATCCATCTGTCCGCCGCCGATCAGGTCCAGGAAACCGCCGCCAAACACTTCCAAGGCCAGACGGACCTGAGGCTGGTGGTATTGGACATCGACGCCCTGGGCGCGGCGGTGAAATGGGAGCCCTCGCGGGGGGGCCGCCTGTTTCCGCATCTTTACGCCCCGCTCGACGTGAGCCTGGCTCTGGCGGTCCGCCCGCTGCCCCTAGGCCCGGACGGCATCCCCGAGGTCGTGCTGTGATCCAGGACGCAGCGGCGCGCGCGCTGCTCTGGGCCGACCCCGAGCCAGCCCATCGCGCGGCCATCGCCGCCCTGAAGCTTGGCCTGGGGCCCCGCGATCCGGGGCCGGACGACGCGATCCTCGCCACGCGACTAGGCGGACTTCAGCTATCCAACTGCGTTGGCTTGGCCGCCGGCTTCGATAAGAACGCCGAGGTCCCGGACGCCATGCTGGCCGCCGGCTTCGGGCTGGTGGAATGTGGCACGGTCACGCCCCTGGCCCAGGCGGGCAACCCCCGGCCGCGCCTGTTTCGCCTGAGCGAGGACCGGGCGGTGATCAACCGACTCGGCTTCAACAACCAGGGCCTGGAACCCTTCGCGGTCCGCCTGGCGCAAAGGCGGCGCAAAGGCGTGGTGGGCGCCAATATCGGGGCCAACAAGGACTCGCAGGACCGCATCGGCGACTATGTGACAGGCCTTGAACGCCTGTGGCCCCTGGCCGACTATTTCACCGCCAATATTTCCTCGCCCAATACGCCGGGTCTGCGCGACCTGCAGTCCGGTCCGGCCTTGGACGAGCTTTTGGGCCGCCTGGCCCAGGCCAGGGCCGCGCTGACCGCGGCTCAGGGCGCCCGCCCCCTGCTGCTCAAGGTCGCGCCCGATCTGGTTGACGCCCAGATCGAGACCATCTGCGCGGCTATCCTCACCCACCGCCTGGACGGCGCCATCGTCGGCAACACCACCCTGTCGCGCCCCGATCATCTGCGATCGCGCTTCAAGAGCGAGACGGGGGGCCTGTCGGGCGCGCCGCTCATGGCTCCGTCCACGCTAATCCTGCGTCGCTTCCACGAGGCGTCGCAGGGCCGGTTCCTGCTGATCGGAGCGGGTGGGATCGCCAGCGGGGGGGACGCTTACGCCAAGATCAGGGCCGGCGCGGGCCTCGTCCAGCTCTACAGTGCGCTGGTCTATGAAGGCCCGGGCCTGGTCCGGCGCCTAAAACGCGATCTTGCGGCACGGCTCAAGGCGGACGGGTTCGTCTCGGTAGCCGACGCCGTTGGCGCGCGTTAGAGCCTTTGAATCTAGTCGAAGAGTCCGGGCATGGATCAGATGAGCATCGAGCCGACCGCCCGGGCGAAAGGGTCCCTTGGGCTCGCCCTGCGCTTTGGACCGGCGCTGCTCCTCGTCGCCGGCCTGATCTGGGCCTTATCCAGCGGGATCCTGAACCACCTGTCGCTGCATGAACTGAAGGCTAGCCGCTTCACCCTGCACGCCTTTGTGGGGCAACACCCGCTGCAAGCCCTGCTCGCCTATGGGCTGATCTATATCGGCGTGATCAGCCTGTCCCTGCCGGGGGCTCTGATCTTGACCCTGACCGGCGGCTTCCTCTTTGGACCGTGGCTGGGCGGCGCGGCAGCGGACCTCGGCTGCTCCACAGGGGCGGTGGTTGTGTTCGCCGTCTGCCGGCTGGCGGCGGGCGACAGCCTGGAGCGGCGCGCCAACCCCCGCATCCAGGCCTTCGAGGAGGGATTCCGCAAGGACGCCTTCCTGTACATTCTCACCCTACGCCTGATCCCGGTCACGCCATCCTGGCTGGTCAACTTGGCCGCCGGCGTGATCGGGCCGCCCGCGCGGCAATACATAGCCGCCACCTTCCTGGGCTACCTGCCCGTGTCCTTCATCTACGCCACCCTGGGATCGGGCCTGGACCGCATGTTCGACCGGGGCGAGCTTCTGGGTCCGCAACTCTTTCTGGCCCCGCGCATTGCCCTACCGCTGCTGGGCCTGGCGCTGCTGTCGATCCTGCCCATCCTTCATCATTGGTGGCGCGCGGGACGTGCGGCCAGGAGCGACGAAGCCTAGTGTGCTGGATCTGAAATTCGCTCCGCGCTCTCCACAAGCCGCAGGTGAATTTCTGAATCGCCACACAAGGGCAAGATGGGATCAGCCTGAATCGAATTGATTGTTCTCTTGTCCTAAATCGTAAGAATAGAGCGGGATTCAGACCTCGAGAGACGTCATCCGGCTCCAGCGGTTTGCTCCGCGCGTGGCGGTGCAGTAACGAGGCTCCATGACGGACGACGCGCCGAGCCCGGCCGCGCCAACCCAGGCGAGGGTCTGGGGCGAAAAGGCCCGCCTTTGGCTTTGGCCGGCGGGGCTGTCCGCGCGCCTCCTGATGCTCACCGCCCTGTTCGTCATGGCCGGCGAACTGCTGATCCTGGCGCCATCGCTGGCGGGATACCTGGAAAGCCGCCTGGAGGAGCGCGTGCGCGCCGCCGAGCTGGCGTCCCTGGCCGTGGAGGCTGCGCCCGACCAGATCATCACCGACTCCTTGTCCAACCAACTGCTGGCGGGGGCGGGCGTGGTCTCGGTGGCGGTGCAAAGCGACGGCATCCGCCGCCTGCTGCTGCAGGGGCCGCCCATGCGCCGGACGCCGGAGTTGGTCGATCTGCGCCGCTCCAACTTGGCGAGTTGGCTTGCCGAGCCCTTCCTCATCGCCTTTGGCGGCAACGACCAGATGGTGCGCGTGGTGGCCAAGCCGCGCTTTCGCGATGGCGACTTCGTGGAAATCATCACGCCGCGCGCGCGCCTGCGCCAGGAAATGGGCGCCTATCTGCTGGGTCTTCTGGGCGTGACCGCCTTTGTCGCCGTGGTGGCGGGCGGGCTGATCTATCTGTCGCTCGACGCCCTTCTGGTGAAGCCCATGCGCCGGATTACCCTGGGCATGGAGCGGTTCAGGGCCGATCCGGACGATCCGGCGGCCAAGGTGCAGGTATCCAGCCGGCGCGACGAGATTGGCCGCGCCGAGGCTGAGTTGGACCGCATGCAGGCGGACCTGCGCGCCGCCCTGGCCTCGCGCGCCCGGCTGGCGGCCCTGGGCGAAGCGGTGGCCAAGATCAACCACGACCTGAGAAACATGCTGACCAGCGCCCAGATCGCCTCCGAGCGCCTGGCCCTGAGCGGCGACCCCGGCGTGGCCAAGGCCCTGCCCCGGCTGGAACGGGCGCTGGACCGGGCCGTGGCCCTGGCCTCCCATGTGCTGGACTATGGCAAGAGCGAGGAGCGCGCCCCGGCGGCCGCTCCCACCTTGCTGCTGGCCGCCGCCGAGGCGGCGGGCGAGGACGCGGGCCTGAGTGAGCCGGGCGAGGACGCCGCGGTGCGCCTGAATATCCTGATCGATCCGGGCCTTGAGGTCCTGGCCGATCCCGAGCATCTGCACCGGATCCTGGTCAATCTGCTGCGCAACGCCCGCGAGGCGATCCAAAGCGCCCCCGGCCCCCGGCCCGCCGGCCTGATCCAGCTCGCCGCCGAGCCGCGTGAGGGCGCCCTGGTGTTGCGCATCACCGACAATGGGCCCGGCCTGCCCGCCCGGGCCAAGGACGCGCTTTTTCAACCCTTCGCGGGCTCCGGCCGTCCGGGCGGCGCGGGCCTGGGCCTGGCCATCTCGCGCGAACTGGCCAAGGCCAACGGCGGGGAGCTGGCCCTGGCGACGTCCGGGCCGGACGGGGCGGTGTTCGAGCTGAGGCTGCCGACGGCGTGAGGCTTGCGCCTTCGAGCGGGACTGATGGTGACAATCAATGACGGAACTTCGCCGGTCTGAGATGGGCCGGTCTGAGATGGAAGGAAGCCGATGAACATGGCGTGGCGCTACACAACGCTGCTCGATCTACTCGATCATTGGCAAACCATGATCGCCGGCATGACCGCCTTGGTCGCTGCGATCATCACGGTGCGCGTCACCCTGGCGGTCGAACAGCGGAAGGTCGATCGCGAGTTGGATGGGCTGCGCAAGTCCTTGGCGGTGGAACTTCGTCAGCTTATCCCAAGCGCGCTTGCGGCCTACACCTCGCTCACAAACCTAGGCCGCACAACAGACGGGCCAATTACGACCGGAATGGTGCAGGCTTCGTCCGTCATTCGCACGCCGCTCGTCTATAATTCAAATGTTTACAGGATTGGATCGCTCGAACGCGACGCGATGGATGTGCTCACCATCTATGGCCTGATTGAAACGGCGAGAGAGAACGTTCGGCTCATCGGAAAATCTCAGGCGCCGGACGATGTGAGTCCGGCGGTCGTCCTACAGGCCGCCGCGATTTTCTTGGAAGCCTGCAATTACGCCAGTATCGTGCTGCCGAAGCTGCGAACCGGCGTCGCCGCGCACGATGACCGGGACGCGGAACTGATCGAGACCATCAGGGCGGCCGTGAGCGGGCTCTCCCCCTAATACCCGAGCACCACCCCTTCGCGCCGGGGATCGGCCGCGCCCGTCAACACTCCGCCCTTGGCGCTGATCACGTGGAAGCCGGAGTTCTCGCCCTGGCCGGGCCGCAGCGTCACGCCCAACTCCGCCAGGCCCTGGATCAAGGCCGGACTCATCTTACCCGTCTCGGCGCTGACATCTGATCCGCGGGCGATGACATTGGGCAGACCCACGGCCCTGTCCGGCGGCAGGCCCCAATCGAGCATGCCCACCAGCACCTTCAGGTTATAGGCCAGGATGGCATTGCCGCCGGGCGAGCCAAGCGCCGCATAGAAGCGCCCTTGCTTGTCCAGCACGATCACCGGCGACATGGACGAGCGGGGGCGTTTAAGCGGCGCTACCGCATTGGCTGCTTGAGCGCCGTCTGGATCGGTCGGGCTGAACGAGAAATCGGTCAGCTGGTTGTTGAGCACGAAGCCGTGCGTCATGCGGCCCGAGCCGAACACGCTCTCGACCGAGGTGGTCATCGAAACCACATTGCCTTGGGCGTCCGCCACCACGAAATGCGACGTGCCGCCGGCCTCAAAGGTGGCGTCGGCCCGGCGGGGCGGGGCGCCTGGAGGCAGGCCGGGACCGGGCGCGGGGCCGAGCCGCTCGCTGATCAGGGCCGCGCGCGCGGCGACATAGGCCGGGTCGAGCAGGCCTTCCAAGGGAACCTGCACGAAATCCGGATCGCCTACATAGCGGTCGCGGTCGGCGTACATCAGCCGGCTGGCCTCGATGAACTGGAGCCATGCCTTGGGATCGCCCGGCCCGCGCGCGGCGATGTCAGTATGCTCCAGCATCTCCAGCGCCTGCAGCAGGCCTTCGCCGCTGGAGGGCGGCGGCGGCACGCACACGATGAACGCAAGATGCGGGCGGCACAGGGCGGGGCGCGCCTGCGCCCGATAGGTCGCCAGGTCCTGAGTGCTGAGGGTTCCGGGCATGGGATCGGCGTGGATCCGCGACTCAATCGCTTGAGCGACCTGGCCGCGGTAAAGCGCGGCAGGTCCCTCGGCCGCCAGCTTACGCAACATGGCGGCGTAGGCCGGGTTCTTCAGTACATCGCCGGTCTTGACCTCGCCGCCGTCCGGGCGGGCGAAATAGGCCAGGATGTCCGGCGCCTGAGCCTGACGCGCCGGGCCGCCGTTGATGAACCCGGACAAGCGCGGGCTGACCACAAAGCCCTTGTCGGCCAGGGACTCGGCGCCGGCGAACAGACCGCTCCACTTCAGCCGCCCGTGCGCCTTCTGCACGAGGGCCAGCATGGCCACCGCCCCCGGCGCGCCGGTGGAGCGGCCGCTCATCACCGCGGTGAAAAACGGCAAGGGCCTGCCCGAGTCGTCCAGGAACAGGGTCGGCGCGGCGCCGGACGGGGCGGTCTCGCGGCCGTTGTAGGCGCTCACCTCATGCGTGGAGGCGTCGTAGTAGGTCATGAAGGCGCCCCCCCCCAGGCCCGAGCTTTGCGGTTCGACCAGCCCCAGGACCGCCTGGATGGCCACGGCGGCGTCCGCCGCGCTCCCGCCGGTCTTGAGCACCTTCAGCCCCGCCGCCGCCGCCAGGGGATTAGCCGCGACGACCATGACGTGGCCAGTGGTGGGCGAGCGGTTGGATGCCGGCTGGGCCAGGGACCGCGAAGCGCCGGCCGGAGCCGCGAGGGCCAGAACCGACAACAGAAGGGCATGGAGAAAGCGGAAGGGACGGGACAATGACGGACTCGGCCAGGACGACGATTGAAGACCGCATGTGAACCTGCCCGCGCGCCGAGGTCCAGCCGCGAGGCCCAGATTTAGCCCGCAACCCCGCGCCAGCCCGGCCCCCAAAATTCCCGTCGCCAAGCGGGTTGCACAGGCGCCCCGTTGCGGCTAGTTTCCGCGCCCTCGCCGCAAGGCATGCGCGCCCGTAGCTCAGCTGGATAGAGCATCAGACTACGAATCTGAGGGTCGGACGTTCGAATCGTTCCGGGCGCGCCAAAATCTCCATAAAAATCAATACTCCCAGGCGAGCCGTCAAGGCCTCTCCACCCATTTGACAGTCTCACGCATTGCTCGCACACTTTCGGACACCCGAAAGCACGGGAGCAAAGGCGATGCGAAACGGCGAATTGAGCCACGCCCTGATGGGCGGAAAACTGCATGTGTTTCGGCGCGAGCGTAGCTCCCGCTGGCAGTGCTCGACCTACCTGGCAGGCCGCGAGCACCGCATCTCGGCAAAGACCGACAGCCTGGCCCAGGCCAAGGCTTTCGCCGAGGATTGGTATTTGACGCTGCGCGGGAAGGTCGCGCGCGGCGAAGTGAGCGCCGAAAAGACCTTCAAGGAAGCGGCTGCGGCCTTCGAGCGCGAGTACGAGATCATCACCGAAGGCCAGCGCAGTCCCGCCTATGTGCGCGGGCACAAGGACCGACTCCGGTTGCATCTCAATCCCTTTTTCGGGTCGATGCCGCTATCTCAGGTGACGGCAAGCGCCGTCCAGGAATACCGCATCAAGCGCTTGAGCCTGCCGGTGAAGACGAAGCCCAAGGAGGCGGCCGAGGGCGAAGCGGCGGCGAAGGACAAGAAGAAGTCAAAGGAACCGAAGGAGGCCACCCGTCCGGCCCGCACCACACTGCACCATGAACTGGTGACGCTGCGGCAGGTGCTCAAGACCGCCATCCGGCATGGCTGGCTCCAGCACTTGCCGGACCTCACCGCGCCGTATCGGACTTCAGGCAAGATCGCGCACCGGGCCTGGTTCAGCCCAGAGGAATACCAGCAGCTCTATAAGGCCACCCGCGCCCGCGCCGCTGACAAGAAGAACCACCGCCACAAGGCGGCGGCACAGCTCCACGACTATGTGCTCTTCATGGCCAACACGGGCCTACGGCCAGACGAGGCGGCGCGGCTGCAATATCGCGACGTAACGATCGTGGACGACGAGGCGACCAGCGAGCAAATCCTCGAAATCTCGGTGCGCGGAAAACGGGGCGTCGGGTTCTGCAAGAGCACCCGAGGCGCGGTGCGCCCCTTCGAGCGGATCAGGGAGCGCAACGTCAACGATCGCCCCACCAGGGAGGAGCTGAAGCAGCGGAAGGCCGAGGGCGGGAAAGCGTCAGAACGCAAGGCCGCGCCGCCCAAGCCCACCGACCTCCTCTTCCCGACGCGGCAGACCATGCTCCTCAACAAGGTGCTGGCCGACACCGGCCTCAAGGAAGACCGCGAGGGCCAGGCCCGCACCGCCTACAGCCTGCGCCACACCTACATCTGCATGCGGCTGATGGAGGGGGCGGACATTTATCAGGTGGCGAAGAACTGCCGGACGAGCGTGGAAATGATCGAAAAATACTACGCCTCGCATATCAAGACGCGGCTGGATGCGGCGGCAATCAATGTGCGGCGAAGACCCGTTGCCTCCGACTCGGAAGGCGAGATAACGCCCTAGATTTCTTCGATATCCAAAGCGCGTCGACGGCCGCGCGGCCCCAAGTCGGTACAGAAGGGACATTGACTCGTCCAAAATAGACGCATATTTGTCTAATATGGACATTTACTGGAGGTCCCATGCGTTACGCATTTTGGAACAACAAAGGGGGAACCGGTAAGACCAGTCTCTCTTTCCAGGCCATTTGCCGCTTTGCGGAAACGCATCAGGACCAGAGAATTCTCGTGGTCGACGCCTGCCCTCAGGCGAACCTGTCTGAACTATTCCTCGGCGGCCTAACCGGGATGGGTAGCCAACGGCTGCTCCAACAGCACGGCGCCGTGCCTCGCCGAAGCCTCGGCGGCTATTTTCAGATTCGGCTTCCATCGCCGTTTAATGTACCGCAGTTCCGACCGCAGGATTTCATCAGCACGCCGTCGAGCATGAACACGGCGATCCCAACGAATATCGATTTGGTCTGTGGTGATCCATTGCTGGAATTGCAGTCCAATGCGATCAACACGCTGTCTAACACTCAGATACCAGGTACAAATACCTGGATTTCAGTGGTCGATTGGATCAATGACTTTTTAAAACCTCTTGGCAGTAGCTATGACACGGTTTTTATCGACTGCAATCCAAGCTTTTCGATATACACTCAAATAGCGCTGGCCACAGTCGAGCGTTTGGTCTTTCCGGTCATGGCCGACGACTCTTCTCGCCGCGCCGTCCAGAACGCACTGTCGTTGCTCTACGGCTTGAGTTTGCCGTCGCCGATCTATGCGACCTACGCCTTCAATACGAAGCTCACGGCAGCAGGCAGGACCCTTCCGAAGGTTCATCTGATCGCCAAGAACCGCATCACCCAGTACATGGGTCCAGCCTCAGCCTACGCTGCGGTGCTGACGGCTATCGATCATGACATCAACGCATTGCTGGCGACTAACCCCGATCTTTTCACCTTCTCCAACATCGCTGCTGGCACGGTTGAAATCCGGGATTTCCAAACCACGGGCGTGGTAGCCTTCGCTAAGGGACTACCCTTCTCCCATCTGAGGGCCGGCAAGCAGACTATCAATAGCCACAGGGTGCAGGTGAAAGAGGACTACCGACTCCAGGTGGTCACGTCGGTCAACAACCTCGTTGCTATGCTTTAAGAGCCTTCGCGGCTAAGGCGCACTCATCCCACCAGGGGATGCAACAAAACGGCGCGCCACGGGCACGCCGTCGTGTTTTTCGTTCGCCAATAGTGCCGACTACGCCGCCCCTTTCATCTCATCCAGAAAGAACTGCGCCTGGTAGCGGAAGTGGGTGAAGACGAGCGCCGCCGCGTTGAAGAGCGCCATGCGACGGTCGTCCGCCTTCCACGCCGCGCGCTTCGTTGGGAGCCGCCCGGCCAGGGCCGGAACATGCCGCGCGATCGCCTCGGCAATCTCGTGGCGGGTGCGCGCACCATTTGTCCCGAAGCACGTCTCGATGTCCTTGCGGGTGTAGATGGCGAACTCCATGCTGCGGTCGTTGGCCATGCAGACGAGCGCCCGGCACAGTTTCGAGATCCGGTCGGTTCGCGCCGAATTTCGCCGCTCGAAGGCTTCGAGCACCAGCGTCTCCGGTTCAAGCTGGTCGAGCAGCGCTTCGATCTTTCGGAGACAGACGACGTTCTTGTCCTTGGTCACTTCGACCAGGCCGCCGCTGTGTGGGGCAAGCGGGCTTTCGAGCGCTGCCCACCCGAATCCGCGGGCCGTCGGGTAGACGGCGAAGATGAGCGGCAGGCGTGTGTGCGCCGGCTTCATGCGCCCCTTCCGTTACCGGTCGCCCGTTTCATCATGTCGGCCAAAAGCTCGCGCTTGCGAGCCGACTTCCGGTCGGTCTTGCCTTCAAGCTGCTGATGGAAGCGCACGGCGCGGGCCATGATGGTTTCCTCCACCTCTTCATAATGGCGCGGGAACATGTCTTGCGGAGCCACGCCGAAGATCACCTGGCAGCCGAGTGCGGCACGGCCGCCGGGCATTTTCGCTCCCTTCTCAATCCGGGTCACCATGCTCGCGCCGCGCCCCAAGAGGCGCGCCAGTTCTTTTGATGACAGAGACCAGTATGCCCGGTGTGCTCGCACGTAACTGAACGTTCGTTTTTTCATATCGGAAAGAACTAAGCTTTTAATCGTTCCATAATCGGGCCTAATCCTCGTGCGCACACGGCTCCATTTATTGCGAAAAATGGAACGCGGCGTGCAAAACACGTCGCCAATATCAGGCGTATACGAGACTAGGCGGCGTCCTCGACGCCAAAGCGCTTCGCGAGCGCCGATACTCGGGCGCGCTCACTCGGCGGGATCACATACACTCCGCCGGTCTTGGTGGTGGCGAGCCGCAGCCGGCGACGGATGAAACTTCCCACCCATTTGTTGGTCATGGGCTTGCCGAAATCGTCGGCCTTGTTTGCATTGAATCGGTCGGTCACGTCCCTGACGGCGGCATAGTGTGCCGGCGACGCCGCGAAGGCATCCATGACGGCCGCCAGCATGGCGGCGTCGAGCGTGTCCGCACGCTCCTCCACCGCGCACGCGTCGAGGCCCGCAAGGTGATCGACGAGGCGCGAGCGCAGACCCGCGTCGTCGATGAGGGACAAGAGCGCGAGCGAGGTCTGCTTGGTGCGCGGTGCGGCGTCGTCCGGGAGGCGCGACGGATCAGGCCGGACCTCGGCGCGCGCGCGAAAGCGCCAGGCCAGGAGCTTGTTGCGAAGCGCCAACGCCTCGCCCTTGAAGCTGTCCGGCAAGTGGATCGGAATGTCCGAACGAAGGGTACGTCCGCCGGTCTCCTCCGTCAGGAACCGGCTCTCCAGGGCGCGGTCGGAAAAGGACTCGCGCATGGCGATGACCTTGGGGCCGAAGACCCGGAACGCGGTCGGGTTCAATTCCCGGTGACGGTTGGTCATGGTGCGCAGCACCGGGAGACCCCGCGTGGTGCCGTTGTTCAGCACCTTGGTCAGCTCCGCGGTCTGGTCGGTGAAGCGGAAGTCCGCCTCGTCAAGGATGAGCGTGCCCTGGAAAGCATCCTGGATATGGAAAATGGGCGAGACGGTGGAGGCACCCGAAGCGAAGAACGGCTTGTATGAGAGCGAACCCAGCGTCAACAGCGCGCGGGTCTTGCCCGAACCCCATTCGCCGCGAAGCCGAAGGTATCCGAGATCGGAGAATGCATCATAGACCCAGGTGAGGAGGACGTAGTGGGCGGCGACCTCTTCGAACAGGGGCGAGAGATCCACATACCGATGGAGGAAGGCCTGGATCTCCACGACTAAGTCCCCTTTGTCCCCGAAGTCCCCAATGTCCGACGGCAGGAGCACGCAGCCGGTCGAGATCAGGTTGTTTTTTGCCGAATACGGGACGAGCTGCTCGCCGGTGGGGGCGAGGAACGACGGCTCTATGGCGGCGGAGCCGTCAGGTCGGTGAACGGCGAATGCCGTGGTCGCCTTCTCAGGGTCATAGACCAGTTCGACCAGCGTCCCGTCATCGAAGACGCGCGAGATGGTGGGGACTGAATTCGTATCGACGCTCATACCTTGAGCGTACGGGTGAGCGCCCTATTCCGGCAGGCTCCACTTATTGCGTTTTGTGGAAAACGTGGAGCCTCGTCAAAGATATACCGTGGCTTCATGCTGTCCTCATGGCCAACACCAAACGCCGGCCTGGCGACCTCATCCTTGATCGTTATCTATCAGACGCCGACGAAGAAACGCGCGAGCGGGCGCGCGAGGCGCTCCGTCGCTTTGCTTTGGTTCTCATAGGTATCGGCGAACGCCTCCACGCCGAGCAATCCACAGCGTTGGAGGCGGCCGAAGAAGATCGGCGCCATAATGGGTCGACTCCCTCGGGAGGCATTCTTACCAGCTAATCAAATACTTATATGAAAGCGTACTTCGGATACGTTCGCGTATCCACCAAGCGCCAGGGTGAGGGCGCGTCGCTGCCGCAGCAACAAACCGCCATCACCGAATACGCCGCCAAGCACGGGCTCGAGATCATCGACTGGTTCATTGAAAAACGGTCGGCCGCAAAGCGGGGCCGAGCGCAGTTCGCAACAATGATGGATGGTCTGAACGCGGGCCGTGCCCAGGGCGTCATCATCCACAAGATCGACCGTAGCGCCCGGCACCTCGCAGACTGGGTGTGGGTCGGCGAACTTATCGATCGCGGCATCGACGTGCGCTTCGCGCATGAAAACCTCGACCTGACGACGCGAAGTGGTCGGCTCACCGGCGACATGCTCGCCGTCATCGCCGCCGACTTCATCCGCAACAACCGCGATGAGGTTCTCAAGGGTTTCGATGGACGCCTTAAACAGGGGCTCTATCCCATGAGGGCACCGCTCGGGTATTTCGATTGTGGCAAGGGCAAGCCAAAGGCGATCGACCCCGGCAAGGGGCCGCTCATCCGCCAGATGTTCGAGCTGTACGCCTCCGGCCGGTATTCGCACTGGACGCTGCGGGCCGAGATGAAAAAGCGCGGTTTGCGCAACCACGCCGGAAAGGTGCTGTCGGTCAATTCCACCGCCCGCATCCTTCACAACCCGTTCTACATCGGCATCATCAAGATCGAGCGTCGGGGGGAGACCTTCCAAGGCGTCCACCCTCCCCTTATCAAGAAGAGTGTCTTCGACCGCGTGCAGTCCATCCTGCTTGGCCGCGTTCCCGCACGGCCCATCAAGCACGACTTCACCTTCCGCCGGCTCATCACCTGTGTCACCTGCGGCCGCACCCTCTACGGCGAACTCCAGAAGGGCCACGTCTACTACCGCTGCCATGGCCGAGAGTGCCGGGGCACCTCCTACCGCGAATCCGAGATCGAGAATCGCGTGCGCGAACTCCTCCATCTTCTCCAGTTCGATGACGTGGAGTTCGGGGACTTAAGGGACTTAGGGGAGGAAGCGAATGCAGACGACGCCACAGCCGAAGAGGCTCGCCAGGCGAACCTCACGCGCCTCATCAACCTTTGCGGAGAGCGCCTCACCCGTCTCACCGACGCGTTTCTTGACGCCGCCATCGACAAGGCCACGTTCGAGGAACGGAAGAGCAAACTGCTCCATGAGCGCCGCGAGCTAGAAGACGAGCTCGCAAACCCTGACGGGCTGCATAAGAGCGCCAATCTCCTTGAAAAACTCGAACTCGGAAGTACGGCCTACTTACAGTTCAATTCGCTGATCCCAGCCGAGCGGCGCGATGTCGTGGAATCAACTGTCTCGAACCTGTCCGCAGAGGGAAAAGAACTTGCAGTTACGCTACAATTTCCGTTCGATCGGATCGCTGCGGCGCGAAATTCCCACTTTGGTGCACCTGCTCGACGTACGGCTCGAAACGGCTCCAAATCCTGTGAAAACCAGAAGGCGGGGTACGTGTCCTCGCGCTTCACGCGCGCGGAGCTAAAAACCCTGTTCGATCAGCTTAAGCAGGAGATGACGTGCCTGCCCCCAGCGCAACATCTCCAGCGGGAGGCTCATTTGTTTCAACTATGACCGCACCGGCAGGAATTTCATCCACCTTCGTCACGATCAGATTGCCTTGCTGGTAGATCACCCGATCGGGAGGAGCCAGGACACGCTCGCTTGGTTTGGTGGCGGTGTCCTTTAGAACCTCAAAACGCACGAAATGGCAGAGACGCAGCAATGCAAGCGGGCCGCCATAGTGCCGCCAATCGAACGCGACTCCGTTCAGATCGGTCGTATCGAGCGCGATGATGTCGCGGACGCTGAAGACTTGCCCCCGACAGTCGGCGTCAATGGACCAAACAGGGTTGAACGGGCTGTGCGCAAACGCATTCCGGACGAGCCTAGAAATTTGATAGGCGTTCCGAACCTCAGCGTCCGGGCTGTTTTTTGGGTCAGCCACTGTGTCCACGATGGCATCCTTCATGGCGACGGCCATCAGAAACGCAGCCGAACGGTGGAGGAAGTCGGCGGCAACGTCGGCCTGGTCGGCGCGAAGACCTATCTCGCTATACCGGACAACGTGCTGGCCGTGCGACCACTCCACCGGGAGATCAAGCGGCTGCCGTTCGCTGGTCGTGGCGAGCCGCACCGCCGACGCAAGCCGAAATTGTAGCTCGGCCAGAAACACCAGGTTGATGTGAGGGGAGTCGCCCGCCATCGGCCGAATTATAAGCAATCCGAGATAGGAAGCCACCCGAGCGGCGACGGCGGACTACTTCAATATCGGGGCGTCGCTCCCGTCCCCACCGATGCGAAGGCGAAGATCAACCCACCGGCCTATGATCGCAAGCGCCCGGTCTTCGGCGGTCGTCAACATACCGTCGATCGAGCGCGACAGCAGCCGCAGTTCGATCATGATGTTTTCCAACTCTAACGACCGACTATAGTCTTTTCCGGCATTTATAGCTTCCATCTCATCGGCGATGCGCTCGCTTGTTTTCGTCATTTCATCGTCGATCGCCTGTCGGAGACTATCCATTTGGTCAGCGAGCCGGTGCATATTTCCTCGTATGCCGGGTATGTCTTCGATCGAGAGGCGGGCGCGGTTGTTATGCATACGGCCGCTACCCCTCGCCCATGCTCCATGGATGCTGGAGCACGCCAACATGGATCGCTGGCCCGTCGAACTGATCGGCGGCGATGTCGACGACGACCCGACCGTCCTTGCCCTCCACCAACAGGAAGGAGTGGGCGATCTTCTCCCCATCGACCTCGTAGAAGCCGTCACGGATGACCTCGCCGTCACCGAAGACCTCCTTCACGTAGAGGGTTCCAAGGGTGTCGCCGTGCCGAGGAAACTCCTTGACGAGGAAATCGACGAACTGATCCACATCCGGCCGATCGAAGAATTCCCGATAGCGCGTCTTTATCCTGTTGAGTACCGGCTTATCGATGCTACCCTTTTCAAGCTGAAGCCTGCACGAAAAGGCAACCTGGAATAGGAATTTCTGAGTAATAGGTTTCTTATCGTCTTCTTTTGAAAGCATACTCACACACAGTATCGCATTGAGACATTTCTGACAAACAATGTGGACTCGTGTGTGTTATTGAAACCTGTCTCACTATGGGAATATGCCCTCTGAAGCTATTTCCCAAGTTTCTCACCTCGGACGCACGAACTGGCGAAGCGCGAATGTGCGCTTCGGCATCAAACAGTCAGACCGCCTCTCTCACGTCTATCTGATCGGCAAGACGGGCGTCGGAAAGTCCACCCTCCTCGAAGTCCTCGCCCGCCAGGACCTCGACACCGGCCGTGGCTTTGCCCTCATCGATCCGCATGGCGATCTCGTTGAGCGGCTTGCGAGGCTGGTGCCGGCGTCAATGGCGGCCCGCGTTCGCTATCTCGACGCTGCCAACCCTTCCCAGCCCTTCGGATACAACCCCCTCCGGCGCGTGCGTGACGACAAGATTCCGCTCGCTGCCTCCGGCCTACTTGAATCCCTGAAAAAGCTCTGGCCGGACGCCTGGGGCGTCCGCATGGAGCATGTGCTCAGGAGCACGCTCTTTGCGCTCCTCGAGCGGGACGGCTCCACTCTTCCCGACATCCTCCGGCTCTACGCCGACGACGCCTTCCGAAAGCAGGTTGTTCGGAATCTCCGCAACGAGGTGGTGCGGGAATTCTGGAAAGTGGAGTTCGAGAAATACCCCTGGCGCTATCGCGCCGAGGCGGTTGCGCCGATCCAGAACAAGTTGGGCGCACTGCTTTCCGATCCCACCCTGTACCGCATCCTGGTCGCCCCGGAGCGTGACCTGCACTTCCGCGCCCTGATGGACACGGGTGGCGTCCTTCTGGTCAATCTCTCCAAGGGGCAGCTCGGTGAGGACAGCGCGACGATCTTAGGGAGTTTGCTTGTCTCGACGATCGGACTTGCGGCGCTGAGCCGCGCCGGCAATCCCGAGGCGGACCGTCGCCCCTTCTTCCTCTATGTTGATGAGTTCCACTCCTTCACCACCCTCTCCTTCGCCAACATGATGGCGGAGATGCGCAAGTACGGCCTGGGGCTCACGCTCGGGAATCAGCACCTCCACCAGCTTGATCCCGACATTCGCCATGCCGTCCTCGGGAACGCGGCGACCTTGATTTCATTCCGCGTGGGCGCGGAGGACGCGGCGATCCTCGCCCGCGAGTTCCAGCCGACATTCGGCGTCGAAGATCTGATCAATCTTCCGAACCGCGACATGTACCTCAAGCTCATGATCGACGGCACGCCATCGCGCCCGTTCAGCGCGAGGACGGAAGACGCCCGCGCACCACCGCCCTGACGCAGGCCTGCGCCTCCCCCGCATCGGGGAGCGCCGGAATGGTCCGACGCTCCCGCAGTGCGTGGGAGACGTGAAATGCACGACAGTTCTTTCAAAGAAGGTCCGAGCGTCTATCGGGCGATAACGGACAAGATCATCGCCGCCATAGAGGCCGGTGCTGGTGAGTTCGTGATGCCGTGGCATTTCTGCCAGGCGATCACGAGGCCGGTGAACGCCGCGACCGGAGCAAGCTATCGGGGCGTAAACGTCGTCGGCCTGTGGGCCGAGGCGATGCTTTCGAAGTACGAAACCGGCTACTGGGCAAGCTACCGCCAGTGGCAGGCCATAGGTGGCCAGGTGCGTCGCGGGGAACACGGCGCGACGATCGTCTTTTACCGAAAGATCGAGCCGGCCGGCGATACGCAGCGAAGCCTCGAAGACGACCAGCCCGACCGGCGCTTCGTCGCCCGCGCCTCGCACGTGTTCAATGCCGAGCAGGTGGACGGCTGGTCGCCCCCGGTCCAGGTCTTGGTGTCTGAATGGGAGGCCTGCCAGCACGCCGAAGCGTTCATCGCGGCCACCAACGCCGAGATCGCCCACGGCGGAGAGCACGCCTTTTACGACATCCGGCATGACCGGATTTGCCTTCCCCATAGGGAGCGTTTCATCGGCACGCCGACCAGTTCTGCCGCCGAGAGCTTTTACTCGACGACCCTGCATGAGCTGGTCCACTGGTCGGGAGCAGCCCACCGCCTCGCCCGCACGTATGGCAGGTTCGGCACGGCGGAGTACGCGTTCGAAGAACTCATCGCCGAGTTGGGCGCTGCGTTCCTGTGCGGACATCTGGGCGTATCGAACGAGCCCAGGCCCGATCACGCCGCATACGTTGGGCACTGGCTGCAACGCCTACGCGAAGATTCTCGGGCGATCTTGCACGCGGCAAGCGCAGCGGAAAAAGCCGTGACCTGGCTCACGGAGCTTGCAGCGGAAGATTGAGAACTTAAGACCCCACTACCTGTGGGGTCTTCTTTTCATTGATGACCGCAAAGTCCCATCGTCTCCGCATTTCACCGCCGGTTCATCCTGCCTGACTGGTGGTAGTTGCTGCGGCCCGGAGCCGCGAAGATGGTGAAGGCCTGGTAGCTCAACGCCCCGTCGGCGGCTTTCAGTATGATCAGCGTCTGGATTCCCGCCTGGTCGAACTGCACGATGGCTTCGTCAGCGCCCGCGTCCACCGGAACGCCCACGTTCGGCGTGAACAATTGAGCCGGCACTTCCCCCCAGTCGCAGTCGTTCGGATGGCACCTGCCCCAGACGTGCACGACCAGCTGGCCGCCGTCGCTGCGGATGGCGATCTGGCTGATGCCGCGTGTAGCGGGATCGGCGTTGATCCATGCGCCCCGGAAGTCCGTGACCGCAGCCGAAGCAGTCGAGGCCACGAGCGCGAGCGAAAGGCCGGCGATGAGGGCTGCCTGGCGGATGAAGGGACGGCGCATGTGAATCTCCTGTTGGCTGGTCAGGCGGTGGTCGTCTCAATGGTGTGGGAAGGCCGGTCGCGCAGCGGCTTGCCGGATGAGGCCCGCCATAGCGGCAACGTCTAGGAAGTAGAGGTAGCGATAGTCGCAGGCGTTCGAGATGACGAAAAAGCTCGCCGTAAACAGCAGCGCCGCACCGAGCATGGCGGCCACGGCGATAAGCTCCGGCCGCCGGTCCGCCCGAAGGTGATCCCGCAGCGCCATCGCGAGCAAGGCCATGGCGACCATTGCGTAGAAGAGATGTGAGAATACGGGCGTGCCAAGGAAGAGCGACGCGTAGCGGTCATCCAGCCGGTCCTTGCCGTCATACCGCGCGCGAAGTCCGGCGTCCTTCAGCAGCTGTGGCTGGTCCGGGTCGATGCCCACGAACACCATCGGGCAGGCGTCGGCCTCGGGCGTCAGCAACGTGGACAGGAAGACGCCCATCCGCGTCCGCAAATAGAGAGCAGGACGATGAGCCACTAGCGCCGCCCATTGGCGGCTGGCAGCATCCCCATCCGGTATCAGCAAGTCGCCGCCCGGCAAGCTTTCAAGGTTGTCAGCCCCGGCCGCTCGGTAATGCGGAGCTGCTTCGTCACGTATGAAGCGTTCCAGTTCGGGAGCCTGGTCGTGCAAGATCGACAAGTCGATATTGGGGTCTATATGGGCCGCCCCAGCGAGATCGAAGACCTGCAGGCGCTTGAGCTGATGCAGGTTTTCCGGCTGGCCGTCGCTGTGCGCGTCCAGCTCATACGTCGCGAGACTCATAACAAGGACGGTCAGAGCCAGGAAGAGGAGGCCGTAGGCGGCAGAACGCCCAAGGGCCGCTTTTGGCGAAGCGCCCGGAGGACTTCGCATCAGACTTATCGCCGCCAGCGCTGCCGCGCCACATACAGGGACGATGAAACCGTTCTGGCGCGCCAAGCCGGCTAGCGAGAACAGGCCAAAGGCAATGAACAGGCAGCCAAATCGCCTGCCCACGCTAAACCAACTCCGCCCCGCCCAAGCCAGCGCCGCGAACCCCGCGACCGACACGTCTGCGAACAGCACGTCCTTCCAGACGACGCCCTGATAGATCAGCACAAGCGGGGACGCGACCACCAGTACTGCGAGCGGGAGACACAGGTGACGCGGCCGGGCTTCGAGCGCCACGAAGGCCAGCAGGCCGCCGAAGAAGAGCGCACCGTCAAAGACGATGAACAGCGGCGCACTGGGGTCGAGCCGCGCGGCCACCCCCAGAAGCCACGCCATGACCGGCGGGTGCCAGGTGTTGTAGACGCCGGTGCGGCCTTGGGCGAGCTGCCACAACGAGTCGGGCTCGAAATGGCCGGGCAGGTTAAGCGCTAGGCTCGCCCCAAAGCCAGCGAAGACGATAGCCGCCAAAGGAAACGTCTTCCACCGCCACACCTCCGCAAAGATCGACGGCGGCCGCATTGCCATAAGCCCTTATGTTAAAAGGTGTTTTTGCAAATATGGTTGCCGGTTTTCCCAGCCGCGCTGGGGACCGGCCGACGCTTCAGAATCGACGCGCCAGGTTGCTTGACGTGCGGAAGTTGATCGGTATCCGGACCACGCCGCCGCGGATGGGCTGGCCGTCCTGGTCGACCGATTGCATCCGGAACAGCCCCGCCATAGCGATCGCGCTTGCGCCGAACCCAAAACCCTCCGGTGTTTCGGAAGCCACCACGCACCGGTTCAGCTCGCCGGTCTCAGCCACCATGCATTGTATAAGTGCGCGGCCTGCGAGACCCGCCTGCCGGGCTCCCTGCGGATAATATTGGCCAAGCTCAAAGGGCGTGGGCACGCGAAGCCAGGCTGGCCTTAGTATGAGATGCGACCGGGCGGCAGGCGGCTGGTTCTGCAGGGGAACCGCCAACGCAGGCAGCTGAACGACCTGAGCGGCGCTCGCCTCGGACGCGCCTAGTTCCGCGATGCGCTCTTCGTACGCTTCTGAGACGCAAGAGATGCCGTTTGCGGCGGAACAGCCATTTCGTCTCCCGATCCAGTCCCGCTGCTCCTGCCGCAGGCGCTCGCGGTCCTCGGAAGCGGCGCTTGCGAAGCGATGACGGTACAGACGATCGACGGTCCGATCCGCTTCCGCGAGCTTGTCCGAGCTGCATACCTGCTGTTCGGCCCAGGTGGTCGCAAGTCCGCACTCAAAGCTCGGCGTCGATACGTGGACGGGCGGAATGACTGCAACGGGCGCGGATGAAACTGGCAAGGAGCCGAGGACGAGAGGCACGACGTGCACCTGCCCCTGCGGCATCCCGGAATGCCTCAGCATTGGCTTGCCCACAATGAACGCTGCGACGCCGCCGAGAGCGAGCGCGCCGATGGCGAGCGGCATCACGAAGACGGGCTTCTTCCAGAACGGCCCGGTTCCGAGGAACCACGACACAAACGTCTTTTGCCCCGCCGGGCCCCTGCGCGCGCCTGCTGCGGAAAGTTCTTCGAGCCCCTGGCCGCATCGCCGGCAAAAACGTGCAGCTGGACGATTGGTCGTTGCGCAGGCGGGGCACGGCTGGATGCCCGCGGTTGTGTCCATGGAAAGCGCGGTCATGCTGGCTCCTGTCTGTTAGGCGGGGACTGCAAAGGAAACTCGCGCGCCGCAGCCGCTGCAGAAGCTCGCGTCCTCCTCAAGAGGACTGCTGCACCCCTGGCAAGCGAAGGACAGGCGGCCTGCCGACGGCTCGGGTGGCGTTCCGCCCAGGCGCACGAGCTTCCGGGTAGCGAGCGCCGCGAAACGTCCTTGGGGGAACCGGACGAGGTATTCTTCGAGGCAGTCAGGGTCGTTCTTGTCGGGAAGAGAGTCCCAGCAGGCCGCGTCGCCGTCTGCCGACGTCGCGGATTCCGCGACAGATGCGCTGACCGCCGCCTGCGGCTCGTACCGGCTTTGGTCCTGCGCGCCGGGTCCCACGCCCGCCGTATTCGACACTGCGGTGTTGACGATCACCGTAGAGTTCGCCCGGCCTGGGTCGGTTAGGGACCAGACCAAGCACATGATCCAGCCGATGATCGTCCATCCAAAAAAGAGGTTCAGCGCGAAGACCGCGAACCCCTGCCGGTGCTTGCGTGCAGCGGCGATGATGGTCGGGATGAAATAGCAGACGGCGGCAACGCACAGCACGAGGAACAAGGAAGAACCGACCTGGCTTGACGACGGCATGTCACCCTCCGACTGCTCTGAAAGTTTCGATAGTCCCGGGCCGGCGGCTCACTGCCCGTTGGCCTGCATTCCAGAGGCGACGCCCGCGACCGCACCCTGCAAGAGCGCACTGCCAAGCTGGTTCCAGAAGCCCTGCGCACTTGCGGCTGCTGCGGGCTTCCACCCCAAGGCCGCGACGAGGTCTGGGGAGGCCAGGACGAGCTTCGCCGTCTTCACGACTTGCCAGTCGTTGTCCTTGGGGACGGCCACCGACACGTCGAAGCTGCTGCTGCCGGTCTGCGTATAGGAGACGCGCTCGTACTGGCCGTTGTTCTGCATGGTCTCGACGTAGGCGTTGTCGGAGACCTCGATCTGGGCCGTGACCGTTTGGCCGGAATGGGTGGTCTGTTCGGTGATCGTCTGGTTCGTCGGATCGAGTTGGAAGGCGCCCGTGGTCTCCTGCCCATGCCGGTCGAGCCCCGAGAAGCTGAGCACCTGCCCCGGTACATCCCACTTGAATGTGATGTATTGCTGGGGCTCGCCGTCCACTTCCATCCAAGTCTGCCCCGCCATCCCGGCGAGCGGTCCCCACTCGGACTGTGCAGTTGGCGCAGCTGCGCGGCCGTATGCCGTGCCGGCGTTCAGCGCGTCCTGAAGCGCCGCCTGCGCATCAGTGTCCGAAGGCGCAAGCCGTACTGCGGCGCGGAAGTCCGAGGTGGCCAAGGTCCGCTGCCCCTTTTGCAGGTATGCCCGGCCTCGGTTGAGGTATGCGAACTCCTGGTCCGACGAGGCGAGATCCCCTGCCTTCAGGGCGCGGGTGAAGAGGCGGATGGCCTCGTCGTATGAGCCCTTGTTAAGGGCATCGAGCCCGGCGTTGCCGTCGTCGATACTGGAAGCGTGCGCCACGCCCGCCAGGAGCGTCGCGGCCGCCATAAGCGCAACAGCACTCGTTCCGAACGCTCCCCTCATTGCCCTGTCCCTGGGTCAGCGGGTGCGTCGGCCACGAATTCCCCTTGGGGAACGTCGTCGCCCTCTTCAAATGCGCTATGCACGACGTCCTGAACTTGGCCGGTCGTAGGATCGACGAGGAGGAGGTCAGGACCGTACCGGACCCACTGGAGCCCCGGCGGCGGCGGCTCGATCTGATAGGCGGCGTAGTCGGTGATGTAGTATTGGTCGACCAGGAAGATTATCGGCAACCGATAGCCTATCTCATAGCGCCGATACCGATAGCCTGCCGGCCACGCATAGCGGGCCACGTGGAAGGGATGGTAGGTGCGACCGTGGTATTGGTACACGCGGCCGGTCAGGCTCCGGCGCACCTCACCGCCCGCGACTCGTTCTGTGCCCGCATGTCCGAAGCTTCGTGCTTCTGGAGTGGCGGCACCAAAATGCCGTTCGCCGGCCCCCATCGCAGGGCCGCTCCCAGAGCCGAAATGCCGCTCCACCGGCGCGGTCCGAGGCGTAGCCGCCGACCCGAAGGTTTGCGGCGCTGCCCGCGATGCCCCGCCACCAGCAGCGCCGAAGCTATGCTGTCCCACAGAATTCTGCGGTGTCGGCGCTGAGCCGAATGGCCGCTGCTGCACGTTGCGCGCCTGTGCGGGCGCACCAAAGCTTTGTTGTTGAGGGGCGGACGGGCGCACAGCCGGGGCACGGCCGACTGCCGGCGCTTGCTGCCGGACCGCCGGTGCGGCGGCGGGCCTCGCCGCCGCCTGGCACTTCTGGTTCGGAGGACAGTTTGCCGCGAGGGCCAGCGATGGCGCGCCGAGCGCCAGGGCAAGGGAGATGGCTACTGGCGTGGCGGGCGACGGCTTCATGCGGGCTCCTGTAGGGATTGGATTTCGACGTACTGGGCACGCCAGAGCCGGGCTCTGGATGGGACGGTGCGGGCGCTCATGATTTCGCTTCCTCCGCACCAAGGTCTTTCACAGGCGGATACCGCTGCAGTGTGAGGCCGCCTGTGGTATCGTCCGACAAATCGGATTCGCACGGCGCTTTGTCGCCTTCAGCGGGGAGAAGATCGGGCTTGTTGAGCTCTTCGAGGATTGCCGTCGTCGTCCGGGCAACCGTACGGCCGCGCAGCACGTCGCTTACGGAAGCGCGGGGCAGGCCTTTGGCCTGCTCGAACGCCCCGACCGAGCCGTACCGCCGCCGGAGGAGGGCTTTGACGTCCTCCCGGTGCCAGCTTTCGAGTCCCACGTTGCCCCCAACCGGATTTAAGGTCCGTAATGCCGGACGATAACGCGGTTAATCGTACTACTCAAGCGCGAATCCGCAGCGATGCATTTTCTGCGCGCCTTGAAGCCGCGCTGGCTGGCCGGGATAAGGCGTGGCTTGCACGGGAAACCGGATTATCGACCTCCACCATCGGCGACTACGCCAAGGGCTCTATCCCTGGAGCTGACCGGGCGTTCGCGATGGCAGACGCGCTTGGGGTCGGCGCGCGTTGGCTGGTGACGGGCGAGAAAGACCAAGCGCCCGCGCTCGGGGACGAGTGGGTCATGCTTCCCTATTACGACCCCTACACGCTCAAGCCCGACGGCAAGCCGGACCCGCTGTACGGGATTCCGGTGCGTAGGGATTGGCTCCTGAGCGCCACGCGAACGAGCGGCGGCTGGTGGCTCACCGAAATGCCGGCGGACTTGCGCAGTTCCGGCGCGCGCTTTGGCGACGTCATCGTCTGCCAAGACCCGCCCGGCCGCATTACCGACGGTGGCCTTTATCTTTTCCAGCTTGGCGAGGGGCTCGCCGTCCGGCGGGCGGTGCTATGGCCGGAAACTCGTGAGCGGTCATCGCGGACCATGCCGGCCGAGCATCCGGATGAAGAGCAGCTCCACATATTCGCCGACGAGGCGGGCGCGCTGTCGGTGCTCGGCATCGTCCGAGCGCTTTACTTGAAGAGCGTCTGAAGCTGGCTCTATCCCGGCGTTATAAGGAGCCGGTATCGGAGGATGAGACCCCTGCTTCGGGCTTCCCCGAGCGAGATGTCCGTGAGGCCCGAAAGGTCGGTCGGGGGATCGTCGTCCGCCTCGAGCCGATCGCCGGTGGCCGGCTCGATTCCCAATCGTGAATAGGCCATGGCCCAGATGACACCCAGGGCCATGTCCTTACGCACCGGAAAGTCGAGCACCCGCCCCGCCTGGACGTGCTGTATGTTAATGAGAGCCAGGTCGTTTTCACACGAAGGAGGCTCTTCGGTGGGAGCGTCGCCCGAACCCGCTTCGGACACACCGCTGCCGTGCCTGTCGGCACCTTTTTCGCGCACTGGAAACCCCGCTTGGCGCTAATCGCGATTCGGACTATTTATCCGCACTAGTCCGCGCTTGGACTAATTCCATATTCGGACTAAAACTCGTCGTCAAGATTGATTCTGGACTATTTGTTAATGGCCGCAGCGCACCCGACCGAGACGACGACCGTCGATAGCCGAACAGCGCTCGACGCATTTTTCCGCGTTGCCGATGCCTGGGGGCTTTCGACCGACCAGCAGATCGTCCTGCTCGGTGCGCCCGCGCGCTCGACCTTCTTCAAGTGGAAGAAGGAAGGCGGCCTGCTGCCAAACGACACCATCGAACGCATCTCCCACCTCCTCAATATCTATAAGTGCCTGGAGATCCTGCTGCCCGAGCCATCGGCCGCCGACGGGTGGATCAAGCGCCCCAGCCGGTACTGGGAGGGCCAGAGCGCCCTTGAGAAGATGCTGCGCGGGCGCATGGCCGACATCATCGACGTGCGCCGGTATCTCGACGCGAGCCGAGGCGGCTAGATGGACCTGCCCACCATTGAGATCGAGGCGGAGTATTTCCGCCTCATCCCATCAAGGTTCCCGCCCGTCCCGCTCTATGCCCGAATCGCGCCGGAGGAAGCATGGGCCGGCATATTGGCAGTCGAGCAATTCACGAACCCGCGCCTTGCGGCGCGCACGGTGCTTGCCGGTGACGTCAAAGAGGAAGATTCCTCGCCACGCTTCCAGAACTGGAACCACGCCCCTTTCGTCTATGGGGATCCCGACGGTAGCCGCTTCCTGGACTCCCGATTCGGGACGCTTGAGCTGGCCGACTCGCGCGCGACCGCGCTCGCCGTCTCGGTTCGACGGCGCGAACAATTCCTGAGCATGACGAGCGAGCCCACCCTCGGACTCGACATGCGGCTCCTTAGGGTGCCGGTATCTGGCGCATTTGCGGACGGACGTGATTTGCCGCCCGCACTGAGCCAGGCTGAGCGGTGGCGGATCGGCCTGGCCCTCTTCGAGGCTGGGACAGCCGGCATTGTCTATCCGTGCCCCATTCGGGCAGCAGGTGCATGTCTCTCGGTCTTTGATCCGGGGACGCTCGGCAGGAGCATCCAGGCCGAGCACTACCGGTTCGTGTGGAACGGGACACAGATACCGACACTCTATGATTTCCAAGATGGCGAGGAAATTACCGTCAAAAATCTGTGGTGAAATGTCAAGATGAACAAGTATCGGAAATTTAAACAGTAATCCCCAAAGGATCGCGATTCTGAAGGCCAGATAGGTCTCTTTTCCGGTTAATTTTGGCTATCAAATTAAGCCAAACCCAATGCACTACTAGATGCAATTATCGATGCACCTCCAAAATGCTGCGCATACTTCTGTCATACTGCCTGAAACCACCTCGGACATTGAGGTCATCGCGTCATAAGATTTTCCACGCCGGGTTGGGGTAAACTCGATTTTGTCCGCTTGCCGCAAAATACTCACTTTCTTAAATAGGCTTCTCATCTCTTTATCGGAGCCGACGCTCAAGGTTATGTTTCTAAATTTGACGAGTTTGGAAAGGGCGTCGCGGTTAGGCGCGTCCACCCCGGCAATGGATTTATCTAAACTAGATTCAATCCCAGTGTATAAAAAATTGCATGGCACATCTATATTTAACTTTACAATATTATTTGTTCCGGTCCAGTATCCCGCCTTTGTTTTATTGAACGATATCAGGAATATATCAAATTTACCGATATAAGCAGAGCACGCACTGTACGTATTCATGAGAATAATATTACCATGTAAACTTCCCTATTCGTTATGGCGGCACCTCGCTAACAGCATTACCAACCTCTACCACATCGACCGTGACACCTTGATACGTTGATTCCACCTCGGCCTTTATAGCAGATATCGCAGCTTTTTGCTCTTCGGTTGCCGCTCCCGGCTGCACACCAATCTTTAAAACCTTTGACGTTATGTCCGAAGCTTTTACTTCTATATTTCCGACCTCCGCTCCCTCAAAATTTGCAAGCTGTTGGGCGGATGACCGTATGGTTGATTTTAGAGCAGACGTTGAATTTACGTAAGTCTGTGCTGTTAAGTCTATGGTCTTTACAGACGTAGCGACGCCGTTTGTAATGTCATCAATTACTGGAAAATTCGGAACGACACTACTGAGGCTTGGCGTGTGACCCAACGTCTCTGCTTCCAGAGCCACGCCCCTCACGACCGGGGGAAGACCCCAAGCACTTGATGCAGCCGACGAGCCGATAACGCTTGGCGTAACGGAAGGGGTAACTGCGGCAACGCCAGCGGCGGCCGTTGCCCTAGCCGCACTACTTGCATTGCCCGTAGCAGTGTTGCTTGAGCTGTTCGCCTTTCCGGTTGTTCCGCTCCCGGTGGAATTTGCCGCCGAGACAACACTCGCTGTCGCTGGTGTGGAATTTGCGATCTGAAAGGACGCCGCAGCATTTTTCGGTGTCACTTGAAGATAGGTAGATACGGCCGATAGCCCCGGCGCTGCAGTTGGCGCTACGCCCTGTGAGATCACGCCTGCAGACGAGGATAGCAACGCGCTTAATGTGTCGGGAGACTTTGCGGTCGTCGTTCCAACAGATGCGTTCGGCTTTGAACTCGAAACAGATGCGACGGTTGCAGGTGTCGCGGTTCCAATAGAAACATTTGTGGCAGCGCTGGTGGCTGGCACGGCCCTTACGGGGGCGGTACTAGCTGTGTTGACCCTCGCATTGATTGTGTTGGCACTGCTCGCCGCAGCCATCGCTGCCCACGCGGCGTTGTTCTGTGTTTGCGCCGTTTGGTTGGCCGCTTGCACCTGATCGTGCGTCTTAGCGGCGGCGGCGTTCTGGGCGGTCCAATAGGCTAGGCTTTGCGCCGATTGCGCTTGGGTGGCGGCCTGCGCAGCAGCAGCCTTGGCGTTGATGGTACTGGCACTGCTCGCCGCAGCCATCGCTGCCCAGCGAGGATCATTCTCGTTGGCCTGAAACTGTGCGTCTTGAGCCGCCTGCGCCTGATCGTGCGTCTTAGCGGCGGCGGCGTTCTGGGCGGTCCAATAGGCTAGGCTCTGCGCCGCTTGCGCTTCGGTGGCCGCACTCGCAGCGCTGGCTCGCGCATTGATCGCCTCACGAGTGTATGGAGCGTCAGTAACAGCCCACGCCGCGTTGGTTTGAGCTTGAAGGGCTTGGTTTGCAGCATCAGAAGCGGTCGCTCTCGCATTAACGGCGGCGCGGCTGAAATCATCTGCAGCGTAGGGCACTGCCGTGTTGCTCTGCGGCGAAACGGACTGACTCGAGGATGCTACGTTCGCCGGCGACGATCCGGCCCCAAAACGTCTCTGCGGTGTCTGAGAACCGTTCTGGGCGGCCGATGAGCCCTGAGACGGTGAGTTAGCGGAATTGGCAACGAGGGCAGGCGCTAAATTTGGTTGAGCGGCGACAGCTCTAAATCGGCGCTGTTGGAATGGGGCTTGTGTTGAAGAGCCAGAAGATACCGAGCCGCCATTTGGGGCTGAAGCGGTAGCCTGGCCGGAATTTCCGAGGGTGCCGTCAGTGCCGGAAGCTCGGAATCTGCGCTGCGTCGAAGAATTGGTCGGTGCGGTTACAGGAGCGTAGGGTGGCGAGACTGCATCCGCGACGCTGCCATTGGCGGCGCTCGGCGTTCCCGCGGTCTGGAAGCGCCGCCGCTGGACAGCTGAGGATCCTTGGGGCCCCGACGAATAATCGCTCGCGCCAGCTTCTGATGCGCCCTGAGTTTGCGAAGCGATCGATCCAGAGCCGGAATAGCTAGAAGCACCTGTGCTTCCGAAACGCCGCCGCGTCTGCAAAGTGGTCTGGCTCGCAGCCGCGTCAAGAACCGGAGCTGAACCCCGATTTCGAAAGCCGCCAGCGTTGGGAGTCTGAATTGGCGGGCTGGCTGCAGACGCCGATGGAAATACTTGGCCCGGCGAGTTTGGGCTGCTCTGCGCGCCGTTTTGGGTTCCAAAGCCTCCTGTCCTTCCGCGAGCTCTGTTCTGAGTTGCCACCCCAGATTGGCTTTGCGTGGAGGAGGCCTGGCCCCGTCCATGCCCGTACCCCCCTGATTGATCCTGCCCGAATGCTGAACAGAAGCTGGAGGCTAGAGCTGCGAGCGTGCAGGCGAAAAGCAACTGACGCATGAGAGCCTCCCCAGGCTTGTCCTCAACAGTTCGCTTCGAAACGACGACATTTTGGTGGTGGTGGCGGAGGTGGTGGAGGGGGCGTGATGGCGTCCTGGGTTCGCTGCTGGACGCCATTGGCTACCCCCGTAAGCGCGCCCTGCTTTATGGCGCTTCCGAGATCCCTGAAAAAGCTACTGGCTGCATCATTGGAAGTTCCAGCATTCTGCTTCCAACTGAGCGCCTGTACGAAATCAGAAGAAACTTGGACGACGTTGATCGTCTTTGCCGTGTGCCATTCGCCCTTTTGCAGCGTCTGTGCGGTTACCTGGAACGCGCCAGCGCTGGTTTGTTGGTAGGTCAACCGCACATGAGTTCCCCGCTGATCGCCCTCTTCGACGAAGTGATCGGGCGCTACCTCAACCGTGCCCAGGGTGGTCTGTCCCTTATAGAGGGTCAGATCGGAAATTTGAGATGTGGTGGGGTCAAGCTGAAACCGGCCGACAATGACATTGCCTGAGCGATCTAGCCCGGTGTAGGCAAGGATGAGCCCCGGTGTCTCCCATTTGTATTGATTATACTGAACGGGCTGACCATCGATCTGCATCCAGTATTGGCCCGCCAGCGAAGCGAGGATACCCCACGCATTGGTGGCCGGCCTGCGCTCGGGTTCAGCGATACTTGAGCGCGGGGCACCCTTAGTGGCGCTTGCGTCCGCAAGTGCGGCTTTCGCGTCGGGGTCGTCCGGCTTGAGCTTCAGTGCATGTTCAATATCGACGATCGCGGACTTACGGTTTCCTTCCCCAAGGTAGGCTTGGCCGCGGCTGAGATAGGCAAGCTCCTTTTGGCCCAAAGGAAGATCACCAGAATTTATAGCGCGCGTCAGAAGGCGAACCGCTTCGGCGTACTGTTTGCTATCGAGGGCATCAAGCCCGGCGTTGCCGTCGTCTAGGCCGCTGGCCAAAGCAGCAGTGGACGTGATGAAAAGCGCCGCAGCAACGGCGGCGAATATCATTCCGCCCTTAATCTGGGAGTTTTCGCTCAATTGTGCACCTCGTCGGCCCGCTACGACTTCAGCACCAAACACCACAAGGGAAAGTACCCACCCACGGCCTGCCGCAACACGCAGACAGAGCTTGATAACTGAACGCCTCGGTCCCCGGATTACTATGCCGGCATCGAAAGCATTTACTCAATCCCCCACATAGGAAATCACAACCAAGGGACGATTGGTCGGCGCTGGCCCAATACGCCGACGCTGCCGTCTCAGGCTAAAACGATGCCACTTTTGGTCCAAGCGCGTGCACTTGCACCAGCACCATGCACCCGATCAGCGGAGAATTAGCGGCGCGGCCTTGCCGGCCGCATCGTGCCACTGCATCTCAAAAGGACTCAGCCTATCGGTCTCGCCGGCAAACAAGAAGAGTCCCGCCGGGAGTCCGAGTGGCCCAACGACCACACCCTGCGCCGCTCGGCGCATCGCTTCCGCTCGCACAAGCGAGGTCGTAAGAAAAAGGACCCGCGCTGCCGGAATTCCGAGATGCTCCACATGGAGCGCGAGCCGGTAACTTTCAGCGTAGGCGAGGAGCTTGCGCAGGATCGTAGCCCGGTAAAGGAAGGCGTCGCTTTCCTGAACGCGCTTGGCAGGCGCGATGGTCATCGTGCCTCGGTCAACTTCGAGGAAGACATAGGATCGGCGCGTCGGCTCACCCGCCCGCTCAACCCGCAGCCCGAATATGGCGTCCGGCGCAAGGTGCACCTCCGCCTTCGCGAGGCTCCACTGCACCGGCACCGGCCAACGCCCCGGAAACGGCGAGCGCCGGGTCGCTTCCGGCGCGTCCTCAAGAATCTCCTCCAAGCGGATGAGCCGCACATCGTCATTCGCGCGGCAGGCCAGTTCCAAGCCGACCATGTACTCGGTCGTGGCCAGCGTATGGTCGAGGTTTTCGCGGGTGTAGGTGCGGTTGCGGGCGCGCCAGTCGGTAGGGCCGACACGCACACCAAGCCGCTCTTTGAGGATGCGTGCCCCGGCACTGTCGAGGCCGTACACCAGGGAGCGTGAGCCGCCCTCAGTGAACCGGTCGATCTGGGCAATAGGTCGGTCGAGATAGCGGTTGCGGTAGAGCCAGGTCAGCCGGCGCGAAAGCTTGTCACGGCTGCGATGGTCAAGGAGGCGCTGCAGATCGTCCGCCCGGATGAAACGGTGCCGGTGGACATGGCGCAGAATTTCTAGATCGTCGTCCGTCAGTTCGATGTTAGGGACGCCACCCGCGCGCTTGAAGCGCGGATAGGAAGCGCGGACCTCCGCCACCTCCGCTA
>Ga0182016_10001224_pt1 | contig 31375 bp, 27 predicted proteins | sample 712S2MmetaG_FD_120491 | JGI IMG/M metagenome (GOLD analysis project Ga0182016, IMG submission 120491) | Permafrost microbial communities from Stordalen Mire, Sweden - 712S2M metaG | ecosystem: Environmental > Terrestrial > Soil > Wetlands > Permafrost | place: Sweden: Stordalen | collected...
CGGTCCATAACCGAGCGGTAACGCATTAGCTACTCGTACCGCAAGGCCACGACCGGATCCAGACGGGCCGCCTTATTCGCCGGCCAGATGCCGAAGAAGAGGCCGACTGCCACCGAAACCACGACGCCCAGCACCGCGGCCCAGAGAGGCACGCTGGCGGGGATCGAGGTGAAAATCAGCCGGCTGATCAGGGAGATCAGCCAGCCGAAGACGATGCCCGCGATCCCGCCCATGCCGGTGAGCGCCGCCGCTTCGATGAGGAATTGAATGAGGATGTCGGAGCGGCGCGCGCCGATAGCCTTGCGGATGCCGATTTCGAACGTCCGCTCGGTAACTGAAACGAGCATGATGTTCATTACCCCGATGCCGCCGACGAGCAGTCCGATGGAGCTGAGCACCACCATCACCAGGAACGTCACGGCGGTGATCTGGCGGAAGTCATCCACCATCTGTTCGGCGGTGGAGAGCGCGAAATTATCGGGCTTGGTATAGGGTACGTGCCGGTCGATGCGCAGTACGGTGCGGACCTCGTCCATGGCTTCGGGCAGTTTGCCCGCGACGGCCGTTACCACGATGGCAGTTTCGTGGGCGTTGGGATACAGCTTCTGCATGGCGCCATAAGGCAGCAGGACGCGAGTGTCGGTGTCGCCGAAGAACGAGGCTGCCGGCCGGAGCATGGTGCCGATTACCTGAAACTCGTGGCCATTGATCAGGATTTCCTTGCCGATGGGATCGACGTGGGCGAACAGGCCTTTTTCCGCGTCCTGGCCGATTACCGCGACCGGCATGCGATGGCGGCTTTCCTCGTCGGTGAAGAAACGGCCGAGGTGCATGTCCACCTGCCCGCCGCGGGCGTAAGCCTCTTCCACGCCCATGAGGTCGACGTCGTAAAGATCGTTGCCCTTGTAGTGGAGGTTGACCATACCGTTGGCGAACAACATGGAAGAAACGTCTTCCACCGCTTTGCAGCGCTCGCGGATATCGACGGCGTTCTGGTAGGTGAGGTCTTTGCGGGTACGCTCCTCGGGAGTGAGATTGGTGGTGCGCGGCCCCACCGGAAATTTGAAGACGATAATGGAATTCGGCCCGAAGCTGCGCAGAACGCCTGTCACGGTGGCGTCGAAGCCGGTGAGAATCGCCGCCACTCCGATGATGGTGCCCGTCCCGATGATCACACCCAATACCGTGAGGAAGGCGCGAAGTTTGTGGGTGCGGATGGTTTGGAATGCCAGCACCAACCCGTTGAGGAGCGCGAGTCTCGTCATGATTACCGCTCCACCCGCAGCGCTTCGATAGGATCGAGGCGCGACGCCTGGCGGGCGGGATAGATTCCGAAAAACAGCCCCACGGTGCTGGAAAGCCCCACGCCGATCAGAACGGAACTCCACGGCAAGGCCATAGGAACCGAAGTCACGTTCCGAACAATGAACGCCACGCACCATGCCACCGCCACTCCCACCAGCCCTCCCACGCCTGCCAGCACGGCAGACTCGACGAGATACTGATTCAGAATGTCCCGCCGGCGCGCGCCCAACGATTTGCGGATGCCGATCTCGTGCGTGCGTTCGGTGACCACCGCCAGCATGATGTTCATGATGACGATGCCGCCCACAATCATAAAGACCGAGACGATCCCCACCGCCATACCGGCGATGGTCGCCGTCAGCCTCTCCCAAAGGCTGACGATGGTGTCGGAGGCGAAGAGGCTGAAGTTATCGTCCTGCCCGGGGCGCAGATGGCGGTAGGAGCGTAGCAGCACGCGCACTTCGTCCTCGGCTTCTATGAGGTGCTGCTGATCGATGGCTTTGGCGAGGATGCGGATTCCGGTATGGCTGCCATAGGTCTTGAAATAGCTTTCGATGGGGATCATCACGAAATTGTCCTGCGAGTTGCCGAATACGCTGCCCAGCGATTTGGCCACGCCGACCACCTCATAGGGAGTGCCTTCCACGGCGATGGCTTTGCCGACCGGATCGACTCCCTGGAAAAAGCGCGCGCGGATATCGTTGCCGATGAAGACCACGGGCGCGTGGCGGCGAACCTCTTCGTAAGTGATGCCGCGGCCGCTGTCGACCTGAACGTCGTTGATTTGAGGAATGGTATCGGTGATGCCTTGAATGCTGACGGATTCCTGGGACTCGCCCTTATAGGTGACGCGCCCCTGGCGGGATACCATCATGCCGAGATCTTTGAGCATGGTGGCATGCGCCTTGACGAACTCGTACTCGTCGGGCCGGAATTCGGGATTCCGTTTCTGCATTTCGAGGAATTTCTTGGGATCGAAATCGCCGAAGAAAGCCATGCGGACCACGCGGAATCCGTCCGACCCCATATTGGAGACCTTGTCGGCGATATACAGGTTCATGCCGTGGATGAGCGCGGTAACGGCGATCAGGGTGGTAGTGGCAAGAATGATCCCCAGGAGTGTGAGGAAGCTGCGTAACTTATTCTTGCGTAAAGAGTCGAGCGCGATGCGGGCGGCCTCCCAAAAAGAGGCGCTGAGGCGGAATTGAGGAGTTCTGGGCACGAATTGGGTCTGTCAGAAGGACGCACACTGCGGACGGATTGTTCCAGCGCCCAATCATTGGGACGGCAAACGAGGGCGAATGTTAACGCTTGCCGGTAACGGCGTGGCTCCCGACCTCGTAAGAGGCTGCTATTAGTTTGAACTGGAAGAATCGTACGGGCTCAAGAAGAGTACGCGGTCGTAGTCGACAATCGCGACGCGAACGCGCTCAAGCCAGCCGGACCGGCCGAGGAAGTTCCTGCTGAAACTTGCGTCTTGGGCGAAAAAGACGACCGCTGAGAACTCGATTCCGAGCGTCTGAATCGTGACCTCGTGTTGGTACGCCGCAAACGAACCGGCGACGGTCCGGAACTGCTGAAGCCGTCCAGACTCAATATCCAGCCCCAGAATCTCCGCGTACTTACGCTCGAAGATGCAGTTCGCGGCGCCCGTATCCAACTTCGCGATTAGCTCGACCGACTGTCTTCCAACGGACAGTGCGATCGGAATTTCGATCCCGTCAATAGCCTCTCCATAGCGGTGGGAGGCATCGAAATCCAGGGAAACCGGCATCACTACCACCCCGGAACGAATGGAAGCGGATCTTTGGGAAGGACGTGCACGACGAAGGGGACCGTTACGCCCTCGGATTTTGCCACCGCGAAGACCTTGAGTGGATCTGGGCCCGCCGCGATCAGGCGTTCGCCCTCAACGGCCACCCACTGATCCGCGTAGGCAGCGCGGTTCGCCTCGATCCACTGCATCTCTTTGGATCGATCGCGGCTGGCCACGATTCTTACCGTTCCTTCGCGCTGCAGGCCATCTGCAAAGCGCAGGACTTCCTCCTGCTTCGCCGGCGGGAGGCGGCGGACTTTATCCAGAATGGCTTCCTCAAGACTCATGCTTCGCCTTCCTCGATCATAGCCTACTGTGGCGTTCGCCCTGTCACTTTTCAGCGCGGTCGACGACGATTACAGGCATGGGATGCTTCCGCTCCTCGATTTTGAGTCCGAGCTGTTTCTCGACGGCTTCGAAGACCGTGAGCCCGCCCGCCGGCGTGGATGCCTGCCCGCCGACTTCGGGGCCGCGAGTATCGGAGCGGGGATTCTTCGGCGTCCACGTCAAGGTAAAGTCGTAGGCCTGTTTGAGCCCGGTCAAGTCGACCATGGGAAGCGTCAGATAAGCCTGCGCTACCCCTGGAAGACGGTCCGCCAGTTGCGCCATCGTGGTATTCCGGCAGGTGTACGATCTGCCCTGGTCGGCCACCACGAGGTCGCATTGCGATCGCGCCGAGCCATCGCTGATTTTCAGCTTCTGGCTCTCCTTTCCCGCCACCAGCGCGAACACCGGGAGCGACCGGTCCTCGGTATGGGTCTGCAACTGGAATTTATCGGCCAGCAAGTTCTTCAACATGGCGCCGATGGCGTGCGGCGACATGGCATCGGGCGATTTGGCGATGACGTCGAAGCGATCGGAGTCCAGCCATTTGGGGCCTCCGGCGACTCTGTCGCTTTTCACTTCGAAAGCCAGGACGATCAGCTCGCGCAAGGTGTACCCGAGGATTTCGACCTCACCGCTGGGGAGGGCCGTTAGCCCCTCGCGCTGCGCGGACACCTTGCTGGGCCGAACCTCCGCCACATCGAAGCGCGCCGGCGGCTCGGTGGCTTTGCTGGGAGCTTCCGAGGAGGTCGCGTTCACGTGTTTGACCACGATAGCCGGCATGGGGCGGGTTCCCGCCTCGAGCTTCAGCCCCAGCTTTTCCAGGGCATCGAACAACGAGACGGCTGCGGCGCCATCCGCCATGGCGGAGACGTAGGCAGGCTTGCTCATCCAATCCAGCCGGAAGTTATAGAAGCCCTGGAGGCCGGTGGTATCCACGATGGGCCGGCCGATATAGTTGCGGGCGATATCGGGCAGCAACTTGACCAGATCGGCCATGCCGAAATCGCGGCAGGCACGGTGATTGAGACGTGGGTCACTCTCGACGCTCGGACAGTCCGGCGCCTGCGGATGCGCGGACTCCTGGAGCTTCGGCCCCTTCGGACCCACCGCCAGCAGATACACGGGTAGCTCCTTCTGCTCTTCTTCCACCGCTAACCCAAAGCGGTCCGCCAACAGAGTGCGGAGCATTTCCAGCACATCGGGCCGCGACGCCTGCCGCGAGGAGGCCTTGGCGACGATGTCGAGGCGGTCGGTGGCAAGCCAGGCCGGCCCTCCGGCCACGCGATCCTCGTTGACGCCGTAGGCCACGGAAATCAGCTTGAGCATGGTGGTGGCGCGGCATTCGAACCGGCCGTTGGGCAGGAATCCGCCTTGCTCGCGGGTACCGGGCGCGCTGAGGTTGACGTCCGCCTTCTCAAAGGCGAGGTGGGCCGCGGCGGGCTGCCCGAATGCCGCGTTCGCCAGAAGAATTCCTGCCGCCAATGCCGACTTCATAAATCCTCCAGGCGAGGCTGCTTTCCCTTCCACGCGGCTTCGAACGACTGCCGCACTTCGGCTGCTGGCTTGGACTTGTGCTGTGTTTCCAGGGCGCTGCACAACCCGAACAGCGATCGCGGGTTGTTTGGATTGCGCTTGAGATCCTGGCGGAAAACCTGCTCGGCTTCAGCCGGCTGCTTGTTGCGCAGCAGCGCCGCTCCCAGAGATTCGCGGACGGGATAATACCAGTCCGGCACGTCGTCGAAATTCATTTGGTCCTCGACGGAGACGGCGTGGCGCCAATGTGCGATGGCCGCGCTAAGATTGCCGCCCGCCGCTGCGATGCGCGCGGCGAGCTCGTCGGCAGCGAGCGAGTGGAGAGTACTCCACTCGTTAAAGAAGATTCCGAACGCCCGGCCTGCGGGAAGCGCAGAGAAAGCCCGTTCCATGGCCGACTGCTCGTCGACCGATTCTTTCAACTGTCCTTTGCCAGCCTGCGCGCAGCCCCGCGCCAGATGCCAGAGGAACGTGACGCCTTTTAGACTGGTGTCCGGAGCGGGCGCGGCGAGGATCTCGTCCCACTTGGAGAAACGCAGGAGCACCAGCGTGTACATGGACGCCATGGCTTCGTTGTGCACGTGCGACTGGATCTCCTTGGCCGCGCTGAGGGCCGTTTCGAATTCGCCATCCATGCTGGCGGCGACCGCCAAAAAGTGCTGATCGTGGTTGGCATACCCCATCGCTCCGGGCGGCTCGACCGGCTGCTGCCGGCGATATTCGCGGTCGGCGGCGACGGCCTGCCGGTTACTCTTGACGGCCGCGGCGTAATCGCCGGTCCGCAAGTATATGTGCGAGGGCATGTGTACCAGGTGCCCTGCCGCCGGCGCCAGGCCCGCGAGGCGATCGGCGCTGGGGAGTGCGCGTCCCGGATCCGGCGAGCCTTCCATCGTATGAATATAGAAATGATTCACGCCGGTGTGCTGCGGCCAACGGCGCAATGCGTCCTCCAGCACGGTGACGATCTCGGGTGTGTCGGGGCCGGGCTTGCCATCGATCTTCCAAAGATGCCAGGGATTGAGATTCATCAGGCTGGCGGCGAAAAGCGCCGCGGCATCCGCGTCGTCAGGGTAACCGCGATACACCTCGCGCATGGCGTCGGAATAGTCGCGCGCAAGCTTGGGCCGATCAGGGTTGGGATCATCGGTGAAGGCGCGCTCCAACGCATCGATGTACGCCCGCTCTGCCTCCGGCGCTCTGGGCTCAAGCCCGGCGGCGGTCTGAATGAAATCGAACCCGGCCCGTTCGCGATCGGGGCTGAGAGTAGTGGAGTTATAGTTGGGCGCATTGGCCAACGCCATTCCCCAATAGAGCATGGCGGCATCGGGATCCAGGTCTGCCCCATGCTTGAAGGAATTGACCGCCTCCCCGAAGTTGAATGCGTAAATCAAAGCCAAACCCTGATCGAAGTATTTTTGCGTGTCCTGGTTCTTGGTAGAAATGGGGTGGTGGATCGCGCCCATTCCAGTGAAGAGCTTGGCGTGGCTCTCCAGTGCGGGAGATTCCTCGTGACTGCACGCGGATGCCAGCAGACAGACGAGCGCAACGGCGACAAGCGCATGTGGGGCAGGCGAACTTGCGAAACTCCCGGAAACCGCTTGCTCACGCGCGCGACTCGGAAAGCGCGTATTGAACGGGACGCGGATACAGAGCCGCGCCCGTGAGGGAGCGAGCCGGATAGCGAAATTCCACTTCATCTTGTCTCGGACAAGCTAAAGCATGTCCCACGCTAGACTTTGCCACGTTCGACGATCGACAGCAATTCCCGTTGGCCGGATGAATCGAGCTCGCCGGTAAACACGCGCCGGATCATCCCCTTCGAGTCGACAATGTAAACCGTGGGGGTGACCGCGCCGATCCCGTCGAGGCGCGAATGCAGGACTTTGTCGACACTCACCTGTCGATCGGCGAGATGCTGCTGCATCACGGGCACAGCATCGGCGGAAGCAACGATTACCGGGATCTTGGCGCCCGAGGCCTGCCGCGCGGCCATCATCTTCCGATAGAACGGCATGCTGTCATTGCAGAAATGGCAGGTGGAGCTGATCTGGAGCAACACCGACACAGGCGCGGATTGCCAGTCGGCCCCGGGCAGCTTGACTTCGCGGCCCACCACGGTGGGAGCGGTTGGAAGGCCCGAATCCTCACCCGAGAAGAATCGCTGTTCGATCAGCAGACCGCCGGCCAGACAACAGACCGCGATCAGAAAGACGTGGGTTGCGGTTTCGAGCTTGGTCATTAGCAGCCACCGCCACCGCACCCGCCTCCGCCGCAACCACCCCCTCCGCAGCCGCCCCAACCGCCGCATCCGTTGCCGGTTTCGCCGCTGCAGCCGCTCTCGCCGCTGCAGCCGGTGTATCCGGTTCCCGTGCAGCCGCCGCAGGCTACGACGGGCGTGGGTGGGTAACAATAGCAGGAATAGCAAGTCTTGTAGGTGGCCAGCCCAAACGCACGGCAATAGTTTCCGCAGCCGAGAACGCATCCCGTGCGGGGGATTCGGCCGGGATGAATGTGAACAGGCCTCGCCAGGCACATGCACGTCAGCACCAAGGCAAGCACCGTCAGCGCCGCCAAACGAAGGCTTTTGTTCATGTCACCCTCCCCGGTAGAACGTGCCGACCCAGGCGATCTGTTCTGCCTCTGCCATCAAGAGTACACCTATCGAAGCGGCCTTGAAATAGCTCATTCGGAGTAGTTTTTCGTGAGAAAAGAGAGTACTTAGGCTGACCTTTAGACCTCTTCGATGCGCACCTGGCGCACGTAGAATCCCTCATCTAAGCGGCGCGTGCGAACCGACGGATCGGCCAGCCGTAGCCCGATGCGATACGTTCCGGGCTGGGTAGGCGTCCAGTTCTGTGTCCAGAGTCCCCAGGAGTCCTGGACCGCATTTACATGTGTCACCGGCACATACGGCTCTTCGGGGCCGAAGCGGATCAGCAGCTTGCCGGCGGGCTGTGCTCCGCCCCACACAATCCCGATCACTTTGTACTGGACCTTACCGCCCACCCTCCATTTCTCGACGCGCACCGGCATGGCGGCGAGGTCGATGGTTGCGGGCTGGTAATTTCTGGCCAGCTCCGGCATGCCGTGCTGGTGGGTGCGCGCCGCGTACTCGCGCATCTGCGAGGTAGGTTCGGCGCGGCCGTCCACAGATGCGATTTCGTTCACCCATTTACTACACGCGCACCCATACCAGCCCGGCAGAACCAGGCGGACGGGCGCGCCGTGATCGGGCGTCAACGGCTGGCCGTTCATGGCGGTGGCCAGAAAGGCGCGCGACTCGTCGATGTCCTGCCGCGAAAAGATCCAACTGGCGCCGGGTACCGACGGAGTGAGCGGCTTGGCCGAATATTCGTCGAAGCCCGAGACCAGGATGCGCGCGCTCTTGTCGAAGCTGAGCCGATCGAGTAGCGGCGCCAGCGGCACGCCATCCCAGAGCGCCACGCCGATCATGCCGAAGCTGGCTGCGCGATTGTTGCCCGCGCATTCCATCAGGTGCACGCCCTGCGGCTGGGCCTGGGACTTCAGATCCTCCAGGGAAATTCGCTGCTGCCCGACCCTTACCGACCACGGCCGGCTGGTGTCCAGCAGGTGCGAAGCGCGCGTGCGAATGTAAAACCGGGCGGTGGGAGTTACTAAGTGGCCGCTATCGAGACCCGAAAGATCTGTAAACTGGCGCCCGTCGAGTTCGTCGCCGGTAAGCGTATCGAGCGGGGAGCGCCCTTCGCCTTCGAACGGCACGGTTCCGATCGGTCTGCCAACGGTGTCGACGAAACAGCCCACGCCGCCGGCCGCTGCCGCGAGAATCGTCGTGCCTACCCACCGGCGGCGTGTAGTCAATCGATGCCCGCGTGCCTCTCGTGATGTACGTTCAAATTCCGCTTGTTGTACATCGATCGGAAACCGCTCCCTCGCGGCGGCGGCTCGGTAACAGTTGCGGACAAGCTGATAAAGCATGTCCCACCATTGGGCGTTCTGCATGACGCACTACGCTTAGGATATACCGCACGCATGCTATTCTGAAAGCTCCCAAAGGGCACCTGTCATGCGCGAACAAAGCCTCACGACTCCCCACGGGATTGTAGTCACGCGCAGCGTTTCGAAAGTCAGTTACCGCAAGGGACTGGCGCATCTTCTGCGCGAACTCGATCAACACCGTGGCATCTATCTATCCTCGGGATATGAATTTCCCGGGAGATATTCGCGCTGGGATATCGCCTCCACCTGCCCGCCTCTGGAAATCATTTCTTACGATCGCCGGGTGGAAATCCGCCCGCTCAACCAGCGTGGCCGCAAGCTCGCCGAGTTGTTCCATCTGGTGCTGGCCGATCATCCCCATTGGGACGAGTTCGGCTTCGAGGGAGAAACGCTCGCGGGCCGTCTGAAGCCGCTGCCGGCGCTGTTCCCGGAAGAGGAGCGCAGCAAGCAGCCTTCGGCGTTTTCGATTCTGCGCGCGCTGATCCACGAATTCCGCGGCCTGGAGGATTCGCGCCTGGGTTTTGTGGGCGCATTCGGCTATGACTTGCTGTTCCAGTTCGAGCCGATCGAGAAAAAGCTGCCGCGCCACGGCCACAAAGACCTGCACCTATACCTGTGCGACGACATCTGCTTCATGGACCGCAAGAAGGAGCAGATCGAGCGTTTCCGATATGAGTTCGAGCGCGAGGGCGTGTCGACACGCGGCCTGCCGCGCGCCGCCCGGAAGATCGCGCCGGCACCCGCGCTGCCGCCCAGCCCGATCGTGAGCGACCATTTGCCGGAAGAGTACATGGCGGCGGTGGAAAAGGTGCGCGAAGGCATGCGCTGCGGCGATTATTACGAAGTGGTGCTGCGGCAGGTGTTCCGGACGCCGTATTCCGGCCGCGCCTCCGACCTTTTCCGCCGCGTGCAGCTCGCCAGCCCCAGCCCTTACGAGTTTCTGCTGCAATTCGGCGAGGAACAATTGGTGGGCGCGTCGCCGGAGATGTTCGTGCGGGTGGAAGGCCAGCGAGTGGAGACCTGCCCCATCGCGGGCACGGCACAGCGCACGGGCGATCCGTTGAGCGATGCCGACAACATTCGCGAGCTGCTGAAATCGACCAAGGAAGAGTCCGAACTGACCATGTGCACCGACGTGGACCGCAACGACAAGTCGCGCGTCTGCGTGCCGGGCAGCGTGCAAGTGATCGGCCGGCGGCTCATCGAAAGCTACGCCGGTGTGTTCCATACGGTGGACCACGTGGAAGGCCGCATCAAGGACGACTGCGACGGGCTGGACGCGTTCCTGACGCACATGTGGGCGGTGACCCTGATCGGCGCGCCTAAGAAGGCGGCGGCGCGGGCCATCGAAAATCTGGAGACCAGCGCGCGCGGCTGGTACGGCGGCGCCATCGGCATGATTTCGCTGAATGGCGACATCAACACCGGCATCCTGATTCGGACTACGTATCTGAAGGATGGAATGGCGTCCTACCCTGTGGGCGCGACATTGCTTTACGACTCCATCCCGGAGATGGAAGAGCGCGAAACGCGTATGAAGGCGACGGCGTTCTTCCGCACTCTGGGCGTGGAAGCGGCCAAGCCCGCGGCGGCGGCGCGTGAACCCGTGGGCACCGGCGTGAAACTGCTGCTCGCCGACAACGACGATTGCTTCATCCACACGCTGGCGAATTACGCGCGGCAGACGGGCGCCGAAGTGGTGACGTATCGCGCCGGGTTTCCAGCGGAATTGATTCAACAAGTGGCGCCCAGCCTGATTCTCATTTCCCCCGGCCCCGGACGTCCACGCGAATTCGGTGTGCCCGACCTGGTGCTGACCGCCGTGCGGCTGGGTGTCCCGGTGTTCGGCGTGTGCCTGGGATTGCAAGGAATCGTGGAGGCATTCGGCGGCGAACTGGGCGTGCTCGATTACCCCATGCACGGCAAACCGTCGACCGTGCGCCATCGCGGCGTGGGCGTGTTCGAAGGACTGCCGGAAGAATTTCAGGTGGGGCGCTACCATTCGCTCTTTGCGCGGCGCGAGACTTTCCCGTCATGCCTCGAAATTACGGCGGAGACGGAAGATGGCGTCATCATGGGCGTGCGGCATCGCGAATTACCGATCGAAGCGGTGCAGTTTCACCCCGAGTCGATCCTGACAGCGGAGAACGGGCACGGGCTGAAGTTGATGGAGAACGCGGTCCGGCTCGGCAGGCTGGCGCTGCGGTAGCTACTCCAGCACGAACTCGCGGGGCGTGAGCGCGGGCGAGGGTCCAGCGGTGATTTTTCGGTCATCGTAGAGCTGCGGAACGATCCTCAGCATCATGCCGGCGACGCTGCCGAGTCCGTGCTCCTTAGCGGTCCGGACGAAGTTGCGAATCTCCGTCTCCTGGGCGCTCAACGCGGCGTCCCACTGCCGGCGCAAATCGTCGCCGCCACGGAATTCGATCGAGGTTTGTTGGCGAAACACATAGGCCGCCTGTCCCTCGGTCATGTCTGCCAGCGGCGCAAGGTATTCGGCCGCGAGCTTCTGGCGGTCCACGCCGCCCGGGCTGGCACTGTACGGCGCCCGTTCGTTAGTAGGAGCAACGGTGCGCCGGTAGTAAGAATTTTGCGGGCCTGCAGCCAACATCCCCTTTTTGCTCCCAGTCCAAAAGCACGTACACTCCGACTGGCGGAAAGTCTTTCGGCATCTGCGCGAGGCCGTCGCTGAAAACCCCTCCACCGGAACCACTGGCATGGCCCCCGATGTCGCCGGGATCGATCAGTGTGAAGACGTGCGAAATATTCACCTCGCTGAGTGCTTTGGCGAAAGAACGTTGCGATTTGAGCGCCAGCAGGAGGTTACTCACGGCCAGCCATTCGCCGTCCCCTAACTTTTCTTCGCGGAGCCGAAGCAGCGGTTCCTCGGAGTTGGGATCGCGCGCGAGCAAGATGATCGCCGGCGCGCGCCAATTGGCTTCGAAGGGCTCCACCAACTCCGCCGGCACCGTAAGCCCCGCTTGGATGGCGGCGTCGAAGAGCGCGGCCACATAACCCCATTCTTCGCCGACAGCTCTGGCATCGCGCAGGGCTGAGGCGCCTCGGAAAGCCTCGATCAGCGATTGGTGCAGCTCTTCGGAATGAAGACGGCCGGCGAAGTAGGCGCCCCACGCCTTGTCCAGCCACTGCGGCGAGGCTAGCAGACGGCGCGCACGGGCGGCTTCGCTCTCGGGAATCGACTGCGCACCGGCGGCCAGAACGAACGTGAGCAAAATGCAGGCGGACCGCATGACTAAGGGACGCATGGAAGGAACGAAAGGTGACACGCTCGATGTGGCGCAGCCTTCAGGCTGCTGGGTCGAGACTCTTCTCGACCCGTCCCGCCGAGTCTCGGCGCTGCAGACTGAGGGTCTGCGCCACATCGACACCTACCCCAGCCCCATGCGCTGCTTCACCAGCCGCACAGTGTCATTGGCGATGGGCGCGACCCGTTCCGCGCCTTCGCGCAGAACTCCTTCCAAATAGCCCGGCTCCGATATGATCTGCCGGTATCGCTGCTGGAACGGCTCGAGGTGCGCGATCGCCATGTCGGCCACGCGCTTCTTGAGGTCTCCATAGCGCATGCCGGTGAACTCGTTCCGAATGTCGGCGTCAGTCACGCCGGCGAAGGCCTGATAGATCGTCAGGAGATTCAGGACTCCCGGGCCGGCCGTGTCCAGGTCCACTGCGGGATTGGAATCGGTGGTGGCGCGCATGATCGTCTTGCGGATCTTGTCGGGCGGATCGAGCAGCGCCACCGCATGGTTCGCGCCCGTCTCCGATTTGCTCATTTTCACCGTGGGATCGTCGAGCCCCATCACGCGCGCGCCCACGGCCGGCAAGGCGGTATCGGGGACCACGAATGTGTCGCCATAGAGCGAATTGAAGCGCTGCGCGATATCGCGCGTCAGCTCCAGGTGCTGCGCCTGGTCCTCGCCCACCGGGACGATGCCGGCCTGATAAAGCATAATATCGGCGGCCATCAGGACCGGATATTGCAACAGTCCATCGCTGACGGATTCCTGTTTGGCAGACTTCGCTTTGTATTGCGTCATGCGCTCCAGCCAGCCCACCGGCGTGACGCAGGTCAGCATCCAGGCGAGCTCGGCGTGCGCGGGGACGGCCGATTGCACCATAATGGCGCAGACCTTGGGATCGATCCCGGCGGCGAGATAGATAGCCGCCATCTCGGCAATCTTGGCGCGAAGCTGCGCCGGCTCCTGAAACATGGTGATGGCATGCAGATCGACGATGCAAAAGATGCACTCGTAATCGTGCTGAATGCGGACCCAATTCTTGAGCGCGCCCAGATAGTTGCCGATGTGCAGATTTCCGGTCGGCTGCATGCCGGAGAAGACTCGTGTTTTCATGGTAAGGGAACGGAGAACTTTTATCGTAAGCAATTTCGATGTGACTGTGGAGAAGCTGGTCTATGGCGGTGACGGGCTGGCAAGGCTGGATGGCCGCGTGGTCTTTACGCCTTTTGTCTTGCCGGGCGAGCGCGTGAACGTGCGGGCCGAACGGGAGAAGCCGGGGCTGATTCATGCCAGCACGGTGAAAATCATCGAGCCCTCCGCCAGCCGGGTGGCGGCTCTCTGCCCGGTATTCGGGCGTTGCGGCGGCTGCCACTACCAACATGCGCCTTATGCCGATCAGCTGGCCGCCAAGCGCGCCATCCTCGAAGAAGAGTTGCGCCGGCTGGGCAAGATTACCCCGCCGGAGGAAATCGCGATCGTCGCCGGCGACCCGTGGGGATATCGCAATCGTCTGCAATTGCGGGTGGAAAAAGGGCGGCTCGGGTATCTCGAAATGCGCTCCCACAAGATGTGCGCGATAGCCCAATGCCCCATCGCGTCACCCAAACTGAACCAGGTAATCGAAACGTTAAACCGCATGTTGCGCGATCCGAAATGGCCGCGGATGGTGCGCTCGCTCGATGTTTTCACCGATGAAACCAGCGTACAGCTCAACCTGACGGAAACCGACCGCCCGGTAGCCCGCCGCTTTTTCGAATGGTGCGGCGAGAATATTGCCGGCATGGTGGAAAGTGCGTTGGATTACAACGGGCAGTATCGTGTTAGCCGGGGATCTTTCTTTCAGGTGAATCGATTTCTAGTCGATCGATTGGTGGAAGCGGCGGTGGCCGGCGCCGAGGGCGACTCGGCGTTCGATTTGTATGCAGGGGTGGGACTTTTTGCCCCGGCGTTAGCGTCCAGATTCGCCCGGGTGATCGCGGTGGAATCGGGGTCGGCAGCCGCGCGGGACTTGCAGTTCAACGCCGAACGCGCCGGGCTGGCAAACGTGCGAGTGGAAGCCCGCATCGTGGAAGAATTCTTGCAGGAGCAGGAGCGCCCAGCGGACTTCGTTTTGTTGGACCCGCCACGTGCGGGTGTAGGTAAGGAAGTGGTACGCAGGTTGGTAGAATTACAGCCTCGGCAGGTGGTCCTGGTAGCTTGCGACCCTGCCACACTGGCGCGCGACCTGGCTGGATTGATAGCGAACGGTTATGCAATCGTCCGTATGGCGATGGTGGATCTGTTTCCACAGACTTACCACCTGGAAACAGTCGTGCTCTTACAGCGCGCCTAGGTTCGCTACACTAAGTATATATTTCTGTACAGATTCGTCTGAAATGGAGTAAACGTTGCGCACTACTATCGGCATCACGATTTCATTCGCCGTCTTGGCACTTTCCGCGCAGGCGCAAACTCCCACGTTCACGGCTGCCACGGTGCTGAATGCGGCCTCAGTGACGGCGGGTCCGCTCGCGCCCGGAATGGTGGTTGCCATTAAAGGATCGAATCTGGGAGATCCGAACTTCCCCGGGAACTGCATGAACGTGACTCCCGTGCCTGCCACATGCAACGCGGTGTCGGTTCTGGTTAACGGGGCGCCCGCTCCAAAACTTTACGATTCCGCCAGCGAGGTGACGTTCCAGGCGCCGTTTAATCTCAGCGGTAATACGGCCACGGTCCAGGTGACTTCGAAGGTGAGCGGACAGTCGCTCTCCTCCGCTGTCATTACGGTGCCGGTAGCTCCGGTGAATCCGGGACTCTTCAGCGCCGGCGGTACGGGTGTCGGCACCGGCTACTATTTCGATGGCAGCGGTTTGATTGCCGAATACTCGCAGTCGGTGCAACCGGGCGACACAGTGGTACTCTTCGCGACCGGTTTCGGAGCTACCAACCCGGCGGTAGCTACCGGCGCGCTCGGACCAACGCCAGGCGCGGCCGCAACCGCGAACGTCACCATGACCGTCAATAATCAATCCGTGCCGGTGACCTTTGCCGGCCTGGAGCCCGGCAGTCAATCGGGAGCGACAGTCGGCTACGACGAGGTGGTTTTTACCGTGCCCTCCGGACTGACGCAGGGAAGTTATCCCGTGGTGGTGACGGTCGGCGGCGTCGCCAGCCAATCTGTAAACCTCATCGTGGGGCAGGCGCCAGTCACCATCACCTCGGTCAGTCCAAGCCCTGTGCCCCTTTCCGCGAACCCCCAGACGGTAACTTTCAATGGCACGGGATTTGAGACCGGCTTGACACTGAAACTGCAGTCGCCGTCTGCGCAGGTCTCTACCGTTCCGGGCTCGAGTATTACCTTCATTTCGCCGACGGTGTTCACCGCAAAGATTACCGTGGGAACGACGGCTGGCAGTTGGGGTGCTCTGGTAGATAATCCGGACGGAACGGAATCCAGCGTCTTCAGTTTCACCGCGAGCTGCAGCAGCTCTACACCCTCGATTACGTCGATTGTCACCACCTCCAGCCAAGCGCCGCAGATCGCTGCGAACACCTGGATCGAAGTCCACGGCAAGAATCTTTCTCCGTCCACTCTCGATTGGAGCTACTCGAACTTCAGCAATGGTCTGCCAACTACCCTGGGCTGCCTGAGCGCTATGGTGAACGACAAACCGGCCACGCTCTTCTACGTGAGCCCGACACAGGTCAACATACTCGCGCCCTTGGACAGCGCAACCGGCAGTGTTCCGGTCCAACTGACCAACCAATACGGGCAGACCACAGCGAACGGCACGGCCACCGAAGCGCAAACCTCGCCCGCCTTCCTGGTGATCGACGTCCCTGGCCATGTGGCGGCCGAGCACGTCCCCTCATTAAGCCTATTGGGTCCGCCCTCACTTGACGCTCCCGGCTACACATTCACACCGGCGTCAGCGGGGGAAACTGTCGCGATTTATGCCACGGGGTTCGGGCCGACCAATCCCGCCCTTGCCAACCAGCTATCGAATGCCGGCCCGTATCCTCTCAGTCTGCCTTCACTCCCTACCGTGACGATCGGGAATTTGCCGGCGACGGTGTCCTTCGCGGGACTGGTGGGTCCGGGTTTATACCAACTCAATCTGACGGTGCCCGCGAGCGCTCCATCCGGCGACCTCTCCATCATCGCTATGTATAACGGCGCGTCGACACAAAGCACGGCTGTGATTACGGTGAAGTAGGAATTAATAAGCCACGGATGGACACGGATGCACACGGATAAAACCGAGGCCTTTCTTATCCGTGTGCATCCGTGTCCATCCGTGGCCCATAATGTTTTGCCCCAGCCCGGAGGGGGAACCCGTGGCGCACCCGCGTACCCGCACCACGTCCGTGGTAAATTGCTTGAGTGTCCACCCGCAACGTAGTTCAGGTACTGCAGGATGCCGCGCGTAAGTATGGCGACGCCGCGGCGCTCCACCAACCCGCCGGCGACGGCTATTTGACGCTGTCGTGGAAGCAGTACCTCAGGGCCGTCACGGAGATCGCCGCTGGACTTCGCTCGCTGGGAATCGCAAAAGGCGATGTGGTGGCGCTGAACTCCGAAACGCGTCTGGAGTTCTATCTCGCCGACATCGGAACCATGGCCAACGGGTCGATCGCGGCAGCGCTTTATCCCAGCTATCCGCCGAAGGACCTGCTCTACAATATCGAGCAATCCGGCGCCAGCGCGATTTTTGTGGAAGATCCGAAGATGCTGGCGGCGCTCCGGGGAGCGCCCGTGCGGCACTGGTTTCTGCTCACCGGATCGGCCGAAGGCGCCCTGACACTGGACGAATTGCGCTCCCAAGGGCGGCAGGCGCTGGCGTCCGATCCGCAACTCGAAACGCGCCTGAACGCGGATGTTTCGCCGGCGGACCCGGCGATTCTGTACCTCACTTCGGGCGCCACCGGCGAGCCTAAGATGGCGATCGTCACGCACCAGGCGATCGTCTCCAATCTCGATATGGCTCCGGCGGTATTGCCGCTCGGGCCGGCGGATTCCACAGTGGCTTTCTTGCCGTCGGCGCACATCGCGCAACGCGTAGTAATCGAGATGCTGCCCATTCATGCCGGTATGCCGGTGACATTTTCCGAAAGTTTGCTGAAGCTGCCGGCGGAGATTCGCAAGGTCCGGCCGACCGTTCTGCTGGCCCCGCCGCGCATGTGGGAGCGCATCTATTCCACCATCTGCACGGAACTCCGCAAGCGGCCCGCGGCCGCGCGCCAGGCGTTCTATGGCGGGCTGGCGCTGGGATTGGCGGCGGCCCGTTATCGCCGGGAAGGCAAGCCGGTCCCGCTGCGCATTCGCATTCCGCTGAAAATGGCGGACCGCCTGTTATTCCGCAAGGTGCGTATGCGATTCGGCGGGCGACTACGCGTGGCCGCCTCGGGCGCGGCGCCGCTCAGCAAGGACCTGGCGGAGTTTTACGAGGCGGTCGGCATGCCGCTGATCGAGGGATACGGATTGACCGAAGGCGGCGTGGCTACGCTCAATCCGCTGGACCGTCCCAAACCCGGCAGTATCGGCAAGCCGCTGTGCGCGGACGTCCAGGTTCGCTTCGCACAAGATGGCGAAATGCTGCTGAAGAGTCCCTGCCTGTTTTCCGGCTACCATAACGATCCGGCGACTACCGCCGAAGTTTTGCGCGACGGCTGGCTGCACACCGGAGACATCGCTCACGCGGACGACGAAGGTTTCATCTTTATCACCGGCCGCAAAAAGGAACTGATCGTATCCTCCACCGGCAAGAAGATCTACCCCTCGCGCGTGGAGGCGCTCTTTAAGATGGAGCCGCTGATCAGCCAGGTGCTGCTGATCGGCGACAGGCTGCCGTTTCTGACGGCGATCTTCACGTTGAATCTGACGGTTGCCGAGTCGCTCAAAGGGATGGAGCAGTGGAAGGGCCGTCCCGCATCGGAAGTAGTAGCCGCTCCGCCGGTGACCGCCGAAATTCAAAAAGCGGTCTTTCGCGTGAACAAGCAACTGGCGCCCTTCGAGCAGGTGCGCAAGTACCGCGTGCTGCCGCGCGATTTTTCCATTGAAAACGGCGAATTAACAGCCACGATGAAGCTGCGGCGGACTCGCGCTTTGGAAAACTGCCGGGAAGAGATCGCGGAGTTGTATGCGGGGCGGGAGTGAAAGACCGGCTTTAATGGGCCGCTAGCCAAAGGTTAACCGCTAAGAGCTAAGTTTTCTTGAATAATTTGTCGAACGCGCTCCTCGCATCGTCCGCGTTCCTGGGCGCCGGAGGACCACCGCTGCCATTGTTCAGGACCGGCGGAGGGGGAGTATTGGCGGTGCCTTCGCGCGCCACGGTCACCCGCGGGGAGAAAAGCGTACATTCATTTGCCTTGTCCTTGTAGGGAAGTCGGACGGGAATCGGTTTCAGACACTGGAACCGGGTGGACGGTTCGAAATGCGAACATTGTTTGCAGCAGTGCAACGCCACATTGCATTTGGGGCAGGCGCCGGAGAAGTCGGTTCCTGGCGGCAGCGCAGTAGAACAATTGAAACAACGGGCGGCGGCGACGTGTTGCACCAGGCGCGGTAGGCGCGGACCGGTCACGTCAATGGGTGGGCGGGGACCCTGTGGTTTGGGAGTGTCGCCGCGCGGGCCCCTGGCTTCGCGGTCGGAATCCATGTATCCGTTTTGGCGGTACTTGCGGTCGCTGTCCATGGGAAGGTTGCTCCGTAGCTTGCTGGACGTAGAACGTTATTGAGAAAGCTCGCTAGTGAAAAAATTCGATTTAAAGAAACTCTTAGGCGCTGGCGCGGTAAGAAACCGATCGGTCACCACGCCAGCCCGCGCGAAACAGGGCGGCAGTACTGCACGTGGGATTACCAGATGGGACTCTGCGGCGTTCCCGTGACACCCTACTCCATCCGATCCGGGACCCGCTTAAGTGTCAAACCCATATTTACCACGGATTGCAACAGTTTGCACGCCCAACTTTGGATTACCCGGCGGAACTCCACTTTAGGAGGCTGCCGCAGGGCCGGGTCAAAGGATCGTCGAAATGATTGGGGCTCACCCGCAACGCGTAACCTAGCCGCCCGGTCCGTTCCGGCACTACATCTTTGCCGAAAATAGCCACCGACCCCTGCTGTTCGATGGACGGAAGCACCTGCACTTCGGTTTCCTCGAGGTGTCCGCTGGAGTCCACCCGTCCCATCACCAATTCCACTCGCACGTCTGAGGCCGTAAGACCGGCCAACTCGATGCTGGCGCGAACGGAAACCGCCGCGCCGCTGGTCACCGCCAGCGCGGGCGATGAGCTCGAATCCACAAATCGAACGCGATCCCATGCTTCGCGGATGCGCGCGTTCCAGCGGACCTTTTCGCGGATGGTATCGTAGCCGCCGGCGCGCAGGCGTTGGTGTTGCTGGTTGGCCGGATCGTAAAGCTCCGACATATAGTTCGCCACCATCCGGCGGCAATCGAATGCCGGACTGATCGAGGCCAGCGACTGCTTCATGCGGCGAATCCATTCCCGCGGCGTGGTCTCCCGGCGTTCGTAGAACATGGGGACGATTTCGTTTTCCAGCAGGTAATAGATAGCACTGGCGTGCAAGGCGTCCTGATCGTCCGAATAGGGTTCGCGATCGCCAATGGCCCACCCGCCGGAAGTTTCGTACGCCTCGTCAAACCATCCGTCGAGAATGCTCAGGTTCAGCACGCCGTTGACGGCCGCTTTCATGCCGCTGGTGCCGCAAGCTTCCTCGCCGCGCCGTGGATTGTTGAGCCAAAGGTCGACGCCCTGGATCATTTCGCGCCCAATTTTCATGTCGTAGTCTTCCACGAAGACGACGTGCTTCCAGAGGTCGGGATCGCGGGAGAGCTGCACCACTTCACGAATGTAACTCTTGCCCGGCTGATCCTTGGGATGCGCTTTGCCGGCGATCACGATCTGCACCGGCATCTCTTTATGCAGCAGAATCTGCTTGAGCCGCTCCACATCGCGGAACAGGAGGGTGGCGCGCTTATAGGTGGCGAACCGGCGGGCAAAACCGATGGTGAAAGCGTTGGGATCGAGCACTTCCCCGCTCCGGCGCACCTCCGCCGCGGAAACCTGCCGCCGCAGCGCCGAAGAGTGCTGGCGCGCGCGCACGAAGCTTACCAGGCGGCGCTTCCGCCGGCGGTGCACTTCGAGCAGCTCTTCGTCGGGAATTTCATTCACGTGCTCCCAAATGGCCGGATCGTTGAAACGGTCGCGCCAGTCGGGCTCGAGATATTGATCGTAGAGCGCCGCCAGATCGCCGTTCAGCCAGCTGGGCAGGTGAACGCCATTGGTGATGGAGGTGATCGGGACCTCCCACAGGGGGAGCTGCGGCCAAAGATCGTGAAACATCTCCTGCGAGACTTCGCGGTGCAGTCGGCTCACAGCGTTACGAAATGCGGAAGTATGCAGCGCCAGCACCGCCATGGAGAACGGTTCCTCGCGGTTGAACACGTTGCGGCGCCCGAGCGCCATCAACTGCTGAAAATCGATTTTGACCTCGTTGCAGTAATCGGCGAAGTAGTGGTACATCAGGCCGGCGTCGAAAATGTCGATGCCGGCGGGAACGGGCGTGTGGGTAGTAAAAACATTGCTTGCGCGCGCCGCTTCCATGGCCTCATCGAAGCCCAGACCCTCATCCCGCATGAGCCAGCGGATCTGTTCCAGGGCGAGAAAGGCCGAGTGGCCTTCATTCATGTGGAATACCGTGGGTTTCAGACCCATGGCCTTCAACGCACGCATCCCGCCGATTCCCAAAACGATCTCCTGGCGGATGCGCGTATCGATATCTCCGCCGTATAACGAGTCGGTGATGTCGCGGTCCTGCGGCAAAACGTTATCCGGAATGTTGGTGTCGAGCAGAAATAGCGTGATTCGCCCGACGAACAGCTTCCAGACCTGAATGAAGACACTTCCGGTCGGGAGTTTGACCGTCACTTTCAAGTCGTGGCCGTCCGCGTCTTTGACGGGGGTGAGGGGAAGCGTATAGAAATCGTTGACCGGGTAGCGTTCCTGCTGCCAGCCGTCGGGATTGAGCAGTTGACGGAAGTAGCCCTGTTGGTACAGCAGGCCCAGGCCGATCAGCGGATAGTCCTGGTCGCTCGAAGATTTCAGATGATCGCCGGAAAGAATGCCCAGGCCGCCGGAATAGACCGGCAGGCACTCCGTGAGACCATACTCTGCCGAGAAATAGGCGATCAGCTTGCCATCGGACGACGGATTGTTCTTGCGGGTGCGCAGGTCGTAAGTCTCGCAGGCGCTGCGATAAAGCGCCAGATAGCGTGGATCGGTGGCCGCCTTGGCAAGACTTGCCTGAGAGACGCGGCCCAGCATTAAGACGGGATTGTATCCGCACTCACGCCAAAGAACGGGATCCAGACGGCGGAACAGGGAACGCTCAATCGGCTCCCAACTCCACAACAGGTTGTAGGCCAGTTCCGTCAGCCGCGAAAGTGGCTCCGGTAGCGCCGGACGAACCAGAAATTCCCTAAGGGGTTCGATGTAAAAGGGCATACCAAGAAAGGCTATTTTTCAAGATAACAGATCGGCGGATCGCATCTGCGGCTGCAGATTAGAAATGCTGGCTTGCGATCACCGCTCAAGTAATCCGTTGTAGAGGCCGATAGAGGAATACGGGGGCTTCACATAGCCGAGAGTGCCATGGCGTGTCGGGATAACAGTGGGATCCAACGCGCCGGCTTGGTTGCGGCGGTGGAACAGGCGGCGGATGCCATCGTGATTACGGATATCGATGGCACGATCCAGTATGCCAATCCTGCCTTCACGACGTTGACCGGATATAGCAGAGAGGAAGCTGCCGGGCAAAACCCGCGGTTCCTCAAATCGGGTCAGACCCCGCAGGAGGTTTACCAGGAGCTTTGGCGCACCATCGTCTCGGGACGGGTTTGGCGCGGCGAAGTCATCAACCGGCGCAAGAACGGAACGGTATACCGCGAGGAGATGCAGATTACTCCCGTGGAAGGCACCACCGGACAAATCGTCAGCTTTATCGCGGTCAAACGGGACGTGACCCAGGTGCGGGCCGAGAGAGATGCGCAAGCCTTCCTGGCGACGATCGTGCAAAGTTCCGAGGACGCCATCGCCGCCTATTCACCGGCGGGCACGATCCTCACCTGGAACCGGGGCGCCGAAGCCGTTTTCGGACACAGTGCCGCGGAGGCTATCGGTAAGCCCATGTCGATGCTGCTGCCGCCCGACCAGCAGCATGTATTGGTGTCCGCCACCGAACAGGTTCGCGCGGGCACATTCATGTCGAACTACGAAGGTGTTGGCCTGCACCGGGACGGGCGGAGAATCCCGCTATTGGGGAGCGGCTCGCCGGTCAGAAACGCAGCCGGCGAGCTGATCGCGATTTCCATGATTCTGCGCGACGTCAGCGAGCGGAAACGCTATGAGAAGGAGCTCATCCGGGCTCGCGAGGCCGCCGACGCCGCCAATGTCGCCAAGAGCCGTTTCCTGGCCAATATGAGCCACGAAATCCGCACTCCCATGAATGGCGTCATCGGAATGATGCAACTGCTTCTCGAGACCGAGCTCAGCGCGGAGCAGCGGCGCTACGCGAATGTCGCGCAGACCAGCGGGCAGGTACTGTTATCCCTGATCGATAACATTCTGGATCTCTCCAAGATCGAGGCGCGAAAAGTGACGTTGGAAAAGTGCAGCTTCAACCTGCGCCACACGCTGGAGAGTGTCGTCCAACTAGTGGGAATCCAGGCCAAGGCCAAGTCTTTGAACCTGGTCTTACGGGTTTCGCCGGAGATCCCTGAGCTGTTGCGCGGGGATCCGCACCGTCTGCGGCAGATATTGACGAATCTTGCCGCCAACGCCGTAAAGTTCACCGAACGCGGTGAAGTCGCGGTGGAAGCTGCACTGGAGAAACAGGCTGACGGCCAGGTCACCGTGGCTTTTCGCATCGTTGACACGGGGATCGGGATGCGCCCGGACGAGATCGCGCGGCTGTTTCAACCGTTCGCGCAGGCCGACACCTCCACCACCCGCAAGTACGGCGGCACCGGACTCGGGTTGATCATCAGCAAGCAATTGGTGGAGATGATGGGCGGGAAGATCGGCGTTCACAGCCTGGCAGGCCTGGGTTCGACGTTTTGGTTTACGGCCGTTTTCGAGACGGCGGAACCGGAAGTTGTTCAGCCGGTTACCGGTGGGGTGGACCGGGGGAACCGAGGCCCGGTGCCCGGCCTGCGAATTTTGGTCGTGGAAGACAACCCCGTGAACCGTGAAGTGCTACTGGCGCAATTGTCGAGGTTGGGGTACCAGGCAGCCGCGGTGGAAAACGGGGCCGAAGCCGTGGAAGCGCTCGCGGCCGCAGGATACGATCTGGTGCTCATGGATTGCCAGATGCCGGTGATGGATGGGTTCGAGGCGACGCTGCATATCCGCGAGGTGCACCGGTCGGACATTCCCATCGTCGCCGTTACGGCCGACGCGATGCCGGCTGACCGCGACCGGTGCCTGCAGGCCGGGATGAACGATTACCTCGCCAAGCCCGTAGAGCTCCAGCGGCTTGCCGACGTGCTAACCAAATGGCTTCATGCCCCGAGTGCCGGAGGCTGCGCGGAGGCGCCGCCGGAGGATCCTAAAACGCAAGGCCCGATGATTTTTAACCAAGACGCTCTCATGCGACGGCTTCTGGGAGACCGGCACCTGGCCGGCGCAATTCTGCGATCGTTCGTCGGCGGATGCCCCGCCCGGCTGAACGAGCTGCGCCAGCGGATCGCGGAGGCGGATGCCTCCGGTGCGCGCCTGCGGGCTCATTCGCTGAAGGGAGCGGCCGCGACGGTGGCGGCGGAAGAACTGTGCGCGTTCGCCGAGGCCATCGAGCAGGCGGGAGAGACCGGTCAAGTAGCGCGCTGCGCAGAACTGATGCCTCGCGCCATGCAGCTATTCGAGCGGTTCAGTGGCGCTCTGGAGAACGCCGGCTGGATTGCGGATCCCAGTGGAGACCCGAGTTTGAGGACAAACCATGATCAATCTTGAAGACGAAATGGCCCAGAGCTATCTGGTCGAATGCGGTACACACCTGGCGGTGATGGAGAAGAACCTTCTTGCCATCGAACTGGGTGGAGCGGACGTCGAGGAGGAGCTCGTAAATTGCGTGTTTCGGGCCGTGCATTCGGTCAAGGGCGGTGCGGCCTTTTTCGACCTGGCGAAGGTCCACGAGCTGGCGCACCAGGCGGAGCACGCCATGGCGCTGATCCGCTCGCGGCAGATGGTCCCCACGCCGGGCCGGGTCAGCATTCTGCTGCGCGCCACCGACACCCTGCGCGCCTTGATCGACGATCCCGGCGCGAGCAACCGGGTCGACATCTCGGCAATCATGACAGCGCTCGAAGGGTTGTCCGCGGATGGCAATGCGTGCGCCGGTCCAGTCCGAGGCAATGGCTGGCGGTTGCGGGCGCTGCTGGTGGAGGACGATATCACCAGCCGGCTCGTGTTGCAGACCTTCCTGGCGCGGTATGGCGACTGTCACGTTGCGGTGAACGGCCGGGAAGCCGTGGAAGCGTATCGCCTGGCCCTGGAGCACAGGCGAGGGTACGACCTGATTTGCATGGATATCATGATGCCCGAAATGGACGGCCGCGAGGCGGTCCGGCAAATACGGGCCATGGAAGAAGCCCAAGGGATTCTTTCGACTTACGGCGCGAAGATCGTCATGACAACAGCCTTGAGCGGGGTCAAGGAAGTGATACGCTGCTTCCGGGAGCTTTGCGATGCGTACCTCGTGAAACCCATCGACCTGGGCCAACTCCTCGCGCATATGAAGTCGTACGAACTGGTCGAATAGTTGGCGTCATGGCTCACATCTAGTACAACACCCGGGAACGAATCGTCCCCGGCACTTTGTCCAGTTCGGCTTTGAGCCCCACGGTGGCGGGTGTCGCCTGTGTCTCGACATCGATCACCACATAGCCTATGGCGGCGTCTGTCTGCAGGTACTGGCCGGCAATATTGACGCCATGCCGGGAGAAAACCGCGTTGATTTGCGAAAGCACGCCCGGCTGATTGCGATGAATGTGCAGCAGGCGGTGCTTGCCGGGATGCTCGGGCAACGAAACCTGCGGAAAATTGACGGCCGTCAGCGACGATCCGTTATCGCTGTACCTGATCAGCTTGCCGGCCACCTCGAGGCCAATGTTGGCTTGCGCCTCCTCGGTGCTGCCGCCGACGTGGGGTGTCAGGATTACGTTATCGAATTCCCGCAAGGGAGAAACGAAAGGATCGCCCGCGCCTTTCGGCTCCGCCGGGAAGACATCGAGCGCCGCGCCACCGATCTGCTTTGTGCGAAGCGCCGACGTCAGCGCGCCGATGTCGACCACTTTGCCGCGAGACGCATTGATGAGTTTCGCTCCCGGCTTCATGCGGGCGAGTTCCGCCGCGCCGATCATCCCTTCGGTCCCGGGAGTTTCCGGCACATGCAGCGTAATCACGTCGCAATCGGCCAGAAGTTCGCCGAGCGACGCGGCCGCGCGGGCATTCCCGAGCGACAGCTTGGTCTCGATGTCGTAATAGGAAGCCTGCATGCCCACCGATTCGGCCAGCACGCCGATCTGCGTGCCGATATGGCCATACCCGACAATGCCGAGTTTCTTGCCGCGGACTTCACGCGCGCCATCCGCGGTCTTGAGCCACTCGCCGCGGTGGGCCGCCGCGTTCCTCTCGGGGATGCCGCGCAGAAGAAGGATAATCTCCGCCAGCACCAGTTCGGCGACGCTCCTGGTGTTCGAGAACGGCGCATTGAAGATGGGGATGCCGCGCTTGCGGGCGCACTCCAGATCCACCTGATTGGTGCCAATGCAGAAGCAGCCGATGCCGATCAGTCTGTGCGCGCGGCTCAGAACGTCGGCCGTCAATTGCGTTGCCGACCGGATTCCGGCGAGGTACGCGCCTTTCAGCGCCTCGGTGAGCGCATCGCCGGAAAGCGACTTGGCGTGGGAGACGATATTGGTGTACCCCTCGCGCCGCAGCATCGCCGCGGCGCTGGGATGCACCCCTTCCAGCAGGACAATCTTGATTTTGCTCTTGGCAAGGGACGTGGCGGCCATGAACTTCGATTTTCGCGTGAACCGGCGGTTGAAGTCACGCGAATCGCTTGCACCGGCCGCCCAATCGCGAAAATGCTACTCTTTTCTGGCCGATTCCACCGCTAATCCGAGTTCGTGCTCGGCGGCATGCAGATGCTCCACTGCTTTCGCGCCGTGGCCTTCCATATCGTAGTGGTTGGCGGCGCGGGCGCGGTCCATCTCGTGGATGGATTCGACGACATGTTTATGAACTTCATCCAGGTCGTGCCAATCGCGGACGTACGAGAATGCGGCCCCAGCCACGAAGGTGAGGCAGAATGCGGCGATTACAAGCGTTTTCTTCACGGGTGCTCCTCCGGGTCTCGATTCTATCCGATTTCGCCGGGCCGTGTCCATATTCTTCAAAAAGCCCGGCCCCCGGCGGCAGCTGCTATTTTTGCGCCTTCGATTTCTTGGCCGCGGCCTGCATGTCGTCTTTGAGATTCTTGATATCTTTCGTCTCGGGCAAGCCTGTGAGGGCGGCCTGCGCGCGTTCCAGCAGTGCGTCCCTCTTTTGGGGCTCGTCGAGCTTATCTCGGGTGTAGAGTTGCGAGAAGCGGAATAGCGCATCGCCCATGGCCGCCATGAAGGTGGCGCGCGGCACTATGGCGGTGCCGGTCTTCAACGCGTCTTGAGTCTTGGCTGTGTCGTTAGTTGCTCCGGCGGCGCGGCATGTGGCCAACAGAACCCCGCGTTCCACCGCATGCCTCTGAGCGGCCTCTGTCTCTGCCGGCGAGAGTGCGATCCCGTTGGCTACCCTGGTGAATTGCGCGACCGGCGCGGCGCTACCCGCCGGGTAGGAAAACTCCAGCATTACGAGATCGCCCTTCAGCTTGTCGAGTTTGCCGAAGTCCTCGGCGAATTGCAGCGCCAATTCACTGGCGGTATTGCGATCGCTCGATACCTGGCGGCGGAAAGCAGATGGCTCGCGCGAATTGTGCGCTCCCAATTCGAAGTTGTCGGCCGCGTCCATGTAGCCTTCGGCCACCCCGGATTTCAATACCAGGGCCCAAGGAAGAGCGCGCGCGGTGTACTCGTTTTCCGTGGCGAGGACGTTGTCGAGGTTTTGCAGGGTTTTCATGTAATCGCCGGCCTTAGAGACTTCGCGGGCGCCCTGCCAGTAGAACCCTGGCGAGCCCATGGCCGGTTGTGACGGTCCGGATGAACAGGATATTAGGGCCAGTATGCCCGAAACAAGGGCGGGGGCCAACAGGAAACGCGTGGCGGTCATGGTGAACGAGTACCTCCGCATCGTAGTTACCATAGCGTGCCCCCAAATGCAAGGGCTCAACTCGCCGCGAGTATTTTGTACCTCCATTACGCAAAAAGCGAAATCCAACAACGTGACACGTTTCCGGAGTCAAGACTTGTGAAATCGAATGGAGCAGTCGTGCGGATGATCCATGCGAAGCCCACGGAGCCCGCCATGGGCTCCGCTGATGGCAGCAAGGGCTCGGGATCGCAGGGGCGGGAATGATTGCGGGACTGTTGCCGATGGCGGCAGCGGAGCGCTTCCTCAGCGGACGGCTGTACCGGACCAGCCCATTGGACGCGCCAAGCCTGGCGTGTGCGTCCGCGCTGTTGGGCGCCGGCGAGTAGTCCCGTAACATCGTTGCGCGAGAATAGCGGCGCGGCTGTCTGCTATGCCGATTCCAGCGACATGGCCTCTTCGGAGTCGCCGTTTTCCAGCTTGACGAGCAGTTCGGAGCCGTACTGGTAGCCTTTGTCGAAGGCGCGGAGGTTCAGGTCCTGGAAGGCGGGCGGGACGGAATCGGCGACCGCCTGGCGGAGGGATTCGCGCTCCAGGAGGCCGGCGACGGCGCCGAAAAAGCCTACCATGACGACGTTGAGGACCATTTTGCGGCCCAGTTCCTCGGCCAGCCGCGTGGCCGGAACGCCATAGACGCGGATTCCGGTGGGGAGATGGTCGATGTTGACCAGTTCCTGCTCGGTGATGAGGATGCCCCCCGGCTTCAACTGCGGGGCAAAGCGGGTGTAGGCTTCCTGCGACATCACCACCAGGACGTCGGGCTGGGTGACGTAGGGGTAAAGAATCGGCTCGGTGGAAAGGATTACCTGCGCGCTCGATGAGCCGCCGCGGGCTTCCGGTCCGAAGGCCTGCGTCATCGTAGCGTAGCCGCCTTCAAAAATGGCGGCGGCCTTGCCGATTACGGCGGCGGCGAGAATCACGCCCTGGCCGCCGAATCCGGCGATTCGAATTTCGGTTAGCATTCGCTGCATGAGACCTCCGGTTCCGCGTAACGGTCGCCTAAAGTCGCGGTCATCTGCGCCTGCAGAAGCTCGAAGTAGTCGGGACGGTCGCGGTCGACAAATTTACCCACGAGAATTTCGCCGGCCTTGGTGAGCGCGGCGTCGGCGGTGGATGCGCCGTTGCGAATCTTGCTGGCCTGCTTGTAGAACTTCATGGCGTCGAGGCCGTCGCCCATTTTGTTGCGCCGCTGATAGAGGGTGGGGCAAGGCGAGAGCACTTCGATGAAGCAGAAGCCTTTTTTCTTGAGGATCTCGCCCATGGAACGGGCCAGCTGTTTGACGTGGAAGGTGGTCCACCGGGCGACGTAGGCGGCGCCGGCGGCCTCGGCGAGCTGCACCAGATTGAAGGCCGGCTCGAATACGCCATAGGGCGAGGTGGCGCTGATGGTCTGGCCGGGCGTGCTGGGCCCGGTCTGTCCGCCGGTCATGGCATAGGTCAGGTTGTTGACGCAGATCACTTTGAGGTCCATGTTGCGGCGGGCGGCGTGGATGAAGTGGTTGCCGCCGATCGCGAAAAGGTCGCCATCGCCCGAGTAGACCACCACTTGCAGCTCGGGATTGGAGAGCTTGAGGCCGGTGGCGAAGGGAATGGCGCGGCCGTGGGTGGTGTGGAACGAATCGAGATTGGCGTATCCGGCCACCCGTCCGGTACAACCGATGCCCGACACGATCGCGACCTTGTCGAGGTTGGCCTTCGATTCTTCGAGCGCGCGCGTGAAGCAGTTGACCGTGGTGCCGATACCGCAGGCGGGGCACCAGATGTGCGGCATGCGGTCCATGCGGAGGAACGGCTCGACGGGATTTCGTGCGTCTGCCGGGATCTCACAGGGAATTTCTAATGTGCTGGCGTTCATCGGGCTGCCTCCACAATGGCATTGAGAATCACTTCGGGACTATGCACGCTGCCGCCGGCATGACTTACCGGGATGACCTTGGCGCGGCCTTCCGCGGCGCGGGCCACCTCGTGCACCATCTGGCCCAGGTTGAGTTCGGGCACGACGAAGGCTTTGACGTGCGCGGCCAGTTCGCGGATGTGCGGGTCGGGGAACGGCCAGGCGGAAATGATACGGAACTTGCCGGCGCGGATACCGCGGGCGCGGGCCAGTTGGATGGCGCGCTGGGCGACGCGGGAAGTGATGCCGTAGGAGACCACGACGACATCGGCATCGTCGAGGTCTTCGACGTCGAAGAGGGCACGCGGACCTGAGATTGGCTTCAATTTGTCGATGAGGCGGCGGACGGAGCGGTCCTGCGTTTCGATATTCATGCTGGGATAGCCGCGCTCATCGTGAGTGAGGCCGGTGACGTGGAAGCGATAGCCGTCGCCGGCGCGCACCATGTCGGGCACCTGGTCGGACTGCGGCTGGAAGAGGCGGAACTCGGAGGGCGGTAGGTTGGTGAAGCGGCGCGGCGTGATGGCGAGCTTGTCGGCTTCGGGAATCACCACCTTTTCAGTCATGTGGCCGACGCACTCGTCGAGCATCATCATGACGGGAACACGGAATTCCTCCGAGAGGTTGAAGCCGGTGATGGTGAGATCGAAGCATTCCTGCGGGGAATTGGGGCAGAGGGCGATGATGCCGTAATCGCCGTGCGAGCCCCACTTGGCCTGCATCATGTCGGCCTGCGCGGGGAGGGTCGGTAGGCCGGTGGAAGGTCCGCCGCGTTGCACATTGACGAAAACGCATGGGGTTTCGGTCATGGCGGCGTAGCCGATGTGCTCCATCATGAGGGAAAAACCGGGGCCGGAGGTGACAGTGAAAGCCTTGGCGCCGCCCCAAACCGCGCCCTGGATGGTGATGGAGGCGGCGAGTTCGTCCTCCATCTGGATGAAGATACCGCCGACGGTGGGGATACGAGAAGCGAAGCGCTCTACCACCTCGGTGGACGGGGTAATGGGGTATCCTGCGGCAAATCGCGCACCGGCAGCGAGAGTTCCCTCACAGCAGGCATGGTCACCGTCGAGAAAATGGACACCCGTAAGGACGCCTTTCGGGTCAGCGTGCATTGCGTCCTCCGAAGATGGCGAAGTCGGGACAGTACATGCCGCAGAGGTCGCAGCCGCTGCATTTGTCGCCGGCGACGACGTGGGGCGGGTGGTAACCCTTGGAATTGAAAGCGGATGAAAGCGCGAGGACGTGGGTGGGGCAAAACTCTACACAGAACCCACAGCCTTTACAGCGCTCGACGGTGATGGCGACGAAGCCTTTGGCCATTGAGTGCCCTCCTGAGACTGATTCAGGGTGAAATCTTGCACGCGGAGGGCCGAAAAGTATTTTGAGGTCTGAAACTGCTGCGGAGGCTTAGGCCGCAGGGTTGAGCTTGGATAATTGATCTTCGAGGCGAGCGATGCGGGTGGCGATGTCGGCATCCCGCTCTTTGGTGAACATCTGTTCGCGAGCAAACTGTCCAGCCAGTACCCCGAAGTCGACGATAGCCCTGTTCAGCGGAGGAACCTGCATGTCGAGCTTGTTGAAGGAGCTTGCAAGGAAATCCAGGCGATGGTCGATGATGTCGAATCGGCGCAGTACTTCTGCACGGAACTGCAGGATGAACTCGTCCTGCCGATCGAACCTGGCGTCAACGGAGTCGAGGCGACGATCGATGGCATCCAGGCGATGATCGATGGCATCCAGGCGATGATCGATGGCATCCAGGTGATGATCGATGGCATCCAGGCGATGATCGATGGCATCCAGGCGATGATCGATGGCATCCAGGCGATGATCGATGGCATCCAGGCGATGATCGATGGCATCCAGGCGATGATCGATGGCATCCAGGCGATGATC
>Ga0182016_10001226_pt1 | contig 31363 bp, 27 predicted proteins | sample 712S2MmetaG_FD_120491 | JGI IMG/M metagenome (GOLD analysis project Ga0182016, IMG submission 120491) | Permafrost microbial communities from Stordalen Mire, Sweden - 712S2M metaG | ecosystem: Environmental > Terrestrial > Soil > Wetlands > Permafrost | place: Sweden: Stordalen | collected...
GACTCGATATAGAGATCACCTTGGATGCGGAGGGACGGCGCGCGCGCCTGACGCCGCACGGCGCATGGAAAGGCCGACCGCTTGACTACTGAGCGCGACACCGCGAAAGCCGAATTCCTCGCCGTGGCCGGCCTGGCGCAGGCCGAGCGCCGCCCCTTGCCCGGCGACGCCTCCACACGCAACTACGAACGCCTGGTCCTGTCCGACGGGCAGACCTTCATGCTCATGGACGCCCCGCCGCGGCTGGAAAGCCCCCCGTGCGATCCGGCCTGGAGCGCCGAGCAACGGCTGGCGGCCGGCTGGAACGCCACCGCGCGCCTGGCGGCCGGCCGCGTGGACGCCTTCGCCGCCGTGGCCCGCCATTTGCGCGGACTGGACCTGTCCGCCCCTGCCGTCCATGCCTTGGACGGACCGCTGGGTCTGGCGGTGGTGGAGGACTTCGGCGAGGAGGCCTTCGCGCGCCGGATCGAGCAGGGCGCGGACGAGCGCGAACTGTATTTCGCCGCGGTCGACGCCCTGGCCGCCCTGCATGCGGCTGCGCCGCCGGCCGTTCTTGAAGGCCCCGGCGGGTCCTGGCCGCTTTTGACCTACGACGCGGTGGCGCTGAAAGCGGGGGCGGACCTGTTCGTGGAATGGACCCCCAAGCTCAAGCCCGAACTGAATTTCGACGCCGCCGCGCGCGCCGTCTGGGATGAATTGTGGAGCGATATCGCCGCCCGCGGCGAAGCCGGCGCGACAGTGATGGCTCACCGCGATTTCCACGCCGAGAACCTGATCTGGCTTGCAGACCGCAAGGGCGCGGCGCGAGTCGGCATGATCGACTTCCAGGACGCGCTCTTGGCCCACCCGGCCTGGGATCTGCACTCCCTGCTGCAGGACGCGCGGCGCGACGTCTCGCCCGACTTGGAGGCCGAGGCGCTGGAGCGCTACTTCCACCATTGGCCGGACCTGGACCGCGAGGCGTTCATGGCCGACTACGCCGCGCTGGCCGCCCTGAACGAGGCGCGCATCCTGGGCGTGTTCGCCCGTCTGGTCGTGCGCGACGGCAAGCCGCGCTACCTGGAGTTCATGCCCCGCATGTGGCGCCAGCTTGAGCGCAACCTGGCCAATCCGGCGCTGGTCGGCGTGAAGGCTTGGTTCGACCGCTATGTTCCCCCTGAGATGCGGGGATGAACGTCCCGTCCACAGCCATGGTCCTGGCCGCCGGTCTGGGCACGCGCATGCGTCCGCTGACGGAGGATCGGCCCAAGGCCCTGGTGGAAGTGGCCGGCAAGCCGCTGATCGGCCACATGCTCGACCGGCTGACGGAAGCTGGCGCGCAGACCGCGGTGGTCAACGTCCACTATTTCGCCGACAGGCTGGAAGCCTATCTGGCCCAGCGCCACCAGCCGCGCATCCTCGTCTCCGACGAGCGCAGTCAGCTTATGGAAACCGGCGGCGGTCTGAAGAAGGCCCGCCCTTTGCTGGGCGAAGAGCCGATCTGGGTCGCCAACATCGATTCGGTGTGGATCGAGGGCGTCAGGCCGGCCCTGCCGAGTCTGGCGGCCGCTTGGGAGCCGGAGCGCATGGACGCGCGGCTGCTGCTCGCGCCCCTCGAACGCACTCTGGGCTTCGACGGCCCGGGCGACTTCTTTCTGGCGGAGGGCGGCCGCCTGACGCACCGCGGCGGGGAGGCGCGGGCGCCCTACGCCTACATCGGCGTGCAGATCCTCAAGCCCCAGGCGGTGGACGGTGGGCCGGAGGGGCCTTTCTCCCTGTTCGCAACCTGGATGGACATGATGGCGCGCGGGCGCCTGTTCGGCACGGTCATGGACGGCTGGTGGATGCATGTGGGCGATCCTGAAGCCTTGAAGGCCGCCGAGGTCAGGCTGGCGGCCGGGGCATGAGCCCTCGGGGTTTTTCCGGAGATGCTTCGGGCGGCCCGCTCGCCCAGCCGGGACCGCGCTGGTTCTCCATCCCCGCGGACCGGCCTTTCCTGGAAGACCTGGCGCAGGGGCTGTCGGACAGCCTGCTGCCCCTGGGCCCGCAGGCCTTCGCCCAGGCGGTGGTGCTGATTCCGACCCGTCGGGGCGTACGCGCCTTGACCGAGGCTTTCCTCAAGGTAACCGGCGCTCGGGCCCTGCTGCTGCCGCAGGTCCTCGCGCTGGGCGACCTGGACGAGGGCGAACCGCCTTTCGAACCCGGGGCCCTGGGGATGGATCTGCCTCCCAGCATCGGCCAACACCGGCGGCGGTTCGAACTGGCGCGGCTGGTGGCCGACAATGCCGACCTGTTCGAGCGGCCCATCGACGCCGCCGGCGCCCTGGAACTGGCCGACGCCCTGGGCGCCTTCCTGGACGGCCTGCAGATTGAGGAGGCCTCAGCCGCAGGCCGCATCGAGGCCTTGGCGCAGGGCGACCTAGCGCGCCATTGGCGGTTGTCGGCGAGGTTCCTCGGCCTGGCGCTGGAAGAATGGCCCCGGCGCCTCCAGACGCTTGGCCTCATCGACATCAACGAACGACGGGTGCGTCTGCTGGACTCCTTGGCCCGTCAATGGACCGATAATCCCCCGTCCACACCCCTGATCGCCGCAGGGTCCACCGGCGCGGCGCCGGCCACCGCGCGTCTGCTGCAGGCCGTGGCCCAAGCGCCGGCCGGCGCCGTGGTGCTGCCGGGTCTGGACCTGGACTTGGCGCAGGACGCCTGGGAGCAGGTCGGCGAACAACATCCCCAGGGCGCCATGAAGCGCCTGCTCAGCCGCGCCGGCGTGGACCGCGACGATGTCCGCCCCTGGCCGACCCGTGACCGGTTCGGGGCATCGCAGGGCCGCTGGCGAAGGCGGCTGATCAACGAAGCCCTGCGGCCGGCCGAAGCCACCGCCGACTGGCGCGACCAGATCGCCAAACTGAGGGACGAAGCGGCGGGCGGTGCGGACCCCATCGCCGCGGGCCTGGAAGGTCTGTCCGTGCTGGCCGGCCGCAATGAGGAGGAAACCGCCGCCCTGGCCGCCCTTGCCATGCGCGAGGTCCTGGAGAGTCCCGGCAAGACCTGCGCCCTGATCACGCCCGACCGCGATCTGGCCCGCCGCGTCTCCGCCCGGCTGGCGCGCTGGGGCATCGAGGCGGATTCCTCGGCCGGCGCGCCTCTGTCGCACTGTCCCATTGGCGTGCTGCTGACCCTGCTGGCCCAGGCAGCGGTCGATCCGTGCGATCCGGTGGGCCTGCTGGCCTTGCTCAAGCACCCCCTTGCCCGGCTGGGCCTGGAACCTGAGGCGCGCGCGCAGGGGCTCGCGGAACTGGAGCGGCGCGGCCTGCGCGGACCGCGCCCGGCCGATTGGACGGCGCTGGAGGCCCGGCTGGCCAAGGCTGAAGCGCAAGCGGCCCTTGAGCTGCTGTCGGCGGCCAAGGCGGCCCTGGTCCCGCTGGCCGGCGACAGCGAAGCGTCCCCGCCCGCCGCCCACGCCCGCCGCCTCAGCCAGGCCGCCGAAGCTATGACTGCCGAAGCTATGACTGCCGACGGGGCGGGCGATTTCGGCGCCCTGTGGAGCGGGCCGGGCGGCGAAGCGGCCGCCGGTCTGCTAGCCGCCCTGATCGGCGAGAGCGACGGATTGCCCCTGGCCACCGCTCAGGGCTTCAGCCTTTTGCTGGAACGCCTCATGGCCTCGGTCGCCGTGCGCCAGGCTGGCGGCGCCCATCCGCGCCTGCACATCCTGGGCGCCATTGAGGCGCGCCTGGTGCGCGCCGACCGCCTGGTCCTGGCCGGGCTGGAGGAAGGCGTCTGGCCGCAGGGCGCGCCGGTGGATCCGTTCCTGTCGCGGCCCATGCGCGCCACGCTCGGCCTGCCGCCGCCGGAGCGCCGGGTGGGCCTGTCCGCCCACGACTTCGCCCAGGCCGCCTGCGCGCCCGAAGTGATCCTGCTGCATGCCGAACGGCGCGAAGGGGCGCCGTCCGTGCCCTCGCGCTGGCTGTGGCGCCTGAAGACCTTGGCCGAGGGCGCGGGTCTTGCCCTGCCGAACCGGCCCGAGCTGTTGGGATGGGTGCGAGCGCTGGACCGGCCGCAATCCTTCCGTCCCGCCCAAAGGCCTGAGCCGCGCCCGCCTCTGCGCGCCCGGCCGCGGGAGCTGCCGGTGACCGCGGTGGAGACTCTCACGCGCGATCCCTACGCCGTCTACGCCCGCCGCATTCTTAAGCTGCGCCTGCTGGACCGGCCCGACGAGCCGATGGAGGCGCGAGCGCGCGGCACCGCCATCCATGCCGCCTTCGAAGCCTTCGCCCGGCGCTGGCCCGACGTCTTGCCGCTGGACGCGGCCGAGCAGTTCCGGCGGCTGTATCTTCAGGCTCTCGTCGACGCGGGGGCGCCGGAGGCGGCCCTGGCGCGCGAACAGGCCCTGGCCATCGAAGCCGCCGCTTGGGTCGAGCAGACTGAGCGCCGTCGCCGTGCAAACGGTCCGAAAATCCTGGTGGAGCAGGAAGGGCGCCTGCGATTCGATTCGGACGCGGGCGAATTTGTGCTCACCGCCCGGGCCGACCGCATCGAACTGACGAGCGACGGCTACGCCCATGTGCTGGACTTCAAGACCGGCCGAGCGCCCACCGCCAAGGAGGTGCAGACAGGCTTCTCGCCCCAACTCACCCTGGCGGGCGCCATTGTGGCGGCGGGCGGCTTCGCCGCCGTGGGTCCAGCTCGCCCCGGAGACCTCGTCTATCTGCGTGTGACTGGCCGCCGTCCAGCCGGCGAGGAGATCGTGCGCGCCGCCGCCGGCGCCGAAAGCGCCGATCTTTCGGACAAGGCTCTGGCCGGCTTGATGGCCCTGATCGCCCGCTTCGACAACGAGCGCCATCCCTATCGCTCGCGCACCGCGCCCCAGTTCGTGCACAGCTATCGCAGCGACTACGACCATCTGGCGCGGGTCGGCGAATGGTTGGCGATGGAAGAGGACGAGGGATGAGCCCCGACCCGCAGCGTCTGGCCGCCGATCCCGCCGGCTCGGCGTTCGTGACGGCCAATGCCGGCTCGGGCAAGACCACCACCCTGGTGGCGCGGGTGGCGCGCCTGTTGCTGGCCGGCGCTGACCCGGCGGCGATCCTGTGCGTGACCTACACCAAGGCCGCCGCCGCCGAGATGCAGCAGCGCCTGTTCCGTCAGCTGGGTTTGTGGTCGGTGATGGAGGACTTGGCGTTGCGCAGCCAGCTGGAGAGGCTGGATGGCAGTGGCGAGGCCGCCGATAAAGCCGCCCTGTCGCGCGCGCGCGCGTTGTTCGCCCGCGCCCTGGAAACCCCCGGCGGACTGAAGATTCAGACTATCCACGCCTTCTGCGAGAAGCTTCTGCGGCGCTTTCCGCTGGAGGCCGAGGTCTCGCCGGGCTTCAAGGTGATGGACGACGCCGACGCCGACGCTATCGCCCAGGCCGCGCGCGCCGATGTGGCCAAGGCCGCCCTGCGCGGCGTGGGCGCCTTGGCGCAAGCCTATGCCCGGCTGTCGGTGGCTCTGGATTTCGACGCCTTTCAGCAGATGTTCCGCGCCTTCGAGGACCGACGCGCGTCCCTGGCCGACTACACCGGCCGCTGCGGCGGCCTTCAGGGCGTGGCGGCCGACGTGTGGATCCGTTGCGGCTTTGACGAGCCCACGTCGCCCGAAGCCATCGAACAGGACGCCGCCGCGGCCATCGACCCGCATCTGTGGCGAGCGGCGGCGCAAGCGCTCCTGGCCGGCGGCAAGCGGGATGGCGTCTGCGGTCAGGCCATGGCCGCCGTGGCCGAGGCGGCGGCTTCGGGCGGGGCGCGCTTCGCCGATGCCCTGACAGCCCTTTTCACCAAGGAAGGCGAGCCGGCGGCCCTGGTCCGGACCAGCACGGCTCTGAAGACCCGCGAGGACCTGCGCGCGCGCCTGCTGGACGAGCAGGACCGGTTGACCGCCGCCCAGGAGCGGGCCCGCGCGGCGCGCACCGCCGAGGATACCCTGCAGGCCCTGGTCTTGGCCCAGGCCTATGTGGCCGCCTATGAGATCGAAAAACGCGCCCGCGGCCGGCTGGATTTCGCCGACCTGATCCTGAAGACCTCGGCCCTGCTAAACGTGCGCGCCGACGCGGCTTGGGTGCTCTACAAGCTGGACGGCGGCGTGGACCACATCCTGCTGGACGAAGCCCAGGACACGGCGCCCGAACAATGGTCGATCATCAAGGCCTTCACGGCCGAGTTTTTCGCCGGCGCCGGACGGCCCCGCCTGCGCCCGGGCCTGGAGCGCAGCCTGTTCGTGGTCGGCGACGAGAAGCAGTCAATCTATTCGTTCCAAGGCGCCGATCCGCATCTGCTGCGTATTGAAACCCAGGCCTATGTGGAGATGATTGCGGCCGCTGGCCAAAGCGCGCGCCCAGTGCAGCTCGCCCAGTCCTGGCGCTCCACGCCACAGGTGCTGAGCTTCGTGGACGCGGTGTTCGCCGATCCGGCCGTTTGGACCGGCGTGCCGCCCGCCCTGGGCGAAACGGTGGTCGCCCACATCGCCATGCGCACCGGCGACGCGGGCTGCGTGGACCTATGGCCCCTGGAGCGCGAAGCCTCCGGCGCCGAGCGCCTGGCCTGGGACGATCCGCTCGATCTGGAAGGGCCCGGCAACGCCAATCGGCGCCTGGCCGAGCGCATCGCCGGGGAGATCGAGGGCCTGATCGCCCGCGGCGAGACGGTGTTCGACAAGGACCAGCGCCGACGGCGGCCAGCCCACGCCGGCGACGTGCTGATCCTTGTCCGGCGAAGGCGGGCCCTGTTCGATGAGATCCTGCGCGCGCTCAAGCGGCGGAGCCTGCCGGTGGCCGGCGCCGACCGGCTCAGCCTGTCGCAGCACATCCTGTTTGACGACCTTACGGCCCTGGCGCGCTTCATTCAGTACCCGGATGATGATCTGACCCTGGCCGCTCTGCTCAAGAGCCCTTTGTGCGGCCTGGACGAGGAGGCCCTTTTCGCCTTGGCCTATGGGCGCGACCGCTCGCTCTGGTCCGTTCTGGAAGCGCGCGCCCCCGAACGCCCCGACTGGCGCGCGGCCCAGGCCCTGCTGGCCAAGGCGCGGCTCCAGGCCGGACGCCATCGGCCCTTCGACTTCTACGCCCGCATGCTGGGCTGGGCAGACGAGGATGGAGCTTCCGTGCGCCGGCGCATCCTGGAGCGTCTGGGCGCGGAGGCCGAGGAAGTGTTGGAGGAGTTCCTGGCCCAAACCCTGGCCGCTGAGCGCCGGGGCGTGGCCGATATGGAGCGTCTGGCCGCCGAGTTTGCCGGGCTCGACATCACCGTCAAGCGCGAGATGGACGAGGCGCGCGGCGAGGTGCGGGTGATGACCGTACACGGCGCCAAGGGCCTGGAGGCGCCCATCGTCATCATGCCGGAAACCACGGTGAAGAAGGGCGCGCGCGGCTCGCCCCTGCTGCAGACGGAAGACGGCGGCTTCCTGTGGGCGCAGACGGCCAGACAGGACTGCAAAGCGTCCAAAGCCGCGCGCGCCTGGCGCGAGCTGAAGGAAGAGGAGGAGGCTCAGCGCCTGTTCTATGTGGGTCTGACCCGTGCGCGCGACCGCCTGATCCTCTGTGGCCGGATCGCCGCCAACGCCAAGCTGGAGAACGTCGGCGGCTGGTACGGCGCGGCCGAGGCCGCCCTGGCCCGGCCGGACATCGAACCGCATGTGCGCATGGTCGAGCGCGACGGCGTTCAGACGCGACGCTTCGGGCCCGATCCCGAGATCCTGCCGCTGGAAGCAGAGGCGGAGGCCGCCCAGGCCGCCCTGCCCGCCTGGGCCTTGGGACCCGCGGCGAGCGAAGCGGTGCAGCGCTTCGCCTCGCCCTCGCACCTGGACGACAGCGCCGACGCCGCCGGGTGGGCGTCCTCTCCGCTGGCCGCCGTGGGCGGACTGGGCCGCTATCGGCGCGGAGACCTGATCCACCGGCTGTTGCAGCTCCTGCCTGACATCGAGCCCGCCGAGCGACGGGGCGCTGCCGAGCGCATGCTGGCCCGCGAGGCCGATCTGACCGAACATCAGCGCCGGGAAATCGCCGCCGCGGCCTTCGGCGTCTTGGAAGACGAACGGTTCGGCGCCGTGTTCGGGCCCGGCTCCCGAGCGGAGGCCGCCGTCGTGGGCCGCGCGCCCGGACTGGGACCCACCGGCGCCATCGCCGGCCGGGTCGACCGCCTGCTGATCGAACCGGATCGGGTGCTGGTGGTCGATTTCAAGACCAACCGCCCCTCGCCCGCGCGCATCGAGGAGGCCGACCGCGCCTATCTGCAGCAGATGGCCGTTTACCGCGCCGTACTGGCCGAAGTGTTTCCGGACCGCCGGATCGAAGCGGCGCTGGTGTGGACCGATGGACCCAAACTGATGATGGTCCCAGAAAACTTGTGCGCTTCGGTTCTGGCGGGACTCGTGCGATCCGTTGATAGTTGAGCGTGGGGGACCTACATCGCAGTCCTGCGTTGGGCCGCGCGTCCGACCCGTCCTTTTGGGAGCAAGACCATGAGCGCCGTCAAGGTGACCGACGAATCCTTCGAGCAGGACGTGCTCAAGGCCGACCAACCCGTGCTGGTGGATTTCTGGGCCGAATGGTGCGGCCCCTGCAAGCAGATCGCCCCGGCGCTCGACCAGATCTCCGAAGAGCTGGCGGGCAAGGTGACCATCGCCAAGGTCAACATCGAGGACAGCCCCGGCGTGCCCTCCCGCTATGGCGTGCGCGGCATTCCCACCCTGATGCTGTTCCGGGACGGCCAGATGGCCTCGATGAAGGTGGGCGCCATGCCCAAGCAGAAGATCCTGGAGTGGCTCGCCGAAGCGGGCGTGAAAGCCTAAACGGGCCACGTCTCCTCGCTCGCGGCCAGCACCTCGCCGGCCAGGTAGAGCGAACCACAGATCAGCACATGCGGCGGCGGGCCTTGCAGGGCCCCCCGTACTGCGTCCGGAATCGATGCCGCGGTCTCCGCGGCGAGGCCGGCCTTGCGCGCCGCCTCAGCTGTGCGCTCGGCCGGCGCGGCGGCGTCCGCGTCGAAGCCAATGGCGATGACCCGCCCGACGACCCCCGGCCCGGCCAGGGCCGCGAAGAACCCCTCAGCATCCTTGTTGGCCAAGGTCCCGGCGATCAGCGTCACAGGCCGCCCGTCCCGCGCCAGGTCCTCCAGCGCGCGCGCCACCGCCCGCGCGCCATGCGGGTTGTGACCGCCGTCGAGCCACAGGTCCGCCCCGACCGCGCGAGCCGCTTCGCCATAGGGGCCGGCCGTCAGGCGCTGCATGCGCGCGGGCCACTGCGCGCTCACCACGCCCTTGGCGATGGTCGCCTCGTCGATGCGCGGATCGTTCAGGGCCAGGGCCGCGGCGATGGCCAGGCCCGCGTTGTCCACCTGATGCGCGCCGATCAGCGACGGCGGCGGCAGGTCCATCAGCCCCTTCTCATCCTGGAAGATCAGCCGCCCGCGCTCCATGAACGCATCGAAATCCACGCCCATGCGGGCCAATGGCGCGCCCAGCAACTGCGCTCGCGCTTCGATCGCCGCATCGGCGACTTCCGCCTGGCGCGCAGACACCACCGGCCTCCCGGCCTTGATGATACCGGCCTTCTCGCCTGCGATAATCGCCAGGTCCTCGCCCAGGAATTCCTTGTGGTCGTAGTCCACCGGGCAGATGACCGCGACTGCGGGCGCGGCGATCACATTGGTGGCGTCGAAGCGGCCGCCCAGCCCGACCTCCAGCACCAGCAAGTCCGCCGGAGTTTCGGAGAAGGCGACGAAGGCCGCAGCCGTGACGATCTCGAAGAAGGTGATCGGCAGCCCGGCATTGGCCGCCTCGACCCGCGCCAACACCTGCGCCAGCGCCTCTTCCGATATCAGCACCCCGGCCAGACGGATGCGCTCGACAAAGCGCACCAGGTGCGGAGAGGTCAGCACATGCACGCGCAGGCCTGCGGCCTCGCCGATGGCGCGCAGGAAGGCCGAGGCCGAACCCTTGCCGTTGGTCCCCGCCACGTGAATGGTCGGCGGCAACCGATCCTGCGGCCGACCCAGCGCCTCCAGCAGCCGCGCGATGCGGTCCAGCGACAGGTCGATCTTGATCGGATGCAGCCCTCGCAGCCGCTCCAAGGCAACATCATGCGCGCGAAGGTGATCGCTCATTCAAATTCCGCTCATCATGCGCCGAATGGCCGTGCCTTTTATCTATATGATTTTGCTAGATAAAAATAGGCAGGCTTCGTGTGTATAGGGACTGTGCGGAACAATCTGCGCGGATGTGCGGCGCTGGAGCATAGGGAAAGTCCAACTCGCCTGGGTCTTCCGGAGTGTCCGTTTGGCGCGTGGGACGATCAGCGCCCAGCCGGCTGAGCGCCTGGGGCGGGAGGCGGTCCTGTCAGCGCAGCCGGCAGGGCGTCCCAATGTTCAGCCAGCTTGCCGTTCTGAACCCTGAACATGTTCCAGATTAGCGCCGGCTTCGTGCCGCCGGTCGCCGGATCGGGAAGATCGCGGCTGGTGACTTGGACGACCAGATCGCCGTCCGCGACGAGGGCCACCAGCTTCGCGGGCGGCATGGCGCCGGCCGGCATGGACGGCGCGGATTCGGTGTTGCGTATCATGGCTTCGCGCCCGTTCTGTTCCCCGGGGCGGTGCTGAATGTAGTCCGGAGCAATGAACCTCTCCACGATGTCCCGGCCCTGGGCCTTCATCGCGCCGCTCGCTTGGGCTTGTTCGAGGGCGGCGTAGAAGTCACGCACCAGTTTCTTGTTGGCGTCTTGGACAGACTCGCCGGCATGGGCTGACGCGCCCGACAAAACCGCGGCGGCGACCGCGGCCAGGGCCACGGCTATGATCTTTGAGTTCGGCTTGTGCATTGGTTTTTGCTCCTCGGTCACGGGGCGGCCCGGGGTCCGCACAGGTGGCCATCTGTTGTTTGGCTGTTGGCGCTACGCCGGCGCTTTGCGGCGCGGACTTTTGCGACGCTAGGCGACGCACGTGGGGAAAATAGGGGCCCAAATAGAGACGCCGGATAGTTCGCCGGCGGATGTAGGTTGCGCATCAACGCGTCTTTGCGAACGGCGCAGGCCTGCGCTTCGACCGGATCGCCCGCTTCGATCGCCTGGACGATTTCATGGAAGCTTCGCTCGATCTCGGGCCAGACGAACGATGGAGGAGTCCGTGGTTCGTCGTCGCTGAACAGGGCCTGCAGGCCGAACGCCCTCACCAGGATCGGCAGGAACGGGTTTTCGGCCAGGTCCAGAATGCGATTCCCCAAGGCAATCGCTTCGGGCACGCTCGTTACTCCTGGCAAGGCGGCCAGGCCCAATTGCCGTGTCAGGGCCTTTTGGCCGGCTCGCCGACGACATGCCGCCAGTCGGGGTGCGTTCAACGCCAAGAAGCTCGCCACTTCGAGATTTTCCTCTGGCGACAACCGCCGTTCGGCAAGATGGGGAACGAGCAGCCTGATCACGGCCCCGGCCTGCGGCTGCGCCCGCACTACGCCGCCGCCGCGACCCCGTTGGCAAGAAATAGCCCCAATGTCCTCCAGCATCCGCACGGCCTGCCGAACGACCGTTTGATTGAAGTTATGGCGCCCGCCGATATCCGACTCAGAGCCGAGATGAAGCGGATGGCTGACGTCGCAGAAGAGTAGCTCCTCCAATAGCTTGGCGGCCAGGAGCCCGGCATAGCTGTTCTGGTTGAGCGACGCGCGTTGGAGCAGCTCAGGCGGAAACCTGATCGGCGCTGCGTCATCGATCACGTCGTCCGACGCCGACAGGGCGACGGCCGCCGCGATTCCCGCGTTATCGCGACGCTCAATGGCAGCCGCGAGGGGGGTGAGAACCGCTTGGTAGTCCTTCTTGCCGGCCCTTGCGGGCGTATCGCCATATTGAGCCACCGCCTCGATCCATTCGGCGACCAGGGCGATTCCCGGATGACCCGTCAGTTCCGCCAGATGGACCAGGATGGGCGTATCGATATCGGCGGCCATCGAGATGCATATGGCGCCACGGTCGGCGCCACGGATCAGGCCGGTGACCACCAGGTCACGGAGGATGGCTCGCACCTCCCTAAGATGCCCCCGGCGCGTTCCACTGAGGGCCAGGAACAAAAGGAAAGACCTCGCCGTATCGGCGATCGACGGCTTGGCGGCATAGACCCCGCCGCCAGGACCGCGGCGAATGTCCAGGCCGCCGCGGTCCTGCAGGATGGCGACGGCCTGGCGCACCGCCCAACGACCGAGACCGAAACGCCTCTGCAGGTCAGGCACCGTCCCTAGGAAATAGCCATCGGGCCAGCCGCGCGCGAACAGATCGCCCTCGATGGCCGCCACAGTCTCATGCGCCAGCTTGTCTTCGCCATCTCGCGCGCCGATGATCTCTGAGCTGCACAGGTCCCTCAAAGCGGCCGTTCTTGCGCTCGGAGCCATCGCTCTCCCCTTCTGTCGCGGGCTCTGAACCGACCGCGCCGGTGGGTCCGTGTAGCACTGAATCACATGTTGGGCTGGCGATCAGAATTTCGCGGGGAGAATCACGCCCCACGTCCGCAGAGCCGAGATGAGGGTGTTGCGGAGAAGATAGGGCCCAAGGAGCCCAGGCTCACGGCGCTCTTGTGGCGGTTGTCGCCGAGGTTTCGGGCATAGGCTGTGATCGAATAGCGGCCCCCGGAGGAGGTGGCCCCTGCGCCGGTTCTCGAGCATAAACGCACTCCCGTGGGGCCCGAGGCCCGGGATTTAGCCGTCCGTGTTCGGCAAAAGCCCGGTCCCCAGGTTGTCCACGTTAGAGAAATGGCCGACCTATTTGACCCCAATCGTCGTCGTGCGTTGCAGAATTCGCCGCGCGCCGCCGCGCTTTTCCAGAATATCTAACGCAGGCCAGGACCGCTCCAGATAGCGAGCTTCGCATGCGGTTCGTTTTGTTTATCTCCCGACACGACGGTCGTTAGTGGACGCCACTTTGCTCAAGTCTTTTAAGGGTATCCACTGGATCCTCTTCGATCGTCTTGTTCTGAGTAGGATCGAACGCCATGATACTTGCAGTACTGCAAACCCATTCGTTGGGCCAACCAGCGTCGCCGTGGTTTCTTTTGAAAATCTGCACCGGCGTCGACACGTAGGGCTGCTTCCAGATTGTGTCGTCATAGATCGTCAATTGGTCTTCCAGCGTGTCCGGATCGGTCAACCGAATGCGTTCGACCATGCGCAGGTTTGGCCCATGCGGACCCAAGATTGTGTCGGGGATCGAGACCCCGATTGGGCTCAGCACTGCGCCCTGCTTCGCGCCATATTGAAGGATGATGTCGTCAGCAAACCCCACCGTGTCGACCACCAATGTATCGCCTTCGAAATGGCCGACCGACTCACCCAGATAGGTGGGATTGGGACGCGCCGAATGCTCTCCATTGAGCTTGATGAAGCGCGTCATGCTGTCGTTTTCGATGTAGATCGCGATCATGCCCGGCTCATAGAAAAATTTGAGCGGCGAGCCCGCGCGCTGGATAACCGGCATCCCCGGCGTTTTGCAGCCGGCGCCCGCATAGGGGATGTCTTGGACAGGCTTGTAGTGCGCTATGTAGTCCTGCGCCTTATCCGTAAACGGCGTGTTCGTCGGGTAGTCAAACATCGCGGATCGACTTTGCCAGTTGCCGGAAAAGAAGTCCGGCAACTTTTTCACGTCATCCCAACTGGATCCGAGCGGCGCCGCGCTGGACGGCGCCGCGTGCATTACCGCACTCAAAGCAACGGCGATAAAAAGCTTATACTTGTTCATGTTCATCAGCGCCCTAGTTGTACGGTTGGGGAGGGCTGGGAGGACCGCCAGCAGCATCCGGCGGAGGGCCGCCTTCTTTCAGCACTCGCCCATTGGACAATTGCACCTGGCTCAAAATCGCAAGGTGCGCGCCCGTGCGCTCAGGCGCCGCCGTGACCACGACCATGTCGCCAACCTTCAGGTCTGCGGCGTTCCAGCCCTCGCGGACCAACATGCTGGTGCCGCCGCCTTCGAAACCCCAAACTTCCTGCGTGTGATCCTTTTTTTCCAGGCGGACATAGAGCCACGCGTGCGGATTGGCCCAAATCCATTTTTCAACGGTGCCGGTGAACACCAGATGCTTGGTCAAATCAAACGCGCCTGCGGAATGGTGCGCCTGTGCGGGGCCACTGGCCGCCGCGATCAACAATGCCGCGGCGCCGACCGTTCGCCCGATTGCGCTATACCTATTCATTTGGTTTCCCGCCTTTTTATCGCGTGGCGTCCCACGATGGACTGCCGCAGTCTGTCAACCATCCGGAGCGAGGAAAACAGCTGCCCAATTGCCCTAAAGCGAACCAGTCGGCGGCCATTTTTTGTTGAAGGCGGCGCGCCAAATATGAACTTGGATCGGGGCGTCGAACACCAGGGCGCCTGGGCCTATTTGCCGAAATCGGCCATGCGGCGACGCCCGTCGAGCAACAGAAACAGCACGAGGACGGCCGCGACGGCCACAAGCGCCACGATCGATTCCAGAACAGCGCGCGCGCCGTAGCGTCCTGCCAGAACAAACCCAGCATAGAGCGGTCCGACGACGGAGCCGATGCGGCCGGTTCCCACCGCAGCGCCCACGGACAGGGTCCGCGCCTCGGCCGGATAGAAGTTCGGTATCACGCCGTTGAGGCAGTTCTGCCCGCCCAGCAGGAGAAAACCCATCGCCGTGAAACCCGCGAGATAGGCGCCATAGCTGTTCGCCACCGCGACGAGGACAGCGGCGGCGAGCATCAGAAAGTAGGCGACCGGGACCGTGCGCGCGGGGCCCAGTCGATCGGTCGCCATGCCGAGCAGGATGCTGCCGGCCGCCGCCGCAAGGTTGAAGGCCAGCGACAGGAGCTGGGCCTGGGCGGGCGCGAAACCCCGGCTGATCATCAGGGTCGGCAACCAGTTGAGCAGCAGATAGATGATCAGCAGGGTGATGAAATAGACGACCCAGATGGACAGGGTCGTCAAGATCCGGCCCTCCGCGAACAGCATGGCGAACGAGGGACCCTTGCGTCGAGGCTCGGTCGCGGCGACCCGAAGATTGGGCAGCAGCAGCAGAATCGGCAGCGTCAGCAGGGGCAAGGCGCCGCCGATGTAGAAGATCGTCTTCCAACCCCATCGACCCATGGTCGCCGCGGCCACCGCCGCCGCCACCGCGCCGCCGATGGGCAGGCCGGCCATGATCATGGTGACTGTGCGCACCCGCCGGGCCGGGGAGGCGAAGTCCAGGGCGAGGCCGATCACGCAAGGGATCGCCGCGCCCAGCCCCAGCCCGGCGGCGAGGCGGACCGTGAGCAGGGTTGCGAAGCTGTTAGCGATCGCCGTCGCCAAAGTCATCGAGCCGAAAATCGCCACGGCCGCCGCGAGGATGTTGCGGCGGCTCCAGCGATCCGCGCAATAGCCGCCGGCCACCGCGCCCAGCACCACGCCCCATTGCCCGATGCCGAAGAGCTCTCCGCTCTGGGTCATGGCGATGTGCAGGGCCGGCATCAGCTTCGGCGCGGCGACGCCGATAGCCTGAACGTCGTAGCCTTCGGCCAGCATAAGGACGAAGCAGACGGCGACGGTCAGCGCCAGGATGACGGGACTTCCGAACGCTCCAGGGGCTGCCGGAGCACGGCGATCTTGCAGGTCCATGGCGTCGTCTCCCAATCTGATCTGTTCTTGGCCGGCGTACGGGGCCCTGTGTTCGTGTTCCGTTACAGCTCTAGGCGCGGTGCGTTGTGGCCCGAATCCACTCCGCGATCAGGTCATGCTTGTCGGTCGGGTGGTTGTAGATGCAGTGGTCTCCATCGGAGTAGACAACCACTCGCACGTCGTCGGCGCCCGCCCGGGCCGCGATCTCCCGGACCTCCGCTTCGGTCACGAGGGGGTCGGCCCCGCCCTGGAGGATCAGCAGCGGCTGGGCCGAGCGGGCCATTTCCCGTCCCGAATCCAGGGCGCCCCAGACCGCGCCGGCGTCCGCCTCGCCGCAGAAAACGACAAACTTGCGCAGCTTGCTGGGCAGATCGCCCATGAGCGGCGGCGGGCGCAGGGGACCGCCATTGCTGCAGACGGCGCGGATGCGTGGGTCGTGGGGCGCATAGTTCATCACCATGCATCCGCCCATGCTGTTGCCCACCATGGCCAGGGGCAGGCCCCGCGTCTCGGCTTCGACCTGGTCGACCACCGCGCGCCAGTGGGCCTGCCAGTCGGGGTCGAAATAAAGGCCGTGGGCGAGACGCGTCTCGCCCTGCCCCGGCCCGTCGATCAAGTAGGCGACGATCCCTCGCGCGGCCAGGGCCTGGCCCATGGCGGCGAAGTCCATCGCCCAGCCCTCGACACCGCCCCATACCACCGCCGCGGCGACCGGCTGCGCCGCAGCGAAGCGCCAGCCCACCAGGGTCTTCCCACCCGCGCCGCGCAGAACCAAGCGCGCGCGGTCTCCGGCGATCACGCTGGCGGAGGCGTAAAGATCCGCGCCCTCGGCGAAAATGTCCCGCCGCTCCGCCGTGTCCTCGATCATCATCATCTGCGAGGCCCGCGCCAGGGCCGCCTTGCGGAACAGGAGGCCGGCGGCGGTCGCCGGAGCGAGGCCGGGGCCTGGCTCGGGCAATCGGTCGCCCAGCTCGCATGCGGCGGCGGCCCATCCTTCTCCCTGCGCCACCCGGCTCAGAAGCTCGTCCGCGTCTTCCCGCGCCAGGCCGTAGGCGACCAAGCGCTCTGGACTGAACTGGCGCAAGGCCGCCTGGGATTCCGGCGACAGCTGGTCGAGGCCTTCCGGCAATGTGGGCGGCCTGCGCCGGAAGGCATGGCGTTCGATGATTGGGGAATGCGCCATCAGCCGATCAGACTCTGCAGATAGGCCTCGACTTCGGCCGCGTCGGCGCGGTCGGTCGCCAGACCGAGGTACTTGTCCGGGCGGACGACGAGCAGGGGTGCGCCGGCAATCCCCAGGCCGGCCGCCAACCGGCCCTCGGCGTCGACCACGTCGCCACGCGGCCCAATCTGAACGATCGCGAGCTGCGCCTCGGGGAAGCGCGCGCGCAACGCCGCGAGCGCCCCGCCCCAGCCCTCGCCGAACGCCAGGACGGTCGGACGCGGCCCGCGCAGCACGTCGAATAGGCGCGCGGGCTTGCCGTTCCAGACGAGGCCGGTGGCGTCGGGTATGCGGTCGCCGGCCACGACGCGGCCGGCAGCGGCGCGCTCTTCCCGCGCCAGGACGCTGTCCCGATAGTTGAGGGTCAGGTGCAGCATGCGCTCGTCGCGATCGGTCGGCAGCCCCTTCATGTCGAACGACTGCGCCTCCAGCGCCGAGGTCATCCCAAGCATCCAGGCCGCGATAGGTCGCCGTTCCGCTTCATAGCTGTCGAGTAGGGCGGCCGGGGCTCCCCGCAGCGCGCCGGCGATCTTCCAGCCGAGGTTGTAGGCGTCCTGGAAGCCCGTGTTGAGGCCCTGGGCGCCGGCCGGCGAATGGACGTGGCAGGCATCGCCGGCGAGGAAAGCCCGGCCAACGCGATAGTGAGCGGCCAGCCGCACGTTCAGCCGCCAGGCCGTGCTCCAGGCCATGTCCAGCACACGGATATTGTCGGAGCCTGTGCGCTCGTCGATAATCGACTGAAGAAGCTCGATGGTCGGCTGGTCGGGCGCCTGAGGCGGGATGGACGCCTGGCACTGGAAGAGGTCGGTGGTGGCCAGCGGCGCGAGGTTGAGCATTCCGGCCGGCCCGCGCCAGCTGTGCCACGTCGTGCGATCCAAGCCCGAGAGGCGCACATCGGCCACATAGAGCCGGCGCGTCTCGTCGGTGTCGCCGTCGAAGGACACGCCGAGCAGGCCGCGCACCGTGCTGCGCCCGCCATCGCAGCCGACAACATAGGACGCCCGCTGGGTTTCTTCGCCTGTCGCGGTGGAGAGGGTGAGGACGACGTCCTCGGCGGTCTGCTCCAGCGCGACGAGCCCCACGCCGTACTCGATCCGCCCGCCGAGCTCCGCCAGTCGCCTGCGCAAGATCTCTTCGGTGAGGTTCTGCGCGATAGTGAAGGCGCGCGGATAGGGCGTGTCGGGCGTCGGCGGGCGGGCGCCGAACAGGTGCTCGATCGTGATTTCACCGCCTTGCTGGTGCGTGCGGATCGCGGGCGTCCATTCCCCGCGGGCCATGATCCAGTCGATCACGCCCAGATCGTCCATAAGCTCCAGCGTGCGCGGCTGCAGCGTCTTGCCCCGCGAACCCTCGAACGGCCGCAGGGCGCTATCGATGAGCCGGAAGCCGGCGCCGCGCCGCGCCAGGTCGCAGGCCAGCGTCAATCCGACGGGTCCGGCTCCCACGATCAATACGTCCACTGGCTTCATTCCGGTGTCTTCCTTCCGCTCAAACGAGGTGCCGCATTCGCCGTAAAGAAACCAACTGCCTGTTCCCGGCGGCGACCTGGCCGGCCGGAAAAAGGCCGCTCGCGTGGGGCCCCGCCGCGACCTGCAAAATGAAGAACGAGTGCGGTCCGTGGGAAATCATCGCAGCCTGGACCCCGCAACCTGGCGATCTCGACTGAACGGGCGCGCCGGAAGGGGTAGCCGCGGTCGTCCACTGCGACAGATGAAAGCGACCGTGACACGGTCGCCGCCGCCGACTATCGAGGACCTTGATCCATCAATGAGAAGGAGGAGCGCTTTGGCGCCGCCCAAGGTTCAGTTGCTGACGCCCGACGTTCGGGGAGGCCTGCGCGAGCAGGTCAAGGCCGAGCGCGCCCGGGCGATCCTGAGCGCGGCGCGCGACCTTTTCCGGGAGAAGGGCTTCGATCAGACGACGACGCTTGAGATCGCCGAGCGCGCCGGCGTGGGCGCGGGGACAGTATTCAAGTACTTCCCGACCAAGGACGCCCTGCTGTTCGCGGTCGTGAACATGGACCTGATGCCGGTGCACCGGCGCGCCGCCCGCCTCGCGGCGACCGAAACGGAGCTCTTTTCGCGCCTCGTGACCTTCTACCGACCGATTCTGGATTTTCACCTGGCCAACGCCGACCTGTCGCGCGCTTTCCTGCGGCTGCTGACACCGGCGACGATCCCGCCGATAGAGATCGTGGACGACGAAGAAACCCATGTTCCGATCCTCACGACGATGGGTTTCATCGCCGCGTCCGCGTCGGCGGGCGAACTGGAAGCGGACATCCCCGTGGCCGATTTCGCCGAGAACTGTTTCGCTATCTTCTTGGACGTCCTCAATCGCGCGCTGATGCGCGATCCGGCAACGGCTGACCCTCACGAACGCCTCGCCCAGCGACTCTCGCTGCAGATCCGGCCGCTGCGCAGATCTGCGCCCTGATCATTCCTCCAGGGACGGAGGTTCGTTCGGGTCGGCGACCCTGGTCACGGAGGCCATATGAGCCACAGCGGCCTGGAAAGCCCCCAGGCCGTCGCGCCGCATCAGGGCGTCGATGATGGCCTGATGCTCGGCGATGAAGGCTTCGCGCTGGGCGCGGGAGGAACGGCTCACCCGCGCCCGGCGCGCACGCTTGAGCTGCGAGCCGAGCTTGACGTGCAAGTCGCTCAGGACGCGGTTGCCGGCGCTTTCCACGATCAGCCTGTGCAGCTGGATGTTGGCGCGGAAATACTCGGGCAGGGCCTCAGCCCTGGAGTAGACGGCCAGGTCTTCATGAGCCCGCGCGACGGCGCGCAGCTCCTCGTCGCTGGCGCGCTGAGCGCAGAACATTGCCGCTACGCCCTCCAGCATGCCGATCATCTCCAGGGAATCGACCACTTCGGGCATGTCCGGCGTGGTGACCACAGCGCCCCGGTTGGTCATCAGGGTGACCAGGCCCTCGAAGGCGAGGACCTTGATCGCTTCGCGCAGTGGGGTGCGCGAGACGCCCAGCCGTTCGCACAGCTCCTGTTCAGGCAGGCGGGAGCCGGGCTCCAGGTCGGTCTCGACGATCATGTCGCGCAGGGTGTCGACGATCCGCTCGTGCAGCGTGGGGATGGCGATGCGCCGGGAGGGAGGGGGCTGCGCCGAGGCCGGCCCCACCTGATCGGCGCCAGACGAACCTTCAGCGGTCCCTGCCCGCCCCTGAACCCTGGAATCCGTGATCACACGGTTATCCCAATCCGGAGGACGCATTTATCGCAATCCCGTGCCAACGCAGGACGGCTTCGCCCATGATCAAAGCCAGATCGGCGGGCGGCAGCCACGGCATGTGCTCGGTGTACACAGTGATGCATTCCCGCCAGCTGAGCTTCATGCGGGTGATGTCGGTTCCCCAGAACAACCGCTCGGGGCCGAAGGCGTCGTAGAGGCGCCGCACTTCATTCGTAAGCGAAGGGACGGGATAGGCCTCATTGAAGTAGCCGGGGCCGCCGGTCAGCTTGACGGCCACGTTGGGCAGCTTGGCGAGATCGAACAGCCCAGCAAACTGGGCCAGGCCCGGGCCCATCGTCGCGGCGCCGAAGTGGTCGATGATGATCTTGAGGCTTGGATAGCGCCGCGCGGCCTCCTCGACATGGGGAAGTATGGCTCCGCCACAGACCGCGAGCGGCAGGCCGCTGTCGGCCATGGCCCGCCAGAACCAGTCCAGGCTGCCGTCGCTTGGCCAACGGATCCGGCTCATGGTCGAGGTCTCGCCGGGCGGGGCCTTTGGCGAGGCGGTGATGAAGCGCATGCCGATCATGCCAGGCAGGGCGGCGCAGGCGGCCAGCCGTTCACGCGCGTCGGGTTCGAGCAGATCGACCCAGCCATGCGTCAGGAAGCGGCCGGGGTGGGCGCGATGGGCCTCGACCGCATAGGCAAGCGAGGCCTCGTCCCAGATTGGCGGACAGTCGATGGCGATGTCCACACCCGCCTCGTCCATGCGGGCGAGGGCGTCGGTATAGGTGAACCGCTCGCCGTGCACTGGTGGCGCACCGGGATTTTCCCAGAGGTGGATCTGGGCGTCGACGACCATCATGCGGTGGTTTCTCCTGGCGGGACGAGGTGAGACTGGGTTATCAGGCAACCGCCGGGCAGGCGGGCGGCGGATCCAAGGCCGGAAGACCGACGGCGGCCCAGACAGCGTAGTGATCGATCGCCGGCAACAGGGCGTCAAGAATCAGGCGGTGGCGGGCGGGGCCTTGCCTAGCCATGATCACGCGCAGACGCGTGGCGCAATTGTTGGCCTGCCGGGGCGTGGCGCCCCGCGCGGTGAGATAGGAAAAGAGCTGGGCGCGCGACAACGTCAGCTGCGGCTCGCGTGTGTAGATGCCGCCGTTGCGCCCCACCCGGACCTCGACCAGCTCCATGCCTTCCAGGATCCGCGACGCCTGGCGCACGATCTCCAGGCTGTAGCCATAGCGGGCGACCAGCTCCCACTCCGATCCGAGGCAATGGGGATGGCGTTCCTTGGCGCTGACGATGTCGTCCATGATCCGGACCGCGAGCTGCCGCGCATAGCAGAGCGCGTTCAACGAGGCCCCGCCGGCGGAGGTCAGCATCAGACGGCGCAGATGAGACCGATCGTCACCTTCGTCCTGGCCGGCGAACATGGCCCAGACGCGGTCGAGCAGGGCCGCCAAGAAGGCCGAGACCGGATCGTGGTCCTGGAACAGTTGGAGTTTCCGAACCGTCGCGATCGCCTCCCGCACCGTTTCCCCGTCGCCCCGCGACAGCGTGACGAAGATCGCCAATTGCCGGGCGAAGTTGTCGAGGCCCGGCTCGAGCGCCCATAGGCCGCCCTGCGAGCCCCGCCTCATCTTCGCTGAGCCGCGCGTCTCCAGCACCTTCGCGGTCTCACGGAACGCCCATCGCCCGATGCCGAAGCGCTGCTGGATCGCCATCTGCGAGCCCACCAATCGTCCGTGGGGCCAGCCGTCGCGCAGGAGAGCCTCCTCGATGGCCATCGCCACCCGAAGGCTCAGAGTCCTCGCCGAGGCGTCGGAAGACTCCAGGCGTTGGGCCGCCTGCAGCATCGTTCTCCCTCCCGCAAAACCGTGAGCGTACTCACCATAATTATGAATTATAATTGTTCGGCAGGATGCTCTTTGGCAAGGGAAAGTTATGGGCTGTCCAATGTTGGCGGGCCGTGCAGCCGGTCCAATTCGGATATGCAGCAGCAGCCAGAATGATCGGCCGAACCACACCCCGAAGGGCCTCATAGGACGGGTTGCCTGACCATTTCGGCGCACGGACGGCGCTGACGGAACCGCGTCGTGTTGGCCGCGCCGTTCTGAGGCCTCTCAGCCGGCGGTTCATTCCTGTCCAACGCCGGCTTGTCGGCGCCCCTCGGGCGGCGCGATCTAGTCGACGCGCACCCGCAGGTCGGTCAGACCCTCGATCGTCCCGTCCAGCAGGTCCCCCGACACGACCGGACCGACGCCCTCCGGCGTTCCGGTAAAGATCAAGTCCCCCGGCCGAAGCTCCCAAGCCGCGGACAGGTGTTCGATCGTCTCGGCGATGCTCCAGATCAGTTGTGAGATGGCGCCCTTCTGGCGAACGGACCCGTTAACCGCCAAGGCGATGGCCGCCGAGCCGATGTCGGGGACCTCATTCATGGGGGTGATCGGCCCCATCGGCGCACTCAGTTCGAAGGCCTTGCCGATCTCCCACGGCCGACCTTCCTTCTTCATCTGGTTCTGCAGGTCGCGACGGGTCATGTCGAGACCGACCGCGTAGCCGAACACCAGCGCCATCGCGTCGGCAGCCTTGATGTCACGCCCGCCCCGGCCGAGCGCCACGACCAGTTCGATCTCATGGTGGAGATTCTTGGTCAGGGTGGGATAAGGCATGGCGCCGACGGCGCCCTCCTCGACCACGAGCAGGCTATCGGCCGGTTTCATGAAGAAGAACGGCGGCTCGCGCCCGGTGAACCCCATCTCCTTGGCGTGGTCCTCGTAGTTGCGACCCACGCAGTAGATCCGATGGACAGGAAACAGCTCCGAGCGACCCGCTATGGGAACGGTAACGGGCTCAGGCGCGGCGAAAAGCAGCTGACCCTTCGTGAGAATGGCGGACGCGGCGGAAGACATGTGCAAATCCTGTCAGAAGCTCGAGGCGGGGATGGGAGGCTGATCGGTCATCACCTCGGCGACGGGCCTGTCGTTGCTCCCCGCGTCGGTCCAGGCGGGCACGCGCCCGATGCGCACGGCCTCATGCCAGGCGAAGTTGAGCTCGACCTTGATGCCGTTGATCGGCTCGCGCATGAACAACTGGTAGAGGTTGGAGTTGTGCGCCTTGCGCTCGTTGAACTCCACGCTGTTCCGCGTCAGGCGCTCGATGAACTCCTCGATCCCTTCGCAATTCAAGCAAAGATGGTCGATGCGCCCCGAGCCGGGCGCGCCGCCCGCGGAATAGTCCGTTCCCTGAACGTCGTTGGGCGTCTGGAGGTAGATATCCTGGTGGTCGGAGAAGCGGGCCTTGCCGATGTGGATAACGTCCTGGTCGCCGATGTAGAGCCAGTAGACCGGGAAACCGAATTCCGGGTGATAACCCTCGCGGAAGCCGAGGTTGTCTATGAACCAGTCGCGGGTGCCTTCCGGGTCGTGGGTGAGGATAAGGAGGTGTTCCAGAAAACGAAGGCCCATGGCGGCGTCCTCGATGTCGAGCCTTAGGAGGCGTGTTCGACCGAGACGGAACGGGTCTCGCCCGTCTCGGTAAGCGTGCGTGTGGCATCCGGCCGCGCATAGATCCAGAGGATCTTCATCGGCTCGATTGACGACAGGTTGCGGAATCGGTGAGAGACGTTCGGCGCGATGTAGGTCGTATCGAAGGGCTTGAGCTCGTGGGTCGCGCCTTCCACATCCAGGCAGGCTCGGCCGCTGAGCAGTATGACGCTCTCTGGGCAGTTGTGGCTGTGGAACGGGACGGCCGCACCACCTTCGAACTCGGTGATGCCGTTGATGAACGTGGCCTCGCCTACCGAAGGGACTACCAGGGGCGTCGTGCGCGCGCCGCCGCCACGGTCGTAACTCGTCATCTGCTCCGGGCGGAGCACGGCGTAAAAAGCCCGCTCCTTAGGCCCGTCGGCGACATCTTGGTTTGTGGGGGCCGTAGACATGGTCATAGCCTCGCTGGTCCGGTCCAGATGGTCTTGGCGTTGGTGAACTCGCGCACGCCCAGGACCCCGAGTTCGCGACCGTATCCGGACTCCTTGACGCCGCCGAACGGCAGACGCGGGTCCGAGGCCACCACGCCATTGACGAATACGGCGCCAACTTCGAGCTGGCGGGCCAGCGCCGCCGCACGGTCGTGGTCTGTCGTCCACAGCGCGGCTCCAAGGCCGAAAGACGTTCCATTCGCGATCCGCACGGCCTCAGCGGCGTCGCGCGTCCGCAGTATAGCGGCGGCGGGACCAAACGTCTCCTCGCGCGCAACGGTCATCTCCGGCGTGACGGCGTCAAGCACCGTGGGGGTGTAGAATGCGCCTGGACCAGGCAAACTCTTTCCTCCGCGCAGCAGGCGGGCCCCCTCGCACACCGAAGCCTGGACCTGTGCGTCGAGTTCGTCCCTCAGGTTGGTGCGGGCCATGGGGCCCTGGGTGACGCCCTCGGCGAACGGATCGCCTACCACCAGGCGATCAACCTCGGCCAGCACCGCGTCCACGAAGTCGTCCGCCACCTCGGCCTGAACGATGAAGCGCTTGGCCGCGATACAGCTCTGGCCGGTGTTTTGGAAACGCGAGCGCACCGCCGCCTTCGCCGCCGACGAGATATCCGCGTCGGCGAGGACAATGAACGGGTCCGAGCCGCCCAGCTCGAGCACCTGCTTCTTGAGCGCGCGGCCAGCCTCGGCGGCGATGCTGCGGCCCGCCGGCGTCGATCCGGTGAAGGTGACCGCCGCGATTCGCCGGTCCCCAATGACGCCCGCGACCCGACCGGCGCCGACCAGAAGCGTCGTGACCAGACCCGCCGGGAACCCGGCGTCGGCGAACACCGATTCAATGGCCAGGGAGCACCCGGGGACGTTGCTGGCGTGCTTGAGCACCAAGCCATTGCCGCCGACCAGGATTGGCGCCACGGCGCGAATGACCTGCCAGAAGGGATAGTTCCAAGGCATGATCGCCAGCACCAAGCCGAGCGGCTCATAGACCACGCGGCTGTCAGCGGCGGCGGTGGGAACGATGTCCTCCCGCAGGAAGTCCGGGCCGGCGTCCGCATAAAATTCCAGACACCAAACGCACTTCTCAAGCTCGGCGAGGGCCTCCGTTAGGGGCTTCCCCATTTCCAAGCTGGCCTGCGGCGCCAGCTCCTCCTTGCGTTGCCGTAGCAAGCTGGCGGCGCGCCGAAGGAGCGGCAGCCGCTCCGACAAGGACCTGGCGGCCCATTCACGCTGGGCCGCTCCGGCGGCGGAGAGGGCGGCGTCGACCGCAGCCTCCGTCGGCTCCTCGTATCGGCGGATCGTCTGACCCGTCGCCGGGTTGCAGGACGCAATCATGCCGACGCCATCTGGATGAGCGGTTCGATGTCGAGCTCTTGGGCGAGGGCGTTCAACTCGTCGAGCAGGCCCTGGGAAAGGGGAAAGCCGCCAGCGGTGTAGCGAGCGTGTTTCTCGAAGCTCTGTTCGCCGGGCAGCCAGATCCTATCCACGCCGGACATCCGCTCGCTGGAGCGGATGTCACGCACCACCGTGTCCGCCGACTTGCGGAATTCCTCTGCATCGCCGAAAGCGGCCGGGTCGATCACAGCCACCGCCTGGCCGGTGTTGGTCAAGCTCGTGTGGTCGGCGTTGAAGTCGACGACCTGCCGGCCCATGGCGGCTCCGCCAAGGGTGCCTGCAAGGAGCCCCACAACCAGCGCCAGGCCGTAGCCCTTGTAGCCGCCGATCGGCAGCAATAGGCCCTCGGCGGAGCGGGCCGGGTCTAGGAGCGGTTGGCCTTGGCGATCAATCATCCAGCCGGGCGGCATCATCTCACCCCGCTTGGCCTTGGCCTTCACCTTGCCGTAGGCGGCCATGGTCGTGGCCATATCCAGTATGACTGGAGGCTCGTCCCGCGTCGGCAGGCCGACCGCGATAGGGTTGGTCGACAGCATCAGCTCTGTCCCGCCCCAGGGCGCGAGGTGGTTGGCGTTGCCTACGGCGAAGTAGAGGCAGATCAGCCCTTCGGCGACCACGCGGCGCACGTACAGCGATGCGGGGCCGGCATGGTTGCTCATCCGGGTGTTGACCCAGGCCATCCCGCTCTGTCGCGCTTTGCCTATCGCCAGTTCCGTGGCGAAGGAGACCACCAGGTGACCCATGCCGTTGTCGCCGTCCACAAGAGCCGTCGCGGCCTGTTCGCGGACCACCCGAATGTGCGGATCCTTGTTTATGCCGCCGGCGCGGATTCGCTTGATGTACTGCGGGAGGCGGATGATCCCATGGCCGTCGGACCCCTGCAGATCCGCCTCGACCATCAAAGCGGCGACCTTGTCCGCTGCGCCGGCGTCGAAACCCTGGCTCTCGAACGCCGCCCGGATGAACCGCTGGGCCGACGCGGCGGGGATGGAATGCTCGATCATGCCCGGCTTCCTAAGTCATCCTGGCCGCTGCGTTCCAATGCTCAATTTGCGCTCCTCCATATCGTTTAGGTATGCTTTCGGTCGAAACACCCGGGGAACCTACAATGAACCTGCGGACGCTCAAGTATTTTATCGCCATAGCGGACGCCGGCAGCTTCACCGGCGCGGCGTCCACAGTCGCCATCGCGCAGCCGGCGCTCACCCGACAAATGCGCGAGCTGGAAACGGAACTGGGGGTGCAGTTGCTCGAGCGCCGGCCGCGCGGGGTCGTGCTCACTTCGGCAGGGGCCACCTTCTACGCCTCCGCCCGGCGCATTCTGGCCGAAGCCGCCCGCGTCCGTGAGAAGCTGGCCCGCAGCCAGTTCGCCGGCAAGGCCGCGGTGACCATCGGCGCTCCACCCACCCTGGCCCGTCTGCTCCTGCCCGGTCTCCTGGAGACCTGCTCCCACACCTTGGAGGGCATCGAGCTGAAGAGCCGGGAGGCCTTCACCCCCGTTTTGCTGGAATGGCTTGAACGCGGGGTGATCGACATGGCCGTAGTCACCAACCCCGAGGGGGGGCGCGCCTTGTCCTTCCAGCCATTGCTTAGCGAGCCCTTCGCCCTGGTGTCGCACCGCGACATGGGCTTGGGCGAACTGGTGCAGATCCACCAGATCGCGCGAATCCCTCTGCTCATGACCAGCCTGCATAGAGGAATCGTCGAAGAACAGCTGCGCATTCTCGGTCAATCGCTCAACGTTCACTGGGAAATAGACTCGGTCGACGCCATTCGCGAACTTGTCTGCCGAGGCCAATGGGCGACCATCATGCCGATCTCCGTGTTCAAGGATGTCACGGAACCGGCGCGGCTGACCTTGTCGGAGATCTCCTCCGTCCAGCTCAACCGTCACCTCGCCCTGGCCACCCGCGCCGACAGCTCCGCGACCCCGGCTGTTTCGCTCGTGCAGCAACTGATCGAGGGGGAGTTCGATCGGTTGTCGCAGGACGGCCGCTTCAGCTTCAAAGCGAGCCTTCGGCCGCGGCTTCCCGGCGCAGGTCTATAGCACTCTAATATGGGACAGGCCGAACTCAGCATTGGTCCCGACGGCGCCTCGCCGCCATAGTGGCTCAGGCTGTGATCCACCGAAACGCGGGGATCAGGCAGTTAGTTTATACGGCCGCTTGCCTTCACAAGCGGAGGGAAGGCAGCGTCGGCTAGATCGCCGCCTCTCAAAAAGGCGCTTATTTTCTGAGTCGTAGCGAGGCGCGGCTCAGGACTGATTTGGGAGGAGTTGTCCGTTGAGGGCAAAAACGCGAGTGACTTACTTGGCGATTGCGTTGCTCGGCATGAGCTGGGCTGGAGCCGCCTACGCCCACCATTCCTTCGCCGCCTACGACATGACGAAAAGCGTGACGGCGGAAGCGACCGTCAAGGAATTTCGATGGGGCGCGCCGCACTCCAGCGTCATTCTCGTCTTTAAATCGCCCGACGGCAAAGACCAGGAGCTTAACCTGGTGACGGGGCCTCCGGATCTCTTTGTCCGCCAAGGCATCAAGCCCAAAAGCTGGCGCGTGGGCGACAAGGTGGAAGCGACCTATCACCCGAACTTCAACGGCTCTCCCGGCGGCGCGTTGGCCGCCCTCACGTTGCCGGACGGACGGATATTCAAAGATACGGAATCGTTTGGCGCCCAGCGCTGATGTTGATGAGTCCACAATGATGAAACGTTTGCGCGCATTTTTCTCTTCGCTCGTTTGGATGAGCGCCGGCGTTTTCTTTTGTTCGATCGGGACCCCGGCGTTGGCCAAGGTCGATCTGGATGGGACCTGGAAAATCGAACGGCCGGAGGCGATCCTGAATCCGACGGACGGCGCTGTCCCGTTCAAGCCTGAGGCGCGCAAGCTTTACGAGGACAACAAGCGCGCGTCGGCCTCGAAGCATTACGACTACGACAATGTTCAAATGCTTTGCTCAACCCCAGGCCTTCCGCGTCTGATGTTGACGCCAGATCGCTTTCACATCTGGCAGCGGCCCGACTTCATAACGTTCCAGTTCGAGTGGAACCGCCTTTTTTATCAAGTCGATATGACGGGGCGCAAGACCGAACCCCCGCTGGTTGGCATCAACGTCGGCGTGTCAAAAGGGCATTGGCAAGGTGCTACGCTCGTCGTCACGACCGACAATTTCACCGATCAAACACTGATCGACGCGCTGACGCCGCACAGCGAAGACATGAAGTTGACGCAGCGATTTAAGCTGCTTGGTCCCAATACGCTTGAAGACCGCATCACCATTGAGGATCCGCAGACTTTTACACGGCCGTGGGACGCGATCGTCAAATATGTGCGTCAGCCTGACGCGCCGTTCCCAGAAGACATCTGCGTTGACCGGCGAAATGCCGGCAAATTGCCGCTGCCGCCAAAATGAGGATGCCCGTGTTCGCTCATCTTAGTTCTTCTTCCGGCGCAAGGGTGTTGCGCCGAAGCGCCTTGATGGTCGTTGGCGCAGCTTGCTTGGCGGCGTCCGCGCAACAGGCCGCCGCCCAGGGCGCTTTCCCACCACCCGGGGCCTCCCCTCCACCCGGCGCTTCCCTGCCGCCCGGCGCTTTCCCGCCGCCTGGAGCGGCTCCCCCGGGTGGCGCGGGGCCTCCGCCCGGCGGAGCGCCCCCGGGCGGCGGCATACCTGCCGGAGCCCTTGCCGCTTTCAAGGCCAGGTTGGCGGCGGACATGCTGCCGCTCTCGGGCCATTGGCCGTCGCCATCGCCCAATCCAAGGAATTTCGAGGGCTTCTGGAGAAATTACAATATCCTCCAGAGCCAGCGCACCAGCGACATGTTCGGCGCCGCCCTGCCTCTTAACGAGGCGGGAAGCGCCCTTCTCGCAAAGCGGATGGCCGCTGACAGCGCCGGAAAACCCTATGCCAACGCCTCGTCGGTCTGCCTTCCAACGGGCCAGCCGGTGCAGATCGACATCAACCTGCCCTTCGTGGTCCACCAGACTAAAGGTTGGGTCCAATTCATATTCCAGCAGTACCACGGCGTCTGGACAGTGGCGCTCGATCCGGCGAAGCAACCGGACGGCGCCGTTCGTCCTTACATGGGACGCTCAGTCGGGCACTGGGACGGTGACACCTTGGTCGTGGAGACCAGCGGCTTCAAGCAAGGGTTCTGGCTGGACATCGCCGGCACGCCGGCCTCCGCCGACGCCAAGTTCACATTCCGTATTCGCAAAGTGCATCAAGGCGCGCAGCTGGGCGATTGGTCGCTGGAGATCATCACTACCCTTGACGACCCCAAATACTATACGCGGCCGTGGTCGTGGGCGACCGCCCTTGTCTGGCGGCCGGATAAGGGGCCGCTGGAGGAGTTTGACTGCGAATATTCGTCCAATCGCCCGGACTATCTGACGAGCTCTGGGCTCACGCCCGAACCTAAAGATTGATGAGAGAGGTGAGCCATGCGCGCGCGCATTTTTAATCTGGCCGCGCTGGCGGCTTCGACGGCGGCTCTTGTCCTGACCGCGGCCACAGCTGCGCCGGCGGCGGCTCAGGGCGCGCCGACGGCGGCCCAAGCCTACAAGCCGACTATCGATGACTGGGTGGGGGTGAACGCAGCCATCAACGCTTACCAACTTGGACTCGAACGCAAGATGCCGTCGTACACGGACCGGGCCTTCTGGGACGATGCGGTGGAGATCATAGAGCCCACCCCCGGTCAAATCATGCGCGTGCCGGCTAAGAGAGCCATAGGGGATGGTCCGCCGCCCGGTGCGCCACCGGTGTTAGGCGTGGGCGGGAAGCCTATGGTTTTTGGAGAATCCAACGCCCTTGGCAACAAGCTGGAGCCCTGGCACCTGTTGATCAGCAGCAGCTTCGAATTCCAAAGCCCGACACGGGCCACCCACTACGGCTACTTCCTCAGCATCTATCCGGACCAGACGACCCGTCAGTCTATTACCGGCATGCCCGGCCACTACGAGGACATACTGGAGAAGCGGGGCGACGAGTGGCGGATTCTGGAACGCAGGAGCGTCATCGGCCAGAAGTGACCTGAAGGGGACGCCTATAGCCTTGTCGGTCTCGTGCCGCGCCCGTGCGCCAGTCCAGGGGGAGCGGAGCGATCGCCATCGTGAGTGCGCTCATTCAGGCAGCTAGTTTATCCGGCCGCCCGCCATCATAATCAGGGCAGGAAGGCAGCATTGCTAGCTCGCTGCCCCTCAAGAAAAGCGATCGTTTCCCGTGCCTTAACTAGAGTGAGGGGCGGACGCGGCAAAACTTGGCGCCGATTGTCTTTCGCAGCGCAAACGAAGAGGGATTCGGCAAACTCTACACGGCGGGAGACGTGAAGCCAGACAGGATCGTCGGGCGAATCCTGAAGAGCAATGCAAAAATCGCTCTCTCCCCTGGACACGCTCAACGGTTTTTCGAGGGTCACTACAAATTGACCTGGCCGACGCCAGGCATAGAGGGGAAATACAATGAATCGTATTCAATTTCTGTTGTCGACTACGCTTCTAAGTTGCGCCATCGTGGCTCCGCCGGCGTTCGCCCAGAACGCCCCCGCCCCGGCGGCGGCTCAGCCTCAGGTGCTGCAAGAGGTGGTGGTCACGGCCGAGCACCGGACCAGCACGGCCCAGAAAACGGCCGCTTCGGTCACCGTCCGGTCCGGCTCGGACATGCTCACCCAGGGCCGCTACCAGCTCAGCGACATTCTCGAGGACGTGCCGGGCGTGGTGGGCGGCGCCGCCATTAACACGGGCACAGCCAACGGCAGCGGCACGGACAACCCGGCCTCGGGCCTGACCATCCGCGGCGTGCAGTCCAACCAAGGCGCCGGCGGCAGCGTCACCTCCACCGCGGCCTCGGCGGCCATCTATGTAGACGACGTCTATAACGGCGTCGGCGGCGGCTACGACATCGACCGCGTCGAAGTCCTGCGCGGGCCTCAGGGCACGCTCTACGGCCGCAGCGCGACTGCGGGCGTGGTCGCCATCCAC
>Ga0182016_10001228_pt1 | contig 31331 bp, 60 predicted proteins | sample 712S2MmetaG_FD_120491 | JGI IMG/M metagenome (GOLD analysis project Ga0182016, IMG submission 120491) | Permafrost microbial communities from Stordalen Mire, Sweden - 712S2M metaG | ecosystem: Environmental > Terrestrial > Soil > Wetlands > Permafrost | place: Sweden: Stordalen | collected...
AGTGCTGCCAACCGCACGACCGATCAACAGCACCAACCAAAAATCACTCAAACGCTAGGAACGCGATCCCTTCGACTGCAGTTGAATCGCATTTGTCGTTGAAACCACCGAGACCACCACCGATCCCCCACGATTGTCGGTAATAGTTACCGCACAAACCCCTGCAGCAACCTGAACCACAGTAAACGATGCTAAAGATCCCGGACCACTCGTCTTTTGGACACTCGCTATGCCCGCACACGTCGAGGTCGCCGTAAACATTCCCGTATAACCGAGCTCGGCCACCGGAATCGTAGTAGCAGTCGAATTCCCATCCCCGATTGCAATCATCTGAGGCGCACTAATCACGCCTGCAGGCACGGCCGTGGGACTCGGACTGGGTGTGATCAAAACCGTTGGAGTCGGGCTAGGCGTCGGGGTTAACCCAGGTGTCGGAGTCACCGTCGGCGTTGGCGATGATGCAGTTGACGGCGACGAGCCACCTCCACCACATCCCGAAATAAACACGACAATACCTGCCAGCAAGCCGCAAATAGAAGAAGGAGACCGAGCGATCACACCCGGCCTCCAACGCAAGCTCACGTTATTTCGACCTATGCTTCCCTTGCAGATTCAAGGTATTGGTCGTCGAAACAACTTGAACCGATACGGAATCAGAATTACCATCCGTTATCAAAGCCGTACACGTTCCCCCAGCATTGCCTGCCGCTTGCGTCACCGTAAATGTCGCATAATTCGGTGTCCCAATAACCGGAACCGCTGGGCTAATCGAGGCGTAGTCCCACACAAACGGAATACCCAAGCCAATACTCCCGGAGCAATTGTCCGTCTCGGCAAACGTAGCAGAGCCGACCGATGCATCCGTCACCGTAAACGTAGCCGTCGTTAGACCTGTAACACTACCAACATCAACACTTGAGGGAACAGCACTGATCGTACCCGGCGCTAGCGTTATCGTAAGCACTGCGGGTGTCAACGAGCCCGCCGATGCAGTAACTGTTAACGGCGACGTCGCCGTTAACCCGTTGTACGTAACGAACTCTAAATCATTATCAGTTGTGACATTGATCGGGGTAGTCGCTGCACCAGTAGCATTTTGAAGCACAAGCAATGGATCTGACGCCGTAAGTGTGATTGGGGTGGCAACACCCGCCGAATCGACAAAAGCCCCCGGCCCAATAATCGTAGCACCCGTCGCATCCTGAGGTTCCAAGAGGAGGGTCTGGGACTGATTTCCTCCCCCAATAGTGAAGGAACCCGTCTCTGGGGCAAAGGCTAAACTTGCCAAAATTGGATTAAGCGTCAAAAGTTCAGCGACGTTATCCGTACCCGCGATAATGACTTCAGACAACGTATTGATCGACAGCGCCAACCCACTTCCGTCGGCACTTGTGTACGTCTGAACCGTCCAGCTATCCGTTCCAACAGGAGCGGTCAGACTCGCCACACAAACTTGACCAGTCGAAATTAAATTCGTCGGAGGATCCGCAAAGGTCGCTGTACACGACCCCGACCCAATCGTCAGAACAACCAGCCCTCCGGTTGTTTCCCCAATCGGAGTAAATGTTAGGCTGTTCACGCTCGCCGGCAAGTATTGCGGTTTGCGCGTACCCGATACCGCTCGTGCAATAGCACTCGCCGTCTTCGGGCGAGGGGGAATATGCACCGACACCCTCAGCGTCCCCTTTGCGCTCGTGACGACCGGAACCGACGATCCTGTGCCACTTTTCAGGCTAGAACCCCCACCAGAACTGCCACCACAGTCCGCCAGTGTCAGAGACACCAATACAGCAAGAACAATACGTGCAGACGAATCTGCGAATTTCGCTAAACCCTTATCCAGGAAAAGCACACAACGTCTTCTTTCTCAAGCAACGCAAGTAACATTTGTCACCATGATTCCTCTCCAAACATGCGCCGACATCACGGCTGAGCCTGTCGAAAAGCCGTAGCATTCGTCAAGTTTTGCCATAGACTGTTGCACTCTAAAATAACCAAACGATCACCTTTCTTGTTCCCATACAAAAACAGAAAAACCGGCGATCGGCCTTTCTTACGAGCCGTCCGCCGGTTTAGCACAAGTGCCGTAAACCTTCCGTGTTTAGGCCGGAGATATAAGACACCAAAAGTTTTTTGATTGGCTTTTTTAAAACGCCATACATATGGCACAGTGAGTTGGTACATTGCGGTTGTGAAGCACCAACAGAGATACCAATTTCGGGCGAACCCCAACTCCGAACAGGAAACCCTGTTACGTCAGGCTATTGGTTGTTCACGCTAAATGCATCAATAAACATTCTCGCAAGGGCCGGATGGGCCCGGATTGCCTCTTAAAAAAGAGGAAGCGCCGCGTGAGCGTCCCAAGTTGCGGACATAACCGCAGAATCTTCGTCCTTTACAGGGCGGGGTGCACGTCAAAAAGACCATATGATGTCAATCCTCAAAACACTTCGCCGCTACAATGTACGGTAAGCATATCATCTTTGATGCAGTCTTCGCGGCATTCCTCATCGGCTCAACAGCTGCTATACTGATATCGGCCCCTTTTTCTATCGTCCTCTCCTGAAAACATAATCGACAAAAACAACACCGCATATTGCTAGCACAAGCGCCACTCAATCAGGCCCAACCAATTTAACCCCACAAAAAGGGCTACGCCCGGATTTCCCGAAATCTCTCTTGTCTCTCCTCCAAAGGTAACGGAATCGTGATTATTATTGACGGACAGCGCATTTCTCATCGGCATTAGTGACCTCTAAGGAGGGTCACTAACATGTCCGATGACAACGAATACCTCCGATTCGACTACGAACTCACCACAACTACCAATCGCTCCCTAGAGCGCAAAGCCCGATGGAAAGTCACTGCAAATAAACACGGCTACTGCAGCCACTGCCGCCCTCACCGCGGAATGGACCAGAAACAATCCCGCCACGGGCGCACCGACCGCTACAAAAACCACCGCCGCGGCCCATCCATATCGAACTAAAACCAAGAAAGCTGTTCCCATGCCGACAAAAACCAAAAACCTCATACAAATCTTACGCCAAGTCGGCATCGGACTGCTACTCTTCAGTGCTGTCGATCTCGTGATGTGTATCACCACCGGCCAAAAAGTATCAACCTTCATAAGCATCGCAGGATTTGTCGCTCTCTTTACTGCAGCTATGCTTCTATTGGCTTTTGCAGCTGTCCAAGTCTACTACACCACACCGCCGGTCAAATAAAGTTGGGCGGATTCCGGCAACCCAAAAATTTAAGCCAGCCGCCCAGCCTCCACTTCAGCCAAACGACGTTTCTCACCCGTCCTATGGTTCGTAACAATACCGTCCTGCTCGCGATAGGTCTTGATCTTGTCGCCACGTTCGCCAGAGCCGATCAGATTTTGCCGAAGCGCATTAACCTGTGCTTGCCATCCCTCTCGCTGGCCTTCGCGGACGCGCCGCTCAAGCTCATCCATGGCGACTTTGAGATTCTGGCCCTGCTTGCGATCGGAAGCCCGAACACTGATCCCGGTCGGTTCGTGAATTGCCACTATCGTCGACTGGGTTTTGTTGACATGCTGCCCGCCAGGACCCGACCCTTTCGTGCGAATAATCCGAACATCATCGGGACTAAATCGCTCGTCGAGGCTCCGCTCTTTTAGCACTGCGACCGTCACAGTCGAGGTGTGGGTCTTAGCTCCAGATTTTGCCTGCCAACGATGGCCCCCCGATTCTTCGAGAAGTTTTAGCGCGCCGCGACCACGCGCCCGTAGAACAACGTCAAAGACGATCCGAGAGCGTCTCGCAGCCAATCCCCTCTAAGACACAGAAGGCACGAAAGATATTGGCCTGCCGGCGAACTAAACGCCGAGCGTGGTCGCCGCCCTCGGCAGCGCGGATCTCGATGATGACGGATTCCATGACAGACTTCTCTTCTGGCGCGAATGCGCTAACAAATGTGTGAACTGAGGACAACAGAAACCGCGCATGACACGCGGCACGCGTTCACAACATTTGCTAGGTATGGCCTTGAAGAAAAACCGACGAGTTCATAGTAAAGAGATTGTAGCACACATTCCTCATGCCGTGCAATCATTCTCTTTATCACCTCCGACTCGATTTGAGAAGTCCTAAAAAAAGAAATACTCACGAGTGTGGCCCCAAGAACAACCTTTTTTATCGAAAGTGCCGTAAAACTTCGGCGTTTAGGCCGGAGATACAAGGCACAAAAATTTTGGTTTGCGTTTTGTTGCTTGCTTTGGTAACTAGTGGGTGAGGTACAAAAATACCGTTCGATCAGCGGCTTGAGGCTTCAGGAAAAGAATCTCTGCCCTTCAGGGCGAGGAGAACATCAAAAGCTCTCAAACGACTACCTATTTTCGCGACCCTCTCCATCAAAAGAAAGCCACATGACACACGAGCCTAATCGATTTTTGGTGACAGCACCCCTCCGACTACCGGAATTTGCCCGGTATCTCGAACATGACAGACAATATCCGGATGCGTACACGCACAAAGTGTCGGATTCGACAATACCTGCAAATTAAAACCATCTGGCAGATCACGCCGGCAGACAACATTCAAAAGCGTTGCTTGATCAATTGCCCGATTACAAAAATCTATTGACCGCAGCGACAACAAAATAGTAACCAAGGCCATGATGAATATAACAACATCGATGCCGACATATATCCACAAACGCTCACTAACCGCACGACCGGCTAAAACCCCCGCATTCGCCTGAATAACAAATGATGCGCCCATCAGAAATATCATGGTGCGGCGGAACCGCTTTGCGGCTCGGTACAATGCGCGATTTTGCGAAGACATCAAATCGAAAACCGGGTGACGCACGACGCTTAATTTCGACCCTCATCCAACCACCCCTTCCCAAAAAAATCTTCAGTCATGGTGAGCGGCAAATCTTCCGATCCGCTCACCATGAAATGTCATGTTTGGGTTCATCCGCACTATTCTTTATCAGCAGACGCACAAGCATTCTGGGAAAACGCCTAAGTTCTCGTTTCAATCGATAGACCTATAGCCATCGATGCAGCCCTTTCCCCTTCCCCGCAATCGAAATCGCAGAAAACCGCATCTAAACCATCGTCCACCACAATCAAAGACCGGACCAACTCACACGAGGGTCCGGTCTTTTTTCCTTATAGCGACCAAACACTCTCGCATTTCCCTATCCCTATCGTTTTCGCCGATAATAAGGGTAGATTCCCGAATCTTGGAGAAATCATCCCCATGGAAACGACCGATCTCTTGTCGATCAGCGATTTGCCGGCATATGATACCAAAACCGCCGCCGCCGCTTCGCGTCCAAAGACCGTCGTCATCCTTGACTATGGATCTCAGTACAGTCAGTTAATCGCACGCCGCGTCCGCGAAGCCCATGTCTACAGCATCGTCCAGCCCTATGACACAACCTGGCCAGAAATCGTGAAACACCAGCCAGTTGCCATCATTTTGACTGGTGGACCCGAATCGACCCTCGCTCCCGATGCACCAGGACTCGATCCCCGAATATTGGCAAGCGGCCTCCCTATCCTCGGCATTTGCTACGGCATGCAGCTGCTCGCCCGCAACATGAACGGACTTCTCGCTCCAATCGACCACCGCGAATTTGGACCTGCTAACCTCACAATCGACCACCAACAAAGTCATCTCTTTTTCGGAGTTCCCACCACCAGTCGCGTCTGGATGTCTCACGGTGACTCGGTTATCCTAATGCCGCAAAACTTCACCGCCCTTGCCCATACCGACCGCTGCGCAGTTGCTGCCATAGGCGATACCCAAAAGAAAATCTACGGCGTCCAGTTCCATCCTGAAGTTTTCCATACCGAATATGGCAACCGCATCCTCAGAAATTTCCTCTACTTGATCGCCGGACTCAGTGAAGACTGGACCATGGATGACTTCGTCGCCAACGCAATCGACGATATCCGCCAAAAAGTTGGCAATGCCAATGTTATCTGCGCACTCTCAGGGGGAGTCGACTCCGCAGTCGCCGCTACCCTTGTAGCCCAAGCCATCGGCAAACAGCTCGCCTGCATTTTTGTCGATACAGGACTTATGCGCAAAAACGAAGCCGAGGATGTCCTCGCAGCCTTCCGGGACATCCTCCACCTCAATGTCATCGCGATCGACGCTCAAGAACGATTCTTCGACCGACTGGCAGGCATCGAGGATCCCGAAGAAAAGCGCATCCGCATCGGCCATGAGTTTATCGCCATCTTCGAAGAAGAAGCCGCAAAACTCAAAAATGTTAAATTTCTGGTCCAAGGCACACTATATCCCGACGTCATTGAATCTAAAACGCCGGGATCGAAAGCCGGCCATAAAATCAAATCCCACCATAACGTTGGTGGACTACCCAAGCGTATGAACTTTTCCCTCATTGAGCCGCTGAGAAGCCTCTTCAAAGACGAAGTACGCGAAGCGGGCCGCGTCTTGGGACTTCCTCAGGCCATCGTCGGCCGCCAACCATTCCCGGGACCTGGACTCGCCGTCCGTATCCTCGGAGAAGTAACCAAAGAACGTGCTGAAACTGCTCGTCACGCTGACTGGATCGTCACCAGCGAGATCGAAGCCTATCCCGGGCTCTTGCCAATGCCATGGCAATATTTCGCAGTCCTCACACCACTGCGTAGCGTCGGCGTTATGGGTGACGGCCGCACCTACGGCAATCTCATTGCCGTGCGCGCGATTACTAGTGAAGACGGCATGACCGCCGACTGGGCACGCCTCCCGTACGACCTACTAGAAAAAATAAGTAGCCGAATTGTTAACGAAATTCCAAACATTAACCGAGTGGCTTTCGACATCACATCGAAGCCACCAGCAACCGTCGAATGGGAGTAATTAAATGTCAACAAACAATACACGCTGGCACATTCCGGTCGCCGAAACATCCCTAGAACGGGAGTTTCGGCTGACTCTCCCTACTCTCGACGATGCAGACCTCGCCAATATCCTTGCCAATATCCAAGAAGCGGTCACCGATCTCGGACCCGACGTCCATCTTCATTCGACCGTTCTCGTTCAATTCGATGCCGCGTACGCTGAATACGCACAACGCCGACTAGAGTAGATCATGTACCTTGACCCTCAAGAACGAACCTACGTAATCGGCGACCCTCATGGCATGCGCCTCGAATTCGACGAAATGATTCAACGTATCGAAGACGATCTCGGAAAATACCCTGCCCTCAAAGCACGATTGGTTATTGCCGGCGACCTCATTGATCGTGGATACGATAGCGCCGGAATCGTCCAGACCATCGTTCATCTTCCCAATCGTTGGCCGAGCGTCGAAATTATTGTCATTCGCGGAAATCACGATACCGCCCTTATCGAATCTGTTGCTGGCAACTTAGACATCTATCGCCGATGGATATTACCAAGTACGGGCGGAAAAGAAACCCTTCGATCATACGGAGTCGATCCTAATATTTCCGCTGAAAAAGCCCCTGAAGTACTAAGAAACACCATTCCTACCGAACATCTCGACATGTTCGGAAATATGTTGCTCTCACTTGACGATGGAAAACGCATCTTTGTCCATGCCGGAATTCGCCCGGGCGTACGAATCGATAAACAAGTCGAGCATGACATGCTTTTCATTCGCGGCGAATTTCTTTACTATCGCGGACCTTTAGACCGTTTCGTCATTCATGGTCATTCTCCACGTCGCAATCCTGAAATTCGTCCCTATCGTCTAAACGTCGACACAGGAGCCGGCTACGGACTAAAACTTACGTGTGCTATTCTTTCTGGTCCAACGCTCAAAAATATTCGCTTTTTCAGCGTACCAATTACCCATGCACCATGTATCTGGAGAGATGCACCTGTACGCCATACCATCAAACACCCGAAAGAAACAGCTGCATAATATGTCGCAAAACCAAAAACCTATAGTCACTATCAACAAAAGCATCGTCGATCAGGTTGGTATAGGTTCAATTATTCTCGGCAGCGTCTTTATTGTCTTCGCGCTAATCCAAAGCCACGGTCACACCTCAATATCATCCCCATTCGCACTAACCGGAAACGTCTTTCTGATCAGCGGTCTTTTTATTTGGCTGTACTCACTAACCAAACGCCCTCGTCACAAATCCGAAAGCAAACTTCTTGTGCCTCTATTCCAAAATAAGATCGCACCGCTGTTGAAGAAAATTCGCAATCGTCGCGGGCAGTAATACGAATGAACTGCCCGCGACCCTTAGGAAAAACAAAATAATGAAAAACGCTCTCATCGCGACTACACGGACCTATGCGATTGGCGATCCACACGGTATGTGTTACGAATTTGAGTCCCTTATCAATATGATCGAAGACGATCTTGGCAAGAACCCCGTACCTCAAGCCAAAATTGTCGTTATGGGTGATATCATTGACCGCGGCAACGATAGCGCCGGCCTCGTCCAGACGATAGTTGATCTCCCCAAGCGTTTTCCTAGTGTCGAAATCATCGCCATTTTGGGAAATCATGATCGACATTTACTCCAAATCGCTGATGGAAACCTCAAATATCTGACAGACTGGCGTTCTGATGATGCAGGCGGCAAATGCACGTTGCGTGACTATGGCGTCGATCCAAATATTGCATCAAACAAAATTTCAGAAGCACTGACACAAGCCCTACCCGCCGAACACCTCGTAATGTTCAGAAACATGCCTCTGCTCTTCGACGATGGGAAAACAGTGTTCACACATGCCGGTATCCGCCCGGGTGTGGCAATCTCCAATCAACTCGAAGAGGACTTGCTCTTTATTCGCGCTGATTTCTTAGAATATACCGGCACCCTCCCCCGATTTGTCGTGCACGGCCATTCTCCCCGTCGCGACCCAGAAATTCGTCCCAATCGACTCAACGTTGATACTGGGTCGGGTTATGGACTAACTCTTACCTGCGGAGTACTGTCTGGCACTTCCAGCACCGACATCAAATTTCTCTCCGTACCAATCACACGTATGCCGTGCACCTGGAAAGACATCCCCCGTTACGAAATTTTCAATCCTTTCGACTCTGAACATGCAGCTTAAAAAATTCATGAAAACCCAAAATACATTTTTTGAAGCCATTTTCCGATCTCGTCGTTGGGGGCCAACAGACTACGACGAAATGTGTCTCTGCGGGCATGCGGCCTACGAAGATCATAGCAGCGCCGACTCACGCGAAGACGACGGTCCCTATGGCGATCGCTGCCATTTTCCCGACAACTGCACACGTAGCGCATTCGAGGCATCCATCTCTCGGGCGAATCGCCTCGTCCGCACCATCGCCCGCATATCGCGCTGGTGGTGGACAACGTGCGAATATCCATGGTTCACCGGAATAAAAGACGTGCTTCACAATTGTGGCGCGGTCTTTGGATGCCGAACCTGCTCAACCGCTCGCCATTCCTATTCGACCTGGTATCGACGCGGCCAAGACTGGCGCGGTCGCCGCCAAGACTATATTCTCGTTTTTTACGAATTGCCAGATCGTCCAGGATTCGGTCACTATCGAATGCGACGCCTTGCACCAAACTCAAAATAAAAATCCGTTCTGCGCACGTCGCGGACGATAAGAAAAAACCGAACCGCCCGCGACCATTAAGAAAAAGAAAAGAACCTCGTACCATGCTCAAAGACCCTATTTCCCTGCAGATCGAATTAACCGAAGGCGTCGCCTATATTCAATATCGCGAAAGCGAGGATGATGAAACACTCAGCAACGAACATATTGCCGACTCTGAAAATCTCTTAATTGAACGGAATAGTAATGGAGACATCATCGGGATGGACTTTCTTGCCATTGACGACGCAACACTCAGTGCCGCTTCTTGGTTCGCACTTTCGAATGGCTTGTGGTTTCGTGAGCATCAAGCTACGTTCTTGCGCCAGACGTTTCTCGAAAGTCGCCCCGGCCGAACTATGCGGCATAACGATGTGCTCCTCACCGAACCCGTGTCTATCTCGATCGAGCTTGTTGACGCACTCGCATACATCGCTTATCGCGAATTAACCACCGACGAAATCGTCTACACCGAACAAGCTGAACACTGTTCGGACCTCATGGTCGATCGTAACCGTGGGCGACACATCACCGGTATCGAATTTCTCGATCTTGACGATGATACAATCGACGCAGCCGTGTGGTATGCAGCTCCCAACGGACTCCTCTTGAGCCAGCGCCTCAGCGATTTTTTACGAACCACCTTCAGAGAAACTATTTCACGGCACTGAATTCTGTGATGAGCATCAAACCTAGACGCTCATCGAACACCCAACCATGCCTGAAATCGTTATCGTCAATAGCCACCAACCCGTTATTCTGGCCGACTTTATGCTTGCTCGCTTTCGACAGGTTGTTCACAATAATGACCGAGCCCTCCATCGTCTCGACTACCAATCCAATATTGACCATCATCGAAATTGATCGCGATCCAACACCCCACGAAGTTTTTTTGATTGCAGGGCCGCCACACACCTGGAGCGAGCTATCTAAATCATCAGCATGGTTTTCGGCGTTTCACTTCCGAGGGAAACCCGCCTTTGTATTACCCTTTGTCCAAAGCAACTGTGTTTACTCACCAGTCATTCAAATTCCCGTATCTCGAACACCACCTCGTTGCGGACGATTTACCCGCGGCACAAACAAATACATCAATGCCATCCAGCGCGGCGAAATAATTCCACCTGTCACTTTTTTGTTTATCGATCATCGATGGAGTCTCGTAGACGGCAATCACCGCTATGAAGCTCATATTAAAACCAAGCAGACTTCAATTCAAGCAATTTTCGCGTACCCAAAACGCCTCCTCAGTCCCTAAATTTAGCCAAAGGAACATCATGCCGAAAGACGCCATGCCAAATTTCCCCAGCCATACCTCGAATGGGGCATGACATTCGCCCAATTTTGCGTCTATGCCGATTTTCACAAAGACGAATCTTGAATCGACCAAACGCTGACGAACACCACGTCTGATGGTTCGACGCCAACAACACCGAAATTACCAAAAGCGGCGTAAGGCCCCGTCTTCAGGGCGGTGAGGATGTCACCGGTCTCAATTTTGTTCAAACCATCGCCCAATCTGAAAAAGTTTGGGCATAGTTCGAAGATTAGCCCAAACCCCGACTAAACCTCGCCATTCGTTCGTCCGATCAAAGACTAAAGGCCCTTTGCGACACGAAAAACTTGCGATATAACATGTTTTCCTATCTGCATTCAGCCTTCCTTAGACAGCTGAGTTTTCCACGTACCATCAACTCACGAAAGATATCAATGAATCAACGAGACCTGGAGCATGTGCGCGAACTCGCCTGCGAACGTGGAAAAACGCCGCATCCACCTCAAAGAGATAGAATCGCGAATCTTGCGCTCTTGTACGCCTTTGGGCCCACCACAACCATCACGTATGAGCATGGTCAGGCCGCGATCGTCGAAGCAGCATTTACCGCAATCGCGTCAGGTCTCCCACGACAGAGCGACAAGGGGCATAACACCCGAAAGATGCTCCGAGCGGAATTCGCGAAGCTCAAACAGGAACACGGTCCAATCACCAAGCGTGAACGCACCCAAATCCATAAACTCATCAGCACCGGACGTGAGATACAAAAATTCGCAGAAACCGTTGACATGCTCGATAGTATGACGATTGCAGAGGTTCACTTCGAGTCACGTTATCTTGTCCGCGTCGCACGTCGTGCTTTCCGACGCTACGTGAAAGCCTCCTAACTTACCGACATTTCCATGAGACCAGACCTCTTCGCGAGGCCAGGTCTTTTTTTTCTTTTCCTCAAGTATGCCAAAAATTACGGGATGGGAGAGGACCGGAGCCGTGGCTGTAGCCGCAGCCATCGCCGGCAGTCTCAACGATCGCTGGCGGCACCATCTCTGCTAGTTAACCGACAGGAGTCTCGGTCTATCAATATACCCAGCACAAAATCAATCGAACAATAAACAAGAGGCGCTAGCCCTTCTTGGGTACAATCCATCAAACACTCGTCCACTCGGCTGGACTAGACAACCGTCTGACCTGAAAAAACTCCGCCAGCGGCCTCACCTCTCATTGAAAGCCTGCCGCCATGCATCTTGTTTACATTCACGGAGCGATGGCTAACGGGAAGTGCCTACACTTCCTACGATCTCAATTTGACCAAAACTCTAGCACCGTCATCGAATACGACTACACACGAAACTTTTCAGACAACCTCGACGACATGCTCGCAACACTCGCGAACAAGTCGGATTTGTTCTTTATCGCTCACAGCCTAGGCGGAATCTACGCCCTCCATCTGGCCGATCGTTTGAAAACCCAGACACGCGGCGGCATCACCATGAGCACCCCCTACGGCGGTAGTCAAACAGCCGTCTACCTCCAACGCCTCCCGCTCTTCAACCTCACCCAGCTCATTAAAGACCTTGGTCCGGCATCGAAGATCATGCTCAATTCCCAGGCCATTAGACTGACCGTACCGTGGGCAAACCTCATCACGACCGCTGGCCATTTCTTTATCATCGGCGAACCAAACGACGGAGTCATCACCACCACGTCCATGCGCTATCGCAACGATATTCAACATATCGAAATCGACCAAAATCACTACGACGTACTCTATTCAATGACCACCGTCAAATATATTGCCATGCACATCATCGCGTGCGCCAACATAAATATTGAGAAACTCGAAAACGCTAGCTAGAGCACATCTAAACAACGCCATCTCGCACACGCCCGGCATCCTAAATCTCCACTCCCTGTATAGAGAAAATTTTTGTCGGGACCTCTTCGAGCCTCCAAAAATTTCGAAAGTTATCGATCATGACAACCGCTACCAAGCTACGCAAGAATACCTTCGCCACAAGCACAATATCCCACCGAGTTTGCTGAACATGGCAAAAAAACGCTATTGGAAAATGGCTGGACTGCACTGTGAGATACCGGTCGGCACGACCACCGGCCGCTTCGACATTCTCGTAAACATCTGCGGCAAACCCGTCGAAGCCTACTGTCGCTATTGCAACGGCAACATCTGTCCCGACCATCGAGCCGAGCACGAACTCCGCTGCACCCAGCCCCGACCCGGAACCGAATTGTATGTCGAATAGACCTGACCCGGAACCGAATTGTATGTCGAACAGACCTGACCAGGAGCCAACGAGACCCCTCCGAAAAATTCTCAAAACCATCAGTCCCAAATGGCTCTCCGATGCCGAAGTTTCCGCCTTGCCCGTCCTCCACTACAGAAACCCGAACTGTACCGAAACCCAAAACACCTGGCGTTTCCAAAACATGAACTGTTGCGCCATTTGCAACGGTCCAACCGACCCCTTCGCCGACAATAACTAAGAAAGAGATTTTTCGGAAAAACATGGAATTCACTAACGTCACCGACGCTGAACGAAAAGTCGTCCAGCTCCGCAGCATCATCTACGATCTCGTGTCCTATCTACCCGGCGCATCAGACGAAGAATGTGCCCGAAAAGGCATTGCTCATGGCAGCCGCGCCAAAACCGCCGGCGAAGAAATCCTCAAAATCCTCGCAGACAATCCGACACTGAGCTAACCCAACCAACTGCACCTCAGTTCTCGCCGCAACATCTTCCGCGCCTTCGCGTTCACCTCAGATCCCAAAATGCTCAGCCACTTCACTTCTCTCTGAGAATCTCTAGGACGACTTCCTCTAATGATCAAACGCAAAACCCTCGATCGCCATCTCGATCGCATCGAAGCTGAAGCGAACGCCTTAGGCGTTCATCTCCGAACGGGAATTCTCGGAACCACCGGCATCACCATTGAGACGATCGAACGACGCTCCGGGAAACCCGGTACTGGTGCACAAACGATGTTCGCCCTATGTACCTTCGCAGATGCTGAACAACTAGCCATCTCGGTCTACGCCAACGAAGGGCACCCCACACTCATCGCCTACTACACCCAATTCGGCTTTGAGATAGATCCTGACAAATGCGACGAAGCCATGCTCCGTCGACTACCCCTACCCCAGTCGTAAAACAAACACATTCCTTTAAAAGGTGTGGTCGGTCTGATACTACGTAACCGACCACACCCATGTACGTTTCCGTATCCCGAACCTTTGTGTGTATACTTATCAAAGATCAGCACAGTAGGACTGCGTCGAGCGATGCTCCGCATGATAGCTAAGTTGTTCGCCAGGAACCCGCCATGCTTACCGACGACCAGAAACAAACCATCGTCCGCCAAGAAGTCCGTAACCTCATCGCCTTCCGCCAAAGCCACCCCCGCCCTAGCCGCGAAGCCATCCGAGCCGAATTCGACGCCTTCGTCACCGCCTATGCCACCACCGTAGGCGGACTCAATCGAGATACCGAAATCGCCGAGACCGGTACTACTGGCCACCCACAACAGAAGGAAGCGTCGCGGCGACGGCCGCGAGGCGCGCACTCCGTGTCGCGCATCCAGCGTGAACTCGTAGGGTAGCCCCGGGGAACGCGAACGCGGGGTGCAAGCGCGGACCTCGGTCCGATTGGGCAAGCTCTGTTTGTTGGCAAACACCAACGGGAGAGGCTTGCCCTTCGCGTTTTCTCAGGCAGATCAGAATACCCCCAAGCCCATCAAAAGAAAATCCCTCGTTGAACGCGAAAGACGATATTCTGCCGCAGCTGTGACCACGTGGGAACCGAGATGGTTTTTCGAGTCCTAATCCCGATTTTCGGCATCGCCTTGGTGGCTGCGAGTCTTGTTTTGAGCCTTCGGCAGCTTAATCGCCAAAAAAGGCTTGAAATTAAGCATTTTGAACGCCTTTGGGTCCGCTATCGCCAGGCCCAGCGTGCCGATCGCGCGAAACAACGCGAACATAAACGATCCGTTTCCCAATACCGTAACGACCTCGCCCGCTACCACAATCACCGCCGCCACTAAAAAAGCTCTTTCTGATGTTGGCCTGCTTCCGCAAAAAGGTAAACTCACACGTGAAGCTCCATGCCCTCCGGCAACAGACAATCAATCAATACCAAGCCGTGCAGGAAATCGTCACATCAAATGGTACCCCGAAATCAACAATAGCGACATTTCGGACGCGACTCGCAAACCTGCAGGTGAAACTCGATCAAATCGATCGCCGGCGTGCCCGCGCGGGAACATCTCGAAAACTCAATATTGATACTATCTGCCAGCGGCATTCTACGCGACGTAACTGGTGCAAGATCCACCAAGATCGCATGCCACTTACAACATCCGAATGCAAATCCGCTACCGAACTCCAAGCACTTATCGATCAATTAAGGAAACGGCCGAAAACGACACGCGTTTAGCCGCCCACCCACCGGAGATGTTCTGTTATGGTCCCCAACTCTTACGCAATCGTCCCTGCAGGCTACTACGATTACGAACTCGACGTTTTCCCACCGCCAGAATCGTCTGAAGAAGAATACGAATTCCAGTGTGAGTGCGGGTCGGGGTCCTGTGGGCTCTGTACCTGGTGCCAAACCCGCATACCCGCAATCTATTCCGAAGCACCAGGTCGTATTTGGTGCAGCACCTGCGGCGACATCCCTGAACATCAGCATAAATACGGGTGCCCTGGTGCGTCTTGTGCCTAATTCGCTTGCTATAACAGAAGATGGGTCGAAAGATCGATTCCACGGCGAATGCTACGCTTTTGCCGAAGCTCTTTCTGTTATCACCGGATGGAAGCCCGTCATTGTCTTTGGCTTCCTCAACCCCACCGGCGACGAAGGGCCGTTCTGGGGAGGAATTCATGGCGTTGTTAAACATCCTGACGGCTTTTACATCGACGCCTCAGGCAAAGTGGATAAGAAAATTCTCGCCAAGCGTTATGCGATGGATTACGTCGAGTTTGAGCGCGTTTCGCTCGTTCGAATGCGCAATCAAGGTGGGCACCCCGACTACGTCGTTGCCGATGCCCGAGCAGATATCCTCGCTTATGCCGCTGCCGGCGACCTTATTTTCTCGGCGATCCCAAATCCGAAATATACATGGAAAACTCACGCCTGAAGACCACACCAAAGCAGAGCAACACGTGACTAAAAATTCTTGGACCGCAGCAAACATGCGGTTTTTCTATAGCGACTGCCGCTTGATATTTACACCAGAAGACGCGCAAGCGCGCGAAGCCCGAGGCGAATGGCTCGCACTCAATTTCAATTGTCCCACCGGACGCGGCATGATTATCGCCCGTTTTGGCCAGCGAACCTGCGAGATACACCGATTCGACATCACTGGCGCGAAGCGCCGCGGCAGTGGCCGAGCGACGCTTCAAGCGCTCCGACAGTTTTTTGATATCATTCTAATCCCTGATCCTCTCGCGCTCGACTTCTGGAACAAAATGCGAGATGAAGGACTCGTCCAAACACTCTTTTCTGATTACGTCGACGAGACTGAAGCCTCTCTTGTTTTTTACCGGAGCATGTCGTGATGAATAATTTCGTTAAAGACAACGCGCTCGAATCGCTCGCCTTCAAAGAAATTCAAGCACCCGAAGGCGACAGCCCTTGGTCGATCTTCGAATTCACTTGCGTGTATGGTCGAGGCCTAATCACCGCCAGCTTCACACATCGCACATGTGATATCCACCACTTTGATCTTCACGACTTCGATCGAGTCGGCGAAAAACGTCAAGGCAACGGTCGCGCCATGCTGTTGCTACTGCGCACCTATTTTGATACGATTGACGTCCCAAATCCTGTTGCGCATGGCTTCTGGCGTCAAATGCAACACGAAAACCTCGTTCGCGACCTCGGTGTCGATTACTCTGAGCCATTCGAACCGATCGTCTTTGAAGACCTCGGTAGTGAAGATCCTTTTTAATATGCATAGCGACAATATCGGAGACAGGCTCGATGCCCTTCAGGAAGAATTCCGGGCCGTCGGGGCGACCGTCATCACCGGCGATTCGCACCTCGATGTTTTTCAGGTGATTTTCGACAATCATGACGGCGGTTTGGCCGGCTTTGTTTGCCACGAAAGTCCCAACGTTTTCTATCTCGAACTCATCGAAGCGTATCACCCCTATCGCGGCACCGGCGTAGCCCGGCGCCTCATAGGTTGCCTGCTCACCATCCTAGACCGCCAGAAGATGCGATGCACACTCAGTGCCGAACAGCAAGATTCTGCTACTATGCCCTACGACAAGCTCGTTGCCTGGTATCGCCGATTAGGGTTTAAGATCACGAATAAATCCCAATTCTGTACAAAAATGCACCGCAAACCCCAATCCACTCAACCTCGCAGAAAAGATGTCTCATGAGTTTCTTATTTGCTCCCCTTTACGCTGCTTTCGTCGAACCGATCGTGCTCCTCGCTGGGATATCAATAATGATCGGTATAGCTACCGTGACATTGCCTCTCCTTAATGCACTGGGATTCATTGGGGACCTCTTTCGAGCACTTTTCCGATGCCGAACGCGCCGAGATTGCGCTATGGTCGCGTTCGCGATCGGCCTTTCTGGAATAACGATCGCAACACTGGCTTGCATTTTCAACAAATTATACCAGGAGCAACCAATTAGTACTCCCAGTACTATAGCAATGTCGGTAGCAACATGGTTGGTCTTTGCTCTGATTGCGACCATTCTTCCGCGCATGGCTCTGCATATGATTCTCGGAGGCTTCATTCGCGAACGCTATCAAGTCGAACGCAGCCCATTCTCATCTGTTCAATTCCACACCCACTAAAACCAGAGACACTCGATTCGCAATGATTACCGTACTATCCGTGAACAACGAAAAACCCTATCCCGAAGAACAGATCGCTCGCTTTCGAGTACACATGCAACGCATCGGGGCAACCATTGTCGACCGTCATTGGGCAGTGGAAATTCAGATCGACCAAAACGACTGCTTTTGCAAAGGCTTTCTGTTTCGGCATGACCTAACCGCGTTTGTAATCGACCTGATCTCGACGAAAGAAGCGCGCCGGCGCCAGGGCGCAGCAAAATCCGTCATCACTCAAGTTCTTGCTGTACTTGACACCCTGTCTCTCACCTGTGGCCTCGATGCCGAAGACCTTTACACGGCAACCATGCCGTTCGATGACCTTATCGCTTGGTACGAGCGTCTCGGATTTAGAATGGTCTTAAACAATGAAATCGGCATCACGATGCGTCGACCACCACAAACCATTTCGGCAGATCGCTCACTGGTCTAGTTATCTCCCAGTTTAACAGAAAGCCCATTCCCGCCCAATGAGTATTTATAGCGTCCAGCCCACCATCGAAACCGATGTCTATTCGCCCTGGCCGAAAGACAGAAACAACCAACCATATCCGACTGACCTGAAAAATGTCCAAGAATTTGCGGCTCATCTGATCCGAACGTATGAGCGTCCTCTCGCCTACGATCATATCATTTCCGAATTTTCTGGATATCGTGGCGTACTTCGACTCTTTCCAGCCCATCGACTAGTCGAAGATGAATATGTCGCGCAGTTTCCCGAAAACGAAGCCCGCTACGAAAAAATGGATCCCCGAACACAACCGCCACTCATCATCTGGGATGATGGGTTTATTGAAGACGGCCACCATCGCTTACGGGTTGGTCGACGCCAAGGAAAAACTCATTTTTGGTGCTATCTTATGCTGCCAGTGAAGACTTCATTCGTCTGGAATCACGCGTTAGACAAATCCACCAGAATATTGGCGAAACAACGCCTCGTCGACTCCGTGAAAGCAGTGGACGTAACACCACAACACAAAAAGTCCAGAAAATCGGCAGCAACGACATGAATAAAGCCAAAGCGTACCATCTTACTCCAACACGCAATCTCAAGTACATCGAAACCGAAGGGCTCTTGGCCCGTAAAGGCCGCCGTTCCCGCAACGCACGCGAGCGCGAGAACGGCGTCTGGATGTTCCCCACAATCGACGCATTAATCTATGCCATCGATAATTGGATTCCCAACATGTTCTCCGAACGGACAAAGCTAGCTTTGATCGAAGTGGATGTCAACGGCGAAGCGCTTTTCGGCGAAAACGTCGAGGTCTGCTGCCCCTTTAACATCCGGCGTTCTCAGATCCGAATACTTACTCGCGACATCAACACCCTCACCGCTGACACCCTCAATAATCTCCTCGCTTAAAAGGCTCCCTTATGGCTGCAATCATTCTTACATCACGTACGCAGGCAATCGCCGACGGCGTGTTCGTTGATGTGACAAACACCCCAGAGTACAAAGAGTGCAACATCCGGTATCCCGTTGCCTTGACCCGAGCGGTCTACGAGAGCTGCGTTCGATGGACCGAAGCAGACACTAAATCTCCGCAAGATGAGGCCGCCCGGCTATGGGACCTGTTATACATGTTCGCGCTTCAGGAAAAAAGAAACGGTCAAACCTCATTTTCGTTTGAGCTCTATGTCGTCCCACGCAAAGGCCGCGGCGTCCGATCGCGCCGTGTCCAACTTCAAGCGATTCGCGGACCTGGTGATACGTCCGACCCCGTTTACACCATTTCGCACCCGACGAAAGCTGAGGAAACGCAATGTCTCCCTCGAAAATAATTCAAAAATCTCGGCGGCGTACCGTTAAATACGTAACCTGCCGACATTGCCGCAAACAGATAAAACTTCGTGGATTCCACGGCCATTTGCGCCTAAGCCGTGCCTGCCGGCTTGCCGAAGACATTCTTCATGATCGGCTCAGTAGCCGCATTGTCGCCCATCGGTTCCTAGACTCATTTGTTCTCACGAAGGAGAAACCATGAAAAGTCTTCAAGAAAAACTGCTGCAGCCCCAAATACTCGTAGCAAAATTGCTTCGTGGTAAGCGAACGAGCGAATGCGTCAAGACGATTCTGCGCGAAAATAACATAGACTCAGAAATCGTTCAAGGCATTATTCAAAAATTCGCCCACACTGGAAATTATCCGTAAAAAAAGAAGAAAGATACATGAGAATACGTACGAACATCCTCCGCGCTGAATTCATCAAACATAATATCGCAACACGCCTTACTGCTGGATCACTCACGATAGAAGAAGTCGCGCGACTCGCGACAGACTTAGCTCAGGCACTTATTGAAACGCTCCAGGCTATCGACCGCATCGACAATGCGCCGGACCTTCACGGATACGACATGGCGCATCGACCCTACCGCGGAATCAACAAAAACGCCGTTGAGATGGAAATTCAGCGGGTCGTACGCGTCCGCATTCCCCAACTTCCAAAACCCAGCGAAACCACAACAAACTCATCTTCCTAGGCGCAAAAGAAAAGCACCGCATGCGCACATATTTTTTACGCTACACAAAAAACGTCGAGCAAGACTTCCAATTCCCGCATTCTCGGGAATTCATAACCGTCGCTCAAATACTTCCCGAAGACGACTGGGACACGTGGAATCCAGCGATCGGCGACAACGTCGACGTCTGGGATACGATCTACGGCGAAAGTTCGCCGACAACACGCACGATTGTCGCCTATGATGCCAGCGATGGCGTCGTCGCACTCGAACAGCCTGGTCTTTGCGGCATTACAATCGACCACGTCCCCGCCACCTATGCTCTCGCGCGAGCCTCGGCGTATTACCTTGGCCGCGATGGCTATCCTTGGGCACCGTTTTTGGCTCTCTACGAAGGAAGCCCCGTCGGCAAAGGATTCGACTCGGTCCTCTTCCGACCACAGTCTCTGATCAAATTGTGGAACACCCACACACAAATCGAAGTCACCGTTCCAGACCACATTTCTTAAGAAAGACCATTTCTGATGTTTATCCCTTATCCGGCATCCGCGGCCGCGTCCCATAACGGTTGTCACGAAGCTTGCGACATGCTCGTTGGCCCATGCGCCTGTGGCGCTACCCATGCCTTGACCGATTGGAACCCCGGCGTCATCGCTGCCTACGAAATGGAACACGCTCATGTCGGGCTCCATGGATACATCGCCTATTACGAGCGCAAAACGATTGTTGTCTGGGGTAAATCTGTTTTGGCGGCACGCAGCGATGCGGCGAGACAGCTCGGCGTAAAAACAAAAAACGAATATAAAATCACTCTCTATCTCTCCCTGAAATGGAACGAAGAGACGTCATCTCACCAACAGGTCTCCCACTCCACCACAAGCTTCTAAAAGTGAGCACCCTGCCACACAATCGAACTTTAACGCCAATACGAAAAGTTGTCGCAGTACTCGGAGTTTGCGCTTTCTTTTTCGGCATGAAGACGCAGGTAGCTGCTAGTGAAACAGCAGACAATATATGTTCAACATCCAAAAGCGATACAAGACGATTTGCCGAATCTCTTCGCGTTTCCATACACGCACCAAAAGGTAAGATTTTCCTTGTCCCCGCAAAGAAAAGCGCCGACTTGGAACGTGGCTTGATGTGCGTAACCGACGTACCAAAAAACCATGGCATGCTCTTTGTGCTTGGACCGCCCGAACGCATTGTCGCATTTTGGATGAAAAACACGATCGTTCCACCCGACATGATCTTCATCGGCGCAAACGGCGAAGTCCGCAACGTTGCTCAAAATGTGCCCGCAACACCAAAAGGAACAGATAACTCCGACATCGCTCGACGCAATGGACAAGCACAGTACGTTATCGAACTCGCCGCTGGAGATGCTCGCCGAAACAACATTGTCGCTGGCAGTACCTTTTTAATCCACGAACTCGAAGAAATCCCTAACACTACGCACAAAATTAACTGAGAAACAAAAATAATGACACTCATCCGCAGCGACGAACACGGCCTCTACGCGAATGTGGGCGGCTACAAGGCCAGGCCCCTTCCGCGCAACCCACACGAGACAAACGGTTATCAACACATCTCCGGCATGAATGGGCGCGTTTTCGTCTTCGACGGAATAAGCCGTTACAAAGTTGGAGCCTCCCCAGTGGCTAGCCACTGGGGAGGCTCCCCTCTTGTCCGAGTAGGCGACGAAATCTGGTGGGCATGTGAATTCACTGACGCCACCGCACGAGTATTAGAACGTGAAAAAGCACGCATCGCTAATCTAAAGACTGCAAAAACCGCTATCTGAAGAAAAAATCAATTCAAGGTGACGCGCTGTTTTGCGCAGCGTCACCTTGAACGCCGTATCCTGAAACGAAAGTCCGACGGACATGCCAGAAATTGTTGACCTCATCCACTTTACAAATCGCATTTTCGTCAATGGCGGAGAAATTACCGTCGTCAATTACGTTGTTGCTGATGCCAAGCAGTGCGCACTAGACATCGATTCCATCCTCCACTACGATCACCTTGGCTATGCCATCATTGATGTCAGTGTGACCAACGAAACTGGCAATGCCGTCTACATCAAGCGACAATTCGAAAACGCGTTGCAAACCATCTGGCGTCGCCACCCACAAGTAACGATCGGCAATCCGCCATCTCGTAGATAAACATTCAACAACCTCAAAACATCGCAGCACTTGGAGAGTCTTTCAAACATGCCTGAAGAATCAACACCCAATCTCAACGCTCTTAACGCTACCTTTGCAACCCAAGAAGAAATCAATGCCGTAACGAATGGCAAGCCGGTCACTGCCGCCTTCGTCGAGGCTTATTACGACATCACCGAAACCGGCGACATCACACATGGCGCCCTAGCTTTTGCCGTTGCTGTCGACACAATGATCGGACTTAACGTCGAAACAGACGCTGAAACTATCGTTTCTGACCTCCAGTGGATCGCGGAAATGGCGAACGCTGCAGCAAACGAAATCGCCGAAAAATTTCTCAACTAACCATCATGCGCCTTACTCCAACCAAAGTCCGCAATCGTCTCCTTTCCGCCGGGTTCAAAAAAGCACTACTCGGCCTCCGCGGCTTCCAGTGCTATCAAGACCGCTACGAACAAGAGATCGTCATCGTTGATTATTATATTGCCCGCGCAGGTCTTGCGATCAAAGATGAAGACGAACGTATGAAGAATCTTGTGTCCTACAAGGCCGCGCTTATCAACGCAGGATTCGTCGTCGATTGGACCGAGTACCGAACATTGCATGTCCGCCTTCCCGATCCGCAGAAAGTTCTCTAATTATGTCCGATCCGTATTTCTTCCCTTATCCCGCATCGGTACCATCGAGCCACAACGGCACACACGAAGCGTGTGCCGTCCTCGTCGGGCCATGCGGCTGTGGTTCTATACATAGTCTCGCAGACTGGAAGGGTTTCGTTATTAAAGCATTTGAAATCGAACGGGAAAACGAAGGCAACAACGGCTATATCGCGTTCTTCAAATCAAAGAAAATCGACGTCTGGGCACCAACACTCCTTGCTGCCCGCGACAAAGCGGCTGGCATCCTCAAGGCTCGCAAGGCCTACGACGTCCATATTGCGATCAATATCCGTTGGAACGTCGAAACCCACCGTCACGAACAAGTCGTCCACTCCACTTCAGGACTTTAAAACATGAAAACGTATGAATGGTTTACAATAGCCCACCAAGCGGCTGAACTTCTTTTTGATCGAGCCCAACAGGCCGTTCACGGCGGCTATGACTCACTCGGTCTATCAACCCAAATGCGCCTTGGATCGTTTGCTTGCATCGTTACGGACGAGACCCAGCCCACCGGTTTCAGCTTCGGATTATATCAAGATCTGCCCCCGAACGCCGTCCGCTTCGCGTCCCTCGTCGACGAGAACCTGTCCTCGAAAGCAGTATTCGGAGCAAGTCTCTTAGGCAACGCGTTTGCGGTTATCGAGACCATATGTGTTCACTGCTGCGAAGGAATCATCCGGCAACGCCCGAGTGATCCGTTCTTCCACAATGAGTCGGGTGACGAACGCTGCGAAGACCCGACGGGCGCACCTACTGATGAATTCGCCACCCCAGGGATGCCGGAATGAAGAGCCTCCTTCGTAAACGAATTCTTACGCCTGAGCAAAAAACTGAACTTGTGAACGCAAAGGCAGCCGGGAAGGCCGCCTTCCACGCCGGCATCAAATGCGCGCCGTTTTATGACGCAACATTCATGGCGGGAATGACCTATGGACCCATCGGCGACCCCGCCAGCATCACGGCAGAAAAGATGACCGCCTGGTCCGAAGGCTGGCACCAAGAAAATGCCAACGCCGGCGGCCCAATTCCTGGCTTAGATAGAGGATGGGAACATGCCAAAGACTAGAAACAAAAACAAAAAGTCCCCGCCGTTGCGAATGAGCTATGGCCAAGCCCAGACCTATCTCGCTGAAAATCTCAACACCATTCGCCAGCAGATCGACAACGGCAGTTTTAGCCTCGCAAGTGGACTTGAAGCCTGGAAGGCCGCCTGTGCTCACGCGGTAGCAGCCACCAGCCAAGCCGGCATCCCTAGCTGATGTCTGGCATCGTCATCTGCCGACTTGGCGCACCTGTTCCCGGTCAATCGATCCCTGGATCTAAAGTCGACCTGTGTTCCGAATGCGGTGCAACCATCAGAGTCGCCCCGAGCGGCCGGAAAATGCTCGCCCAAGAGGGGATGCGCGCGGTCTGTACCACCTGTGGCAAGCAAATGATCGAAGCCTCAATGCTCAGCCCAGAACCACTTTCGGGCGAACAAAAGACCGAACTGATCGACGCAATCGGCCGGCGATTCAAACGCTAGGTCCAATGAACCAATATCCAAAAACATCACAGAAGAGTTCGCTGATATGCTCCTAACGATCCGAATCGCCTTAAGAGTCGTTGGTGTCGGATTATTTTTCATCGCATTTCCCCGCGTATCCATTTCAATGCCCGAGCTATTATCCGCAATGCTGGCTGGTGCATTCTTGTCCTTCGCACCGACGCCATTTGAAGGGCTCCGAGGATGGCTATTTTGGCCAAAATTTTCGCTTAAGAAATTACTCGTATCTTTTGGAGGCATTGTGGGACTTTTTGTCGTCGGCAGACTAGCCGTGTCTCTAATCGATCCCGGGAACTCAGATCTCGTTCGCGTAACCGTCGACTTAGAATACGCTATCCAATCTTACACTGCGACACTGTTAAGCGACATCCTGGACGACCGGCCACGGCGCAAGCATCGATGGTTCAACAAAATCAAGTTCCCAACGTTCAAGCCCGCGTTCCGCCCGGCGGCACTCCAACCACTCAAAACACAGATCGTAGCACCAGCCCTGAGACGAATCTAAATGCGACTCATCCAAGCATACACTGCCTTGGGCGCAGCCGAGGCGCCCGCGGAAACCTTGGAAACAGCACGCAAAATTGCGGTATGGATGCAACGCCGCGGCTACACCCTTCGGACCAGCGGCGAGCCCGGCATTCCTCGGGCATTCGAAGCGGGTGTGACCTGGCCATCTGCCCTCGAAGTGATTCTGCCAGAAAGCCCGTATCACGGAAGAACCGCCTCCCCAGTAGGGCCGGCCTATATCGCAGATACCGCATCGTTTCAGGCCGCCCAAAAACTACTCGCCAGCATTGAAAATTCTTCTACGACCTCGACAGATGATGCCGCGATCGCCATGGTCCTTCAAATACTCGGCCGTGACCTCGAATCGCCAAGCGACTTTGTCGTCCTCTGGAAACAGCCCGACGACCGGGATACTTCCGGAAGAACGCGAACGCTGCGTGCGATCGCCCACACAGCCAACATTCCTGTTTGGAATCTCGCCATTCCCAGTGAAGCCGCCCAGCTCCGCAAACTGTTGCGTGACATCGACCTAGAAAACCAACAAATCCTCTAAAAGACTCAACCAACCGAGAACCCGGTCCCTCGCCACGACTGTGCGCGCGGAACCGGGTTTTTTAATTTCCCCTGAAGTTCGCTACCAGCACATCTCGAAAGGGTCCATCATGGAATTTACCTGCAATGTCGCTTCTTTATTGACGACAGCCGAAGCGGCGGCTCGCATCATTCACAAGCACTCGGTTCGCCCCATCCGCACCATGATGCTCATCAGTGCCAAAACCGATATAGTGACCATCCGAGCAATAAACGACGACTTCATGATCATTCAAGAAATTGAAGCTTTTTCTGTCGAACCGGGAGACATCACCGTTCCCGTCCTGCAACTTCGTGACTATTTGCGGACCTTACCGAACAGTATCGTCAAAATAACCCAGACGGATGCTGGCGTTCTCGTTGTCTCTGGCGGATCCACGGCTACTCGCGCGCGATCTGTGCCTGGCGCTCGGGCGCAAGATGGATCGTGCGCCCTTCGGGGATCGCGAAGAGGGCGGCCACCGCCGCGCGCGGCGAACTCAATTCGCCAACGACCGCCGGCGGTGCGTGGCGGGCGGCTTCGTCGATGAGCGCGTCGAGGGCGTTGGTGATCCGCTCGATGAACGCAAAGCCCGGGTCGGAGCCGATGTTGACCAGGCCGAAGTTGCCTTCTTTTTCGCCCAGCGGCAGCCACCCGAAACCCATGCCGACCAGCAGGTTCACCACGCGTTTGGCGTCTTTGAGCGTGCGGGATTCGAGCAGCAGCTGCAGGGTGGCATGTTCGCGCATCCGTTGCTACCAGGCCGAAGAAGTCGACGCTGACGTCGAGCACGGCCGCGCCGCGACCGCAGGCGTGGGAACCACCGCAGAGCGATGCCGATAGCGCGTGGGGCGCGGGCCATGGGAACGGCAGCCAAGCGCAGCCGGACGCGCGCGACGATCGACCCGAGCGATGCGCGGGCAGCGGGGTTCGCACGCGCAAGCCTGCCCCGCGATTTGAGGCTCCCACTGGCGGGTGGTGACGTGAATGGCGGGGTGCTCCCTACAGCTCATCGAGTACGGCGAGCACCCGTCGTGCCAGGGTGGCGGCTTGCGCCGCTGAGAGCACGATCCGCACCGGCCGTTCGCGCTCAGCGCCGGCCGCCGGGTCATCCGTCACAATAAGCGCCACACCCCGCGCGCTGACGCCTTGCAGGCTCAGCTCGACTCGCAGCGCGCCGGGATCGTCCTCGGCCGGATAAAGGCGCCGTGGCGCGGGCTCTTCGGTGGTCATCCCGCGCGAGCGCCCGAGCGGGCCGGCGCGTCTTCCTCGACGATCCGCTCGTCCGAGGCGTCGCCGTCGGGGAGCGCGGGTCGGGGGCCCAGCTCGTGCGGACGAGTCGCTGGCGCAGCGATCGGGTAACGCGGCGCGCGGGCGCCGGAGGTCCTTTCCATCGTGCCTTCCGTGTTTGTGAGCGTCGTTCATCGAACCCGCGAAAACGGGGTTGGATTTGGAATAACGCACGCATCGCGCGACAAGAAGAGCGCAACGGTTCACGGCTGAAGACGACGATGGCCTCGCTCGTCGACGATCAGCCGGGACCTGTTTGTTACTGCACGCCGTTTACCGTCGAGCGCATCTCTAGCGCGCGGTGCAGGGGCGTAGTAGCGCGTAGTACGCCTGTCAAGATAATTGTCGTCGGCCAGTCGCCGATCTTGTTTTGGCAGACCGAGAGGTCGCGCTGCCACTGGCGTTGGCCGGATCGCGCGCGGTCAGCGCCTCAGCGATCGCCAGGCCCCGGCGATAGGCGGCCAGCGCCTCCGGCCCGTCCCCCTTGACCACCAGCACGTCCTCGATCTTGTTCTGGCTGACCGCGAGGTCGCGCTGCGACTCTGCGTTGGCCGGATCGCGCGCGGCAAGCGCCTCGGCGATGGCCAGGCCCCGGCGATAGGCGGCCAGCGCTCCCGGCCCGTCCCCTGGGCCACCAGCACGTCGCCGATCCGCTGTGAAACCTGGACTTTAAGCCTAAATCAAGCGGACATTCTAGTCGAAAGAAACAAAGACCAACCCCAGCCGGGCAAACAACCTTGGGCGCCCGAATCGTTTGGAGAAACAACGTCCCTTCCATTCGATACTTGGAAAGTGACCTTAAGCGAGACGATGAGTGCCTGCAGGCTTCCGAAAAAACTGAAAAAGGAGCCACTCGTTGATGCGATCTTCGAGATTCGTTTCTCGTCAAAGATACCGGCGTCGAGTGTATTGCCTGGCCTATTCGACCCGCTAATGTTAGCTGAACGTAACGTCGAACGACTTCCGGTAGCGGATGTTCCGATAAGTTTGCGGCACGCTGATTCAAACCTGCGCTATGCGCCCGTAGTCAGACTCGGTCTTGACAAGTTCTTTCTCTTAATCAGTGACTTCGGCGTGGCGCTTGCGTGTAAAATGCCGTACGTCGGCTGGGACGCCTTCAAGGCGAAGATTCTTGAGGTCATGCTCCTTCTAAAGTCTAAGAACGTCGTCGAGTCTCTCGAACGCTATAGCTTCAAGTATGTTGATCTGATAGAAGGCGCGAACCTTCGCGACCTGATTAGCCAGATCGCCATCGGCATTGAAATAGGTCGACACCCAATTAAGTCAGAGCCTTTCTCCCTTCGCGTCGAAATGCTCCGGGACGACCTACTTCACATCGTGCAAGTCATTGCGCCAGTTTCACTCATGACGCCTTCCGGACAACGTAATGGTGCTATTGTAGATATAGACGTCATTTGCAACAACGTGATTCCCGATTTTTCCGTGTTTGAAAACCACTTACCAGGCGCGCTGGAGGTCATTCACCAAGCCGCGAAGCAAATGTTTTTCGATTGCTTGATGCCCGAAACGATCACACGATTGGAGCCAGTTTATGACTGAATGTACGATTATCCAAACGTCTTCGACGTCGGGAGCCTCAGCGACAGCCGAAGAACATAATCTGGGACGCTCTTGGGTCTATTCAGCCTATTGTAGCGTTCCGTTCGGAGCGACCGTCAAAGACCAGCCGAACACTGTGTGCATCCAACTTAGCCCTACGGCTATAGGTAGAGAATCGAATACATTTGCTACGTATCCAAACGTCTTCACTCGCCAATATCAGTCCAACAGCCAGGAGTTTGAAGCAGTCGTGGCCTCATTCTACGCGACGCTGCTGGCAAAGCAACAACCGCTCGGGGAGGACTTTGAGAACGTAATTGCGGAGCATTTATGGGACCTCTACATCGAGAGCTAGGGCGGGCAACATGTGGCTCATCGAACGCCGGTTTACCGTAGTTCTGCGAACAAATGCCTGACGACAGGAACGAGTTTCAATTTTCGCCTAGCGTTGAAACCTTACGTCAGTTTCTCCCATATTACCTTACTGGGGAGCAGCAAAACAGGCTTGCACAAGAGCTGAGCGATTTCGACAGCAAGAAGCCATTCTATATGATCAACACGACGCTATATCAAGACGAGTTTTTGCAAGGGGATGGCTGGACGAAGTTGATGGTCGCAAATCTTGCGACTGGCGACAGGAAGTCAATTCAAGGAATATTGCTTTCCAACAGCTGCGACATTTCTCCGGAAAATAAACGCGACTTGCCGACAAGCGTCACGTTCGCTCCGATAGTCGAGGTCGATCAACTAAAGTCGTGGCTTGCGGCGTCACAATTGGAGCCCAACAAGATCGATAACAAGTTGCGGGACATACGCGACCAAAATGTCTCCAGTATCTTCTACCTTCCACCGGGTGGGCCGTTTACAAAAGAGCACGTTGCTCTATTGGGCCAAGTACACTCGATGCCCATTAAGATGTTTCAGGCAGCGTTAGGTCGGACAAAGCTATTTACATTAGATACACTCGGATTCTACGTCTTTATCGTCAAACTTTCCATACATTTTTGTCGACTCCGCGAAAACGTGAACAGAGCGTAAGCTCGCGACTTCAAAGATCAGTTTCAAGTTCATGATCCATCGACAGCGCGGTTCCTCGCCTTCACCGACGATGTCGAACACTTTAACCTCAAACTCGAAATCATCGACGGCCCTGATCGCGGTAAGATTGGTTGGACGACCGAAAACGGGCCGCGCATCCCAGATAATCCTATAGCCTTTATCGGCGACCTTACCGTAAGCGAAGCAGCAACTCCGACACCTGATCCAAAGCGTCGCGTCTTCGTTCTCGACAAAGATGTCCGGCTCTTCCATGATATTTCGGTCTGCCAGGACGCCTTTATCGCGATGTCAGACGAGGCCGCTCTTAAGCGCCTTCATGCTGCCGTCGATTCCGGTGAATTCGACGATGTGCCAAACGGCTCGCATGTTCATATTGTCGATGATCCACAGCCCGGAACGCCATTTCTAATCGTCGAAGACCTCCATGGTCATCGAGGCTGCATGGGCCGAGGTGAGATACCCGATTACTAGCTAGTGGGGTATTCACTCCATAGGTCGCCTGCTGTGCAACCATGGTACTTCGCTTTCTCGTTGCATATCAATTACTCAGCTCCATCCCGACACTACCTGGTAGATTGGAGTCGGGAGCGGCTTTTCCAGCCATGAGAACAATTGGATGAGAACAACGAAAGCCTCTCTGCCGGCAACTACCTCTCTGCCGAGCACCAAGCCGTGCGGGAAGCTGCCGTCCGAAAGCACAGGCCAGCCAATCACCTGTGAATTCCCAGAATATGGTATGCCACCGACGAAGTCGTAGGCCGCGCTTACATTGCTGGTACGTATAATTTCGGATAAAGTTGATTTAAAGCAGCCGTGTCCGAGCTCCGCAGTCGTATAAGCGTGAGCAATCTTCGCGAGCATTAGCGTCAACTCGTTCAAATGCATTACTTGGTTCGGAATAGCTTCCTGCGCTCCGAGCTCCTGAAGTCGTTGATCTCGCGTATCTCTGTCAATGTTATATGCCCATAAACCAATCTCAGGCGGCAATTCGGACGAGCGCCCCCCGGACGACGGCCTACTCCAGCGGAACGGTGACGGCTCTCTATAGTGACTTTATCGTCACATCAGAGAGGCTGGGAACTGAGTTGACATATGTTGACCAAATTGTGATCCAATCGGGTGACGCAAATCCATTTTCTGCGGACGGCGACTCGGGTGCGCTCGTTCTGGATGAGCACAAGAGAGCGATCGGTTTGCTCTTTGCAGGAGGAGAGACCGCCGGAGGAGATACCGTGAGCCTCGCAAATCACTTCGCGCGTGTGCAAGAGGCCCTGTTTCAGGGAAAAAGTACCCTGGATTTGACTCTGGTCGTGGCTGATACTGATAATTGAGAACCCTGTACTGTTGTCGGCTGCTTCCAGGGATGGTGGGGACGCCATGGAATGGACCCGTGATGCAAAATGTCTAGCGTGACCGATCGGGAAATTCGAGACGTCAAGCGACGGTGGTCGGCTCGTCTTCTTAGGCGTCCCGGGGTGGTTGGATTGGGCGTGGAATACGACATTTTAGGTAGGCCTCAGTTAACAGTGTTCCTTGAGCAATCAAGCGCTCAGCTTGGCTTGCCTTTAGAAATCGAGGGCCACCCTCTCAAGTTTCGGGTATCCGGGCGCGTTTGGGAGCAATTGCTCGCCCAATAGGCCCTCAAGATACAGACGCCGGCGAGTCTCGGCCCAGTCGCAATCGTCGACCTTGCTGAGATCGGGCAACGACGGCATGGTTGAATGCGCGAGCGAGACGGGACTGAGGTCTACGAGGTCTAGCCGCATCAGGTCGTCGGTCTCGATGTCGCGAGCAACGACGTCGTCGAAGCCGA
>Ga0182016_10001229_pt1 | contig 31312 bp, 27 predicted proteins | sample 712S2MmetaG_FD_120491 | JGI IMG/M metagenome (GOLD analysis project Ga0182016, IMG submission 120491) | Permafrost microbial communities from Stordalen Mire, Sweden - 712S2M metaG | ecosystem: Environmental > Terrestrial > Soil > Wetlands > Permafrost | place: Sweden: Stordalen | collected...
ACTGGAACGCGTGACCGGAGTGAAACCAAAAATGATTCCCGGCGGAAAAGAAATTTGCGAATGCATCGGCATCGTTACCGGCGGCGCGGGCGCGGAATTAAAACAGGCCGCCGCCGAGGGCGTGGACACGTTCATCACCGGCGAAGGCCCGCACTGGACGTTCGCGCTGGCCGAGGAGCTGGGATTGAATGTTTTTTACGGCGGCCATTACGCCACGGAAACCTTCGGCGTGAAGGCTCTGGCGGCGGAGCTGGCCAAAAAATTCAAGGTGCCGTGGGAATTTTTAGATCACCCGACGGGATTGTAACGGCGGTCTGTGACCGCCGGGTCATCGCTTGCAGAGCGGCGCACCAGCTACGAATAAAATTCCGCAAACGCGTCCCACGCTTTTGATTCGTTCCATGCCGGCGTGAGTTTGGCGGCGGGCTCGGTGTTCATGCGGTTGAGCGGCTCGCTGAAATCGGTCTGCCGCGCCAGTATCAATTCGCACGCCCAGCCAAGCCGTGCCTTCACTTCACGCGCGACGCGCTGCGCGAATTCACCTTGTTTTTCAACGTAGCCGCTGGGATTGATTTTCAGCAGCGGCTCCTGCGTGGCCGCGACCCGCGCGGCAAACTGCGCATACGCCGCTGCGAGCAAATCCACATGAATATTGTCGCGGACATAAGCAGGCGTTTTGACTTCACACGGCTGGCCTGCCTGCCAGTTTTTCATCAGGAACGCGGTGAAGCGCGGTTCTTCCAACGGGCCAAACGGATTGGGAATGACAAATTTCCCGAGCGGCAATCCGGCGTGGCGACAGCCGGCGTGGAACGCCTCGCAGGTCAGCGTCTTGGACAGGCTGTAAGGCGAAAATGTGCGAAGCGGTTCGTCGCCCGCGCCTTCGCCGGCTTCAAAGTAAGTGCCGGTCAGGACGACGGCTTTTGATCCGCGCTCGCGCAAAACCGCCAACACGGCGGGGAGATTGTATGTGTTGTTCCTGAGCGCCGTCGGCGCGTCGAAGTTCGGGCTTTTGTAGTTCGTCACGTCCGCGCCGTGATGGCAGAGCAGGTCGAAATTTTCTCCGCCCGCCAGCTTTAGAAAATTTTCCGAGCCGAACGGAGCTTGGGGAACCAGGCGGCAGAGCGGTTGCAGCAGCTTGATCCGCTCCCGGCGCGTGCCGGTGTAGTTTTCCAGGTCGCGCGTGACCGGGCAGACGATTTCATGCCCGGCGGCGGCCAGTTTTCGGACAAACCAAAATCCGGTGAACGAACTCGCGCCGGTGAAAAGGATTTTCATTCGCGTTCAGAACGGGGATTGGAACTCCTGCAGCGTGGGAAGTTTTCCGTCGCGCTCGGAAAGCACCGGGGCAGCCACCGGCCACGGAAAGTTTATGGAGTTCCAAGCGACGCCTGTGTCGTGCGGTGGAGAATGCGGACGGCTCGCGGCATAGCTGACAAGCGAATGATTTTCCAAGGCAAGAAAACCGTGTGCAAAACCTTCCGGAATGAACAGCATTTCAGCGCTGGTGGCGCTCAGTTCGCGCGCCATCACGCCGCCAAACGCAGGCGAGCTTTTTCGCAAATCCACAATGACATCCAGAATCCTGCCGGCGAGGCAGCACACCAGTCGTGCCTGCGTGTGCGGCGGCAGTTGAAAGTGCATTCCGCGGAGGACATTTTTGTGCGAGATGGAAAAGAACTCTTCCTGCGGCTCAAAATAAATTCCGGCATTTTGGAAGGCCGGCACATGAAACGTCTTTACGAAACTGCCGCGCAAATCGGCAAAGACTCGTGGTCGGATAAGGCGCACGCCAGACAGTTCCGTCGGAAGAATTTCCATGTGTCAGAATTGTTTTACGAAAGCTTGCATGGTGTCCACCATGTAATCAAGCATCGGGCGCGTGAGTCCCGGATAAGTGCCGATAAACAGCGCCTCGTCCATGATTTGGTCAGCCCCGGCCAGGTCGCCCACAACGCGGAACGCGGCTGGCCGGTCCTTTTTAAGCTGAACGAACACCGGCTGGCGGACGAGGTTGCCGCCAAAGAGCATCCGGCTGCCAATTTTCTTTTCTTCGAGATGGCGGGCAAATGCAAATTTTTTAAATGGAGCGCCCGGTTTGACGCGCACCATGAAGCCAAACCAGGAGCAGATGGTTTTGTGTCCAGAAACGTCCCATGTGAAACCTGCCGGTGTCCAGCCGGTCGCGTGCGTGGGCAGCATGAACTCGAAAAATTCCGAGCAACTGTCGAGACCTCGGCGCAAGTATTCCCAGTTGTCAATGCGCGCCTGAATGAACTGCGGAAGTTTTTCCATCTGCACACGGCCAATCGCGGCCTGAATGTCGAGCGGCTTCAAATTGTAGCCGAAGTGCGAATAGATGAATTTGTGATCGTAGCCCTTGGGCAGGTCGCCAAGCTGCCAGTCGTAGCGTTTGCCGCAGGTGTTGTCCTTGCCGCTGGCGCACCAGCAGTCACGGCCCCAGTCGCGGAAGCTTTCAACAATGGCGCGAAGCTTCAAGCTCCCGACGACGTTAACTGCGCCGCCTTCACCCAAGGTCAGGTGATGCGGGGGATAAAATGATTGCGTGGAAAGATCGCCAAACGTGCCGGTGAACTTTCCATCATAACGCGAGCCGAGCGCGTCGCAATTGTCTTCAATCAGCCAGAGTTGATGTTTGCGGCAAAATTCGGTGACAACGGCAAGGTTGAACGGGTTGCCCAGCGTATGTGCGATGCAAACGGCCTTGGTTTTGCCTGCGTGATAAGCTTCTTCCAACTGCTCCACGCGCGCGTTGAGCGTGCGCGGATCATTGTCAATGAACACTGGCACAAAGCCGTTCTGGATGATCGGCGCGACGGTCGTGGGAAAGCCCGCCGCGACCGTGATGACTTCATCACCGGGTTGGAGCCGGCGATTGCCGAGCCGCGGGCTTGACAGCGCGGACATGGCGAGCAAGTTGGCTGACGAACCGGAGTTGCACAGCACGCTGGATTTGACGCCCAAAAAGGTGGTGAGTTTCTGTTCAAACACTTCGCCCTCTTTGCCCAGTGTCAGCCAGAAGTCAAGGGTGGAAGAAACGGCGGCTTCAACCTCGTCTTCAGTGAAAACGCGTCCGGCATAGGGCACCGTGGTTTTTCCGGCGACGAACTCCCGTTGGTCGTTTGGCAGATAACCCGGACGATTGGTCCCATGCGTCTGACGGGAAAATTCGCGGGTCAGGCGGAGGATTTCAGCTTTCAATTCGGCGGCATTCATAGGCAGGTCAATGTAACTCAAATTTCACTTGGCGGCGGCAAGCTTCTTTTTCAACGCCCGCAACCGGACAAACTGGTCGCCCTCAAAATCTTTGAGGCTGAACTGGTGATCCCGGTATTTTTTCAGCAGCTCTTCGAGGCCGGACTGCAAATTATATTTCAGCCGGAAATCCGGAAACAGCGAGTAAAGCTTGTCGAACTTCACGCGGTAATTGCGCGGGTCGGGACCCACTTCCCCAGTGTAAACGACCTTCGCCTGCGGCACGAGCATTTGCACGGCGTTGCCGACATCTCGCACCTGGTAGTTTTGCTCGTTCGCGCCAATATTCACAGCCTGGTTATGGATTTTTTCGCGGGGCGCTTCGGTAAACAACACGAAGGCGCGGGCGATGTCGTGACAATGGACGAGCGGACGCCACGGCGAGCCGTCGCTCATGATGCGGATGTCACCGCGCGCAATGGCGCAGGCGAGCAGGTTGTTCGCCACCAGATCAATCCGCAGGTTTGGCGAATGGCCGTAGGCGGTTGAATTGCGGAGAAACGCCGGGGAAAAATTTCCATCGGCAAGCGGCGAAACCTGCCGTTCCGTTTCGACCTTGGAAACCGCGTAGGCGGAAACCGGATTGAACTTGGCGCTTTCATCCAGGTCGAGGGTTTCGCCTTTGCCGTAAACGGAGCAGCTTCCTGAAAACAAGAATCGCGGCACGCCGGCGCTTTTGGCGCGCCTGGCCAGTTCAATCGAGCCGTCGCGGTTCGTGTCGTAGGTGAGCTTCTCGTCGAGGTCGCCCATTGGATCGTTGGAAATCGCGGCGAGATGGCAGATCGCGTCCAAGCCCTGCAAGTCGCGCGCGGTGAGCGTGCGGAAGTCGGCGGAGATTTCCTTGTCGGCGACGGGCAGCGGTTCCCAGTTGCAGGCATCAAAGTAGCCGATGTCCACGCCGGTGACGTGATGACCGGCTTCCTTCAGAAGTTTGACCAAGTGCGCGCCGATATAGCCACGGTGGCCGGTAACGAGAATTTTCATCCGCCATTCTTGCCGGACTAGTTCAACTGGGTCAAAACTTTTTCCGAGATTTTTGTGCCGATGGCGAGCGACGCCGTGGCGGCGGGTGACGGTGCGTTGACGACATGCAGGATGCCGCGCGCCTCCTCAAAGTGAAAATCCTCGACCAGTTTTCCGTCCGGCAGCATGGCTTGGGCGCGCACACCCGCGCCGCCGGTTTCCAGATCATCCGCGCGGATCTCCGGCACCAATTTTTGCAGCGAGCGGGTGAACTCGGCCCGGGAAAGCGAGCGGTGAATTTCGTAGCCGCACATGCTTGGATACTTGGCGAGAAATTTCCACAGGCCTGAATAGAAAAGTGATTCCGCCAGGTCACGCAGATTCACATCCGTCCATTTGTAGCCTTCGCGGGCGAAGGCGAGCACGGCGTTCGGCCCGGCCTCGACGCCGCCGTGGACGAGCCGCGTGAAATGGACGCCGAGAAATGGAAACTTCGGGTCGGGCACCGGGTAAATCAAATGGCGGACCAGAAACTGCCGCTCCTTTTTGATTTGAAAATACTCGCCACGAAACGGGATGATTTTGGCCGCCGGTTTTTGTCCCGCCGCGCGCACCAGCCGGTCGGCGTGCAGCCCGCCGCAGGTGATGACAAATTTGGTCTGAAAATTTCCGGCTGAAGTTTCAATCACCCAGCTGGCGGCATTGGGGACAATTTTCCCAACGCGCGTTTCAAGTTTGATTTCGCCACCGGCGCGGCGAATAAGTTCGCCAAGTTTTTCGCAGACGCCCGGATAATCCACGATGCCTTCCTGCGGCACATGAATCGCCGCGAGGCCGGCGGCGTGGGGCTCGATCTCCTTGATTTGCGCGGGGGTCAATTTGCGCAGGCCCTGCAATCCGTTCGCGTTGCCGCGCTCCCATAAATTTTCCAGCCGGGGCAGTTCGTCCCCGGTCGTGGCGACGACGATTTTTCCGCATTGCTCGTGCGCGATGCCGTGCGCGCGGCAGAACATAATCATCTGCTGCAGGCCCTGCACGGCGCATTTTGCCTTTTCCGAGCCAGGCTTGTAATACAACCCGGAGTGCAGCACGCCGCTGTTGTTGCCGGTCTGGTGTGCGGCCAGTTTTGACTCTTTTTCAAGCAGCAAAACTTTCAACTGTGGCCGCGCTTCGAGCAGCCGGTGCGCGGTGGCTAGGCCGACGATGCCGCCGCCCACGATGGTTGCGTCGTAAGTCATTTATTTTAGCCAGGGTGGGCTGCCGGATTCGGCCAGCTTGGTCAACTGCTCGCGGTCGCGCTGCGTGTCCATGCACGCCCAGAAACCGGAGTGCTTGTGGATGTTCAACTGTCCGTCGCGCGCCAGCTTCACCAGCGGTTCGCGCTCCAGCACGCAGTCCTCGTCCTCGGAAAGATATTTGCGGAAATCGCGGTTAAAGAAAAAATAACCGCCGTTGATCCAGTGGTTTTCCAAATCCGGTTTCTCGGCGAATTCTACGACGCGGTCGCCGTCCACCTTGATTTCGCCGAAGCGCGAAGGCGGGTTGACACCGAGCACCGTGCCGAGTTTTTTTTGCGCGAGGTGATAATGCAGTTCCCCGGCAAGATCGGCGTCGGTCAGGCCGTCGCCGTAGGTGACGGCAAAATGTTCCGCGCCGCCGAGATACTTGCGCGTTGCCTGCGCCACGCGGCTGCCGGTCATGTTTTTTTCGCCGGTGCCGGCGAGCGTGATTTCCCAGTCAAGTTCGAGCCGCGCCTCGTGGATCTTCACCTCGTTGGTCTTGAGCTTGATGGTGCAGTCGGCGTTGTGCAGGTGAAAATTGCTGAAATAATCCTTCACCACGTCGGCCTTGAAACCCAGACACAGGACGAAGCGGCGAAACCCATGCCGCGCATAAATCTGCATGACATGCCAGAGGATGGGATGTTCGCCGATGGGCACCATCGGTTTCGGTCGAAATTCGGTTTCTTCCTTGATGCGTGTGCCGAGGCCGCCGCACAGGATGAAGACGGGAATGTCCGCAGTGTTCATGTGCCCATGTTGACGAAAATGGTGTGGCAATAAAAGCCTGAACTTGTCTGCCGCCTGTGCTTTGCCATATCTTGCCACGCGTGCCATCCCAAATCATCACGGCCATCCCCGTTTTCAACGGCGAGGCGTTCATTGCGCAGACACTGGCGTCCATTGCGAGCCAAACCCGGCGGCCCGACCGCGTCGTGGTGCTGGACAATTGCTCGACGGATCGCACGGAGGAAATTGTCCGAAACTTCAAAGACATTCCTTGCGAATTCATCCGCAACCCGACAAACCTCGGATTGTTTGGCAATTTCAATCGCTGTCTCGACTTCGCGGCGGATACGGAATTCCTGCAAATCCTCCACGCCGACGACGTAATTGAACCGGAGTTTTATGAAGTCATGACCCGCCAGCTCGCGGATTGTGACGGCTTGGGATTGGCTTGGTGCCTGGACGAGCGTATTGATGAACAAAGCCGGCATTTGAGTTTGTCCGGCCCGGCGGACGGGAAAGTTGAAATACTGGATCGCGACATTTTCTTGCAGCGTAAGGCGGAAATCGGCAACCAGGCGTTTTGCGCGACGCTGATGAAAACCAACGGCCAGCCTGCTCCGTGCCGGTTCCCGCTCGATTATCCCATCGTGGGCGACATGGTTTTTTGGGCGGACTTCGGCTCGCACTGTCGCCGGACGATTCATCTGCACCGGGCGCTGGCCAAATATCGCTGGCATGGCACCAACCAGACGGTGCTCCTCGGCCCATCCCTCCAGTCGCTGGTTCACGATGAATGGCGAATGATGGAACGCACCGAAGCGTTGCGCGGCAAAGGCAGGAGCATGTTCCGCAGATTAAAATTGAAGGGCCTGCTCGCCGTGCGTTCCGGGATCAAGGCCCGGCGCGTCCGGCAAAATGGCGATGCAGCCTATTCGCGCAAAATCGAGGAAACGGCGTGCGGCATCACGGGCCGGCCGTTATGGTTGGCGGGACAAGTGCTGGTCCGGCTGCGTGATTTTTACCTGTTCGGAATTCTGCGCCGACAACGGCATCCGAAAAATATTTACGGTTAGTTTGCCGCAGGTTTGCGCCGTTCCAAATACACCAGCAGGCCGAGCAGCATGACACCGACGACCATGGCCGCGAGGGTGACGTAAAGCGGCTTGTTCGGCAGCGTGAACCGGAACTCGACGGTGTGGCTGCCCGGCGGCAGATAAACGCCGCGCATGATGAAGTTGCAGCGCAGCAGCTCCGCCGGCTTGCCATCCACGGACACATGCCAGTTCGCATCATATTTGTCGTTGAGCAGCAGCACGGACGCCGTGTCGGATTTGGTGTCGAACACGATGTGGGCCGGCTTGTAACTTTTGAAAGCCACCGTGCCGGAATTTTCATTGGTAGAACTCATCGCCGTTGCCGCCGGCAACGGCGTGGCAACGAGGACGGTTTGCTGCGGGTCGAAATTTTTGTCGGCCAGTAATTTCAGTGTCGCTGCATCGTTGGTGTTGGTCTGCCAGCGGGAATAGAGCTTCGCCCGCGGCAGCGCGCCGGTGAATTCAAACAGCGCGAGGTCCTTGCAAAAGGTCGGATATTTCCCGTTGTTGTCTTCAGACGTGACGGCGGTGAGTTCCTCCAGCCGCTGATGAAAGTCCTCGACGCCGGGTTTGAGGACAACGTCGAAGCGTTTGACTATGTGAAACCGCCGTTGCTCCGGGTCGAGTTGGCTGTTCATCACATCCAGATAACCGGCGGGACCAAGCAGGTATCGGTTGTTGGTCAGTTGCCAGCGGCGAGGCAAAAGCCACGCGCTGTCGGCGTCGCCGCGCGTGGCCAGCGCACCTTCGAAGGCTGCCAGGTCCGCCGGCATGCGCGGCATCTGCACGATGTCCAGCGACTGGATGTTGTAATACGGAAAAAGCTGCTGCGCCCACTCGATGCGGTAGAGTTCATCGAAGACTTGAAACTGCTCCGGCGTGCGGAACGGCAGCAGGGCGACGCGATGTTCGTAAGGCTTGTCCTTCAGAAAATCCACAATGGGATTAAGTGAATTGATTTCATATTTTTGCGCGTAATCCCAATGGACGATGTAAGGCAGGTCGGCGCGGCCCAAATCGAAAATAAGCAGGACGCCGAGCAGGATGCCGCCAAGCCGCGCGCGTTTGCCCGAAAAAACTCCCGCGAGGATGAGGATGATCAGGAACACGGCGGCGGAAAAAATCAAAAGGAACCAGCCGACCTGGCCGATGCTGAAGCTGGCGATTGCCCCGGCCTGCGTCGGATCGGGGAAGCCGACGGATTGCAGGTATTTGACCAGGGAAGGTTTTTGCGCGGCATAAATCAGCCATGCCAGCACGCTGCCGCCAAGCGTTCCAACACAGGCGAGCGTCCACTTGCGGTCGAAACCGCGGATTTTTTCCCACCAGTTGATGAACTGGGTGGAAGCCGCCACGGAACTGCTGGCGGGAACTTCCAGATAGCGCCGGCTCAAGACGTGAACACCATAGGCAAACAAAATCACGGTGGCCCACGAAAACACGATGATGAATTTGGCTGGATTTCGGATGGTGGAGGCATGCGGCAGGGCGTAAAACATTTTGTAAAAGGCCGGCGCAAACCGGCCCCATGACAACAGCAATGAACCGACCAGCACGATGGCCCAGAACCAGATGAACCGTTTTTGCGTTTCGGTGAACGGGGAATTTCCCCGCCGAAATGATTGCGCGACGGCAAAGGCCGCCAGCAGCACCACGAGGATGCCAAGATAATCGCCGCCGCCGGTTTGCCGCAAAAAGTTGCCCGCCGGCGGTTCGCCCTGCCGGCCACTGTCATAGTAGCGGTCAATCGCCGGGTCACGTCCGACGCCACCCCAGTAATTGCCGTCTTTGTAGATCGGTTGAAGCGCGGGCATCATGTCCTTCGGCGTGTCGAGCTTGTAGCCGAACAGACCGGGCACCACGAGGCCGAGCGTCTCGGTCTTGGGCAGGCTCCATTGCGTCGCCCAGTCCCAGTGTGCAAGCTTGGTCTCCGTGTCCTGCCCGGTGCCGGCGATGCCGGTGATGTTGGAACCAACCAGCGCGAGGACGGTTTGCAGCGCCAGAAATCCGGCGAAAACGGCGACAATGGCCACGCGGCTGATGCCGCCGAAAATTTTTCTGACCGGCGGAACGCCCTCTTCATTCAGGGCCTTGAACAAAACGAACGCGGCGATGAACACGCTGAAGATTGCGCCGATGTCGGCCGCCTCTATGACGTTCATGCCGACACAAAGCCCGGCCAACGCCAGCCGGGTCCAACGCGTCAGCGCGGGCATCGTCGGCGAATTGCCCGCAACGAGGCCCAGCGCAAAAAAATCCATGCCGATGGCGATTTGTTGTGACGCGACGCCCCAGCACGCTGTTGCAAAAAAATCGGAACTCAACGCCGCCGCCAGCCCGCCCAACACCGCCGCGAGCGGAGACAATTTCATCTGCCGGAAACAAAACCATGCCCCGACGCCAAGGATCCACAGCGCAATGGGCGCGTCAAATTTGGCATAACCGATCGGACCGAGTGCCCAGCAAATTGCCGAAGTGATACTGGCTGAAAACACTCCGGCGTTGCTGCCGATGCTGTTTAGGTCATACCACTGGCCGAACACGGCCTCCGGCAGATGCATCCAAGCGGCGTTTTGCATTCCCAGCGGGCCGTCATTGGAGAAATGAACGAAGCCGGGCAGAAAGCTCCGCCAGAAGAGAATGGCCAGCACGATGAGCAACAACGATGGCGCGGATAATCTTGCTGACTTGGTTGCTGACACGGATTTAGCGGTTTTCATAAAGTCAAAATTGAATAATCATTGTCAGTTGAGGCGCTGTGGGTGTCAAGGAAGCTACGCTTCCGGTGGTTACTCATTTTCCTTTTATCCTCGGCAGTGTCACTGCATATTGTTTTACTCTGCGTTTTTAATAATAAAATGAAAAGCCAAGCCAATTTGACTTTGTCGCTGTTAAAGCAAGGTGCCGACCCCGGCCAGATTCAGGTGAAACTTGCTTTGCGCAAGACTTTGCTGGGATGCCAAACGGTTTTAGATGTGGGTTGCGGTTCCGCCCCGACATTGCGTCAGTTGGAAGTCCCCCGTTGTGTCGGACTCGAGGGTTACCGTCCGGATTTCGAGAAAGCTCGCAGCTTAAACACCCAGGACGAATTAGTCTTTGGTGATGTCCGGGAACTCACCACCCTGTTTAAGCCGGGTCAATTTGACGCCTGTATCGCAATGGATGTCATTGAACATTTGCCAAAGGCGGACGGGGTGAAATTGATGCGCGACATGGAATTGATTGCCAAGAAGAAGGTGGTCATTTTCACCCCCAACGGATTTTTGCCCCAGCGACAATCCGCCAACAGCGATCTACAGGCGCATTTTTCTGGTTGGGAAGCCGATGAAATGAAGGGCTTTGGCTACGAGGTGACGGGCATGCTCGGTCCCAAGCATTTGCGCGGTGAATACCATGCCATCAAAAATCGGGTGGCTATTTTCTGGGTTATGGTTTCCACCCTGAACCAGATGCTCTGGGTTCACCGCCAACCGGAAAGGGCAGCGGCGATTCTTTGCACAAAAATACTTTCCAGTTCATAGGATGTTACATTTTTGGCGGATGTGTCAATTTGATTGACATTTGAAGTCGGTTAGCCTAAAAAGTTACAAACCATACAATAAAAACACTTATGAATTCCCCGCTGAAGTTTTTTGGAACTCTTGCTTGCGTGTTGTTTCTCGCTTCCAGCTTGGCCGCCCAAGCCCAAACGGCCGCCGGAGCAACCGCGACGGTATATAATGGGTTTGTCGTGGGCATTACCGTTACCAATGGAGGCAGCGGCTATACTTTTGCTCCCCTGGTCACCATCACCGGCGGCGGCGGCGCGGGAGCGGGAGCGTTTGCGTCAACCAGCAATGGCGTGGTCACCGCCATCACCGTGACCAATGCCGGTTCGGGCTATGCGAGCACGCCCCAGGTCATCATCACGGCACCCTCGACAACGCCCTTCGCCTCGTCGCTGGTGTTTGATTTGCCGTTGGACGGCAGCGCCGTGGATATGGGGCCGAACAAGTTCTCCGTCATAACCAATGGGGGTGGGACGTTTGTGCCTGACCGGTTCCAGCAGCCAAATGCGGCGTTTTCGTTGAATGGAGCAAATCAGAACATTTCGATTCCCTACGATGCACGGTTGTTTCCCAATGAGTTTACGTTTAGCGCTTGGGTCAAGTTCCAGCAGTTGACTGGAACATTTTTATGCTCCGGAAGTAGTTCCGGCGATAGTTGGCATGGCTTTGCGTTGTATTTTAATAATAACCCAAATTTTCTTAGTTATCGAGACTACACGGGCAGTGGTTACAATGGGCAGTTTGATGTTTTCGATGCCAACTTTGCAACTTCAACGTGGTATCACATGGTCATCACTCGGACTACCAATTCCTGTTCGTTCTATGCCAATGGTGTCATGCTTGCCTCGCAAACTGGCTTGACTCCTTATGCAAAGGCCCAGGTCACGCCGTTGAGTTTGGGAGCCAACATAGGAGACTCTGGGAGTTTTTGGAGTTACAGCCCGGTCACATTCGACACGGTTCACCTTTACAACCGCGCCCTGTCCTCCAATGAGGTGGTTCAGCTTTATGCCACGGAATCAAAAATCTCGCTGGCTCCCACCATCACCAACCAACCCCAGAGTCAACTGGTCAATGCTCTGGCACCGGCTTTCTTCAGCGTGGCCGCCACCGCCGTCGCACCGATGAGCTATCAATGGACATTGAACAACAATATTCTTCCGGGTGCCACCGCCACCACCTTGACCATCACCAATGTCCAGCAGTCGGATTTGGGCGGATACAGCGTGGTCATCACCAATACCTATGGTGCCGTGACCAGTTCCGTCGCCAATCTGTATATGTATCCTTATCTGGCGGAACCCTTCAATGGTTCCGTCGCCTACTGGGGACAGACCAACGTCTTGAGTGTTCAGGCCTGGGGCAGCGGCTCTTTGACCTATCAATGGTATAAAAACGGCGTGGCCGTTGCCGGCGGCACGAATGCAGTCCTGGAACTGGATGACATCCAGTTCACCAATGCCGGGTTGTATTCCGTGGTGGTCAGCAGCGGGTATGGCAGCGTCACGAACTCACCTTACGAGGTGGTGGTGAATCCTGCCAATGTATCAATCAAAATCTGTCCCGATGTGGTCATTCAAGGGACAGTGGGCTATTCCTATGTCATCCAAAGCACCACCAATCTGGGCGACGCCAATTCCTGGCTGTTGGAAACCAATCTCACGCTCACCTCGCCGGTTCAAAATTGGAACGACAACAATACCGATACGACCCAGCCGAACAACCCGCACAAATTTTACCGGGTTGTGCCGGGACAGTAGCTTGGGGTTGTAAATCTTGTTTGTGGGTGAATCCGGGATCTGGCTTTCGATTCAGCCAATTTTCGGCGGGCCGAACCGGAAAAGTTTTTTCAAATCACCGGCCTTGCCCGGCCGCCAGCAGAAAAACCGCAGCATCCACCAGTCGCTGCGCCGGCGCATACCCTGAACCTGCCGCCGTTTGGCCCACACATGCCCGCGCAGCCGCCAGCAGTCTCGCACCGGCTCCAAGGCCGTGGTTCGCATCAGCGACCAGCGGCGTTTCAACAGGAGCCAGAAAAAACCTTCTACGACCAGCATGCCCGAAAAGGCCACCGCTGTCAGCAGCAGAATGTGCTGCGCATGTTTGAGAAGCACCAGCAAATGATTGCGGTTCGCATAAAACCGCTTGCGTTCGCTGGTGCGAAATTCCGTGATCTGCTCGCCGCCCTGCGGATTCACGGACGCTTCGCTGCGATGATGCAGGCGTGCCAATGGTGCCGCCGCCACGCTACCGCCGGAAAGCCAGATCCGCCACGCCAGATCCTCCTCCTCGCCATACATGAAAAATTCCTCGTCGAACCCGCCGAGTTTTTGGAACGCGTCCGCGCGGATGAAGGCAAACGTGCTGGCGCAAAAACTGGTCGTGCGCCGGCTGCCGGGGCGGGCACCCACGCCGACTCCAAAAATGTCAAAGCCGTCTTCCGACCACCATTGCACCGTGTCGTCGGCGTAATTCAGGATCAGCGAAGCCACCGCAGGCGCGCCGGTTTTTTCGGCGGCTGCCACCAGTTCCTCCAGACAATTTTGTTCCAGCCAGACATCCGGGTTCAGAAAAAAAAGGTATTTGCCGGTGGCCGCTGCCGCACCGCGGTTGCAGCCGCCGGCGAAACCAAAATTGCCGCCGGTCTGGAGAAATTTCCCGTTTGGCCAGCCGGCCATGCTGGCGCGGGCGATGGCTTCCGAGTCGTCGCTGGAGGCGTTGTCGGTAAAAATGATTTCAACCTGCGAAAAAATGGTCTGCTGACGCAATGATTCAAGGCAGCGTGGAATCCATGAGACGGCGTTCCAGTTCAAAATGACCACGCTGACGGCGGGCGTTGGCGGCGTGATGTTCATTCAAGTTTGGCGCGCAGAACGTGCCAGACCGGAGGACGGGATTCAATCTCATTTGCCAGCGCCGGCTTCGCGCCTCGACATTTGGCGGCGGCTGGGATTTAATTTCTTCGTTTCATGCAAAACAATTGTCTCGTCACTGGTGCCGCCGGTTTCATCGGCAGCCATCTCGTGGACGCGCTGCTTGCGCGCGGCGCGAACGTCACGGGCATTGATAATTTGAAGCTCGGCCGCCGCGAAAACCTGGCGGCGGCATTGAAAAATCCGCGCTTCAAATTTTTCGAGGCCGACCTGAACGATTTGGCTGCGTGCGGCAAAATCATCGCCGGCCAATCCGCGCCATTCACTGTCGTCTGGCATCTCGCGGCAAATTCCGACATCCGCGCGGGCGTCGCCGACCCGGACGTGGATTTTCGCGACACGTTTCTCACGACCTGCAATCTGCTGAAGCTGATGCGCGCGCACAAAATCCCCCGGCTCGCGTTCGCCTCAACCTCGGCGATTTACGGTGACCTGAAGCAAAAACTGACCGAGGACATCGGCCCGTTGTTTCCGATCTCGAATTACGGCGCGATGAAACTGGCGAGCGAAGCCGCGATTTCCGCCGCCGCCGAAAGTTTTCTGGAGCGCGCGTGGATTTTCCGGTTCCCAAACGTCGTCGGCAGCCGCGCGACGCACGGCGCGATTTTTGATTTCATCCACAAGCTCAAAAAAAATTCCGCCGAACTCGAAGTGCTCGGCGACGGCACGCAGGAGAAGCCGTATTTCCATGTAGCCGATCTGATTGACGCGATGCTGTTCATCACGGACAACGCAGAAGACAAATTGAATTTTTTCAACATCGGCACGAGCGACAGCGTGACCACGGTGAAATATCTCGCCGAAACCACCATGCGTCATGCGCAACCGAAGGCGAAAATCCGCTACACCGGCGGCAATCGCGGCTGGGTCGGCGACGTGCCGAAGGTGGATTACTCCGTCGAGAAATTGAAGAAACTCGGCTGGTCGCCACACCTCACTTCGAACCAGGCCGTGGACCGCGCGGTCGCGGAAATTGTGGCGGAAAATTCCTGACATGGCGCGGCAACTCATCATCCTCGCGGGCGGCGCGGGCACGCGGCTCCGTGCGCGGCTCGGCGATCTGCCGAAGCCGATGATTCCCGTCGCCGGCAAGCCGCTGCTGGAGCACCAGGTTGAGCTGGCGAAAAAATACGGCTTCACCGATCTGATTTTCTTTGTCCATTACCGCGCCGATTTGATTGAACAACATTTCGGTAATGGGGAAAAGTTCGGCGTCCGCATCCGCTACATTTTGGAAAAGGAACCGCTGGGCACGGCGGGCGCGGTGCTGGCCGGTTTTGAGCATTTGGCAGAACGCTTCGTCGTGCTTTATGGCGACACGATGGTGAATGTGGATTTGGAGCGCATCTGGCACGCGCACGAACAAGCCGGGGCCGTCGCCACGCTGCTGCTGCATCCGAACGACCATCCGTTCGATTCCGATTTGGTGGAAGTGGACGCGGAGTCGCGCGTCCTTGCGTTTCACAACCGGCCGCATCCGCCGAACATCTGGCGGCAAAACCTGGTGAACGCCGGGCTTTACGTCTTGGAAAAAAGCGCACTGGCGAAATTTTCAGAATCCAGAATCCAGAATCCAGAATCCAAAATCCTCGATTTCGGCAAGGACGTTTTCCCGGCGCTCGTCGCACGCGGTGAAAAACTGCTCGGCTACAACTCGCCGGAATTCATCAAGGACATCGGCACGCCGGAGCGTTACGATCGCATTTCGGCGCAGTTCGCGGCGGGCATCGTGCAGCGCAGTTCACTGGCATCGCCGCAGCGCGCGGTGTTTCTGGATCGCGACGGCACGATCATTCCCGACATGGATTGCCTGCGCACGGCGGACGGGTTGGAGCTGCTGCCCGGCGCAGCGGAGGCGATTCATCAATTGAATCTCGCCGGCTGGCGCACCGTTGTCGTCACGAACCAGCCGGTTGTCGCCAAAGGCTGGTGCAGCGAGGCGGAGTTGCAAAACATCCACAACAAGCTGGAATCGCTGCTTGGTTTGGAACACGCGTTTCTCGACCGGATTTATTTTTGCCCGCATCATCCCGAAAAAGGTTTTCCCGGCGAACGGCCGGAGTTGAAAATTAATTGCAACTGCCGCAAGCCAAAAATCGGCATGATCGAAAAAGCCGTCGCTGATCTGAACATTGATTTGGCGCAGTCGTGGTTGATCGGTGACACCACGACGGATGTGCAGACGGCGAAGAACGCGCGCCTGAAATCCATCCTCGTTGGCACCGGTTCCGCTGGACGCGATGGGAAATTTGAGGCACCGCCGGATTTTACCTTTGCTTCTTTACTGGCGGCGGCCCGCTTCATCACGGCGGGAAACCTTGGTTTGTGAAGTTTGATGGCGGATTGAAAAAGACGTGGGCTTCGTCAAATGGGAGGTTGGGAACATCTGGCCAGATCAGGTTCCAAAAATGCTTTTCATGCACCTCGATCAGCATTGGAATGCGATGCGCCTGAATCCAGTTTTTGAATTCGACCGATTTGAGAAAATCAATTTCCGCGCCCTCGATGTCGAGTTTAATGAAACTGGGACGGCCAAACTGCGCCTCCGCCTCAAGATAGGTGAGGCTCGTTTCGGTGTTTTGATCTGGTTTGTCGCTTGGACGGTTTTGCACGTCGGCACTGTCCGGGGGGGCATACCTGAAGGAACTGATGGCAAAGGCCCGGCCGACGGTTAGAATTTTCAGGCCATTTTTGGCGGCACTCTTTTGCACCAACGCAAGGGCCTTGGGCGACACATCAAACGCAATCACCCGGTGGCCTTTTGAGGCCGCATAGAGCGAAAAAATGCCCACGTTGCAACCAACATCCCAGATGTCACCTTGGATGCGTTCGATCATGCGGTCAAATCCTTCAGCTTTCTCGATACGACGGGCGTCCGCCGCCCAATAAACCAGACTGTCCCGAAAATCCAGGCAGACTTTCACACCGTAAATGGTTTTCCAGATGGGGACGGGCGGTGCCAGCCGATGCCAGGCTTTGGCTGCCTGGGTTCCCAACCACCCCGGGCGAAGCCTGGCGACGAAACCGTAGAATATTTTCAACATCGGCGACAGCCTGCCAACGTCTGAATGTCAAAACAATGGAATAGTTGCGGGATTTGCGTTGACAACCACTTCATGCGACAGCTTGACTACGCGCGATTTATGATCATCAGCAAGACCCCATTACGGATGAGTTTCGTCGGCGGTGGCAGCGATCTGCCGGTTTTTTACCGCGAGTTCGGCGGCGCGGTCGTGTCCACGGCCATCAACAAGTTTGTTTATGTGACCGTCAACCAGAAGTTCGACGAAAAAATCCGCATCAGCTACTCGAAAACCGAGGAGGCGAAGTCGGTCGAGAAGGTCAAACATCCGCTTGTGCGCGAGAGCCTGAAGCTGCTCGGCATCAGCGGCGGCGTGGAAATCACCTCCATCGCCGATATTCCGGCAAAAGGCACCGGGCTGGGGTCGTCAAGTTCATTCACAGTCGGGCTGCTGAACGCGCTGCACGCGTTCGCGAACCGGCACGCCTCCGCCGACAAGCTCGCTCGCGAAAGCTGCGAGATCGAGATCGGGCGCTGCGGCGAGCCGATCGGGAAGCAGGATCAATATGCGGCGGCGTTTGGCGGGTTCAGTTTCATCCAGTTCAATCAAAATGATTCCGTTTCCGTCGAGCCGGTCATCTGCCAGCGCGAGACGCTGCGCCAATTGGAAAATAATCTCGTCGTATTTTACACCGGCATCACGCGCAGCGCGTCGGCGCTGTTGAAGACGCAGCAGAACGCCATGGCCAGCCAGAAGGCGAAACAAAAAACCATGATCAAGATGGTCGGGCTGGCGCGGCAGTTGAAAGCGGAACTGCAGAAAAACAACCTGGCGGCGTTCGGCGAAATCATCCACGAAAACTGGCTGCTCAAGCGCAGCCTCACCAGCGAAGTGAGCAACGACGCGATTGACGGCTGGTATGCGCGGGCGCGCAAGGCCGGTGCAGTCGGCGGCAAACTGCTGGGTGCGGGTGCGGGCGGGTTCCTGATGTTTTACGCGCCGCAGGAAAAACACGAGGCAATCCGGCGTGAATTAAAGGAATTACGTCCGGTGAAATTCGGTTTCGAGCCGCAGGGCAGCAAGATTATTTTCGTCCACGATTAATGGCGGCGTGTCTGGCTGAACGCTGTTCTACTAGTTCGAATTCCACCGGAGAATTATTCGACTGTCACCTTCGCGTCTTCCACCAGCACGCGGTATTTGTAGCCGGCCCCGAAATCCTTGTTGATGGCCACCGTGCCTTCTACCAGCACCGTGTCGCCGACCTTGGCCTTGTCGTTGCTGGTGATGAGCAGATCGTTGTCGCCAATAGCACCGGTGCCGTCCTGAATGTGCAGCCAGTTCCGGCCCATGATTTCGGCGTTATACTTGACTACTTTGCCGCGAACCTTGACCGGCTTGCCCGCGAACTGTTCGCTGGCGGCATAGATTTCCGCGACGGTCTTGCCGCCGTCGGCTGGTTTGAGGCCGGTGAAATCCAGTTTGGGCGCCGGCGCACCGCCCGTCACCGGCGGATGATTGGAGGGAAGTTTGCCATCGGCATTGCCGTTAATCTCAGGATGACCCGGCGGCAAAGTGGCCGTGCCCGAACTGACACCGTTCACCGGGATGCTGCCGGCAAAATAGACCACGTCGAAATCGCGGTTTAGCGTCTTGCTGTGGAAACCCGTCATGGGCATCGCATCCGGCACCGTCACCGCGTTGCCCGGCTTGACCGGAAACTGCGGCGCGGCCGCCCAGATTTTATTCGTGCCGGTGTCCACCAGCACATAGGTATAGCCGCCGGCATCCATGGTCTCCGCCACCTTGCCGGAAAATGTTCCCTGTCCGTGCGCCGCCAGGCTGCCGGCCAGAAACGCGGTGCAAACAAGCGCGACCACCAATGAAGTGATTTTTTTCATAAAAGAGATAAAAGAGTAATTACAGCCTGAACCGGCTCCGGCTTAAAATCAATGATGGAACGTTGAAACCCGGCATGGGGGGGAAATGGTCAGGCGCGGGTGGCGGCGGAGCAAACCCCTCACCACGGGCGCGCAGCTTTGAACTGTTTTTTGTCTCGCGGATTCGTATCCGGCGCATTTTCCGCCAGCACTTTCAGACTGAACGGCGGCTCGATTTCCGGCGGCAGCGGCACCTCCGGCGTGGCGGTGGGCGGAACGGTTTCCGGCTCCGCCGGGATGGCGTCCAGGGTCGCACCGATCACGCCGAGCAATTCGCTCCGGCCCTGCCCCAGCGTCGCGGAACAGGTGTAGCTGGCCGGCGGTTGCTCAAACCACCCGGCGATGCGCGCCGTGAACGCCGCGATGTTCGCCGACACCGTCGCGGGTTTTTCCTTGTCGGTCTTGGTGAAAACGAGGACGAACGGCACGGCATTGCGCGCGAGCCATTCCACGAAGTCCACATCCATCTCCTGCGGCTCAATGTTGGAATCAATCAGCGCAAAGACCAGGCAAAGGCTGGTGCGCCGCTTGAGATAATGCGACACCGCCGCATTGAACCGCGCGCTGTCCTTCTTCGCGCCTTCGGCGAAACCGTAGCCCGGCAGATCCACCAGCCGCCACGTTTTGTTGATCGTGAAAAAGTTGATGAGCTTGGTGAACCCCGGCGTGGGCGAGGTGCGGGCCAGACCGGTTTGGCCCGCCAGCAGATTCAGCAGCGACGACTTGCCGGAATTGGAGCGGCCGATGAAGGCGAATTCCGGCAGCGTCGCGTCCGGACACGAAGCCAAGTCCGGCGCGCTGCAATCAAAAATGGCGGATGAAATGTTCACACTGAAAACCGATGATCCATTGTCGCAGCAAATCCACGGTAGGGATACAACCATTTTCAGGCATGAGGCAAACCGGCTACGGGCCGCCGTTGTGGCAGTCGGTGCAGGAGCCGTCGTAATCGCCGCCGGGATGCTTGAACTGCTGGCCGGCCGGCGCGAGCTGATCCAGTTCCGCGCCCGCGCCCTGCGCCAGAATCGTGTGGCAGGTATTGCAGTCATTGGCCTTGATGGTGATTTTGCGATCCTCGGTTTTGTGCTGGCCGTCGTGGCAGCGGAAACAGCCGGGCCAGATCATGTGGCCGACGTTGTCGGGATAGCTCGCCCAGCTCGCCTTCATTTCCGGGAAGAAATTATCCGCGTAAATCTGCTGCACGGTGGCGATGGCATCCTTGACGCGGGCATCGTCCGGATAACGCACGGAGAGCGCCTGGGCGATGCCGTTGCTGGCTTCCTCGTCGGTTTTGTAAGGCCGCGTCAGCACGAACATCGCATTGGTCTTGATCCACGGCATCGCCGGATCAATGCGGTTGAGCGCCATCGCCTGGTTCACGGCCTTCTCCGGCGAGAGATAACGGTGCGACGGGCGGTTGTGGCAGTCCATGCAGTCCATCGTGCGGAGATCCATTTTGGAAACATCATTGGTGAACCGGGCCGTCTTGAACACGGTGACGTGGCCCTGCGCATCGGTCACGCGCACCCACGGGATCACCTGGCGCGCCTCGTCGGTGGCGACATATTCCACCTTGTTGCCGGGCAGATTGTGCCAGTGAATGCCGCCGACCGGCCCGCGCCGCGGATCGCTGCCACCGATCTTCAGGAGTAGCCGGATGGAGTAAGGCGAGTTGGACGCGTCGCTTTGGAAATAGTTGAACGTGCGGTCGAGGTTGCCGACGAACGACTGCGGCCAGTGGCATTCCTCGCAGGTGTCGCGCGCGGGACGCAGGTTTTTGATCGGCGTGCCGATGGGGCGCGGATATTTGTTGAACGCGACGGAATACATCTGATACGAGCCAGAAATTTTCGACTTCACAAACCACGAAACACCCTTGCCGACGTGGCATTCCACGCAGGCCACGCGGGCGTGCGGGCCGTGGTCGTGCGTGGTGAGTTCGGGTTTCATCACCTTGTGGCAGGTCTCACCGCAGAACGTGACGGACTCCGTGAAATTGAAGGCGTTGTAGGAACCGATGGCCGAGAGCAGCAGGAAAACAATGCTGCCGGAAACGAACGCGATCAAATTCCGGCGGTCACGCGGCTGGTTCAAGTCAATCTTCAACGACGTAGGCCCGCTGCCGTGCGCGCGCCGGCGACGTTCCCGCCACGCCCCGAAAAACGCCAGCACGATGCCGCCGATCAAAAATTGCGGCACGATGATGTAGGTCAGGATGCTGACGTAGGGATTGGAGAATTTGGAGATCGCATCCAGCACGAACAGCAGCAAAAAGGAAAACAGCGCCCCGATGCCGATCACGATGCCGATCAGGCTGATCCAGTTGCGGAACGACGAGGGGCGTTTTCCAGAATTTTGATTTGGCGTATCGCTCATGCGTGGGGCGGTATTGAAAAGTAAAAAATCGGTCGCTGGCCGGCTGGGGATTCCACCGGTTCACACGTTTTTGTTCTCCGACCGGTGAAGGCACCCGGCCAGCAACCGAAAAGCAGTTTATTTTTTCAGAGTGTGGACGTAAGCCACGAGCGCCTTGACTTCGTCGTCGGACAACTGGTCGAACGGCTTCATTAGCGTCTTGCCTTCGTCGGATTTCAAACCTTCCTTGATGGCCTTGGTGGCGGCGTCATCCTTGATGTCGGCCTGCACCTTGGCGTCGGTGAAATCCTTGCAGCCGAGTTTCGCGCCGATCTTGGTGTCGCCCTTGCCCTCCGCGCCATGGCATTTGGCGCAAAGCGTGTCCCAGTTTTCCTTGGCCTCGGCCCCCTTGGTCACCAGGGTGGTCGCCAGTCCGAACATCGCCGCGAGCAGTAGAATTTTTTTCATAATCGTTTTCGTCGTCGTTTGGTTGTGGTTGGTTTGCAGCGCGTGAGCGCCGACTTACGGTAACAGTTTCAGCTTTCCGGTGCAATCCGGCTAAACATCGGTTGCCGAACTCTTGCCTTTTTTTGCACCGGAGAAACGCCCGGTGAAACTGCCGGCAGGTAAAAAAACGCCAAACAAGGCCGCTAATTTAAAAATTCAGCCGCTGCTGCATTTCTTATTCCCAAGATTGCGTGGCAATTTATGGCTTATGAAAGCCAAAGTAAGTTTTGCCGGGACGACCACTTCTGATACTTTACATGCACGAAAATGAAGTCATTCATCCATTCCAAGCTCTGGCCGGCCGCTGTCGGAACATTGCTGCTCGTGGCCGTCGCCGGCTGCGGGCGCGACAGCGTCAAGGTTTATCACGTTGACACCAATGATGTCGCGATGGCCGTGCCGGCACCCGCAGCCGCACCGGCGGCGATGCCGTCCGCCATGCCGAACGGATTGCCGGCGCCGGATAACAGCGGCCAGCCGTCGCTGCAATACAACCTGCCCGCCGGCTGGGAGAAAAAAGCACCGACGCAGTTGCGCGTGGCGAGCTTCGGCGTTTCGCAGGATGGCAAGCAGGCCGATGTCAGCGTGATTCCGCTCGCCGGCACGGCCGGCGCCGACCCGGCAAATGTCAACCGCTGGCGCGGACAGGTTGGACTGGGCGCGTTGCCGGAACCCGACGTGGCCAAACTTGCGGAAAAAGTCACGGTCGGCGAACAGCCGGCTGATTTATATGACCTCGCCGGCACCGCGCCCGGCAGCGGCGCGGCGGAACGCATTCTCGGCGTGATCCTGCACCGCGATGACACGGCGTGGTTTTTCAAAATGACCGGCGAGGCCGGACTGGTGGAACAACAGAAAACGGCGTTCATTTTATTTCTGAAATCCGTCCAGTTCGGCGCTGCGGCTGCGGCACCGGCGACGATGGACTTGAACCAGTTGCCGCCGTCGCATCCGCCGATTGACGGGATGACGCCTGCCGCTTCGACAGCCGGTGCCGCCGCCGGTGACAAGCCAAACTGGACTGTTCCCACCGGCTGGCAGGAAGGCCCGCTCGCGCAATTTCTGGTGGCAAAATATGTGATCACCGGAGCCGATGGCGCGCAGGCGGCGGTCAATGTCAGCTCGCTGTCCGGCGACGGCGGCGGTCTGTTGCCGAACGTGAACCGGTGGCGCAAGCAGCTCGGCATCGAGCCGGTGACGGATGCCGATCTGGCAAATCTGCCGGCCATTGACGCGACCGGCGTCAAGGCGACGCTGGTTGAACTTTCCGGCATGGATGGCCGCACCGGCAAACCGGCACGGCTGATCGGCGTGGTGCTGCCGCTCGGCGGGCAGACGTGGTTTTACAAGCTCATGGGCGACGCGACGGTGGTGGTGCAGCAGAAAGACGCACTGATCCAGTTCGTGCAATCCGCCAAATATTCGGCGGCACAATAATTTTGACCATAACATAATCGTCATCGTTATCTTAATCCTGTAAAACGATTAAGATTAAGATTAAGATTAAGAAAACACCGGCAAACCGATGCTCCTCAGAAAAATCGTTGATTTCTTCACGTCGCTGAAGCTGACCGCCACGCTGCTGGCGTTCGCCATCATCCTCGTGTTCATCGGCACGCTGGCGCAGGCGGACGAGGGACTTTACGGCGCGCAGGCGCATTATTTCAAGCAATGGGTGGTGATCGGCGCGCATGTTTTCGGCCACAAAATCCCGCTGATTCTGCCGGGCGGCTATCTGCTCGGCACGCTGCTGCTGGTGAACCTCGTCGTCACGCACATCTGCCGGTTTCAACTGACGCCGAAAAAAATCGGCATCCAGCTCGCGCACGCCGGCATCATCGTCCTGCTCGTCGGCCAGCTCGCGACCGACATGCTCGCCCGCGAAATGCAGATGCACTTTGCCGAGGGCGAGACGCGGAACTATTCCGACAGCGACGGCGCGTTTGAACTGAATTTCATTTCCGGCGACACCGGCACGGCCATCCCGGGCCGGCTGTTGAACGCCGGGGACGCGCTGAAAATTGACAGCCTGCCGTTCACCATTCTCGTCAAGTCGGCCTGGAAAAATTCCGACGTGAATTTCCGCGCGCCGATGTTGCAGAACGGCCCGCCGCTCACCACCAACGGCATCGCGGCGAACTTCGATTTCAAGAAGGCGGAGGACGTGAAGGCCATGGACCAGCGCAACGTCCCGACGGTTGTGCTGGAATTTTCCACGCCGGCCGGCTCGCTCGGCACCTGGGTCGCGAGCGACTGGGCGGGCGACGCGTCGCTGGTCGAGGCGGTGCGCAACAATTACGAGCCGATGGGCCCGGATCTGGCGCAAAAAATCGCCGCGCAGCTCGTCGCGCCGCAGACGATTGAAATTGCTGGAAAGAAATTCACCTTCACGCTGCGCCCGGCGCGCGTCCGGTATCCGTTTTCGCTGACGCTGCTCAAGGCCACGCACACGGTTTATCCGGGCACGGACATTCCCAAGGATTTTCGCAGCCGTGTGCTGCTGAACAATTCGCAGACCGGCGAGAAGCGCGAGGTGGAGATTTCCATGAACCATCCGCTGCGCTACGGCGGCTACACCTATTACCAATACCAGATGGACGCCGGCCAGGCCGCGCAGATGGCGGGCCGCACGCCGACCTCGGTGCTGCAGGTCGTCCGCAACCCGAGCTGGTTGACGCCATACATCGGCTGCGCGATGGTGGGGCTGGGTTTGGTGGTTCAATTCCTGTATCACCTCGTCGGTTTCGTTTCCAAACGGAAGACAAAATGAAAAAAATTTTTCAAAAATGGCTGCCGCCGGGCTTGATGCTTTTGATGGCACTGTGGTTTTTTGGCAATTTGCAGACGCCGAAGGACAAGGATTTCGCCTACGCGGAATTCGGCCAATTGCCGCTGACCGCGAACGGCCGCATCGTGCCGGTGGATTCGCTCGCGCGGAATTCGCTGCTGGAAATCCGCGAGAAACAGACGCTCAACACCGAGCCGTGGAAAGCCTGGAACGAGAAGCCAAAAATGGTCACCGCGACCGAGTGGCTGGCGAACGTGATGATGAATCCCGCCATGGCCGACGACTGGCCGGTGTTCCGCGTGGACAATCCCGATCTGATTTCGCTGCTGAAACTGCCGGACAAGGGCGCGGCCAACAAAACCGACGGCAAGCATTATTCGTGGAACCAGATCCAGCCGTCGCTCGAAACCTTCGACAAGGAAAACAAGCGCGTTCAAACCGTCGAGCCGGCCAATCGCACGGCCTACGAAAACGCCATCGCCAAGATGCAGCAGCGCCTGATGCGATACGCGCAGTTGAAGAACGCCGTGCAGCCCACCGATGCGCAGGACTGGCCGGCGGAACTCGCCGCGTTTGAAAAATTGATTCCGGACGGCGTCATCGCCATCAAGGCCCAGCAGGCCGGGCAGAAATACGACCAGACCAATTTCAACACCTTCGTCGGCTTCGTCGAACGCTACCAGTTCATGGCCAGCCTGGAACCGCCGCTGATCTTGCCGCCGAACGGCGCGAGCGAATGGCGGCGCATGGGCGACGCGCTGCTGGACGCGCCGCGTCCGAACGGCGTGCCGATTGACAATGCCGTGCGCGATTACGCGAAAATGGCCGGCGCGCTCGCCTCGAACCAGCCGGAGGAATTTAATGCCGCGTTGAAGGATTACAATTCCTCGCTTGTGCCTGCGCAGTCGAAGGCCATCACCAAGGCGCGCGCGGAAGTGTTCTTTAACCAGATGGAGCCATTTTACAACGCGATGGTCATTTATGTCCTCGCCGGATTGCTCGCGATTTTTTCGTGGTTCAATTTGTCCGAAACGCTGCGCCGCTCGGCGATGTGGCTCGTTTGGCTGGCGTTTGCGATTCACACGACCGGCCTGGTTTATCGCATGGTGCTGGAAGGCCGGCCGCCGGTGACGAATCTTTATTCCTCCGCCATCTTCATCGGCTGGGGCGCGTGCCTGCTGGGATTGATTCTGGAAAAATTTTACCGGAACGGCATCGGCGTGGTCGTGTCGGCGGGCATCGGTTTCATCACTCTCATCATCGCGCATCACCTCGCGCTGGAAGGCGACACGATGGAAATGATGCGCGCGGTGCTGGACACGAATTTCTGGCTCGCCACGCATGTCGTCGCCGTGACGGTTGGCTACGCGAGCACCTACGTCGCCGGTTTCCTCGCGCTGATTTACATTTTGCGCGGCGTGTTCACGAAAACTTTGGACGAGGCCACCGGTAAGGCGCTCGCGCGGATGATTTATGGCATCGTTTGTTTCGCGACGCTGTTCAGCTTCGTCGGCACGGTGCTCGGCGGCATCTGGGCCGACCAGTCGTGGGGCCGGTTTTGGGGCTGGGATCCAAAGGAAAATGGCGCGCTCATCATCGTGTTGTGGAACGCGCTGATTTTACACCTGCGCTGGGGCGGCATGATCCGCGAACGCGGCCTCGTCAACTGCGCCATCTTCGGCAACATTGTCACGGCGTGGTCGTGGTTCGGCGTGAACATGCTCGGCATCGGGCTGCATAGCTACGGTTTCACCGATGCGGCGTTCAAATGGCTGGTGCTGTTTGTCGTCAGCCAATTGGTCTTCATCGGGCTGGGTTTGCTGCCGGCGAAAATGTGGAAAAGTTTCAACCGCCCGGCGCGGGCCTAAAAATCAGAAACACCGGGAAGCCGACGGCGCGGCATGTTCAACTTCGGAACAGTGCCATGTCGTTCACCGGAACGTCAGCCGTGGACTTGAAAGTTTTTTGAATCCAAACCGGCTTCCCGGCGCATCTCATTAGTGAACGATTCAATCAAACACCAATTATGAAAAACACCTCAAGCCTGCTTTTAACCCTGGTTTCTTATCTCATCACGCTGGCCACGGTTGTCTTTCTGCTGCTCGCAGTCATGCCTTCGTCGCTCAGGGCGCAGACCAGCTCGGAAATGGTCGCAACCAATACAGCCGCCACGAACGCCGCCGCAGCGACGGCCGTAAACCCCCAAAATGCGCCGGCTCCGTCCGTTAATATTGACGACACGGGTATTCATATTGGCGATGCGGGTTCGCGCGACAACAAGGTTCCATTCGTTGCGACGATTTCCGCAACACTGGCCTTGCTTATTCCGATCATCGCAATTGTGATGGGATGCAGCATTCCCATCGTCATTGTTGGCCTCGCGCTTTACTTCCGCCACCGCAAAAATAAGATGCTGCACGAAACCGTGCGCACGATGGTGGACAAGGGCGTGCCGATCCCGCCGGAAATGTTCAAGAGTGACGAGAATGCATCTCCATTCGCTGGCGGCACTAAACGCCCGCGCAATGACTTGAGAACGGGCTTGATCCTGACCTGTCTTGGCGTCGGGATTGTTTTGTTCATCGGCAAACCGGGCTGGATCATTCTTTTCCTGGGCGTGGCGTTTTTGCTGATTGCGTCGTTTGATAAGAAAAATAAAAATGACAATCAACCGCCCCAAGCCTGAACCGTGTCCTTCACCGACGCCGATCTCATCGCCCGCGTCCTGGCGCACGAAGACCACAACGCCTTCGGCGAATTGGTGCGGCGCAACCAGTCGCCGGTGCGCGCGTTCCTGACGCGCATGACCCGCGGCGACGCGCATCTGGCGGACGACCTGGCGCAGGAGACGTTTTTGAGGGCGTGGCAGAAATTGCAGATGTTCCGGGGCGGCGCAAAATTTTCGACGTGGTTGTTCGGCATCGCGGTCAACGAGTTTCGCGGCGCGGCGCGCAAACGAAAGGAATTGCTGCTGGAGGAAATGGAATCCGGCTCCGCTGAATCGGAGCCATCTGTGGCGGCGACCGACAGTGCGCTCAAGCTCGATTTGACGGCGGCGCTGAAGCGGTTAAATTCAGAGGAGCGCGCCGCGATTGTGTTGTGCTGCCAGAACGGCTTGTCGCACGACGAAGCGGCGCAGATTCTGGATTGCCCGCTGGGCACAGTGAAAACGAATGTTTTACGCGGCCGGGAAAAATTGAAACGCTGGTTGTCTTTATGAATTTGCCGGAACAAAACGATCCGCTGGACGCGCTGCTGCGCGAGCAAAATTCCTACGTTGATGACGGCGGTTTCACTGCGCGCGTCATCCAATCCCTGCCGCAGCGCCGGCGCGCATGGTTGCGTCCGGCTTTGTTGCTGGGCGCGACAGTCATCGGTTGGGTGCTGGCGGTGTTGTGGGTGCCTTGGAGAAGTTTGCCCGCATTGGATTTGTCGGCTTTTCTTTCGCCCAATCCGCAGGTCTTGCTGCCGTGGGTGCTGGCGGTGACAGTGATTGGTTCGCTCATCTGGAGCGCCTTGGCTGCGCTGCAATGGGAGGATTAAATTGATTTTCCAAGACGCCGTCACAACGGAAAATCCCGATCCTCATCAGGTAAAATCACCGTTCGTTCCGGTTTCGGCGTGACCACCGGTTTGGGTGGCGCGGCGGAAGGGCCGGCGGCGGCAAACTCCATTTCCACAGGCGCGGAAACAATCTCTCTCTCTTCAACCGGCGACGGCGTAGCCGGCGCAGCAGGTTTGATGGCGACGTCGTTGGCCGCCAGCGGAATCACTTTTTCTACAACCGGCGCGGCCAGTTCCAGTTTCGCCTGCGCCCGGTTGACGAGCGCGAGCATGGTGAGGCTGTCGGCCGCCGTGCGCTCAGCTTCTTCGATGCGGGCAAATTCACCCAAGACTTCCGCGCGCACCGGGCCGTCGCGCATGGGCAGTTCCTGGCCGCCGCCGGTGCGCAACGCGTGCAGAATGTGATGTGCGGTGATGGCTTCCAGCGGGCGGGCCGGCGCGTAACCGGGTTCGCGACCGCCGGTTTCCACGACCAGCCGCGCGGTGAGCAGGATTTGCAACACCTGCTGCACCAGCCGCGACGGGATGCCGAGTTCGGCGGAAATGTTCTGGAGCGTGACCGGCGGCTGGCCGGATTGGAACTGCTGGCCGATGCAGGTCATCAACCGCAGCGCGACGAATTCGCGGCCGCGCTGGTTCACGTTTTCAACGAGCTTGTCCTGCAAATACGCCTTGCGATTCTGGAATGCGTAGGCGATCTGCGCGCCGAACAGCAAGATCAGCCAGGAAAAATACAATCCCGCCATGAACACCGGCACGAGGTAGAGGCTGCCATAAATCTTGCTGTTGGTGAAAACGCGGGAAACGAAGAGGAAACCAAAAATATTATTCAAATGCCACAGTGAGCCGCCGACGATGCCGCCGATGAGCGCCGCGCCGAAATGAATTTTCGTATTCGGCACCAACTGGTAGATCAGCGCAAACAACAGCCACAGCAGGACGAGCGGCAGCAGGTCGAAAATGAAATTGCCGATCATCGTGCTGCTGACGGCACCCTTGGTCGCTTGGAAGTGCGGGCTGCCCGCCAGCGCCAGCGCGCCCGCCAGCAGCAGCGGCCCGAGTGTGAGCGTGGCCCAATAAAGAATGATGCGCGACAGCCAGGTGCGTCCGCGCGTGACGCCCCAGATGTCGTTGAAGGTCTCCTCGATGTTGACGAGCATCTGGATCGCGACGAACAGCAGCACCAGCATCCCGACCACTCCGAGCGTGGCGCTCCGGGTGTTCTGCACAAAATCATGAATGCTTTTCGCCGCCGTCTTTTGCACGCTGACGCTCACGGCGGGCGTGTCGCTGGCCGGAGCATTCGTCGTTTCGGCGATGGCAACGGTGTTGGTGACGGAATCTGCCGGCATTTTGCTGACGACGGCATTGGTCGGCGTCACCAGGATGGACAAGGGATTTAAGCTCAGCGCAACGCCCTGGCGGTCGGCCTTGGCGGTGGCCGGCGGCATGAGACTGGCGATGAACTTGTCAATCGCCGAGTAAATTTCCTGTTCGCCCTGGTCCTTGAGCATGCTGCTGGTGACGCTGATAGCCACGGCCAGCATGGGAATGAGTGCCAGCAGCGACGCATAGGAAAGCGCCGCCGCGCGCACGGGGCAGCGGTTGCGGACGAAGCTTTTGCCGGCGAGTACGCAGAAGTGCGCGAACTGTTCGAGCCGGCTGATTTCCTGCTCGGCGCCCGTCTGGACACCGGACAGGATTTGGATGAGGCGGGCAAGCAGCTTCATGATTTGTCGCACCGCACGCTAACAAACCGCCGCGCCAAGTCAACCGGCGGACGGGCCGGCGAAGTTGGTTCAATTGAAAAACCGCTGCCAGCCATGCAAGGGCAGCGGCTGCGGCTGGCTGAATTTCTCGCTGTTCATGAACCCCAGGTCAATCTGCATGAGCACGCCGATGCTGCTTGCGCCGCGTCCGTTCGCGCGGATGGCGTCAATGCCGTAGGCGTAGTTGAGCATGAGCTTCAGCCGGTTGGACGGCGTGTGATACAGGATGCCGCCGCCCACGCCGCTCAAGCTGTTGCCGGGCTGCGATTCGCCGGGCAGATAATCCACGACCGCCGTGGACGCGTTCAAATCCAGGTCGAACAGCTTTCCCGGATCAATCGGCACGAGGTAGTTGGCGTTGAGCAGGACGAACTGGCGCGCGCTGATTTCCTGAAAATAGTAACCGGGCAGCGACAGCGGAAATTCCGAAATGAGCGGCAGAAATCCGCCGAGCCGGTAGGCGCTGAACCGGTCGGCGTCCACGCTGGTCCCGGCGGTCAGGCGCACATAAAAACTTTGCTGGCTCTTGGGCAGCGTGTAGGCCAGCGCGGCTTCCGTCCAGAACAGATGCGATTGCGATTCGAGCTCGTCGCTGTTGCGGATGCCATAGGTGCCCGGATCGGTGCGCAGATGGCCTTCATACCAGGCGGACAATTCCATCGCCAGCGGCGGGAAGAGCGTCGGCTCCACGCCGCCCCAGCGCAGGCCGGTGCGCACGCTGAAATCGGCGTGGTTGTTCGGCAGTTGAAAATCCGGCGCGGTATCATTGTCGCGGTTGTAATCAGAATAATGCGCCGTGCCGCGCAAAATATAGTTCAGCGGAATTTCCTCGGTGGGATTGAACCGGTGATAAGCGCTGGCGGAGATTTCCGCGCCGTTGCCCTCAAAGGATTCGCTTGGGTAATAGGTGCCGCCATGGATTTCGTTGTAGCTGTCCGAAAAACCGCCGCCAGCCAGGCCGATCGCAAAATCCGTGTTTGGTCCCAGGCCGTTGACGAAACCGAGATTGGAATCCACATAAACCGGCGCGACGGCCAGCCGCAGCGTGAGGTTTGTGCGCAGAAAATCCGGCTGGTTGTGATAATAGAACGCGTAGCCCGCGATGGGCACATGGCCTTGAAATGCCTGGTTGTAACCGAACTGCACGAGGTCGCGCGCGGCCGGATCAATTTGCGCGGAGGCGAGCAGCGGAACGAACAGCCCCAACCATAGCAGCCGTTGTCCCATTTTTTTCACGCCCCTTTCGTATCGGAAAGCCGCAGGCCCGGCAAGCAGTGAATGCACACTCCGGCTGGACACGCGGGCATATTTCCGGCTTACTATCGTGAATTTGATTTCGCCGAATGTCATCACTCAACGCTGAAAAACTCGCCCAGGCCAAGTCGCTCGGATTTTCCGACCGGCAGATCGCCCATCTCACCGGCACCACCGAAGACGCCGTCCGCGCCGAGCGCAAGCGCATCGGCCTCGTCCCCAGCTACCGGCTCGTGGACACCTGCGCCGCCGAGTTCGAGGCTTACACGCCGTATTATTATTCCACCTA
>Ga0182016_10001230_pt1 | contig 31300 bp, 30 predicted proteins | sample 712S2MmetaG_FD_120491 | JGI IMG/M metagenome (GOLD analysis project Ga0182016, IMG submission 120491) | Permafrost microbial communities from Stordalen Mire, Sweden - 712S2M metaG | ecosystem: Environmental > Terrestrial > Soil > Wetlands > Permafrost | place: Sweden: Stordalen | collected...
CGTGCCAGAGAAAGGTGACCGGCTGGTGGGCCACTTCGGCAATCACATGAAACGTATCGTGATCGCAGTTGGAACCAGGAAAGACCAGAACCCCGAATTTCATGCTTCTAGGGTATCAGTTTCGGGGCAGGGCGATGAGCGGTTTTTGGCGCTGGGGTTACCACAAGCGTTGCACGGCGAAGGAATCGAATGCGCTGTCGATTGAGACAAAGGTGAGAGTCTCAAGCAATGCCTGCGCTGCCAAGAGGCGGTCGAAAGGATCCTTGTGCGAGCCTTCGAGCGTACCGCCCAGCTTGGCATGGCTCAACTTGACCTGTAGATCGCGATAGCCCAATTTCAGCAGTGTATGGCGAGGGTCATCCAGCAGGTCTTCAGGTTTATCAAGCTTTCCGATCCTCACCTTTGTTGCGATCTCCCATATAGATACAACTGAAACAAAGACTTCATTGGAAGGAGATATGATCGCGCACGCGGCCCGACGGCTAAGTTGCGGCTTATTGAGCATTGCCCACAGTAGTGTGTGAGTGTCAAGCAGGAGTCTCATGCCGGACCGAACAACTTATCGTCGTTTTCACCGTGTTCCCAAAGTACGAGCTCTTCTTCAGGCAGAGGTTCAAAAAATTCGGGTCCGATCTCAAACTGGCCTTTATATAGGCCAAGAGGACGTTCACCCTTCTTAAGCGCTTCCGCAGCGGAGATCTCCCCCAGCGGCAACGCGGAATCAATGGGTACGATCCGCGCAATGGGAATTCGCTTCTGGCCGCGGGTGAGGATGACTTCCTCTCCGGAAATCGCAGTCTCCACGAGCTTTGAGAGCTGTGTTTTTGCCTCATGCATCGTCGCTTCCATGGCAGAGTCTCCCTTTTAGCTAAATATATCTTAGCTAAGATATAGCCTTCCGGCAAGAACTTCCTCCCTCATTCGCCGGTGCGAGTCGCGCGCAAACCTGTGCTGAAAGGCGCGTGTCACTGGTCCGCTGAGGCGTCCGATTCACAACGTTTCCGGATAACGGCCAGAATCTGCTTCTGGATTGCTTTCATCACAGCGTCCGTCCACTGGCCCGCGTACGGATTGAATGTGGGTGGATAGCCGTTCTCGGCTGCTTAGGTGCAGGAGAACTCCGTCCGAGCGCTGTTCCAGACGGTACTCTCCGTCCAGAACATCAAAGAACGCTCCGCCGATTGTCACGTGCTCATCGAGCGTCGTCCGTGGAATCGAATCTGTGTTAGCGCGGATCGAAAAACGAAGATCATGATCAGGCTCCCATTCATTGACGGTTTCGGTAAAGATCAGCCCGCCGGTGAAACTTGCCTGGCGGACGCCGCCGATCCCTTCATGGGAGAGCGTAGCTGCCACAGGCGCAGGGAAGCCAATCCGACTGACCCACGAGTCTGGTAACTCAGCTGCCTCAATGGCGCGAACGCTTTTTATGTTATTCCAAACAACAGCGGCCGGAGCATGGATCAGAATCTCAGTATTGACTGTTCTAATCTCATACGGGGACGGAATGTGGGTCTCGATGACTAGCAGCAGCAACGGCAGAGCATAAGCGCTGAGTGTCCCTGGAGATCGATCTTTCAGCCTGCCCCAAATGAGCTTTGCAGCCACGCCACCCATGAGCGAGAAAAGCAACATGATCGGCGAAGCGAAGATCAGACAGATAATCCCCTCCCACAGCGCCAGCCAGGATGCCAGCATCATGAGCAAGACTGCAACCCACGGAAGGAAAAGCCACTTGTACCATCGAAGAGTTTCCGGATCTGATACCTGCAAGTAGCGATGGACGCACAGATAGCCCATGCAAAACGGTACAAAGACTAGGAAGGCTATTGTCATGATCCAAACTGCCGGCTCGCCGAAAAACTTATCGAATTGAACTGCGAGCCGGAAGATGCAGCCAAGCAGAACGCCTGCCGTAACGCTTATCACCCAAACTTTCCAACGCGTCCAAAATGCTACGAATCCGCCCATTGGGCCTCCACGCACAAAAGGAGTGTACAGCGTAAGTCGTTGGTTTGTTCCGATGTCAGGAAGCAATGCCTATTCTCAGCATTCTGCCAACACAGGCCGCCTTTCGCCCACCCCTCCCGGTGGTATACTCACAACGTCAGGCGCGGGTCCGCGCCGGCATCTCTTTTTACCACTGAGGTTCCCATGTCCGGCCATTCTAAATGGGCCACAATCAAGCACAAGAAGGGCGCGCTGGATGCCAAGCGCGGCAAAATATTCACCCGCCTGCTCAAGGAAATCGCGGTTGCCGCCAAGGGCGGCGGCAACCCTGACAGCAATGCACGCCTGCGCACCGCCGTCCTGGCCGCCAAAGCGGAAAACATGCCGCAGGAGAATATCAAACGCGCCATCCTGCGCGGCACCGGCGAACTGGAAGGCGTCAGCTACGAAGAAATCTCGTTCGAGGGCTACGGCCCTGGCGGCGTCGCCATCATCGTCGACGTGATGACCGACAACCGCAACCGCGCCGTCAGCGAAATCCGCCATGCCTTCGCGAAGAACGGCGGCAACCTGGGCGAGACCGGCTCGGTACGCTTCATGTTCGCAAAGAAGGGGCTCATCGCCGTCGAGAAATCCGCGGCCACTGAAGAGCAGTTGATGGACATCGTACTGGAACACGGCGGCGAAGACCTGAACGACGAGGGCGACACGTGGGAGATCCTCACCGACCCCGCGTCGTATGACGCCGTACTCGCGGCAGTGAAGGCCGCTGGCATTCCCACGGTGATGAGCGAAGTCACCATGGTCGCCTCAACCTATACCAAGCTGGAAGGCGCGCCAGCGAATCAGATGATGCGTTTGCTCGAAGTGCTCGAAGACCTGGACGACACGCAAAACGTCTACTCGAACTTCGATATGGACGCCGAGCAGATGGAACAGGCGGCCGGCTGATCCGGCTTCAGGCAGGCAGTCAAAAGGCCGCCCGACTGTGGCGGCTTTTTTTTGAGGATTCAGAATTTTGATTGGGGGAAGGGAAGAACATTGACCGGAAATGGAAGGTTTTTCTTCGTTGTCTTAACTGCGGGAATACTCACGGCAGTAGCGAGTGTTGCCGCCGCACAGTCTTCCAGCGCGTCTGCGCCCGATCCGGGCATTACGTCGACGATCCATGGCCCTGGGATTTCCAATTCGCCTTTGAACCCCGTAGCACAGGTTCGCGACGCCAGGAGCTGGGAATACGGCCCGTTCGTGAACTGGGGTACCGGCGTCGGCGACCGCTCTGATTACAAGTTCTTCTGGGCGGGTTTCCAGCTGGCCAAGCCGCTTTCACCGGTCGTGCATGCGGGCATCTTCAGCGGCCAATTTGAGCTTGGCGGCAACATCATGCCGCTGTGGCAGGCTTATACGCCAGCTCCGCACTACCAGAACTATATCTGTGTCGAGCCGGTTGGAGGGCAAACCTATACCTGTTCCTTGCAAGTCGGCGGAGGCACTTTCAGCGGCGTCAGCCTCACTCCTGTCATCTTTCGCTGGAATTTCCTTACCCAGTCGCGCCATTTTCAGCCATGGTTCCAAGCCGCTGGCGGGGTCATCTATACCACCCACAAGTTCCCGCCAAATCTGCTTAGCACGCCGACGGTCAATGGCGTGCCGGGGATCGATGGCGGAACCTGTGTGTGGAATTTTTCGCCCCAGGGCGGCGGCGGATTCCATTATTTCTTCCGTTCCAAGCGGTCGATCGATCTTGGCGTCAACGGCGTCCACATCTCCTCGGCCTCTCTAGGCGATCGCAATCCAGGAGTGAATGCAAGCATCCAGGTACAGGTGGGTTATACCATCTGGAAATAGGCTGGCCTCGGGTACCAGGGTTTTCTGGCGAGCAAAAGAAATCATGAGCGAACCGGTTGTCGAGTGCGTTCCAAACTTCTCCGAGGGCACGGATGCCCGGCGGGTCGAGGCGATTGTGGCCGCGATGCGTGTCGAAGGAGTGCATCTGCTCGACTGGTCTATGGACGCGGACCATAACCGCTCGGTCGTGACCATCGCCGGTGGGCCTTCCGCAGTGGTCGAGGCAGCTGTACGCGGCGTGGGCAAGGCAGTCGAGCTGATCGATCTGACCCGGCAACAGGGGGTCCACCCGCGCATCGGTGCAGCGGACGTGATTCCCTTCGTGCCCATTTCCGGCATCAAGCTGGAGCAGTGTGTCCTGCTGGCCCGTCAGGCCGGTCTGGAGATCTGGCGCCGCTACGGTGTGCCGGTGTTTTTCTACGAAGCGGCGGCGGCGCGTCCCGATCGGGCCAACCTCGAGGAAGTGCGCAGAGGGCAATTCGAGGGGCTCAGGGACGCGGTCCGCAACGAAACGGCTCGCAGGCCCGACCTGGGTGGTCCCGGCCTGCATCCCACCGCAGGCGCCTGCGCCGTAGGAGCGCGCAAGTTCCTGGTAGCCTACAACATCTACCTAGATTCCTCCGACGTTTCCATTGTGCGGGCTATTGCCCGTGAGATTCGAGCCGCATCCGGCGGATTGAAGGGCGTGAAAGCTCTGGGGCTTCTTGCCCATGGGCGAGCTCAGCTCTCTATGAACATCACCGACTTCCAGGTTACGCCGATCTCCCAGGTTTACCGCGCGGTCTCAAGTTTGGCGCTTCGGCATAAGGTCGCGCCGGTCGAGGGAGAGGTAATTGGGCTTCTTCCTGAAGCTGCCTGTGAGCGGGAAAGCGAATGGATGCGTCAATTAACTGGGTTCGATCCTCAGACCAAGATATTGGAGAGCAGGCTGCAGGCTCCGTTGGCATGGCCGGGAGATGAAAATAGACTGTAGTAGCCGATCAGCCCTGAGAAAGGCAATCAATCTCGGCAACCGATCCGCGATTGGCCGATACAATGAAATTGTGAGCTTGTGAAAGTTTTCTTGAGTTTTTTGCTCAGGAAAAGACAATACATTGCAAGCGATTTCCAGTTGCTCTATTCGAAATGCAATTGGATACCGGAGGATGAAATTGATCAAGGCTCTTATCAAGGTTTCGATTGCCCCGATGTTGCTGGCGGCGGCTAATTTGGCTTTGGCGGCGCAGTTGTCCACCGATGCCCGTACCTCGATTCCCCATGACGTACAGCAGTTGGTTGTCATCGACTACCGAGCCATGCAGAACTCGACTGCTGCGATGGATCTGCGCGACCGCGTCATGCCGCCTGAGCTCAAGCAATTCGACGAGGCGTTGCGCAAATCTGGATTGAACGACAACCACGACGTGGACGAGTTGGCTTTTGCACTCTTTCGTCCCACGCCGACGAGCGAGGGACTGCTCACCGTGAGCATCGCGCAAGGCCAGTTTCCCATGCAGGACATCCTGGCTAACTTCCGCAAGCAGAAGGTGATCCCCACCCGGATTCGCACGAACAAGGTCTATCCGCTTGCCAAGACGGGCATGGTCCTTTGCTTTGTCGATCCTTCCACGATGGTCTTTGGCGCCAAAGATGCGGTTGAAAAGGCGCTCGATGCCCGCGACGGAGCTGCTCCCAGCCTGCTAACCAACGGGACGATGATGGACGCGATGAAGTCCGTGGACTCCGAGCCGCTTTGGAGCATCCTTGACGAGAAAGGAACCCAGACCATGATGCGCCAGGTGCTCGGCGAGGCAGGTTCGGTCACCGACTTCGAGACGGTCCGCAAGCGTCTGCAAGCCTCCTGGTACGGCATGGACTTTCAGCATGGAGTCAAATTCGACCTTACCATCTCCACCGGCGATTCCTTTGCCGCGGCCACCATCTCGTCGCTCCTGACCGCTGCTGTGATGGTACGCAAGATGAGCGGATCGGATGCGGAAAAGCAAGCATTGAGCGATACTTCCATCGGCTCCGATTCGGGCCGGATGACCATCCACTTTGCCGCCACCGACTCGGACTTTAGCAGCCTGTTGCACTCGCCGCTCTTCCAAAGCATGGTGCGCTGACACAGCTTTACTTTGGCTGTGGTTTAACTCCAGAGCGGTTGCAACAAGGCCATCTACCCCACCCTCGACGCGTGCCACGCCAGGGGCTCGCGTCGAGGGTAGAATTCATCGGCAACCCCGGAACGCTGGGATCAGCGGGCCGGAGTCAAATCGGGACGAAACTCGGCCTTGCCGCTTGGCAGCAGCACAATCTCCAGCTTGCCTTCCTGCCGTTCGGTAAGAATGGGTCCGTCAATCTGCACCTGCCGCTGGGTTTGACTGACATCGCTGGTCGAGTAGTTCACTTTCAGCGGCCCGCTGCCTCGTAACTGGATGCGATAGTGGAAAACTCCGCTCTCGGCAAGGCTGTCGGCCCCAAAGCTCGCGCTCGGGTAGTCCACTTCAAGCAATTGAATTGGCGCGCCGGTGCGGTTTTCCACTGTGGTTTCAACATGATAGGAGTGGCAACCCGCCATCGCAAAAAGCGATGTCAGCGCGATTAACGCCAAAATTCCACCACGGCTTCTTGCAATCCTCATCTGCGGTTCCCGCTTTCATCCTGAATGCCCTCTGGAGCGGTCTGTGTTGCGACCTTCTTCTCCAGCCGGTCCAGGCGCTTGAGCAGCTCCGGCAGCCGCTGAAAGATGGCGACAGCACGCAGCCAGACGCGGTTGTCAAAGCCCGGCGAGCCAGATATCACTTTTCCCGGCGGCACATCGTGCGAAACGGCCGACTGCGCTGTCAAAATCACGCCGTCGCCAACTGCGCAGTGTCCCGCGATGCCTGTCTGGCCGGCCAGAATCACGTTGTTGCCCACCACCGAAGAACCAGCCAGCCCCGTTTGTGCGCAAAGAAGCGTGTTTTCTCCTATCCGCGAACCATGGCCTACTTGGACCAGGTTGTCCACCTTGGTCCCATCGCCGATCTCCGTTGCGCCCACCGTGGCCCGGTCAATGCAGGCGTTGGCCTGCACGTCCACACGATTGCCCAGCCGCACCGGGCCTGACTGGGGAATCTTCTCCCAGTGTCCAGCTTCGTTCTTGGCGAAGCCGAAGCCGTCCGCGCCGACAATCGCACCATTCTCCAGCGTCACGTGGTCGCCCAGTACGCAGTTTTCGCGAACCACCGCGTGGGCGTGGGCGAAGAGATGGCTGCCAGCCTTCACCCCTGGATACAGCACGACATGGGGAAGCAGCGTGGCGCGGTCGCCGAGGCTGACGTGAGGGCCGACGACGACATACGCTCCGATGTGCGCCCCTTCCCCGATCTCCGCAGTTGGGTCGATGACGGCAGTAGGGTGAATGGCGGGAGCGTAGGCCGGAGGTTGGTAAAACAGTCCGAGGGCGCGGGAGAAAGCCAGATAGGGATTCTGGATGCGCAACGTGGCTGCCGCGATCTCTTGAAATTCAGGCTCGACCAGCACCGCGGCAGCCCGCGTCTTGCGCGCCAGTCCGGCGTACTGGGGGTTGGCCACAAAGGTGATCTCGGACGGCCCCGCGTCCTCAATGCCTTTTACGCCAGTAACTTCCAGCTCCGCGTCCCCGCGCAGCTCCGCGCCCAACCGGCTTGCCAACTCGCCTAGCTTCATCGAATGAGATTGTACCGGAAGGGGCGGCGTTGCCCAATCATTCCAGATTCCGCTTGGCCATAAACCAATTGCAATTCAGGTCAATGGGACAACTTTGAATCGTTTCTCACGGGCGAAGGCGAAAATTGACGCCAAAGTGCGGAGTATGTCAAGATCCTTATGTCTGGCCGGTGAGACGGAGGGTGCAATGAGCCCAAAAGAGTTGAAGAAGTTCAAAGAAGCCATCGAGAAGATAGATCGCGAAAATAACACCCCCGAGAAGGCGAGAGAGTACCTCATTAAGATCGGCTACCTGACCGCTGACGGTCAACTGGCAGAGAAATACAGATAGGCTACTCCCGTTGTCTTTAGTTCTTGCATATCACGGATGCGACCTCGAAACCGCCCAGCAACTCTTGGGCGGTTCGCCGTTTCAGCCCAGTAAACGGGACTATGACTGGCTTGGCGCCGGGAGCTACTTCTGGGAAAACGATGCGGTACGTGCCTATCAGTGGGCAACCGAGAGCCGAAGAAAATTCAACAATCCTTCGGTTGTGGGTGCTGTGTTTGAACTGGGCAACTGTCTCGACCTGACAACCCAGTCCGGAATTGAGGCGGTTAAGCTTGCATATAACCAGCTCATTCGAATGGCCAATGAGAACGGGGATCCATCCCGGAGAATGTGGACCCAGCCATGGAGCCCAGCGGCGACAAAATCATCAGGCGCTTGGACTGTGCGGTAATGAATCACCCGTTTGACGATGTGCTGCGAACTGTCCAGGAACCGGACCCCAAAAGCCAACCTTACACCACCGGGCGGGCGCTGTTTCCAGAGGGATCGGAAATCTATCCTGGCGCTGGCTTTCTAGACAAGCCCCATATTCAGATATGCGTTCGAGAACCGGAGCAGATTGTCGGCGTTTTTCGAATCCCGGAATGGCAGCGCGAGGAACTCGAATTACCCAGTCTGTATGAACGCTCCTGAGCGCATCCTCCCAATTGCGGCAAGCCGAGAGATGCTCGGAATGATCTGATAAGCGGTTTTACGGTGCCTCTTCTGCTCCGGGGAACAACTCCGGTTGCTCAGCGGCCGGTTCGGCAGGTCCGGTCCGCCTGCGCGCCGCCGCGCCGATCAGGCTCACCACCTCCAGGGTCTGGATGGCCTGACGGGGTACGTAAATCCTCTGCGTGTTTGAGCGGGTGTCGGGCGGGGTGAGCAGCAAGCCCGCGCCTTCGATCAGTGAGCGGTCGTTGGCGGCCAGACCCTCCAGCTCTTCTCCGTCTGTCAGGGTCATCCGCAGCCAAAGTCCCGCCGTCCTGGGCCGGATGGTGAAGCGCTTGTGGAGCAGCCGCTCCGGATTGGCCTGATCGCTCGATGGGGAAGGGAAGTCGCGGACATAGCAGACCCATTTGACCTGCTCCCAGCCAATGCGCAGCACTTTGCCGGTCAGGTCCAGGATCTCCAGCTCCGGCGCATCGGGGGCCAGGCTGGCAGTTGCGTAGCCGGCGCACCAGTCCCGTGAGAACTTGCGGACAATCACCGGCTTACGCGCAGAAGCCATCGCTTAGGATTGTCGCATGAACAGCGCGCCAACGGATTCTGGGTACTATCGCGCGCTTTCTGCTTGTCGAGGTGAAGGAACCCCAGGGTTAGTGTCCTTGGGTGGGGAACCACTTGGATACAATGAGTGTATAAGCCGCAAATCCAGTGCAACAAACTCTGGCCATTCCGCCCGAGTTGTGTTAATGTACTGGTTTGCCGTCTCTGCTATTTTGCACTATAACAGTAACAAGATCAGGTACTTGGCAGATGGTTTGGCGGCGGAAGCAGGAACCTCGATGCCCGACTACATCTATCTTTTGGAAAACCGGCTCTCGGCTGACCAGCAGAGCGCCTTGCGCAACTTGCGCGAGGCGGCCCGCGAAGCAGGAACTATCCTCTTCCTGACTGGCGATGCGGTTCGCGAACTAACTTGCGGACAGACTGTCCGCAGCCTTGAAGTTTCAGTTCATGGAAATGCGCTTAATCTCAAGAAAACAATCGAGAAACTCGGCGGCGCCGTCTGGGGGCAGGATGAGATCTCGCGAACTCTCTATCTGTGTTTTCCGGGCACTGTCCGCGTGGACGTGATCAGCGCCCACCGCACTGAGTATCCCAAGCCGGGCCAGCCGGTTTTTCACGCTTCTTCCATTCAGGAAGATTTGCGCCGACGGGACTTTACGGTCAACGCCATGGCCATCTCGCTGAACGAGGGGTCGTTCGGTCTGTTGATGGACCCTATGAACGGGGCGGCCGATATTGAAAGCCAGACCCTTCGGCTGGTCTCGAATTATGGTTTTCTCGATGAGCCCGCTCTGCTGATACGCGCCAGCCGCTATCGTGCGCGGCTGGGTTGGGAACTCGACCCGAGAAGCCACTCACGTTACGAGAATGCAAAAAACGAAGGGGTCATCGAACAGCTTTCCGCGGAGGCGCGCAAGCAGGAACTGGAGCAGATAGGCCACGAAGAAGAGGCTCTGAAGGTGTTGCGTGCTCTGGAGGCCCAAGGCTGGATGCAGTTTTTGTTTCCTGCCTGGACCTCGGTTAAAGCCGAAGAAGAGCAACTGAAGGCCCTGCGCGATTTGGCCAGGGAATTGCTGGCGCAGGGCGTCCATGCCGATATGTCCGCGGCGCAAATGCAATTGTTGACCGCTGGAGTGTCTCCCAAAGACAGAACCGCCTTGAAGAAGCTGATGCTTCGTCCGGGGTTTGTCGAGGAGTGGAACAGCCTGGATGCGATGGCTGCCGGGTTTGCCAAGGTGCTGCTGGCCCCGGAGCATTCCACGCCCTCCGCCTGCTACAAGCTGTTTACAAGCTATGATCCTGAAGCGATTCTGTGGCTTGGGTTTACCTACAAGGATCCGGAGATTCAAGAACGCTATAACTTGTTCCTCAAAGTCTGGCCGGAAACCCGTCAGCGCCTTCCTCACGCCTTGATGCAGGAGATGCGCATTACTCCCGAACTGGCATCCTATCGCGAAATTGTCCAAACTATCTTCCTCGAGCTGATAGACGGCCGGCTTACCTCTGCCGAGGAGCTTCGGGCTTTCCTGGAGCCGTATTCGCCTCCCGCCCCGCCTCCGAAAGAGACCATCAAGAGGCCGCGCGCCAAACGGGGCGCGGAAACCAAGCTGAAAGATCAAGCCTACGACGACGAGGATTCGGAAGAAGAATTGGACGAGGACGAGGATCTCGACGATATCGGCGGAGATGACGACGATATTGACCTTGGTCTGAGTCTGCCGAAAGTCGATCTAGACGCGGATATGCCCGATCTGATTGAAACCGAGGTGATCGAGGCCGACGATGCAGAACCAGGTGAAGATGACGTCGAAGCGGATGAGTCCGAGTCAGTTCCTGGTCCAGTGGAGCGCGATTCGAAGGCGTTGACCCCGCCAAAGCCGGCAATGGAATTTCGGGCGTCTTCAACAAAAAAGACAGCTAAGCTCGAAATCGCAGTGCCGGATGCCAAGCCTGCTCCGCAACAGGTTGAGAAAAGTGAAAAGCATGTATTGACGCCAAAGCCGAAGTCCGCGCCCGTGCCAGCAAAACCAAAGAAGGAAGCTGCCATGACGAAGTCTGCGCCTGCCCCGCACCCTGCCAAAGGGAATAAGGCGGCTAAGACCGTAGTCAGCGCCCGGCCTGCGCCGAGAAAAGCCACAGCAAAGGCAACTGCGGTCAAATCCTCGTCTGGAAAAGGTCAACAGGCTCCGAAAACGGGCAAGCTGCCCGCGCCGGCAAAGCCATCCAAGCCGGTCGGGAAAAAGCCCGCGTCAAAGCCGTCAAAGAAACATTGAAGCGGCTGGATGCAGAACGAGAAAGGTGCGCATTCTCAGGTATACAGCTGCCTCAGGCCGTTGCGGCTACAGTTTCATGGGCTGCGGTCACAACCATGTTGCGGATAGAATCGATGACCAGATCGGGTTCGTCGAGGTGAATCCAATGTGCGCTGGCTGGCGCGATTACCTGGTGTACGTTGTCGCCGATCCTGCTGAGCCGCTCAATTGACAACGGAGTCGATTTGCCCGGAGTCAGCACCAGAACGGGAATATCTCGGATGGGCTTTGCGTCCTGCATCTCTCTCACCGTATCGGGAACCGCTGCCACATGACAGCGCATCCCCGCATAATAACCTGGACGCGACCAGTGGGCGGCGACGATGGGCCAAACCTCGCTCGGCATCTTGCCCACCTCGTCTGTCACTCGCGCCAGCACATGGCGGCCACCTTTACCAGCCACCCCAGCCAACCGCTTGGCTATGTTGCCCGACCGGCATAGCAGCGACGTCACGGCAAGGCGGGCAAGTCCAAGTCGGGCTATCGGAACCGCGTAACCAGACAGCTTCTTGCCGCGATCGACCTCGGATTGTCTGCTGGGATTGAGCGGCGGCCATTCTTCGCAGCGCATTGGATCCACCAGCAAGACGCTCGCTACCTCTTCGGGAAACAGCAGTGCGTAGCGGCGCATCACTAATCCGCCAAAGGAATGACCAACGAGTATGTAGGGCGGTTTGATCTGGGCGCGCTCCAACAGATCGTGCAACTCCACGGCAATGTTGCCAGGGGTGCGTGCCGTGCGGCAGGGGCTGCTCCAGCCCAGTCCGCAGCGGTCATAGGAAGCGGTGCCGGCAAAGCGCGAGACGATCTCCTGTATGTGACACCAATTCAGATTCGTGGCGGCAATGCCAGCCTCGAATAGGACCGTAGGTCCGCCGGTTCTCTTCGCGCCCTTCTCAAGCAGGTAGAGCTTGCACCCGCGCCCGATCGTTACCCAGCGCCCAGGGTGTGCAAATCGCCGTCTGTCGCGGTGGCCGCCGATCCATTGGTAGAGAAACCCAACACTGATCAAAGTTGCTATTGAACCGGCGATCCACAGAAGTACTGGCATAAACGATCCTAGAAGCGAGTGAGTTGCTCAGGGCTAAAGTCCCCGAGGTCGAGATTTGCCTTTGTGCTGCCACGATCTATGATCAGCAGCGTAGTGCCAGCTTGGCCACGATTTTTTTCTTCCACCTGGTTTGCCGACCAGACCCCGCCGTCGTGACGCAGGCCAAGATAGGTGAACTCTTTCACCGCGCCGTTTCCCTTCAGCGTTTTTTCAACATATACAGGAAAGTCGATACTGTGGTCCAGCCATGTTTTTATCCCTGCGTAATGTGTCCGGTCCGCCGCGCCCGGCGTGCTCCCTAAAACAAAGCAATCCCGCGCGCCAAACTTGGTCTCTTCCAGCACCGTCTGGCCTGGCCAGAAGTACTGTTGTTCAAGAAAATCCTCGTAGCTGAACCCATCTCCCAGCGGGCCGTCGCTCCATTTGTCGAACGGCAAAGCTGCGGGCATCTTGTCGCCCGGATGCGCAATCTGGATCGAATTTTGCCCGTTGGGCCTCATCTCGATCAGAATGTGGGCACGGGCATTGGGGCCGGCGTTTTGCGGCGGAGCAATCTCTGCCAGAACCCGCAACACGCCGGGGAACCAGTGTGCCTTGATGGAAATGCCGTAGCTGGTCCGTGCGCCGTTGGCATCTACCCGGACGAGGTGCCCAGTGGTCCGGAAGTCTGCTGCCTCGACACGCTGCCGCGCCGTTGCAAGAATCGCATGAACATCCGCCGCGCTTAGGGGTATGACGGACAGCGTTGCGGTCAATACGGCACAGAGCAGTCTCATGATGCGATTCTCCCGTCGCGGATGCGAATGTGCCGGGGTGCGGCATTGGCAATGTCGTTCTCATGGGTCACGACGATCAATGTCATGCCGTGCTTTTGCTGAATGCCGACGAGCATCTCCATGATGCGCGCGGAGTTCACGCTGTCGAGGTTGCCTGTAGGCTCGTCCGCCAGCAGAATAGATGGATTGTTGGCCAGCGCCCGCGCTATGGCGACTCTCTGGCGTTCTCCCGCTGAGAGCTCGTTGGGATACTGATTGAGGCGATGTTCCAGTCCCATCTCAACCAGCAAGGCTTCGGCTCGTTCGGCGCGATTGTGTGCATTCTCGCTCAATGCCAGCATCGGCACTTGCACGTTTTCAAAGGCTCGAAGGGTGGGAAGCAGATAGAACGCCTGGAAGATAAATCCCACGCGGTGGGCTCTGAAGGTGTCGAGGTCGATAGCGGTTCCAAGCTCAGAGTTCTCAAAGAGCACCTCGCCGCTTGTTGGCTTGTCGAGTCCCCCAAGCAGTTGAAGCAGTGTCGATTTGCCGCTGCCGCTGGCGCCGCTTATGGCCAGGAATTCCCCGGCCTCGATCGATAGATCGACGCCGCGCAATGCCTCGATACGCCCTTCGTCGTAGCTCTTGCAGAGACTCCGGACTTCAAGCTGAGGGCTAGTCATGCCGAAGCGCCTCCACCGGAGAAAGATGCGCTCCTCGCCACGCGGGGAGGGCTCCAGCTACCAATCCGGAAAGTATCGCGATGCCAAGCGCCTCCAACAAGTGCATTGAAGAAACAGACGCGGAGACGACGCTCGCAGTTTGTGGAAAGGTAGATAAGAGTTGCAAGGCGCCCAATCCGACGCCAATACCGAAAACACCCCCGACAATGCCGAGAACGACCGCTTCCATCTGAATCAGCAGCAAAACACTCCAGCTCTTCCAGCCCAGGGCGCGCAGAATGCCGATTTCCCGGGTGCGTTCGAAGACCGACATGGCCATGGTATTGGCGATGCCCAGAACGCCCATCATCAACGCGATCGAAGATGTTCCCCACGCGACCGCGTGGGCCAGCGACACGAACTGGTTGTTGGTGGCGCGATCGGTTGCCAGTTGAGCGTTCAGGCCGGGCAGGGCTGCTTCAATCTCTGTCTGCGCCCGCTTGAGGTAAGCCCCTGGCGATTCTCCGGCAGGGGCGGGGCGGAGCCGCACATGAAACCCCGAGATTTTGCCTTGCAGGCTCGACAACTGTTGCAACTGATCCATGGGCATCAGCACGGCGCCGGCTTCTAAAGCAGTCCCACCATGATAGATTCCGACCACGGTAAAGCTAGAGCCTTGAATCGTGAGCGGGTCGCCGACTTTCTTGTTCATGGTCCTGGCCAGTACATCGCCCAGGATGACCTCCGGCTTACCGTCTTGAAAGCGGCGTCCAGAGAGAAACGTGAGCGATTCGAATTCGTAGGAGTCGGCTCGCCAGCCAAACACCAGTGCATTCACATCCGGCGTAAGGTCGATCATGTTGAAGATCATGGGATTGGCCTGCGCGACGACAGGCACAGCCAGGAGCTTGCCCAACAGCGACTCATCGACCGAAGTGTTGAGAAACGATTTGTCGACTACGGCTATATCGGTTCCGCTGCTCGAATACAGGCGAAGCCACTCCCGTTCAAAGGAGCGCGAGAACCCAACCAACGCCACAAATGCTCCGATGGCCATAGCGATGCCGCCAAGCGTCAAAAAAGTCCTTAGACGTCTGCGCCAGAGGTTTTTCCATGCGAATCCTGCGAAGGATAATTGGGAGGCCATGAGGTTGGGATAAGTCCTTGCGTGCGTGGCGTTGAAAAAGAGACGTCAGACGCCAGTTTATAGAGCAGCAGACGCAAAAGTCCATGCACCGTTTAGGGAATCCCGCGCAAGCCTTCGTTTTCAGGGGTACGATCTTTGATTCCGCACCATGGCGCGAACCAATCGCGGCGGGTTCAGTCGATGCGGAAAATCGCATTCTGACATATGCCGGAAACCTTAAGGACCGCCTGCCGCAAGCGCGAAGGCCAGACAATCCCCGCAAGTTTCCAGCATGAAATGTCCAATCCGGCCTGCGGAAGCTTCCGAAACCGGAAAAGAGACAGGAAGCCACCTGCCAACGAACGCCTGAGTCTGGGGGGGAAGAGTCAGCCGATGCAGTGGATATGGTTTCTGCAAGAAACTACCGGAAGCAAAGGTCCAATTCTCTTGACGAGCACCGGACCGCTCCGCATTTTTTAGCGACCGCGGCCACGCGAACTGCCGCCGCCACCGCCGCTACCTTTGCGCGCCTGATAGCAATCCCGGCAAAAGACCGGGCGATCGCCGCGAGGCTCAAAAGGCACTGTTGTAGGCTGACCGCAACCCGAACAAATCACAGGTGTTCCCTGTGCCGGAGCCGAACGGTAGCCGGACCCCCCCTGATCGTTCTTCTTTGCCTGACGGCAATTCTTGCAACGCTTTGGGGTCGAATAACCACGTTCCTGAAAGAACGCCTGATCAGCGGATGTGAATGTAAAATCCTGTCCACAATCGCTGCACGTAAGTTGAATATCTCCGGCCATGTGTCTCCTCGTGGAGATTGTACAGCCCAATCGGCCTTTGCGCACAAGGATTCTTTTGACGCACAGCTTTGCGGTTGAATTAAAAACGCGCCCTCAGTAAGGTTCGAAGCATTGGCACGGCACGTTATATTCAACTTGGGATCCATGAGTGCGCGAAACCTCACACCGTCGCCATGGAGCAGCAAGAGCGAGCCAGGACTTGAATGACGGTCTCCAATCCTCAATTCGAGATGGACTGCATTCGCCGCATCCTGGCGGGTGAGAAGCATATCTTTCACGACCTTATTCGCCCCTGCGAGCGGGCCATCTACTTTCTTCAGCTTTCGCTGCTGCAGAACGAGGCCGAAGCCGAGGACGCGGCGCAGGAGACGGCCATCAAGGTCTATCTCAATCTCCATAATTTCCGGGGTGACGCGCAATTCCGCACCTGGGTGCTCTCGATTGCCCGCAATGAGGGCCTGGGCCGGTTGCGCAAAGCGGCCACACGGCGCGAAGATTCGCTGGATGCCGAGATCGACGAGCAGAGCGGCGACTATACCCCCGCCATCCTGACCAGTTGGCGCGAAATCCCTTCCGAATCGCTGGAACGGAAGGAACTGGGCGCGCTGCTGCGCAAGGCCATCGAGGGGCTGCCGGAGATTTACCGTAACGTAGTGCTTCTCAGGGACATCGAAGAGATGGATGTGCGGGAGACGGCTGCCGCTCTCGGCATTACCGAGGGGACCGTCAAGGTCCGGCTGCACCGAGCGCGGGCATTGCTCCAGCGCGATCTGGCTCCGCGATTGAAAGAGTTTGCCCCGAAGCGGAAAGGGCTGTTTGGGTGGGGCGCATGAGGATCGACTGCAAACACGTCTGGGAGCACATCTCCGCCTACATCGACGGCGAGGTGGATGCTGGGCTGCGCGCCGAGATCGACCGCCATCTGGAGACCTGCGAAATCTGCTCCGCAGTGCTGGATTCAACGCGCAATGTAGTCGTACTCGTCGCCGATGATCGCGTCTTCGAGCTGCCCTCAGGCTTCAGCGAGCGGCTGCACGCGCGGCTGGAGAAGGAATTGGAGTTGGCTGGGCCTTAGCTTCAGTTGCTATGCCGGCTTCCGGGCCACAGCAAGCAAATGTGCGCTGGCTCCAAGGATTGACGGTTCCGACTCGAGCATTCGCGCAATGCGCAACAAATCTCCGCAACGCCGGTTATCGGCCAGCCGCGCGGCAACATCGGGCAGCATCCAACCGGGGCCTTCGATCCCATACAGCCCCTCGATTGTCAGTCCCGCCATAACGATCTCCTCGCGAAGATCGTCCGGTCGATGAAAGTACGCAGTGGTGAAATAGTCGAGACGCCCAGTGGGATTACGATGCTGACCGTCACGGATGTCTTGCCCGGCAATCTCGACGAACTCGGGATCGCTGAATAGATCGCGCGCCAAACCATCCAGCACTGAAGCCCAACGCGAGATTGCGGCTGCAAACAGGCGCCCGCCAGGGTTGAGCACACGCGTTGCCTCACTCAGCGCTCGGGCGCGGTCCTGGGCTGATGTCAGGTGGTACAGCGGGCCAAGCAGAAGAACCATATCCGCGACCTCATCGGGAAAAGGCAGGATTCGCGCATCACCCACCTGACACGAGGCGAGAGGATGGGGCTGGCAAGCGTTGCGGCTTTCAGCCTCGGCAATATGACGCTGAATCGGGTCAAGAAGATGAACGGAATACCCGGCCGTCGCCAGCCAGAACGAATAGGCTCCGGCCGCGCCGCCTACGTCGAGGATTGTCGCCGGCGGCAAAGGTGCGTGGCGTTCTATCAGCTCCCGTGTGCGCAAACCCTCCAGCAGGTTAGCGCCTTGTTCGAGGCGGTGGTCCTCCGGCGCTCGGCTGTAGAACTCGACAATCGCCGAATCGATTCCAGGAAACTGTTCATCCATGCGGAACTCTCAACTACGATTTTCTGCTGGGGACGTGGCCGCGGACGGAGCCGGGCGGTGAACGATGACGTGAGACCAGCTTTCCAATCCCACAAGAACCAGCGTGAGAATCGCCAAAGCTACCTGGAATCGTTCGGAACGCCGCTCATTCTTGCCGACTTCGCGCCTGCGCCATTGGGCTGACGGCCGCGATCGCAACCACCAAATCCAGGCCAGTACCAGCAGGTTTACCACCGCGCCAATTGTGGCCAGCGCCAGCATGGGAATGCGAAGTCCGTCCCCATGGAACCCCAAGATTGGGGCGTAAATGCTGGAAGCCGCCAAGGCGCTCAGCCCAATTGCCATACGGATGCCGCTGATGGTCAGTATGGCCGTACACAAACTTTGCAGCAGCGCCAAAATCAAACTGGCGCTGGTCAAAATACGCATTCCCTTGGGGTTGTTCAAGTTGCTCAAATTGTTCAATCGGCCTCCCGGTGACAGAGCCTAGCCGTGCTGCGTCCAATCAGGATCAGGGTAACTCAAGCAGGGAATGGCAGCCAACCCAGCGGCTGGATCGCCGCCAATTCCTGCCGGTCAGGGAGGCCCATGAGAAATTCATTTTCACCGGGGCTATTTTCCCTGTAACCTTTCCCTTAGGTTGTTACTCCTAATGTGCGTAACACGGATTGTGCGGGATTGGTCCCACAGAGTCCCGAGTGCCTGCAACCGGCGGACCCCTTCCGCCCCAACCCCCCAAATGAGGTCAAAGAATCATGAAGAATCAATTGAATGCACTGCTTCTGTCGGCGGCTCTCTCCGGCCTGGTTGGCGGAACCTCCGTAGCGGCCCAGACGGCCAACCACGGCACGGCAACCAAGGTGACCGCAGCCAAGGCCGGCCTGCGCTACACCGCACAGGACACCTCCAAGCACTCCTGTAAAGGCAAGAACGACTGTTCTGGCAAGGGCGGCTGCAAGACTGGCGACAACGGCTGCAAAGGCAAGAACTCCTGCAAGGGCAAGGGCGGCTGCGCCACGGATGGTTCCAAGCCTCCAGCGCCTTCCTCGCTCGTCTAAACTCCAAGACCACCGCTGGCGCGGCAGGGATTGGATCAACCCATCCTTCCGCCGCGCCATTTCCCTGTTCTTCTTCACTCTTTTACTTGTTCACTCTTTCACTTGTTCACTCTTTCACTGCTCACGAGCCACTGAGAAGAACCCATGCCCGGCAATCGCTTCAATGCGTTTCAGGATCACGGCGTCGGAATCGGCCTCCGCATTCCGCACTACGAGCACATCTTTACGCGCAAGCCGGTGGTGGACTGGTTCGAGATTATCTCTGAGAATTTCATGATCGGCGCAGGGCGGCCGCTGGCCATGCTCGACCGAATCCTGGAACAATACCGCGTTGTCCAGCACGGCGTCTCGATGTACTTCGGCTCAGTGACCGCGCCCGATCCCGAGCACCTGCGCCGACTCAAAACTTTAGTTCGCCGCACCCGGACACCGTGGCTCAGCGATCACCTTTGCTGGGGCAGCGTGGACGGAACCTATACCCACGACCTGCTTCCGCTGCCCTACACCTGGGAGGCCGTGGAGCGCACCTCCGCCCGCATAAAGGAGGTTCAGGACTTTCTCGAAATTCCAGTCGCTGTCGAGAACGTATCGAGTTACGCGGCCTTCACCGGCTCTCAGATGACCGAATGGGAGTTTTTGACGGAAGTTGTGGAGCGCGCTGACTGCGGCATCCTGCTCGATGTGAACAACATCTACGTCTCCTCGGTGAATCACGAATTTGCTCCGATGGATTATGTGAACGCGGTTCCAGCCGAGCGCGTGGCGCAGATTCACATCGCAGGCCACTCAAAGTACGAGAAGTACATTCTCGACACGCACGACCACCCCGTGATTGACCCGGTCTGGGAACTCTATGCGCGGGCTATTGAACGCTGCGGACCCACCCCCACGCTCCTGGAATGGGACGATCATATCCCCAGCTTCGACGAGGTTCATGCCGAAGCAAAGAAAGCGGAGCGCTACCAGCAAGGCCACGTGCCCGCGCTGGCGGAGGCTGCGGCGCTATGAATGTGGGCCTCATGAATCTAGCCGAGTTGCAACGCGAGATGGCCGCGGCCGTGATGCTGCCGCTGACGGCCGATGAAGCGATGCGCGCTCAGGCGCCCGATGGCCGCAAAATGGCCGCCGTCGCCGAATCGTTTATCGCCCCGAACAGCCGCCTCACCGCCTTCGAGAGGCTTGAGATTTACAACCGTCAATATTGGTTCCGCGTGATGGGCGCGCTGGCCGAGGACTTTCGCGCGCTGCGCGCAGTGGTTGGAGGCCGCGCCTTCGAGGCGCTTTCCATCGCCTATCTCACCGAACATCCCAGCCGCAGCTTCACGTTGCGCAACCTGGGATCGAAGCTCCCCGAATGGCTGGCCGCGAATCCCAACTGTACCGGCCGCCGCAACCGGCTTGCGTTGGATGTCGCGCGCATCGAATGGGCCTTTGTCGAGGCTTTTGACAACGCGGACCGCGCACCGCTGACCCTCGATCAGATCGCAACTCTGGACGCCGGCTCACGGCTAGGGCTACAACCGCATCTACGACTGATTGCGCTGGACTACGAAGCCGACGATTTGGTGCTTGCCCTGCACGGCCAACAGAAGCGCGAAACCAGCGAGGCCGGCCTGAAGCACGACGAGGGACCAGCCGCACCGGCAAAGCTGCCAAGGCTGCGCCGCAAGCCGACCTGGGTCGCAGCCCATCGCGTTGACCTCTCGGTCTACTACCGCCGCCTCAAGCGGGAGGAGTTCCTGACTCTTGCGGCCATCCGCCGGGGCTTGCCACTTGCCGAGGCGCTCGAATCGGGTTTTCGAGACTCGCGCACTCCAGAAAGCCGCCGGCCGCAACGCGTTCGCGAGTGGTTTGCCAACTGGGCCGAACTGGGCTGGATCTGCGCCCCCGATCTCGATTCATACCTTTGAGGATTAAGAAAGGATCGCCATGAAATCGATCATCCATTTCATCCGCGCCGCGTACGGCCATGCTTGTACTGCTTTGAATTGGCTGCAATGCCCGCTGCTGTTGGCCATCCGTCTCTACTGGGGCTGGCAGTTCGCGCAGGACGGCTGGGGTAAGCTCACCCATCTCGACAAGGTCACGCAGTTTTTCGCCAGCTTGAACCTTCCCGCGCCGGGCATGACCGCCTTGGCGATTGCTCTCGTGGAACTCATCGGCGGCATTCTCTTCGCGCTTGGCATCGTCTCCCGGCTCACTTCGCTCGTTCTCTTTGTCAATATGACCATGGCGTACCTGAGCGTACCCGACGACCGCACCAACTTCTTTCACATTTTGTCGAATCCCAGCGACTTTTATGGCGCTAGCCCCTATACCTACTGGTTTGCTGCGCTGCTGATCCTGGTCTTCGGCCCCGGCCTCATCTCTGTGGATGCGCTTCTCGGACGCTGGCTTGCTCCCAAGCGCAAAGCCTGACAGCGCGTTATGATCGTTCCACCAGACTCCTTTCAATAAGCGTGCGTGGAATGCGGATAGTCTATGTGCTCACTTCGCTGGGCATGGGCGGGGCGGAACGGATTGTGCTGGCGCTGGCCGGACGCATGGCCCAGCGCGGCCATACGGTCGCAATCCTCGTTCTGCGCCCGCCCGTCGCCGAGCAATGGCCCATTACGCTTCCCGTCGTTCATCTGGATATTGAGAAATCGCCCTTCAGTTTGCTGGCCGGCATGGCGCGCGCCCGTAGCTTTTTGCGCGAGTTTCGCCCGGACGTTGTGCATAGCCATTGCTTTCACGCCAACATTGCCGCGCGGTTGCTGAGGGTTGTGGTTCCGGCTCCTGCGGTTCTATCCACTGTACACAACGTCTACGAAGGCGGATGGGCGCGAATGCTGGCCTATCGTCTGACAGACGGGTTGGCCCATCAAACCATCGCGGTGAGCCAGGCTGCCGCTGACCGGTTTGTCCGGCTGAAAGCTGTGCCACGGCATAAGTGCATTGTGCTGACCAATGGAATTGATTCCGCCGAGTTTGCCCCCGATGCGGCTCGCCGCGCGGGCAGGAGATCTGAAATGTGCGTGGATAGCCAATTCATCTGGCTCACGGCGGGGCGCATTGTGCCGGCCAAGGACTATCCCAACCTGCTGCGGGCCTTTGCGCTGGTGGCAGCTCGCCGGGAGGCGCAACTTTGGGTTGCCGGCGAAGCGTCGGGCGCGGAGTTCTCAACGGTGCGCGCGCTGGCAGCGGAGCTTGGTCTGGAAGATGCAGTCAGTTGGCTCGGCCTGCGCCGCGACCTGCCCGCCCTGCTCGACGCCGCCGACGGCTTCGTGCTGGGTTCGGCATGGGAGGGGATGCCTTTGGCTCTAGGCGAGGCGATGGCCATGGAAAAGCCGGTGGTGGCCACCGATGTGGGTGGCGTGCGCGAGCTGGTGGGGGAAGCGGGAGTGATTGTGCCGGCCAAAAATCCTAGTGCGCTGGCCAAGGCGATGCTGGAGGAAATGCAAAGCGCCCCAGAAGACCGGCGTGCGCTGGGCCAGGCCGCTCGCGCCCGCGTCCACGCCAACTTCAGCATGGATGCCAAAGCCGATGAATGGGAAGCGCTTTACCGGGCAATTCTGAACCCGAACGGTTGATTGCAGACGAGCCTATCCAATCGCCATCGTGATACCCTTAACGGCGGATTCTAAAGTGAGCTTGCACAAGCCACAAAAGCGATTCAGCAGTAGGCCTTGGAGGGTATGCAATGCGGAAAGCAATTGCCTGGGGAGCAGTTTGGTGTGTCTTGGGAGCGGCGGCGATGGGTGCAGGTAGCGCAATAGCGCAGGGGCAGGGAAAAGTCTTGCAGAATGCTGTACTCGCACTGGATCGCGGCTGGCAGTTCCGGCAGATTGCGGCTGGACCGCAGGAAGCCGAGGCTGGCTGGCTGCCCGCTACTGTCCCTGGCGATGTTCACCTCGATCTGCTGGCCAACAAGAAGATTCCCGACCCCTTTTTCCGCGACAACGAATCCAAGCTGCAATGGATTGAGAACGAAAGTTGGGAGTACAGGCTGAGCTTCGACGCAAGCCCGGCGCTGCTGGCGCGCGCGAACGTGGACCTAGTCTTCGACGGCCTGGATGCCGCTGCGCAGGTCTATTTGAACGGCGTCCAGGTGCTGGCGGCGGACAACATGTTCCGCATCTGGCGTGTGCCGGCGAAGGCTCATCTTCATGCGGGCAAGAATCTGCTGCGCGTGGTCTTTCCATCGCCGATCAAGGCCGCGCAAGAGGTAGCCGCGGGCGACGCCTTCAGGCTCCGGTCAATGACCGCGGAGAAGACCTATGTTCGCAAGGCAGCTTATGAGTACGGCTGGGACTGGGGGCCGCGTTTTGTCACCAGCGGCATCTGGAAGCCGGTGCGGCTGGAAGCGTGGGACAAGGTCCGCATTGCCGACTTTGCGATCCATCAGCGCGACGTAAGCAAGGACGTGGCCCATCTCGACGCGCAGGTTGAGATCGAGGCATCCGCTGCAGGTTCGGCCAGAGTAACCGTGCAGTACAGCGATAACGGAAAGCCCGTGACGCTTGCAACTTTGGCAACTCTGCACGCCGGGCGCAATGTGATCGATCTTCCCGCCGAGATCCGCCATCCCAAGCTCTGGTATCCCGCCGGCTATGGCGAGCAGCCGCTGTACGCATTCACCGCGCAGGTGAGCACAGGCGGCATGCCCGCCGAGTCGCGCAAGACCACGGCCGGGCTGCGCACCGTCGTGCTACATCGTGAGTTGGACAAGTGGGGCCGCTCCTTTGAGCTGGTGGTCAACGGCATTCCCGTTTTTGCCAAGGGCGCAGACGTGATTCCCTTCGACAGCTTCCCCAGCCGTGTGACCACGGCCGACTACAGGCGCATTCTCGAGTCCGCCCGCGACGCCAACATGAATATGATTCGCCATTGGGGCGGCGGCTACTACGAGACCGAGGAGTTCTATTCGATATGCGACGAGCTGGGCATCATGGTCTGGCAAGACTTTATGTTCGGCAACGACTGGCAGCCGGGAACCTATGCCTTCAAACTCAATATCGAAGCTGAGGCCGAGGACCAGGTACGCCGCCTGCGCAACCACCCCAGCATTGTGATCTGGAGCGGCAACAACGAGACGGAGGCGGCCTTCAGTTGGGGACCGCGCCCCACTCTGCCGCCGGATGTGCGGCTGTTGATCTGGCAGGATTATCTGACTGTATTCAGCGGCATCCTGCCCAGAGTGGTTGCGCGGCTCAATCCCGAGACGCCCTACTGGCCCAGTTCGCCGAGTGCCGACTATGAGCCGCTGAGCGAACACTATCAGAGCGGAGACGCGCACATCTGGGACGTATGGCATGGGCGCGTGCCCTTCTCGACCTACGAGACGCACCATGCGCGGTTTGTCACGGAATATGGATTCCAATCGTTCCCAGAGATGAGAACGATCGAAGCCTTCACGCAACCTGGGGATCGGACGGGCATTCTGACGCCGGTGATGCTGGCTCACCAGAAGAACAACGAAGGCAATTCGATCATCCACGATTATCTGCTCAAGGATTATCCCGAGCCGAAGGACTTCGCCAGCTTCCTCTACGTGAGCCAGGTGCTCCAGGCCGAGGGCATCAAGATCGGCGCGGAGCACTTCCGCCGCAGCCGTCCCGAAACCATGGGTTCCATCTTCTGGCAGCTGAATGATTGCTGGCCGGTAGCCTCGTGGTCTTCGATCGACTACTACGGCCGCTGGAAGGCGCTGCAATACTATGCGCGGCGTTTCTATGCGCCGATCCTGGTTTCACCGCACGTCGAAGACGGCGCGGTGAAGGTGTATATCGTCAGCGACAAGACCGCGATCACACCGGCCACACTGCGGATGCGCCTAATGGACTTCGACGGGAATGTGCTGCTTGAGGAATCGCGACCTGTAGACATTACGCCACTCGCCAGCAAGGACTATCTTGACTGGCCGCTGAAGAAACTTGCCGACGCGGGCGCGGCGAATACGTCGCGCGTGTTTGTGGTCGCGGAACTGACCGCCGGCAGGTTGTCTGATCCCAAATTACTCGGTACGGGCGCGCAAATCTCTCGCAACCTTGCTTACTTGGCGCCGGTGAAGGAGATTCATCTGAAGCCGGCTCAAATGAAGGTGGAGGCAACGGGCGCGCAGGGTAGCTATAAGATTCGCATCACTTCGCCGGTTCTGGCCCGCAGCGTCTATCTCTCTTTCGGGAATCTGGATGTGAAGCTCGCAGACAACTACTTCGATATTCTGCCAGGAGAGTCAATTGAGATTACAGCCACCAGCATCGCCACGCTGGATGATTTGAAGGCGCAAATGAAGGTCATCTCGCTCACTGATGCCTTTGCTGGCGGCGATCAACCCGCAACGGTGTCTGTAGTCAAGTAGAAAGACTGAGTGCCGAAGCATTGCGCCCCGGCCCTCTGTTTTTGATATCCATCGATCAGAACGAGAAGACCGCCTGCACAAACACGCGCCGCACAGCCGAACCTTGGGAGAAGACTCCAGGGGCCAGGTTGGTGGATGCTCCGAATTTGTCGCCAGGGCCATATTGTCCAGTGCTCGAATTCAGAGTGGGAATCAGGGTTCCCAACGGCTGTCCGTAGCTGACGTCGTTGAACAGGTTCAGGGCTTGGGCGCTGAAGGTCAGCGAATACTTGCGGCCTGTGCCACCAGTACCGCCGCCGAGACCGCGCGGACCGCCTCCGCCACCCATCCCAAATCCGCCCGGACCATATCCCCCTCCGCCACCGCCGCCACGACCTCCGCCACCCCCGCCAGGACCTCCGCCTCCAGGAGGAGGTCCACCCGGAGGCGGCCCACCCCCGTTGTCCTGGTTGTTGGTAGAAGCGACCTTGGGACCAATGCCGAATCCGCGGCTGATGCGCAGGTTCATGGCCACCGCCGCGGGACCGTTGCCAAGGTTAACCGGAAGAAGTGCCTCGCCGGCAGATGGCTGGCTGTCGAGACAGCCAAACTGTGTTTGAATATATTCGGCAGAAGTGCCGGTGCAGGCCGCCGGCGCGGCGTAGCCGGGCCGCTGATTGAATAAATTGTTCAGCGGGTCGGTTGGCAGCGTGATATTGTAGGGCCGCCCAGCCTGGGCAATCAGGAACGGATTGAAACGAATTCCCCAGGGACCGGTGTAGCTTCCCATCATGAAGAGCGAATTTCGGGTCACAAACCCGGCGCGCCCATAGTTCTTATCGAGGTTATAAGCATCCGATGCGGGTCCGTTGTTGTTCCCGTTGGCAAACGAAAGCGTATAGAAGCCCGTGATGCTCAGGTTCTTGGTCACCTTGGAATTGACGCTGGCAATCAGCTGGTTCTGCTTGAAGACCGCTTCGGGGTAATACTCATACAAGTAGCCGCCGGAGTCATTCTGCGGCGAACCGCCGGTTGCCTGGTTGGCGTTGCGCGTGACCAACTGATGCACCCCGAAAGAGTGCAAATAAGTAAGCGTAGCGCTTGTGCCGGAGAACAGTTGCCGCTCCAGGCTGGCGCCAAGCTGTTCAGTGGTTGGAGCATGAAAGCGGGGGGCGACCTCGTATTTGACGGGCGTCGATGCTCTACTCGTGGCGCTACCGGTGCTTGTGCAAGTCGTCATGTCGATCGCGTTCAGCGATGTTGCCGAGGACGTGCAGGTTGGATCGTTCAGCACCACCTGCTGTTGAACGTTTGCACGATTGATGGTGAGCAGGTTGCCGGAACCCAGGCGGTCAAAGAAGAACCCGTATCCGCCGCGCACCACGGTCTTGGTCTTTTTGCCGTTCTTTCCGTCCAGGGCGTAGGCGAACGAGGCGCGCGGCCCCCAGTCGTCATGATCGGAGATGTGGTTCTGCGCCTCCCAGCGCATGCCGCCTGAGAGGGTCAGCCGAGAGTTGAATTTCCAGTCGTCCTGAGCGAACAAGGCAATATCGAACATATTGCCGATCGCCGATTCGTTCCCGGTCGAGTAGCTTGCCGAAGCAGGCCCGTAGCCCTGCTTCACCAAGTCCGCGAACGTGTCCGTCATGAGACCGTTCGCCATCGCCAGGTAACTCTCGTAGTTGGCGAAATTGAATGACCCATTAAACCCCGAAGTCGTCAGGTTCGCATCTCGCGTATCGCGCATCCGGGTTCCCAACTTGATGGCATGCGCCCCATGGCTCAACGTTGTCAGGTTCTGGAACTCAAGCTGGGTGGTGTGGTCCTGGCTCTCCCCTCCGGAGAAGCCGCCTCCGGTAAAGTCGCCTGAGACACCGATCGTGCGCGCCGTCGAATCGGGGTAATGATTCTCATTGTGCCGCTCGTACTGGAAGCGGTTTTCAGTGACCAGGTGATCGTTGATTACAAATGCGTCGCTCATCTGCACGGTATGGTCGGAGTTCGACTCGTGCGTCGAGGCGGTGGCCAGCGATCCAGAGTTGAGATTGCCGTGTTCGTCCTCAGACCAGAATCCATATCGCACGGTGAAGGTGTTCTTTGCCCCCAACTGGATATCGAAGCGTGCCGAAACGTTATTGCGGATGTGCGGACTTAAAAGGCTGACGCCATAGTCGGGGTTATCGACGTATATCCCGGAGCTATTCGGCAACACCGCATCCGGAATCTGCCAGGTGTTCACACTCTGCTGGTCGCGCCGCTCGCCGCTCAGGAAGAACGAAGCCGTCTTCGAAATCGCGCCACTCACCGTTCCATTCATTTGGTAGCTGTAATATGCGGGAACCGTCGACGTGAAAGGATTGCCGGTGTTGAAGGGCTTGTCGTTGCCCTGAATAAAGGCTTGCCCGTGCAGCTTGTCGGTTCCGGGCTTGGTAAGAATCTCGATGCGCCCGTAACCGAGCCGGTCGAATTCGGCGGAGAAGGGATTTTGATTGATGCGAATCTCGCGAATCGCCGACTTAGGCGGCAGTTGCCCGCCGCTGAATCCGTCGATATAGATTTGCCCGCCGTTCGGCCCAGCGGATGGTCCCGCCAGAGCCGTGAGTTCGTTCGACAGCTCATCGGGATCGTCGGAGAGCGCTTCCAGATCCTTGCCTTTGAGCACAATAGCGCTGGCATTGCCGCCGGCTTCCACATTCACGGTCGGCGATTCGTCGGTGACTTCCACGCTTTGTTGCTCCACTTCCATGGCCATTGCAATGTCCACGCGCTTGACCTGTCCTGCGGCCAGCGGAATTGCTGGGGATTGAAACGGAGCGAAGCCGGCATACGAGGCCTTCACAATGTAGCTGCCGGGCGCCAGTCCGTTCACATGGTAGACTCCAGTCGAGTCCGCGGTTGTGGTGGTTACAGCCGTTCCTGCCGATGTGGTGACGGTGACTGTTGCGCCGGGGATGAGCGCGCCAGTGGGGTCCGCGATGTGCCCGCGCAATGTGGCTGTGGTGACTGGCGCGGTTTGTGCGGCAGGCGCTGGGGTAGAAGCCGACGGGGCCGCGGGTGTCTGCACCACCGTTGTGGTTGGCGCCGGCGGCGTGGCGGTTTGCCCCTGCGCCGCGAGCGCTCCGGCAAAGCCCAGTATCAGGGCAATCAAAAATCCATGAAAGCTACGCAATTTTGAATACACGAGTCCCTCGCTTGTTTTCCAATGAAAATGTGACAGTGCTTACTGGGCTGCCGCTTCCGCCGCGCCCGAGCCGGAGTTCATGCTCCAGTTGTTTAGCAAGCTTTGGCTGGCCGCGGGAGCCTCAAGCAAAGGCTCAACGCCCGCCAGCAGCGTAATGGCGGTAACATCGGTTGCGCCGTCTGTTGAAACCACCATGATGGCGTCGCCCTTCTTCAGATCCGCCAATTGAATGGCCGGCGCGCTGCTGAGCATCTGCTGTGGATCGCCGCGGCCTCCGCCCCATTGTCCCGAGCCGCTGCGCTGACCCGAACCGGCTGTGCCAGCCCCCGCGCCGCCCCCACTTCCAGACTGCGCTCCGCCCCCGCCTCCGGCGCCATTCGCAGCCCCTTGCAGCCGCGCCGCCAGCAGCCGCGCCACAAAATCAGGCAGCCGCCGCATCTGAGCATCGCCCGTAATGTGAATGGTCACCAGCTTTTTGGTGGCAAGATCCTTGACAGCCAGCGTCGAACCGGCCGCGTCTACAGAGGAAATCGCTCCGGAAATATTGCGGAAGGTGCCTGAGATGACCTCTTCGGCGGCAATCTCAGTGCCGTCCTCGTTCTTTGCGCCGCGCGCCCGCAACTGGTCGCCGGCGTGAATCGCGTCGATTGGCGCTGGGAGCGCGGCATCGTATCGTACGGATGCCGGAGCATATCGCTTCAGCATTGTTGTCTTGGTGGTGTGAACGGTGATCGTCTTGGCCGTGGCTCCCGTGCCCGAGGTCAGCACAATTACGCCAGCCGCGCTGTCAACGCTCTTGACCAGGCCACCCACACCCCTCCGCTGCCAGTCTTCGCGGTCCTTCTGCTGTTTCAGAGCTACATCAGCCTGCTTCACGGCCACAATCTGCAATGCCTGCGAAGTCCCTGAGGGCGCGTCCGGGTCGAGCTTCACCAGCACGCGATCTCCAACCGCCAAGTCGCTGAACTGGATCGTGTCAGCCGTGCTCAGATCCTTTTGTCCGGGCGCGATGCGCCTGAGCGCAGCCGAGCCGGGAACCTCAACCTTACGCTCGCCGTCCGCGTCGGTCTTCACCGTCAGTGTGTCTCCGCCAATCGCCGTAATCGTCCCCAGAAAGCGGGAAGGCGCCGGAGCTGCCGGAGCCTGTGCGCGGGCCAAGGGTGCGGCGATCAAGAGGGCGATCGTCAGTCCCGCCTTTGCCAACGATGCTGGAATCCTGGTCTTCATCTTGGTCGTCATAATCCGTTTCTCCCCGGCCAAATCGTGCCCGTGGCTGGGACTGGAATCCCGCTGCCATTTTTGTAGACGAACCAATGCGAAAAAAGGTTGAGAAACTATTCCAAACTATGGCGGATCGCCGGAAATCTCCTTGAGAACAGTCACAAGGGTCAATCTTTCATGGATTTAGAGTTGCCGATGGGTTTTGGGGCGATTCCGATTCCGGTCTGACCTCAATGTTCGCCCGTAGAAGCACCCAGGCTTGCAGGGTCAGATCTTGGCGGTAAGCCGGGGTATGAACCCCGGCGCGAAAAGCGGTTGGAATCGGCTAGGGTAGGTAGGTCGGGGATTTATCCCCGACAAATATGCGCGTGGTCAACCCGGCCTTTAGGCCCTGAGGTATGGACGTCGAAAAAAAGGCGTACCTCAGGGGTCAAACCCCTCTCCCGAAAGGGTGCCGTGTTGCCGTGGATGAATCCCCGGCCTACTGCTCACTAGCTGCTGTCCCAGGTCTCAGAGGCTCGACCTGAGCCACAGGCCTTATTCAGGACCATCCGCCGGAGGTTCTGCTTGCCCTGCTGTCTTCCACCCCCTATAATTGCGCGGAAGGGGATGTCCTTGGCAAAATCCAGCGAGAGACTCTTCAAGCTGATCAAGTCCCAGCAGTACTTCTTCATGGCTGCCACGGCGCTTGTCGGGATTCTGCTGATCCTGGTTGCCTTCCTGGTGGAGCCTAAAAACTCATTTCTATCCAAGCTCATTCTGACCTTTGGTAGCAGCATGCTGGGTACGGCTTTTGGAATACTCTTCAACAGCTTCAATCATGACAGTATTCTGCAACGCATCAGTCAGTTGATAGAACAGTCAATTGCATCGCCCCTCTCTGCGCCCGAGGAGGCTCTCTCTTCGCTTCGTACTGTATGGCACAACTATCTGCTGACACAGACCGCGGGAACGCCGATATGGCGTTATCGCCGTTTAGACTTCTCCAAGACCATGCCGCCGGGAAAGCTTACAGCGAGCTTTGAAACAACCAATGCCAGCAATCCTGCCGTTGTGCACAAGTATCACGTAGAGGGTCACCTTGCCGGACCGCGACTGATCCTGGTCGTCAGCCCGGACGGAGGCACTGAGCCACCGGGAGTACACCTTTATCCCTTCGTTACGGATCGCTTCTCAACCATTCATGCCGGGCTGGCGATTCTTTGCGACTGGGATAAGGTGAACCTGCGCACCGGTAGTCTCTTAAGCACCACTCCGCTGGATCTTGGCGCGGCCTATTCGGAGGGAACGCTTGCTCCAGCTGCGTCCAGCAAGCTGGAGCAGCTATGGAAGGCCGAAGCCGCTAAATCGGGGCTCACAAAGGTTCTTATCTAATGACCCAGCCTCAACCGGAGTGGCAGGACAGGATGTTCAAGGACTACTCGGACGAGTTTGTCGAGATCCTTGCAGCGCGTCCGATTCCACCCGCGGCAAGGGACTTTCTGGCGGCGCAGATACGCGCTGCTGCCGGGCCAGCGCTGGATCTGGGCTGCGGCTCAGGGCGCTTTCTGCCGGTCTTGTCTGCGCTGTCCCCTATGGTCGTGGGTCTGGACTACTCGCCTGCCCTGGTTCGTCATGCAGTTCGCTCCGCCGCTGGACTGTCGAATGTGCTGGTTGTGCACCATGATATGCACCTCCTGCGCGAGTTGTTTGTCGCCGACAGCTTCAGCTTCATCCTCAAGGTCTATACCTCGCTGGGATACTTCAACTACGAACAGGAACTGGCAATTCTACAACAGTGCAGGCAGATCGCTCGCCCAGGTTGCGTCCTGATCGTGGACACATTCAACGCCGAATGGATTCGTACGGTTGGCTCCTTTGAACGGCTCACGCAGCTCA
>Ga0182016_10001235_pt1 | contig 31269 bp, 23 predicted proteins | sample 712S2MmetaG_FD_120491 | JGI IMG/M metagenome (GOLD analysis project Ga0182016, IMG submission 120491) | Permafrost microbial communities from Stordalen Mire, Sweden - 712S2M metaG | ecosystem: Environmental > Terrestrial > Soil > Wetlands > Permafrost | place: Sweden: Stordalen | collected...
TCCGAGTAGTTACCAGACGATCCTACGGCTTTCGCACCTTCGACGCCATGGAAATTGCCCTGTATCACAACTTGGGACGACTCCCAGAACCAGAATCGCCCCACAAATTCTGCTGAGGAAGCAAGCATTCTTCCTGCTATAAACGGCGCAGTGAGGAAGTCAAAGGCGAGTTTTACACCTCCCAAACCGTCCTCGCCTTCGCCTTGTTTAAGTAGCGCGTATGGGGCAGACCCCTGGTTAGGGCGGGACGAACTCATCCGCTATCCCGGAGATCAAGCGTTTGCCATCGCGATGAGGGCCGACGGACCCGGGCGTGACAACTATAGCCAGTGTGGATATAATGGCGACATGCACCCGGATCCGGCATCCCTGCTCCCCCTTCCCTCGGCGACCTTCCATATATTAATGGCACTGGCCACCGAAGATCGCCATGGCTACGCCATCATTCAGGACATCGAACAGCGCACCGATGGCGCTTTGCGCCTGAGCGCCGGCACGCTGTACCGCTCCATCCAACGCATGCTGGAACAGGGCCTGCTGGTCGAAACCAACGATCGCCCGGCGCCGGAACTCGACGACGAGCGGCGCCGCTATTACCGCATCACGCCCTTCGGGACCAAGGTCGCCCGGGCGGAAGCCAACCGCCTCAGCGAGCTCGTCCGCATGGCGCGCGCCAGCGGATTCGCTCCGGGGAGGGCATAATGCGGCTCTATCGTCTGCTGCTCCATCTTTACCCCGCGTCCTTTCGCAATGAGTACGCCGGCGAAATGTGCGGCGTCTTGGCGCGCCGCCTCCGGGACACCTCGGCCATTGGACTTCCCGCGCTCTGGATCGGCGTCTTCTTCGAAATCCTTTTCAACGCGTTGGCGGTGCATGCCGACGTGCTGCGGCAGGATCTGCGCTACACGGCGCGGGCCCTGCGGCGCACTCCCGGATTTGCCGCCACGGCGGTGCTCGTGGTGGCCCTCGGCATCGGCGCGAACACCGCCGCGTTTTCCCTGGCCGACCAGGTTCTTCTGCGACCCCTGCCGTTCCCCCATCCCGAGCAACTCGTGAAATTGTGGCAAACCGAGCCGGGCTATACCCGCCTGGAGCTTTCTCCCGCCAACTATGCCGATTGGAAAAAGATGAGCCACTCCTTCGCGGCCATGGGAGCGTACAACCGCAACGCCGTGAATCTTGTGGGCCAGGGAGAGCCGGTGCGCATCGACATCGCCCTGGTCGACCGCGACGTGCTGCCCACACTGCAAGTGCAGCCGCTCTTGGGACGCGTTTTCTCGCCGGCCGAGGATGGCGATGGAGCCAGCGGCACGGTATTGCTCAGCTATGGACTCTGGCAGCGGCGCTTCGGGGGCGACCCGCAGGTTCTGGGCCGCCAGGTGGTGCTCAATGACGAACGCTACACCGTCATCGGAGTGATGCCGCGCACGTTCTACTTCCCCAACCGCGACATCCAGCTGTGGACCGCCATCCGGCTGAAGGCGGACAACTACGGCGACCGCAACGACAATTGGCTGGAAGCTGTGGGCCGCCTGCGTCCCGGCGTGAGTGTGACGCAGGCATTGTCCGAGATGGCGGTGGTCAGCGCCCAGCTCGAGCGGCAATATCCCAAGGAGAACGAAGGCACCCGCGCCAACGTCTACCCGCTGCGCGACGACGTGTCGACGCAGTCGCGCCTGTTGTTATACGCGCTCGTGGGAGCGGCGATCTGCGTGCTCCTGATCGCCTGTACCAATCTGGCGAATCTGCTGCTGGTGCGCGCGCTGGTGCGCGAGAAAGAGCTGGCCGTCAGGACGGCGATCGGCGCCGGACGCGAGCGGCTGATCCGCCAATTGACCACCGAGAGCCTGGTGCTGGCGTTCCTCGGCGGCGCGGTCGGCGTGCTGGTCGCAGGCCTCACCGTGCCGCTGCTGGCGCGTCTCGTGCCCAATACGCTGCCAGTGGAGCAAGCCACGGCATTCGACTGGCGGGTGCTCCTGTTCGCCGGCGCGCTCACCGCACTCACGGGAGTCGTCTTCGGCGTGGCGCCCGCGTGGCGCGTCTGCCGGAAGGCCGATTTGACGGCGCTGCGCGAGGGCGCGCGCGCCGGCGGCGGGAAGAAGGAGCGGCTGCGCGCTGCGCTGGTGATGGCGGAAGTGGCGGCATCGGTGGTGCTGCTGGTCTCGACGGGCCTGCTGCTGCGCGCATTATGGAAGCTGCAGGGAAACGACCCCGGATTCGGCACTGAAGGCGTACTCACTTTGCGGACAGCCCTGCCCGATCCAAAATACAACGCCACCGCGACGCGCGCCGATTTTTACAACCGGGTGCTGGGCGATATCCGCCAGCTTCCCGGGGTCACCGGCGCGGCTTACATCAGTTTCCTGCCGATGGCGATGGGCGGAGGTATCTGGCCGGTGGAAGTAGCCCAGCACCCGACGGATCGCAACGAGGCGCACACCGCCAGCATGCGATTCATCACCCCCGGATTCTTCGCCGCCATGCGGATTCCCCTGCGGGGCGGCCGCGACGTGGAGGACGGCGATACGCTTGACCGGCCCCTGGCTGCGGTCGTGAGCCAATCGTTCGCTGAGCGCTACTGGCCGCATCAGGATCCCCTGGGCCGCCACTTTAAGATGGCGTTTCAGGATCACACCATAGTCGGCCTGGTGGGCGACATTCGCGTGCGCGGCATGGAATCCAGCAGCGAACCGCAGGTCTACTTTCCGTATCGCCAGGTGCAGGACGGGTGGTTCCAATTCTACGAGCCCAAGGACCTGGTAGTGCGCGCCGAGGGAAATTCGGGCGCCCTGCTGCCGCAGATTTACCGCATCGTGCGCGCCGCCGATGCGGAGCAGCCGGTGTCGAACGTGCGCACCCTGGCCGACATTGTGGAAGCGAACACCGCCTCGCGCGCCATCGAAGTGCGGGTGCTGGCGGCCTTCGCGGCCATCGCCTTTCTGCTGGCCGCGGTGGGGATCCACGGCGTGCTGGCATTCGCGGTGTCGAGCCGCGCGCGCGAGATTGGCGTCCGCATGGCATTGGGCGCACAGCGCGGCGCCATCGTCCGGATGGTGGTGCGGCGCGGCGCGCTGCTGGCCGTGGCGGGCGTGGTGCCCGGCGTGGCGCTGGCATGGTACGCCGGCAAAACCTTGGAAGCGTTGCTCGCCGGCGTGAAGCCGTATGACGCGGCCACCTTCCTGGCGGCCACCGGCCTCTGCCTGACGATGACCCTGTTGGGATGCCTGCTGCCGGCGTGGCGCGCCGCGCGGGTCGATCCCATGACGGCGATGAGGCTCGATTAGACGAATGTAGCGGGCGTATAATCGTCCCAGGAGGAGACGCACGTGAAACTTCCGCGGCCCTTTTTCCTGGTGGCAATCCTTCTCTTACCGGCGTTCGCGCAGAGCGATCGCGTCGAATTGGTGTCCGATAAGTCCGGCCACGCTGTGGCGAAGGTCCTCGGTCTGATTCTCCAGGCGGACGAAGCAACGTTAAACCGCGAAACGGGCGAGCTCGCCATGCGCGGGCATGTCCACGCCGTCTTGCCCGCCCGTGAAGACCACTCCGTCGTGCGCTACGGCACGGGAGTGGTGCTCACCGATCAGCCCATCGGGCTGACGGCCGACCGGTTGACGGTGAAGAACTCGCTGCTGCAGGCGGCGGGAAATATAGTGGTGGTGCCGTCCGACCCGGAATTGCCCAAAGTGCAATTACGCGGCGACGAGCTCTTCATGTATCTGAAAATCGGGGATGCGACGCTGAAGGGGAATGTGCGGCTGAGCGGCTTTCGGGATCCTCGCTCGCGCACAGGAGTTGACATGCCCCCGGAGATCATTAAGTAGGCATTTGTGGGACATGCTTCAGCTTGTCCAGTGTTTTTCAGATCGTGAATCTCTCCGTACACCAAGCCAATACCGAAGCGCGTTGCGCCCTCGGTGCCCTTGCATTGGGCAGAGATCTTCTTTACAGTCCCCCGGCCGACGGTTTAGGATGCCTCATCGGTAGCGCTTTGCAGGCTGCCCAGGACTTTGTGGCCGTCCAGGGTAGTGACGCGGACTTGGTTGCCAGGTCCCCAGGTTGCGGGGCTTTGCGCCAACCGCGCGGGCGCCACCGTCCGAGCGAGTAAGTCCACGGTCAGACGTGCACCCACACGGGCAAGAGTCTTATCCGTGTGCATCCGTGGCCAATAACCCTTACCCTTCGCTTTTCGGCGGGCCTTCCTGCAGTACCTTATCGAGCGCGGCGTTGAACTTACCCATCTCCTCATAAGTGCCCACCGTCACCCGCACCATCTGCGGCCACTCCTGCCACACGCGGCCGATGGCCACTTTGTGCTGCATCATCGCAGTATTGACCTGCTGCCCGGTCATGCCCTTCACTTGAATCATGAAAAAGTTGGTGAGCGAGGCAATGTAAGTGACGCCAACCTTCTCTAAGTGCTCGAACGCCAGATCGCGATTCTTCTTGTTGATCCCGATCCTTTCCTTGATCAGGCTCGGACCCAGCTTCAGGCTCGCGGCGGCGCACGCCGTCGCGGTAACCGGCATGAAGCCCGACCCGCCGAATTCGCGTACTTTGCCGATCAGATCGGGGCGTCCGTACGCCGCGCCGGCGCGCAGTCCCGCCATGCCATAAATCTTCGAGAAGGTGCGCAGGATCACTACGTCTTTGCCGTCGCGCACGAAATCCATGGACGAATTCTCCATGCCCGAGAAATGGACGTACGCTTCGTCGACGATGAGCACCGCGTCTTTCGGCTTGTTGGCGAGAATGTATTCCAGATCTTTTTTCGGGGTGAGCGTGCCGGTGGGATTATTCGGATTGCAGACGTAGAACGCGCCCGCATTCGGGTCGGCCTTGATCATGGCTTCCACGTCGTGCGAATGGTCGGGACGGAGCGGAATCTTAATGGTCTTCGCGCCAATCCAGCGGCCCGCGCCGCTGCCGTAACCGGGGCCGGCCATGACCCAGCTTCTGGTGGGCGACGTGAACGCCGCCGAGCTATTCGCCAGCGGAATGCTCGAACCGGGAAAGGCGACCACGTGATCCTGCGGGACGTTCTCGGTGGACGCGAGCAGGGAGGCGAACTCCATATTCTCGCCCTGCGGCGAGTAGCGCCAGCCCATCGGCGCAACCTTGATGAGCGCTTCCAAACCCTCCTTGCACGGGCCCATGGGATTTTCGTTGGACGTGATGCGGACCATATCCGGGTCGAAAACTCTGGCGCCGCCTGCCATTCCTCCTCCGCGGCGTCCCCCGCCCGTCACGGCGGCCTGTTGCTCCGCCTGTTGTGCCAGGGCAAATTCGCTAAAGAATGGAATAGCGGCTGCCGCCCCCATGGAAATGCGGGCGATCTGCCGGCGGGAAAATCCTCGTTCAATCAACGATGCGCTAAGTTTGGATGTCAGTGCCATCGGTCAAAATCTCCTGGTGAGTTACCACCCCTGGCGGAAAATGGATTTGAGGTTGCGAGTGGGCGGCGGTGACGTGCGTCGCCAAGCGGAGGGAATGCCAACCCGGAACCCCCAAAGAGATCAGGACGCACACAGAGCGGCCTGTAGACAGCATTTCAATATCGGCTAGCGGGATGATATCGTCAACCCGGCCCCATGTCAAGGGAAAATCCGACACGGATGGCACCGCAAACGCAGCCCACACTGAGCCGCGATCGCAAGGAAGCGGTGCTTTTCGCGCGATCGAACGGATCCTTTCAAGTCCCAGACTGCTTTCGAGTAGCCTGATGTATAAGAGACGGCCCCATGACAATTGAGATCACCAAGCCGGAAACCGAGACGCTCATCAATCAGCGGCTGCGCAGCGGCGGATTCAGGGACGCCGAGGACGTCATTTTGCAGGCGCTGAAGTCCTCGAGACCCGTCCAGCCGGAGGCTGAAGAAGAGCGGGCTGCCGTCATCGAGAGGTTGAAGACATTTGGAAAAACCCACGGGCTCTCCCTGGGCGGTACGACGATCCGGCAGTTGCGCGATGAGGCGCGCCCGTGAAGGGAATCGTTGTCGATACCCTTCGCCCAAGCGCCCCTAGCACCTGGAAGCTAGTCCCATCCTTTATCCCCCCTTAGGCTGACCCACGTCCCAGTGACGCGTGATATTGTGGACCCTCAGGCCTGAAAATGAGCAATTTCACGCGAAGAGATCTCTTCAAAACCGGCATCGCCGCCTCCGCCATCGTAGCCGAGCAGACCGGCGCCGCGGCGCAATCGCAGCCGCCAGCCGCGTCAGCCAGCCCCTCCCCCGGCGCCCTGCGCGAGCGGCTGTCGCTCGATTTCGGATGGCGATTCCATCTCGGCCATGCCGACGATCCGGCCCGGGATTTCGGCTGGGGCAAAAGCGGCGACATCTTCGCGAAATCCGGCCAGACCATCCCGGCAGCCACCGAGAAGTTCGACGACAGCGGCTGGCGCAAAGTCGATCTGCCGCACGATTGGGCCATCGAGCTGCCGTTTGAGCACAATCCTTCGCTGAATGACCATGGCTACCATCCGCTCGGCCGCGCATTTCCGGCCACCAGTATCGGTTGGTACCGCCGCGTCTTCGATCTGCCGGCATCCGATCTCGGCCGCCGCATCGCCCTCGAATTCGACGGCGTCTACCGCGACTCCATCGTCATCTTCAACGGCCACTACATCGGCCGCAATTTCAGCGGATACGCGCCCTTTCGCTATGACATGGGCGATCACGCCAATTACGGCAGCAAGAATGTCCTGCTGGTGCGTGTCGACGCGACCCTGGGCGACGGCTGGTTCTATGAAGGCGCCGGCATCTACCGACATGTGTGGCTCACCAAAACGAACCCCGTGCACGTGCCACAGTGGGGGACGCTCGTGCGCTCCACAGTCCGCCCCGGCGCACCCGCCGCAGTCCGCATCACCACCGAAGTCGACAACGAAACCGACGTCTCCAGCAACTGCCGCGTAGTCTCCAAAATCGTGGACCCGGCCGGCAGGACCGTCGCTACCGTGGCGGCCACTCCCATCTCCATTCCCGCGTGGAGCCGCTACACTTTCGAGCAGACCGTCGAAGTCGCCGCGCCGGCGCTCTGGTCGGTGGAAGATCCCAGGCTCTATCGGCTGGAGACCGCGGTGGAATCGGCCGGCGCCGCGGTGGACACCTACACCACTCCCTTCGGCATCCGCTCGGTCCGCTTCGACGTGGAAAAGGGTTTCTTCTTCAACGACAAGCCCGTCAAATTGAAAGGAACTTGTAACCACCAGGATCACGCCGGTGTCGGCGCGGCGCTGCCCGACCGCATCCAGTATTACCGCGTCGAGCGCTTGAAGGACATGGGCTCCAACGCTTACCGGACCTCGCACAATCCTCCCACCCCCGAACTCGTCGACGCCTGCGACCAGCTCGGCATGCTGATGATGTGCGAAACGCGCATGATGGATTCCACGCCCGAAGGATTGAGCCAGCTGGAACGCATGATCCGCTGCCATCGCAATCATCCGTCGATCGTCATCTGGTCGGTAGGAAACGAGGAGCCGGAGCAGGGGACCGAACGCGGCGCCCGCATCGAAGCCACCATGAAGCGAATTGTCAAAGCCAACGACGATTCCCGTCCCATCACCCAGGCCATGAATTACGGCTGGGGCGGTAAAGGCGCTACCAAGGTGCAGGACGTCCAGGGTTTCAATTACGGCGAAGACCAAATCGACCGGTTCCACAAGGATTGGCCGACGCTCCCCATGGTGGGCACGGAAACGGCTAGCACGGTGTCCACTCGTGGGATTTATTTCAACGACAAGGAAAAGGGCTACGTCCGAGCCTACGATCTGGAGCATCCGCCGTGGGCCAAGTTGGCCGAAGTCTGGTGGAAATTCTACGATGAGCGGCCGTTCCTGGCCGGCGGATTCGCCTGGACTGGGTTCGATTATCGCGGCGAGCCCACGCCCTACGGCTGGCCGTGCATCAATTCCCACTTCGGCATCATGGACATGTGCGGATTCCCCAAGGACAATTTCTATTACTACCAGGCATGGTGGGGCTCCAGGCCGGTCTTGCATCTCTTCCCGCATTGGAATTGGGAAGGCAAAGAGGGGCAGGAGGTCGATGTTTGGGTGCACAGCAATCTCGACCGTGTTGAGCTGTTCCTCAATGGCCAGAGCCAGGGCGCGCAGGATATCACCCGCAATACACACCTGATGTGGAAGGTGAAGTATGCGCCGGGAGCCCTTGAAGCCAGGGGATTTAAAGATGGAAAGCAAGCGCTTGTGACGAACCGCGAAACCAGCGGGAGGGCAGCCAAAATCGTCTTGAGTACCGACCGGCAGAGGCTGCAGGCGAATGGCGAAGACGTCGCCATGATCGCCGCGCAAATTCTGGATTCCCAAGACCGGGAAGTGCCGACGGCGGATAGTCCACTGACCTTTAAGGTCTCCGGCGGCGGCAAATTGATCGGGCTGGGAAATGGCGACCCGAGCTGCCATGAGATGGATAAGGCCGACAGCCGCCGTGCTTTCAATGGTTTGTGCATGGCTATCGTGCAAACCTCAAAATCCGCCGATGAGATCCATGTGGAGGCGAGTTCGCCGGGCCTCGAATCGGCGACCGTCAGTCTGACCTCAGTTTCGGCGACGCTGCGGCCAAGTGTGCCCTAAGGCTCACAACCCCGGCGCGCCATGTGATACAAATAAGGCAAGGGTAATGAAGTCTTTAGCGCCATGGTCCGCGGGTGAGTGCTCATGAAGACGCTCACGTGGCTTTTTGCGTTCAGCCTCCTGTCACCGTCCGGAAAAATCTTCAATTTCGACACTTGCAAGATCGGTCAGCCGCCGCCGGGGTGGACCATGGCTGGCACCGGCACAGCTCCCGGCTGGCAGATTCGCAAAGATCAGACTGCTCCCACCCAGCCCTACGTTCTAGCCGAAGTGTCGGCCGACCCCGCCAGTACCAGACCTCCGTTAGCGATTTTGAACGACCTCACCACTCGCGATGCCGATGTCAGCGTGCGGATCAAACCCATTTTGGGTCACGAAGGATTGGCGGGCGGCGTGGTATGGCGATATCGCGATGAAAACAACTACTACGTGGCGCGAGCCAACGCCACCGAGAATACCGTTTCGGTTTTCAAGGTGGAAAACGGCCGCAAGATCGCCCTCTTCAAAGATGTAAAGCACCCCATCCCGGTGAATTCCTGGAGCATTCTCAAGGTTTCGGCCCGCGGGTCGCGCTTTCAGGTTTTCGTCGACCACCGCCGCGTCCTGGAAGGCCGCGATACCACGTTCTCAGCGCCGGGGCGCGTGGGTTTGTGGGCGATGGTGGATTCCACCGTCTACTTCGACGATTTTCGCGTTTACCCCAAATAGAGAAAAGAGCACCGCTTGCTTGCACGCGCGGCTCATGAACAGCGCCTTTTCCGAGCCGCGAGTTCCGCTCGCCTGGACAAGCTGAAGAAGCTTATCCCACAAAATCGCTGGCCTTTCCGATGTGGGGTAAGCTTTAGCTTGCCCAGCCGGGCAACAGCCCGGCCCTGGCCCGGCGATGTTCTGCAACCCGTGCCTTTGTATCAGTGCGTCATGGCGTAAACGATGTAATTCACGCCAATCCGGATTCCTAACCCCGCATACTCTTGTGGGTATTCGGGTGCGTCGGCCCACTCCCAGGAATCGCCCACGTCCGATTGGAACGTAATCGCCACCATCACCCGGCCCTGGTCGTCGAAGATACCGCGCCAGTGTGCCGGGCAGTTCTCGCACTTCCAGCTCCTGCCGGCATTCACCGAGCCCATGCTTGCCACCTGGTAGCGGTCATCCAGATCGTAGACGGAGTGGAAGATGCTTTCCTGGTTGTCCAACTCCACCGCGTCATGTTCCGGCAGGGCTTTTCGCATGGAACCCATGAACGTTGCCCACTCGTCTACGTTCCAGAAATCGTCGCACATGAAGAAGCCGCCGCGCAGCAGATACTCGCGCAAGGTCTTCACCTGCGAATCGGTGAGCTTCCAGTGGCCTGGCTGGACCGCGTAGAGCCAGGGCCAGTCGTACACTTCGCCATCGTCGAGATTCACGGGCTGCTCCACCGAGCGCGCGCTGAGACGCGTCAGCCGGCGGACTGCCTGCGAGAAGTGACGGTCGGCGCGCGGATAGTCCTGCGTCCAGATAGTGCCGCCCTCGGTCCAGATACCGCGGGAGTAGAAGCGATAGCGTCCGCCGGGAGCTTGCGGATACATCAGCCGGGCGAAGGTCCATTCGGTGCGCTCCTGCCAATCGACCGGCAAAGGAATGCTTCCCAGGCGGTATTCCACGCCGGGGTATTCCCGAAACGGACGCTGGAAACCATAAAGCGTGCCGAGAAATGCCAAGGCCGCAACTATCCAGAACAGCTTGCGGAAGGTCATTGTCGATTACCTTACAGTCTACGCTCTCGCCTCTCGCCTGTCAGCTGAGCGGACCGGCAGGTATGATAAAGAACATGAAGCTGTTCCTTTGCGGCACGCTGGCGGTATCGGCGCTCTGCGGTCAATCCTTTTCCGGCGGCCCGGCCATCGATCGTGTGATCGAAGAGGCCATCCAACAGAACCGTCTCCCCGGCGCCGTGCTCCTGATTGGGCACGAGGGACACGTAGTCTATCGCAAGGCGTACGGACAGCGCGCCTTGGTCCCCCACGTCGAAGCCATGACCGTGGACACCATCTTCGACTGCGCCTCGCTCACCAAGGTGATCGCCACCACTTCGTCCCTGATGAAGCTCTTCGAAGAGGGCCGCTTCCGCCTTAACGATAAGGTGACCGATTACATCCCCGACTTTCAAGGCGGCAAGAGCGACCTCACGCTGCGCAATCTCTTCACGCATTTTTCCGGACTGCCGGAGGATGTGACGATCAAACCGGAATGGCACGGCAATGAGACCGGTCTCCACCTGGCTTACACTACCAAGCCCGTCCGGCCGCCGGGCGTGCGGCACGTCTACAGCGATATCAACTTCATCCTGCTCGGCGAGCTGGTGCACCGACTCAGCGGAGTGCCTCTGAATGAATACGCCCGGCAGAACGTTTTCCTGCCTCTGGGAATGAAAGAGACCACCTTCCTGCCGCCGGCAGCCTGGATCCCGCGCATCGCGCCCACCGAGCGACCCGACAAGAACTCGCCGCCCTTGCGCGGAGTGGTCCACGACCCGACCGCGCGCTTCATGGGCGGCGTGGCCGGCCACGCGGGATTGTTCTCCACCGCCGACGATCTCTCGCGTTTCGCGCAAATGATGCTCAACGGCGGCGAGCTCGACGGCGTCCGCGTCTTCAATCCGCTCACTGTCGCCAAGTTTACCGAGCCGCAAACGCCGCCCGATCAGCCGGTGCTACGCGGACTCGGCTGGGATATCGATTCGCCTTATTCCAGCAATCGTGGCGAGCTGTTTCCCATCGGTTCCTACGGCCACACGGGCTTCACCGGGACTTCCATCTGGATCGATCCCTACACCCAAAGCTATGTCATCCTGCTGGCGAACAGCGTCCATCCCGACGCGCGGCCTTCGCTGGTGCCGCTGCGCGCCAGAGTCGCCACCATCGCGGCAGCGGCTCTGGGAATCAAAGCCCGCGGCGTGATTCTTACGGGATACAACGAGACATTCGGCGGCGCCGGCGTCCACCGCGAGATCGAGCGGAACGGCGATACCAAGACCGGTGTCGATGTCCTCGCGGAGCAGAATTTCCGGCCGTTCGCCGGCAAGCGGATCGGACTGATCACCAATCAGACTGGCATCAACCGTCAGGGCCGCCGAAACGTTGACCTCATGAAGGCGGCCGGTATCACCGTGGCGGCGATCTTCTCACCCGAACATGGCATTGCCGGCGCCGAAGACCGCGAAGGCATCGGCGACGCCGTCGATGCGGCTACGGGCGTCAAGATTTTCAGCCTCTACGGCGCCACCAATCGGCCCACGCCCGAGATGCTGCGCGGCATCGACGCACTGGTCTTCGATATTCAGGATGTCGGCGTGCACTTCTACACCTATGAGACCACCATGGCCTACGCCATGGAAGCCGCGGCCAAAGCCGGCATTCCCTATTACGTTCTGGATCGGCCGAACCCGATCACCGGCGTGCGCGTGGAAGGTCCGCTGCTCGATTCGGCCAACGAATCGTTCGTCGGATACTTCGGCGGCCTGCCCGTGCGCCACGGCATGACCATGGGCGAATTGGCCAAGCTCTTCAATTCCGAGCGGAAAATCGGCGCCTCCCTCACCGTAATTCCCATGGAAGATTGGAATCGCGGCGACTGGTTCGAAGCCACCGATCTTCCCTGGGTGAACCCATCGCCCAACATGCGCAGCCTGAAGGCAGCGATCCTCTATCCGGGCATCGGCATGCTGGAATACGCCAAGCTCTCCGTGGGGCGGGGAACCGATTCACCTTTCGAGCAGATCGGCGCCGACTTCATCGGCGGACGGGAACTGGCTTCGTACCTGAATAAGCGGCAGGTGACCGGCGTGCGTGTCTACCCCACCAGCTTCACGCCGGCTGCCTCGAACTTCAAGGGTGTGCGCATTGAAGGCGTGCGCTTCGAGATCGTGAATCGCGAAATGCTGGACGCGACACGCCTGGGGCTCGAAGTGGCGGGCGCAATCCAGAAGCTCTACCCGGGCAAGGTCGATTGGTCGGTCAATAAGAGACTCATCGGCAGCGACGAAGTGATTCGCAGGCTACAGGCCGGCGACGACCCGCGCGCTATTCAACAAGGCATGCAGGATGGCGTGGCGTCGTTCTTGGAGACGCGGGCGAAATATCTGATTTACCCGTGATACTGCCCGGAGCAGTCGATGGAACTTCGGCGTCATCGTTTCAAACGGTCGTCAGCGAATGTCGATGGGTCCGGAATCCGTTCTAACATCCACCAGCGCGCCACCGCCGCGAAGCTTGCCATTCACCTCGTGCTGAGAAATCCTTCCGCTCACCGTGACATCCGGAACCGTGATCCCGCCGCTGCCGGCATGAGCTTGGATATCGTAGCCGCCCGTCCTGGCCAGGGTGATGTCGGCCCCGCCGGAGTCCGAACGCGTTTTGATGGGGGCCGGCGCGGTCTGCGAGACGCGGATGCCGCCGGAATCGGCCTGGGCGTCGACGCTACCGGATATCTCCAAAGCCTCTATGCCGCCGGAATCGGCACGCGCGTAGACCGGTCCGTTCACGCTGCGGATGTGGATGCCTCCCGAATCGGCGGCTGCCCGGACTTCGCTATCGATCTCGCTGGCGTGGATACCTCCGGAGTCGGTATGGCAGTCGACCGGGCCTTTGATGCCGCGGACGTCGATGCCGCCGGAATCGGCACGCGCACGCAAGCGGCTGCCGGGCGGGGCCTCCACTTCCAGGCGCATGGAAATGTCCTTGAGCAGGGACCGATCGCGCACCTCCACCCGGATGCTGTTTCCGTTCTGCACGATGGGCGGATGCGCTTCCAGTTCCCGGATGCGGCTCTCCACGTCCTGCCGGCGCCGGAACCAGTTGTCTCCCGCCTTGAGAATCCCTCGAATCCGAATTGTGCCGGGGGGTCCGGGAACGACGTATATGCCTCCCGCATCGGTGGTCAGCTCCAGATCTGCGAACCCGGTCACCCTGAGGGTCCGCTCGAAAGAACCATCCGTACGCTGCGCGTAACAGAGGCCCACGGCAATTGCGAAAAGCGCCAACAGTCTCATCATGTTCTCCATCTCTCGATATGACGTACGATCGGCGATATCGTCTGGTTGCATTATTCCAGTTCGCCGTTAGCGTTGGAGAAAAGACAGTCCGCTGCAGGATCGGGCGCCAGGCGCTGGCGCTACCGCCGGGGTTCGGTAGGCACCGTTAAGGTGGGAAAAGTGGCGCCAGTCGAGAAACCCCACTAAGGAGGCGCGCGCTGCCGACAATGAATAATAACGACCTACACTCCGCTCTACCGGCCTTCCACCCAACCTGTGAAATGGCCGACGATCATTGCCAAGCAGATTCTGTCCGGACCACCGGGCCGGTTCTTTCTCCGCCGCGTCTCTTCATGCGGGAGGAGAACTGTGGCCAATCGCCGCGAGTTCTTTGGGCAGGCCGAGTAAGTCGGCCGTAACCTACGTCGATAGTGAATCCTCCTGGGAGTGGCTGCGGGAGAATATTCCACTGTCCGAATGCGCCGACACCGCTCCGGCGGGACCGACGGCCGGCCCACCTTGGCATACATCCCGTCGAACTCCCTCGACATCTCCGACAGCACCTCCGCGGCCAGCTTCCGGACCCCGCGCAATGGGTGGGCAGCCGAAATCCGCTCCTCCAATGACACCTAGCTGAACATACCGGGCCGCGCATGCTGTAAAGACGATCGAAACACTTCAGAGGTGTCGTAGCCCCCTCTCCAAGACCTGTCTGGTACGCCAAATGAGTCTCGCGGCCCGCGCTATCCACCAGTTCCCGTCCGCAACAGCCAGCTTCGCGGTAGAACCCAAAGGTGACGCGACGCACATTCCACAAGATTGTTTAGGCCGGCATGATTGGAATTGATGTGAATAATCGTCCTTCTGGCAGTGTGATTAAACGGCGCTAACATCAGCCGGACGCACTTTTCGGTGGGCTCGACAAAGTGCTCGCGCGGATGAATCTTAGGCGACGTACCCGGTGGAGTGAGACAACGAGACAACGCCCAGATTCATCCTTTGGCGGGTATGACACGAACGTGGATGCCGAGCCGCCGGTCATTCACATGGAACGCCGATCCTTTACTGTGGGAACCAATCTAAAGGCCGGCGCGCTACGCGCAGGCATCGCCGCAAGAGGAGCAATATGCCGGATGGTCCAAGTCCTCAGGATCAATGGATTACACATCCCGCTTTCGGTGTCCCGAGCGAAACCCTGAAAGTGGAGGGTGGCGGCAAAGCGGAGGGTGGCGGCGGTCCTGTTTCCGAAGTCGAGTTCCAAACCAATCCCATTCGGCTAGCAAAGACGGAGCTGGGCTATGTTACGGGAGAAGGCACTGTTGCGTTCTCGCTCACCTATGGGCCAGCCGGAGCCGAAGGGGCGGGCGTCGCGGTCAAGTTCAAGGGAAAAGACGTCGAAATTGAGAAGGCGATCGAGACAAAGCTCTCCAGCGGTGTGACGCTGAGCGGCAGCGGTTCGCTCTCGGCAACCGAAGGCTCGGTGGGTGTAGGCCTAAAACTCCCGGATAGCAACGAAGCGCGCAAACATAGCATATCATTCAAAATCATTAAGGTTGACGAGAAGAAAGGCGAGCTGGAATTTGCCGTGCTCGAATGGGAGGAAACCGTACCTCTGATCAGCGGAACTCTGGTGGTGAAAGGGTTACCGATAAAGTACGCGGGCAGCGTCGTAATCAGCGTCAAGTTCACCCCCAACAAGGAGCGAATCGCTATCGAATTGGCTAAACGATTCGGAATAACGATCGGAGAGGATGCTGCGGCGAGCCTGGCGGCGGGCGGCACGGGGACTCTGGGCTCCGCCGCCATAGCCGCTGCAGCGTCGCCGGTGGTAGTGGTAACCGGAGGAATCTTCGGTGGTGTGGCGTTAACGGCAGGGGTTTGCGCCGGGATCGGTAAATTGGAGGATCTCGGCAAGGATTGTACGGCGGTCTGCCAGGAAGGTCAACGTCAGTTGCGCGAGTATTCCGCCTCCTATGGGTCGGCCATGCGCGGCAACCCGGGCGGCAATCCCCAGGGCAATCAGGATGCCGAGGCGGACCTGCAGGCAACGATGAGAAAGACGCCGGGGACGACGCACGATCAAGCCGTCGCGGCGGCGAAACAATCCGGGCAGAACTTTGAAAACATAGCCTACCGTCGGCTTTTACCGGTCATGCGTGACCAAGTGACGGCTGCTTACAAGGCTAAGGAAGGCCGGGTCGGCTGGTTCTTTTCTTACGACACGTTCGAAATCGTGCTCAACGTGGTGTTGGACAAGGACAGCCGTTATTAGTTTCCGAACAGGGATTCTTCGTTTTGCCGGCTAACAAAGAGGGCCCCGCCAACTGCCCGGCGCCAGTGGCCGTCCGCTAGCTCGACGGTCTCCTGCCGCCTGCGCTGTTGATTCTCTAGGTCTCCCATTATCCGCCGCCATCCAGAGCGGCCCCAATCCTCAGTCATCTCTACTCCTCGCCGCCGCCAACAATTGCGCTCAACTAAGTGGAACGTGGCCACCGCGCGCTCGGCGCTACCTGACGTAGGCAGAAAAAATAGAGCGGACAAATCCTCAGTGACAGCGCGATCTCCCTCCCCAGCGCAGCTCAGTATTTTCGGGGCGAATTGCTCCAGCGATTGTACACCGGACCCTCTTGCGTGGACGGTTTCGTTCAAGTCGATCGGGGGTGGATCGCCGGCAACTCGGAAAGAGGCCCTTCCGGCAGCGAGACGGCCCACGGACTGTTGCTGAGGAAGCCACCGATATTTGCCGTTAACGCTCTTTCCGAGTCGTGCGTAAACCGCTCGGAATCGAACAGCGGGGCCAGTCCACGGGTTGGCGACTATGCGACCGAGTGATCGTAAGGCCGGATTATCGGCGGGACGGCGTGGAGTTCTGGCAGGGAAATCTGGTCCTCCGCTGCGCAGTTCGACCAGAGCCTCGGTCGGCAACAAAAAGGGGTATGCTATGGGTGATTGTGCCTGGCTACGATTACTGAATCGCCACGGTCAAGGTGGTGCTGGGGAATCCCAACTCGGTGAGCACCACCGCAACGGATGAACCCGGCGTGATGCCCGCGGGCACAACCAGGTTCACCTGATAGAGGCCGGCCGATCCGGGAGCGAGTCCGGAAAAACCAACCTGTGCGGGCAGTCCGCCAATGGTCGCGGTCACGGTGTTGACGGTTCTCGAAACGCCGGTCAGTGGCGCCGCCAAACCGTCGGCTATCGCGGGACTGACCGCACCCAGGCCGGTGCAGTAAACCGCCAGCACATCTCCGGCGGTGGCGGGTTGGGTGGTGCTCGCGACGAATGCCGTGCCGTTCGCTTTGTAAACGATGATCGCGGCCTCGCTCTGACTCAAGCTGAAAACGGCTGGAGTGGCCGCGGAAAGCACCACCGTTTCCGGCAGGGAATATTTTCCGTTCTGCGCGATTAATAACTCCTGAAACCGGTTCACCGCCGTCTCGATCGGCACGATCGCGTTGATCTGTCCAGCACTCACGAATTGCAGCGGCAATGCTTGGCCGGCGAGAAACACCTGCGTGCCGGCCAGTGTAGCTTGCAGCGGGAAGTTCAAGGACTGCGCTACCGATGGCGCCAGGTTCGATCCGTAAATCGAGATAAACCCGCCTGGCGAGAGGATCGAGCCCAGGGTCGAAACCGCCGCGCTCACGATGCCGCCGGGAGCGACCACGGGAATACTGATGTTGGCGTCAATCGTCCCGCTGATGCTTTTCGAACCGGCCAGACCGGCGGCCGACTGCGCGCTCAAATTAACCTCGTTCACTCCGGTCAGTGCGCCGTGAGGCTCCCACGTGCCGGCCCACAGCCCATTGCCGAGCGGCGTCATGGCGACGCCGGCATCGCTCGAGAAATTCAAGGACACCGCGCCCGCTGTCAGCGGACCTCCGCAATCGTCTGCGATTTGCGCTTGCATCGAGACGGGCAGGCCGGCGGGCAATTCGAAGTTGTCGGAAAGGCTCGTGATCACGGGCAGGAGTTGCGTGGGCGTGCAGGTTCCCGAGGGCGTGACGATGAGAACGACCGCGATAGGATAGCTGGCCGTGCTGGTGGTTTCGACCAGCGATCCTGTGTACGCGCCGGGAGCCAGACCCGTCGTAGTGATGGAAACGGTTTGCATGATCGGCGCACCGGAAACAAGATTAGTGGAAGGCGCCGCGACCTTGAGCCATGTGCCGCTTTTGTCCTCTTCGACTCCGCCGGTCACCGTGATCGACTGGCTCGAAAATGTGGACAGCGTGACCGTCTGCGCGGTGGGATTAGTATTCTGCGGCGCGACGAAGAGGAGTCCGGTGGCAGACAGTATCGGGCCAGTGGGCGCGCTTGTCGCGACGGTCAGAGTTACTTCCACCGATTGCAGCGCGGTCGCCGCGGTGGGCGCACTGATATCCACCTTGCCGAAATATGTACCAGCGGCCAGCCCGGCCGGATTCACGGCAATGTTGACGTTTGCGGTTCCTTTCGACGGGACGGTGCCCGACGCCGCGGATACGCTCAGCCAATTACTCCCGGTGAGCGTAGATGCAGTGGCCGAATAAGGAATCGCCGCTGCCGTGGTGCTGAGCTGGATCGCATGGGTCTGCTGGGCCGTCGAGGCGTCGGCGACCGCCTGGAATGGTATCGCGGTTTCGGAGAGCTGCAAAATCGGCGGCGAGTTGTCTGTCAGGATCAACCCGAGGGTCGTATTCTGGACTACCGTCGCGTCCGTCGCGTCACTCTGGGTAATCGAGACGCTGGAGGGATAGACCCCCGCAGGCAAATTCGACCAATCGAGATTCGCCGTCACCGAGCCGCTCAGGAAGGCAGCAACAGAACCTGTAGGATTCGGAATCGTCATCCAGCATCCGGCGGGTAGATTAGCGCAGGTAAGCGGAAGCGGTGTAAGTGGTGGGGACAAACTGAACCGGAGTCGCGAAGACGAGGGCGCCATCCAGTCCGCCGGAGCTGGCGGCGTCGGGCGTTGCCCTTAGAAAAGGCACCGCGATAGGAGCAACGGAGCCATAGACTTGGGGCGCGAAATAGTTCTTAATGCGTTGAATCACCGAACCGCTAGGTGGAGAAACAAACGTGGGCGCTCCCCCGCCTATTCTGGGGATCTGAATCGTAGAGGGGAAAACTGCCGAGCCAGCGGCATTGAAGTCGGCGTCGAAAGGCCCGGATTTATTGGCATTTATCGTGGTCGCGCAAGCGGACGTGCACTTGAATGTATAGGGAAGGGAAATGCTGCTACCGAAATAAGGTCCGGTGCCATGCGTCAGGACCAACGTTCCTGCCCGCCCGGACAACGATAGGGTAGGCGACAAGTCGAAAAAGATCAAGACCTCGCCACTGGCGCCCTGGTTGGTGTTGGCGGTAGCGGAGACGAGCAACTCGGTGCTGGTCGGTCCCCCAATGAGCTCAATAGAGTCGAAATTGATCGACGTTCCGTTGTAGGTGATGGACCCGGGCACCCCGTGAGGCGGCACTGACTCCATCTCGATGTTCCCCGGGACCCCATAAGCGGTTCCCGTCATGGCGATCTTCACCGCTACATTAGTAGTTTGAGCCAAAGCCACCACCGCAGAGAGCCAGACAGCGGGCATCAGGCCAAGACAAACCCGTCGCATTATTGGAACCTTTCCATGAGGGCAGCATACGGAAAAATCGGCTGGAATAGACGTTACAGCGGGTTGGTTACGTACGTAACGTGGTAATGTGCTTGAAAATGGGGGGGCTGGGCGGACAGCCTCGAAACGATACATCACCAGCGAGACAACCGTACGTGTGTGCCCAATAGGCGAGTCACAGAACGGTCTGCCCAAAATCGCTAGCGATATTTGCCGTTAACGCTTTTTCCGAGGGGCGTGATCCGATCGAATGCGGGTTCGTCAACTTCCCGGACCGGACTTCCGGCCTGCCGGATATGCTGGCTCAGACCCGCGCCGCGATCGAAATGCTGAAGCAAGCTTTCGCGGGAGGCCATTCGCTCCTATCCGGCGATCCATTCGGATCCGCTGTTCGCGAGTTTGCGAGCCACGCCCGGCATTCAAAGAAATCCGCGCGGCGGCCCTCGAATGCCTGAAGACCTTCCCAACGAGGACGGGAACCACGACGGTAAGTCCCCCCAGGACACTTGAGAATTTTCCGCCGCGATGACGGTTCTTCGTCCCTTTTTGCGCAAATGTGATGTGAAGAGCTGGAGGGGAAGGCAGGCCGCCACAAGAACCGAGATTCCAGCGGAAGGAAGAGGGAAGGGGTCCCAAATGTGCGGAGCAACCACCGAAAACGGCAAGACACTATTACCGCGAAACACTGAGCTGTCGCGGTATTTCAGGCTTTTCCTGATGCTGGCGTGTTCCCTGACATGCCGAGGGCAATTGATTACCAGCATTGCGGGCGGAGGCACAAACTACTCCGGCGCGAACGGAATACCGGGCACCGCGGCGGTCATCGAGACTCCGCAGGGCGTCGCGACGGACAGCGCGGGCAATGTCTACTACTTCGATGTGGGCAATTACGTGGTCCGCCAGGTGAACGCGTCGGGTGTCGTGAACACGGTGGCCGGCAACGGAATGCTGGGGTATTCCCTTTTGGGCGGCATCGGCGATGGCGGTCCGGCTACCCAGGCGGGTTTCGGCCCCATGGGAATCTTCGCAGGCCTGGCGGTGGACGCCGCGGGGAATCTGTACATATCCGATCCCGGCAACAACCGTGTTCGCAAAGTGGATACCAAAGGCATCATCACGACCTTTGCCGGAGGCACTCCGATACCTGGAGGCGATGGCGGTCCGGCGACGAAAGCGGGCCTCGGGCAGCCGGCGGGGTTGGCGGTGGATAGCGCGGGGAATGTTTATATCGCCGACTTCGAATTTGGCGCCGTGCGCAAAGTGAATCCGCAGGGAATCATCAGCACGTACGCAGGTGGAGGATCGGGGGGTGACGGGGTGCAGGCCACCGCCGCTGCGGTTCTCGGTCCTTACGGCTTGGCCTTCGATAATCAGGGCAACCTTTACATCGCGCAGGCTCTGCGAGTTCGCAAAGTGAATTCCCAGGGGATCATCAGCACGGTGGCGGGCGGCACGAACGAAGGCTATTCCGGCAATGGCGGGCTGGCTACCAGCGCCGTATTCTTCGAAATAGTGGGGATCGCGGTGGACAACGCCGGAAACCTGTACATTGCGGATAACGGCAATTATCAGGTTCGGGTAGTGAATTCACAAGGTATCGTCAACGCCGCGGCGGGCAACGGGAAGCTCGGCAACACTGGCGACGGCGGTCTCGCGGCGGACGCTGAGCTCATTCCTACTGGCGTGGCGGTGAGTCCATCGGGCAACTTGTTTATTGCGGATACCTCGAACCCGCGAATCCGCGAAGTCAATTTTGGCAAGAAGCCGGCGGGCATCACCACCAGCGCGGCATCGTTATATTTCGCCGCTTCACTCAAGCAACTCCAGCCGGTGGCTCAATACGTGACGGCCGAGAGCGTGAACGGTCCCGTCATCAACTTCACGACCTCGGTAACTACACAAACGGGCGGCGGCTGGCTAACGGTCGACCCGGGCAACGCGACGCCGCAGACCATGGCGGTCAGTATCGGCGCCGGTCCGACAACTGCCGGCACATACCAAGGAACGATTACCATCACTCCAACCACGCCCGGATATCCCCCGGTGAACGTCCAGGTGACCTATGCGATTAGTGCCACGGCTCCCGCCGCGCCGGTGATCACGGATGTGGAGAACGGCGCGAGCTTTCAAAGCGAGTACTTGGGCGGCTCCATTTGGACCATCAAGGGAACGAACCTTGCCTCCATCACGGGAAGCGATAACTGGAATAACTCGATTGTGAACGGACAGCTTCCCACCTCACTCGACGGCGTGACTGTGACATTCGCTCAGGTTCCCGGCTACATCAGCTATTTGAGCCCAACGCAGATCAACGTGATGACGCCGAGTGGCGGATACGGGGATGTGGTGGTCAATAACAACGGCGCCGTGAGCGCGGATTTTAATGCGTACCCACCGGGACTTTCCGCGCCTGCGTTCTTCGTCTGGCCGAATAATCAGGTAGTAGCGACGCGTACGGATTACAGCTATGCCGTTGCGCCCGGGACGTTCTCGGGATTGACCACGGTGGCAGCCAAGCCTGGCGATGTGCTGGTTCTCTGGGGCACGGGATTCGGGGCGACTACGCCGGCAGTCCAGGACGGCGCGGTGGTGCCCGCCGACCAGGAATACGCCACCAGCACTATGCCGACGGTTACCATCAACGGTGTTTCGGCGACGGTGTACGGCGCGGCGCTCGCCGCCGGTTTTGCGGGACTGTATCAGGTGGCGATCCAAGTGCCCGCCGGTTTGGGTGCGGGCACCTGGCCGATTGTGGCGACCATGGGCGCGATCTATGGCGTGCAGTCGCCGGGCAACGTGATGCTGGTAGTGAACCCATAAAAGGATGGCGCGACCTTGCCCGGGGCTCGCCTTCAGCCGGTCTTATCGATCCTGCGGCATTCACACTTTCAGTTGCGGAGTGGCTCTTCCTGCGTTACCTCGGCGCCCTTTGCGAGGATGGGGCCCGTCTGGGTTCCGGGAGGATGGTGCGTGATACAACCAGAAGGGCCAGATCGGTAAACACTTCGCAACTAAGCGGGAGTAATTAATGCTATCGGCCCCTGCGGGTCATGGCTGCGGATGTGACATGACAATCCTGTGAGGAATGCGCTGAAAGTGGATCGGTCGTTCCGAAGGGAACAACCGTTCCTGCCCTCAAGGATACGAACTATCTCCCCCGAGCCAGGGCGTGAACCTCGACGGATTGCCGCCGCAAAGGAGACTTAACGCCAGCTCTAATTAGTGCACACCGGCTTTGGCCTTCAGAAAGGCCAGCAAGGCGTATTCGTTCTGGCCTCGCAGTTCCGCGAAACGGTCCCGCACGAATTGCAATGCCTCGGCCTTGAAAGACGGGATTTCGTCCATCGCCAGCAACAGATATTGAAACCCTTCTATCTGACCGGCAATAATCAGTTCTTTCGCGCACGATAGTCGCACGCCAAACTGTGTCGTGTCGCGAGCCGCCTGTTTGAGAAAAGGCAACGAGGCCTCTCCATAGGCGCGATGCAGGCTATAGGCTAGCGAAGAGTCAATAGCGTTCGGATCCGCTAGATTTGTTTTCGTCAGAAGCGCAGCCAGCCGGGGCAGATCTCGTGGGTCGCCGATCCAGGTGATCGCGATCCTCGATTGCCCCTCCGACTTTCCGGTTTCGATCATTAGCCAGAGGAGATCGCGCGAGGGGTCCGTTTTGATGGACCCAAGAGCCTCAGCGAGAAGCTGCTGCAGCCGGGAGTCAGAATGTTCGAGAATCCCGGGCGCGGCGCCCAGAACCATGGCGCTTAATCGTGTCTTAAATTCCGCCGTTTTTCCCCAGTCATGATTTTGACTCCAGACAAGGTATTGCAGCGCGCCCGCCTGCTGCAGGGGCAAGCCGGAGCTCAGAAAGCCCGGCATCGCGGCCAAAAATGCCTGGTGTCCGCCTTGGAAGAGCTCTTCCGTTTGATCCAGCATCCTGGCAATCTCTTCCGTCGGTCCCGTGTCGCGAATCAGGGATGTCAGTTCGTGCGCCACTAACGCGTGGTCGAACATAGTTAGGCTGGCAGCCACGTATCGGCGGACAAGTTCATCGGGATGGTAGAGTTCCGGGAGTATGGCGCGCAGGGCCAGTTCGTCGGGTACCGACAGCAGTCCCGGTATTGCGTCACCGACAAGCAGTCCGGGCGACGATGGCATCTTTGCGATCTGCTCCTCAATCCAGTTTCTGCGTTCCGCGTCCGAATACGGCAGTATTTCGATTTCGGTCCAGTCCGATTCATCCACTTGGACCCGGTGGATCTGCATTTCGTGGACACCGGGGACGGATCCGACGTCCAGCCGGGTGCCGATAAACCGGACCTCATACCTGCCCGGTGTATCGAAGCGATATTGCAGATGAAGCGGGAGCCGCCCTGGCGGCGAGCCAGCCGGTGCGATCGAACCATTGAGGATTCCCCCTATGGCCATTCCGCCCGGCGGGTCCTGGATTTCGAGAGGCTTCAGAACGATGCCGTTATGCATCACCTCGAATCTACCGCCGCCGAAGTTCCCGGGATTTAGTGCATATGGATAGGCAACGTTGTAGGGGAGCGGCCGCTTGAGTGCAATCCATACCGGCATGTGCACATAGGCGGCCCCTTCGACAGACAGAATCACCTTAGGCTTCCCGAAAGCAACCATTACGGGCTGGCTGCTGACACCGTTGACGGTCACGACGACGGCGGCGTCTGCTGCCGCGGGAACTTCCTGTGGAATTTTCAGATTGATCTGCCTTTCCAGAACCGCGAGCAAACCTGCGGGAATGCCGTCCACGGTAACTTGAGTGCCGCACATCTGCGTCGGATAGATCCCTGGGGCCGATGGCGCCGTTTGATTACACCCTGTCGCCGGCGCCAGATGTTCTCCGTAAATCGTAACTAGGTCGTCGGGCATCAACGATTGCGCGGGCACGAGGCCCTGGCGCGTGAAGGAGGGTGCGATGGTCTGTGCAGACAGACTTGCAGCCAGGAAGACGAAGAGAAAACCGAACCGGGCGAGACTCATGAAGGCGGCAGACCCTGCTGAGTGGCTGTAGGTTCCACGGGACTCAACTCGTTTGGCGAGGGGAATGTCGTCGATGTTCTCCACGTTTCTTCTCATCCGAATAGCTCCTTTCCGATTGTAGGCTGCCGAGTTCCATCGCGCAGCGCGGGCGTCGGCCAGCGGCCGGCAAGGGGACCTGAGCGGAGATCTCGGAGGAACCGGTCGGTCTTCACGGTGCCATTTGACAAGATGACGAGGCGGACAGCGAGAGTGTGGGGACTATCTTTGGACCTCACACGGGACCGCTGTCGGTGGCAACGGCTTTACTGACCCTTCCGGGTGCTCGCGGCTTTCGCCGCCGCGCGAAGGCCGGTGAGGCCGCGCAGTCCAGACGGAAAATCGGCGCTGCACTGCCTTTGCCGATCCGCCTTGCACTGACAAGTGCAAGACTCACCTCACGTTGCTGATGTTTGCAGGGCACACGGGGACCAATCGTCACTGACGCGGTAGCGTTTATCTGGGCCACCGGTCGGATCGTCGCCCGGACAGAGGGGACGCCCCAGGGGAAACCCAAGGACAGATACGTACCGATAAGTCGGCCGGCATCCTGCTTCACCCGCCTCGAAGCGACACTCCTGCGATCGGTGCGCCGGAACCGATTCCGTTGTCCGCAAGGCGCAAGCGCGGCGCTTCTATGCACTCAGTTTGAAATAGCGCTTCACCCGGCTACTGCTTAGGGCGTAAAGAAAAGCGGAGGAGATCGCGATCCCTGAGGCGCTTCTCAGCCAGTCCCGCGTCACGATAAGGCTCACCGCATCTCCGGCGTCATCCATGGCGAACAACACAACGGCGAACCACCACGCCCACATTTTGCGTTGCCGCAAACCCAGAGCGGCGGCCAAAGTCGCGCCACCCAGCAAGAGCAACAGCCCGCCCGCGATTCTCCCCACTGCGCGAAAACCCGCTGCCGCCGGTTTGTTGAGATCCCACAACCGATCCAGCAGCGCGTTGGGAAAGAGGAGCGACGCGCCCACGGCCGCAGCAATCGCAGTAGCAGCGAACAGGAAGGCCGCCACGATCGGAACCGCCCTCGGCCTTTGCTCCATTGCTCTCAGCTCATTCGCAGTAATTCGCAGTATTGCCCGCCGGATCGGGAACGATAAGTGGGTGTCGCGGGGCCGGATCGACGGGCCGGCAACACACCGTCGACCTACCATAACTGAAACGCTACGCGGAACGTTCTCCGTTGCGAATTCATTCCACTTCGCGGGAGGAATCTCTCCCGTGCGCCCGCTCTTTTGCCTCCACCCCGGCACTCAACGGCGTGGCGCCCGTCTTTGCGGCCACACACCAATGCGATAAAACCGCCTCCAGTTCAGGCACCGTTAAAGGCTTGCTCAGGTAATCGTCCATGCCGGCGCGCAGGCACAGCTCGCGATCGCCCGCCATGGCATTCGCCGTCATGGCCACTATGGGTGTCCGGGGCAGCGCGCGTTGCCCCTCATGGGAGCGGATTTCCCCCGTAGCTTGGTAGCCGTCCATTTCCGGCATCTGGCAATCCATGAAAACCATCGAGTAACGGGTGTTCAGGACCATTCCGACAGCATCCCGTCCATTGGCAACGGTATCGACGGTCAACCCGCGCCGCTTTAATAAATGGGCCAGTATTTTCTGATTGACCGCATTATCCTCCACTACCAGAATTCTGCCCTGCCAATAGCCCCGAGCAGACCTCTCGGCGGTCTGCGGAGTCGAGGCGGTCTCAGGACGAGCTACCGGCGTCAGCGGCAGGGTGGTCCAGAATGTAGAACCCGCGCCGGGAGCGCTGATCACGCCGACTGTTCCCCCCATGATTTCTGCTAACCGCTTGGAGATAGCGAGACCCAACCCGGTGCCGCCATACTTTCGAGTTGTGGAGCTATCCGCCTGACTGAATTTCTCGAATAACCTGGCCTGTTGCTCCGCGCTCAACCCGATCCCGGTATCGCGCACCGCGATTCTCACGTTCAGCTGGCCTGGAGACACCTCAACGGCGCTGACCATCACCGTCACGCTCCCGTTGGCCGTGAACTTCAAGGCGTTGCCCATGAAATTGAGCGTAATTTGACGGATTTTACCTGCATCGGCTCGAAACCAATCCGGCAGTTCTTTCGGGTAACTGAGGCTAAGGTCGAGTCCCTTTTGGCGGGCCTGGGGCATCATGAGACAAACAACGTCTCTTAGTGCTGCCTGAAGATCGAAGTCGCAACCTTCCAGAACGGCCTTACCGGCGTCGATCTTGGATATATCCAGCACATCGTTCAGAATGCCGTGCAACAGCAGGCCCGAATACCTTGCCAATTGTAGTTGCTCGCGCTGCTCCTCCGACAGGTCGGACTCCAGTACCGCGGCAATCATCCCCAGCACCCCATACAAGGGTGTGCGAATTTCATGGCTCATGTTTGCCACAAAGGCGCTCTTCGCATCGCTGGCCGATTCCGCTTCCAGTTTCGCCTTCCGCAGCGATGCCTGGGTGCTCAGCACCTCCCAGAATTGCGCGTGCAGCACCCTCCCCTGAATCGTCACGAAAAGTAATAAAGAACCGACGGCGGCGGCGATCATCCAGTGGTGCGGGCTCCTCACACAGACATTTACCAGCGTGGGTCCAGCCAGTAGCGTATATTGGTAAGCCCACAGGAGCGACAATTTCGGCGTGAACGAGTGGAGTCCGCCGAAACAAGTGCAAATCATGCAAAGCAGGAGCAGCAGCGCATCCCAGGTTTCTGAACCCCGGCCGGTTGCGACGATGCAATAGAACCCGTCCCACATCGCAATCGGCGTCAAGACTGCTGCAGCGTTCAGGCTCAACCACACCCTCCGGCGCGAACGAAACAGATTTCCGCCGCGCCAGATCAACCACGCGCGCACCGCCAGCGAACCGTAGGTCACGGCCAGCGCCGTGAGCATCGCATTGCGGTGAATCCGAAAGAAGTCGCAGGACAGGAGCAAGAGCGGGACCATGCACCCGAACACAAGGATCCCGGCAGGGGCGCGGCGCGCCAGCGCAGCATCGGCCTGAGTCTGCAAAGACGGCTGGTCACAGGCGCCGGCAATGGACGTCACGGTCACTTCTTATCTCATCGGGGATTTTAGGACCTTTTCTACCCTTATTGCGACGAGAATCCTATAAGAGCCATGGTATCAATGGATTAGGGTATTTCTCTGCTGGAAAACGCTGCGATTCACCCAGCTACGCCCAAAACTCGGAAACTTGCCGATGAGCCTCCGAATCAGGAGGGCCACAACCGATCTCCGCCGCGCTGTATTGCAGATCGAGCAGATGCCGCTTGCATTTGCCGAGTCCGTGTTCGGCCGACACCGTCCCGCCGAGTGCGACTGCCTGACGGGCGAAATCGCGGAGGAGATCGCTGGCGTGGGCCGGATCGGCGGGGTCGGAGATTATGTTGACGTGAACGTGAGCGTCGCCGATGTGGCCGAAGATCACGTAGCGGCAGGTAACTCGCGCTCTAAACTTGCTCGGTAATACGCCAGCATTTCGCGATTGCGCGCCAGTGGCACGGCATAGTCGGTATTCATCTTGAGCGCGCCCGAGCGGCGGAAGCGCCCGCTGTCGGCGGCGGAGAGAGCGAACCACGACTCCTCTTCGAATGCGCCAGCCGACTGGATAAGAGCGAGCCACCGGTCGACTTCGGGATCGTCTTCGGAAATGAGGGCCGGGTCGAGCAACATGGCCTTGCGCGGCGGCGGGGATCCAGCAGATAGCCGAGTTGCGAAAGCGCGTGGGCCTTGTGGGTCCCAGAGTGTGGCGCTACGGTCTGACTCTTGGGCGCGCGCTATGTTCCAGTCTATGATCAAGTCGCCCGCGACGGCGCAGTTCGGAGCGAGGCGGAAGGGGATCGCCTGTTCGGACATTCGCAAGCGGCAAGATCCCGTAAGCCATCCTCGTCGATTCGAGATAATCCACGACGTTTTCCCCCGTGCCGCGTATTACACAGATATGCGAATCCGGCTGATTGTCCGGCGGCTTGCGCGCACGCCCATGTTTACTGCCATCGCGGTCCTTACGCTTGCGGTCGGCATCGGCGCCAACAGCGCCATTTTCAGTGTGATCGATGGTGTTCTGTTGAAACCGCTGCCCTTCCCTCATCCCGATGAGCTGATCGCGGTGAATCACGCGGCGCCAGGCGTGAACCTGCCGGAAGCCGGCTCCGCGCCGTTCCTTCATTTCACCTATCGCGACCAGGCGCATTCGTTTCAGGACATCGGCCTGTATCGGTGGGCGGACCGGACCGTCACCGGCCTGCAGGAGCCCGAAACCGCGCTGAGCCTCGACGTGACCGCCCAAGTTCTGCCGATCCTGGGAATGCAGCCGGCGCTGGGACGCTGGTTTTCGGATAAAGACGATACGCCGGGCAGCCCGCAGACCACGGTTCTCACCTATGGATGGTGGCAGGCGCGATTCGGCGGCGACCGGTCCGTTATCGGCCGCGCCATTACCGTCGACGGTGAAACGCGCGAAGTGATTGGCGTCATGCCCGCGAACTTCAGCTTCCTCGATCGGGCCGCGGCGTTCCTGCTGCCGCTTCAGCTCGACCGCAGCCGCGAGGTTCTCGGCCATGTCTCATATGAGGGAATTGCGCGGCTGAAACGAGGGGTCACGGTCGATGAGGCCTACGCGGACCTCGCGCGCCTGATTCCGATCGCGCTGCACAGCTTTCCGCCGGTGGCTGGTTTCACGGTGAAGGCGTTCGAAGAGGTGCGCTTCGCCCCGCGGCTCCAAACCCTCAAGCAGAACCTGATCGGCGATCTTTCGAAAACCTTGTGGGTTCTGATGGGCAGCATCGGAATCGTTCTGCTGATCGCCTGCGCCAACGTAGCCAATCTCCTGCTGGTTCGCGCCGAAGGGCGGCAGCATGAGCTGGCGATTCGCGCCGCGCTCGGAGCCAGTTGGCGCGACATCGCACGCGAGCTACTGATGGAAAGCGTCACCCTCGGCCTGCTCGGCGGCGTCCTCGGTTTGGCACTCTGCGCCGCCGCCATTCGGGCGCTGATCGCCATGGCGCCGGCTCACCTGCCGCGATTGAACGAGATTTCAATCGATCCGGCGGTGCTTCTGTTCACATTCGTTACCGCGCTCGCCAGCGGACTCCTGTTCGGACTGATTCCGGCGATCAGGTACGCGGGCCCGCGGATCGCAATAGCGCTGCGCGGCGGAGGACGAACGTCGTCTCAGACGCGGGAGCGGCATCGCGCGCGCAGCGCGCTGGTGGTGGTTCAAGTGGCGCTCGCCGTGATCCTGCTGGTAGGGTCGGGCCTCATGATCCGCACGTTTCAGGCGCTGCGGCGCGTCGACCCCGGGTTCAATCCGAAAGACGCGTTGACCATGCGCATCTCCATTCCCCCGACCCTGGTGAAAGACGCGGCAGCAGTGGTGCAGCAGGAGCAGGCCATTCTCGATAAGGTTCGGGGAATTCCAGGCGTCACGTCAGCCGGAATCGCGACCTTCATTCCCACCGACGGCGCTGACCTTTATCAGGTCTACGCGCGCGACAAGATCTATCAGAACGTGCCGCCTCTGCGCCGGATGAATTTCATCTCGCCTGGTCTTCTGACCGCCATGGGCAATCGCCTCGTCGCCGGCCGCGAATTCACCTGGACCGATACCTTGGAGCGCCGCCCCGTAGCCATGCTTTCCGAGAATCTCGCGCGCGAGCTGTGGGGGGATCCGCGGCTCGCGATCGGTAAGGAAATTACCGAGACTCTCAAGAATCCGTGGCGCGAAGTGATTGGCGTGGTTGGCAATGAGCGTAGCGACGGTGTACAGGAGAAAGCGCCTCTGATCGCCTACTATCCGCTGCTGATGGATAATTTCCGGGACAAACCCGTTTTCGCGGCCCGCAACGTCGCCTACGTGATCCGCAGCAACCGCGCCGGATCGCAGGGATTGCTCAGCGATGTGCAGCGCGCAGTCTGGAGTCTCAACGCCAGCCTTCCGCTCGCCGGCGTGCGGACGCTCGATGAGATCTACGCGAAATCGATGGCGCGAACATCCTTCACGCTGGTCATGCTGGCGATGGCCGGTGCGATGGCGCTGTTGATCGGTCTGGTCGGGATTTACGGCGTGATCTGCTATGCGGTATCGCAGCGGCGGCGCGAGATCGGAATCCGCATTGCGCTGGGTGCGGGCCAGCGCGAACTGTTGCGAATTTTCCTGACCGACGGATTCCTGCTGGCCCTGATCGGTATCGGCTGCGGGCTGGCCGCATCCGCGGCGCTGACGCGCGTGCTCGGTTCGTCCTTATTCGGTGTGAGTCCGCTCGATCCCCTGACCTATGCGGCGGTTTCGCTAGGATTGATCGCCGCCACGGTGACGGCCAGTTACTTTCCGGCGCGCCGCGCGATGACGGTGGATCCGGTGGAGGCGCTTCGCTCCGACTGAGAGGGCGTCATTCCAGCAGCGTGCCGCGCCCCAAGATGTTGCCAGGATCGAGCCGCCGCTTTACCGCGCGCATCTTATCGATATCCGCCGCGCCGTATTGCAGCTCGAGTAAGTTCCGCTTGCATTTTCCGAGGCCGTGTTTGGCCGATACCGTACCGCCAAGCGCTACCGCCTGGCGGGCGAAATCGCGGAGGAGGTCGCTGGCGCGTGCGGGATTGGTCGGGGCGGAGAAGATGTTGAAGTGAACGTGCGCCTGATGCGGTTGATGCTAGACTTAATACATCATGAGCATCAGAACCACTGTTTCCCTGGATGACGATGTGGTGGCGCGCGTTAAACGGGAGAGTCTGTCCAGGGGAGCTTCGTTCCGGGACACCCTCAATGATCTGCTGCGAGCGGCACTGTTGGGTATCGACTACAAGCCGCGCCGTCGTGCGCTCGCAATTCAACCCACCCACATGGGGCACAAACCAGGGCTCAACTATGACAACATCGAGACGCTCCTGGAGTACGGCGAGGGCGACCGCCACCGATGACCATCATCGACGCCAACCTGCTCCTGTACGCCTATAACGCCGATGCGCCGCAGCAGAAGGCCTCTGCACAGTGGCTTCAGGAACTGCTCAAGAGTGGCGGA